>Ga0065711_1002290_pt1 | contig 34963 bp, 15 predicted proteins | sample Hoacrofraction12_FD_59098 | JGI IMG/M metagenome (GOLD analysis project Ga0065711, IMG submission 59098) | Hoatzin crop microbial communities from Cojedes, Venezuela - Epithelial fraction 12 v2 (version 2) | ecosystem: Host-associated > Birds > Digestive system > Esophagus > Crop | place... | reverse complement strand
CCCTAGCCTTCCTTTTGCTGCTGATGTAGTTGAAGAAGCCCTTCTTGTTGTTTTTGACATCCCTTGCCAGCTTCAATTCCAGGTGAGCCTTGGCCTTCCTCGTCTCATCCCTGCATGCTCTCACTACGTTTCTGTACTCTTCCCAAGTGGCCTGTTCCTCTTTCCACATTCCATTTTTAATTCGTTTACCCTCTGAAAGCCTAGAAAACTTTCCAAAACCAAACCAGTTACAAGCTTTAAGTCCGAATCTTACACGCTTACAGACATTCTAAGCAATTCTTTCTAGCTTGCCCTTTTGTCTCTTATGAGAGCAGCTATGAAGCACCTCAAGTGCAGTGTGGGGAAGTGTCCCTTACCCAGAAGCTGCACTTGCAGTCAGCACTTCTGCTCAGGAACCAGCCCACAGTCAGCTCCTGCCCAGGAGCTGCCATCTCTTCCATAACACCATTTTTATCTCCAAAGCCTGGTGCACTGCGAGTGTTACGGGGCATACAGTAGGTTAGAGCACAGGTTTAATTATTTAAGTAGCTCTATTTTACACACCCGATAGTTCCCCTCAAAATAAAACACATGCTTTGGTCCTTGGCATTTCCACAGCGCTCAGTCACTATCTCGGTATTTACCTGTTCCCAGCTCTGCTATTGCCTGGAGAGTGACCTTGAACAAGCACCTTCATTTGTCCATATTTTTGCACCATTTCTTCAGTTTCTCTTTTCAGGAGCTTCAGAACAAACACTATCCAAGAAAGGGACAATCGGATTTTTGTGTCTAAGAAAACCATCACGGTGAAGCAAAAATGTATATCAATATTATTAGGGGAAAATAATATGATTAATAAATATTCAATATGCGGCATGATCTGAGTTATAAATGGTGAGGTCCTGCCCTCTGCTTCTTTTACTACTCCATGCTGCTTTTGAACAGATTCTCAAATATCCTCCCAAAATACAACATACAAACACAAGTCACAAAACTCTGAAAAAAAGAGTATAAGCTGATGCAATATAAAAATAAGGGTTAACTCTGTATGCACATTGCTCAGCATGTATTTGCTAATAAAATATAACTCAATGCTTTATCTAGGGAAGTAGTGATGTTCCTAGAAATCCGTAGTATAGTAACATTTTAGAAAACAACCCTTTAAGTGAGGGAATCTGTCATTTTCCTTCTGCAACACTAAAAGCTTCAGCATTTCAAATGGATAAACACTCTGCAATTTGAGCTTGGTGAGTCATACTTAACAAGGCAGATGTGTGCTGAGAATTAGCAGTCCATAATCCATGGGTTTTCCTAGTCTCATTTGACTAAATTACTAAAGATGGAACAAGCAGAAAATGCAAAGACTCAGGCAGCTAGGTATTTCTCTTTGTCCTAGGACACAGAGAGCACTCTGGTAATGGTCACATGAAGAAGGCTGCAATGAAAGAGAGGAGCCGTTCATTCACGGTGGTGCAAACAGGGCTCCAAAGCCCCTCTGACACAGGGACAAGGTTGAAGCCCTGGGGCAGCTTAGAAATTGGCTGTTAGGTCAGACTGAATGCTGAGCCTGCAAATCATTACATCTGTGAGCTTTTATTCAGGTACAGAGTTTCTGTGAAGTCAATGGCTGATATGAAAGAAAATTAAATTAATGGGATTACTCGCCTGCGTAAAAGCCATATTAATCTGAAGGAGAGAAATACAGCTCTGCATGCAGAAGAGAAACATCCTTTTGCCCCGTACAATCACTCCTGACTCTTTCGAAATCAGGCTTCACATTTTGCTTTGCCTCTTTGTCACCTTCATTTCATCCTTGATCCTGAACTTTCCTCAGCTCCTATTTTTCCTGTGTCTATTAATCTGCCTCAGACACTCCCTGCAACTGTCACCTTTGTTTAAAATCTCATGTATATCACTCTCCTCTCACCTTGACTGCTGCTCTTCCTTTCTCTACAGCATCCCCAAACTCCAGTATATGGCATTTGTAAAATAATGCTGCCTGACTTCCAGGATATTCAGAAAGCTCAGCTCATTCTATTCTCAAATTGTTCCACATACCTCTGTATCAATTTCAAATTGCCTGTCCCACTGCACATCTATTGTCCAGTTTAGCATTTTCATCCCCTTATTGTGACCCATTTCCTTCCTCATCTGATACATTTCTTTTTTCTTTTTTTTTTATAATAGAAAGTCACTATTGTTTAGAAAAGTGAGTTCCATCCAGAACAGCATTTCTATTGCTATCTCATTGAATTTTGGAGTGACATTTGTATCTCCTGTAGTATTTCTTTTGAAGTCAGCGAGGTTGTGTCCATTTGCTCTTATTTTGGCCCACAGATACCTCTTACATAGCAGAAGGAAAAACATACTTTATCCTCTTGATTTCTCTTTCTGTAATTCTGAATTTATTTTGTATAAAACTATTACATATAATGGCTTATGCTATCAAGTACTTTACAAAAGATATATGCAAAATAGCTGATAAAAAATCAAATTGCCCTGTATATCTGCTCCTGTAAATCCCTGTGTTATCTTTGGCTACATGATACATCTTAATCATGGAATCACAGCTGAATACTAAATGTTTGTACATGTAAGCCCCAAGGAATGCTAAATTTCTTTTTTTCTTTTCATCTAGGCATGCTATTAATTAACACACAGCAAAATGATTAAAAGCATTTTTCAATAATGAACAATACAGAGACAGACGAGTTAATTGATTGATTGGTGTATGAGCAGGGTCCTAATGGATTAGTATTTGCATATTAACACAGCTCCAATCTCTCTCTCTTAATGAGCTGCTTGCCACATTTTGTCTTCTTTTAAGCAGCAGTGAGTATGATAAAATAAATAAACCCACTGGATTGCTCCCTCTCAAGGGACCAAAAGACAAACTTTAAAAAAGGCCTTTCTCCAGCACTGATTTATATAAACCCTCTGAACATCAGTGTAGTAAGTACATGGGGACAGTAACACTTTATCTCAAGTTACTTGTGAAAGCAGCCATTCTGAACATCATGGAAATTTACAGCTACTGCTTACAAGAAGCTGCTTGTAACATAATTTTCCCCACAATGATCTGGCATTTGCCACAGCTGGTTTTGCTGTGCAAGAAGATGGAGCGGGATGTCAGTGAGACCAGCTCATTCCATCTGTGGCCCTTCTGCTGCCAAGCAGCAGGACTGTGCACATCCAGCTGATCCAACCATCCACAAGGAAAAGACCTGAATTATTTCGGGTAGGTAGATGGTAAGTGTAGTACCTGGGCTCGCTGAGAAGGATTTCAAACCTTCCAACATCTCCAGTGCTCAAGGGCTAGATATGGGCAACGTAATGAAGACAAAAGCAGTGAATGCATCTTCCACCAGGATCACGACCACAATAACTGCAGCAAAATTTTTTTTTTTTTTCGAAAGCAGGGTCCACTCATTTTTATTCAAGTATAACTAAAAAGAATAAAAGGAAAAAATCATGCTGCTTTGGTGGTATAACCCTCAGTATTGCTGTCATCAGATAAATCTGTGTTGCTTTGGGCGCATTACCATGCAATATGGCATGACACAGAGATCTCCTTGACACCATCGGTAGATAGTAGTATGTACATAACTGTAACCATGCTGTGTTGTAGCTGAGCTAACTGGCAGTCTGAGGGGCTTCTGAGACCCAAGCTAATATCACAGTATCAAACTGCACTGTGCCACATAACAAAGTGTTTGAAGCTAGCTCAGAGATCTGTAATACACCACTGGTTTGAGCAATGTAGACATGCCCTTTGAGTTCCTGGCACAGAGCCTTGATTAGAGTCAATTGGCATATCTGTGTTACAATCATTTCCCTATTTACATAGGATGAGGATCTGGTCCATTATGTATTTTGGCCATAGATTACAGCTCTGCCTTCTGTTCAGCCAGCTGGCTGTGAAGACAGCAGTCGCTGGGTTTTGAACTTGGCATTCGGGGTCAAGCTGGGTGACACTGCAAAGCCTCCATGCTCGGGCAAGCTTCCAGAGTTTCCAGGAAACCCGTGTGACCTCCTGCTACCTGAGATTCCCTTGGATTGTTTCACCTAACTCCAATGGTTGCTGGGGTCAGCATTTACTGTGAGTGCATGGAAGGACTCAACCAGGTCCCACACCAGCTGGTGCATCATCAGTGAAGGGGGACACCTGCACCCAGGCATTGGATGGGGAGCAGCGAGGAGCCTGCAGCACAGATAAGATACAGTGTCTTCAGGGTGAATCGCCATACTGTGAATTAGCTGCAGATTTTGAACTTCCATATTCAGCCATGAAGAGGCTCTGCTGCTGTTTGATTGACATAGTTCGTAAGATATGAAACATATTTTCATCTAGGGGATACAGTTTAAAACAACCTTTAGAAAATTGGATCATCTATAGATCCTATACTGAACGGTTTTAAGCTCTTATTTGAGCAATAAAGATAATTAATCCACTTAGGGAGGTTTTTTTCATTCCAATACATTGTTTCAAATGGGTTGTCCTAAATTAATTGTAAGCTTATCTGTGTTAATTTAATGTAGAACATGGGACTGATCCTTTTCTTCACTGTACAAATGCTTTTTTAGATTCCATCAACCTGTGCTAATCATTTCAATTCTGAAACAAACAGGAATAAAAATCTCAAACCCCCCTCTGACTATTATTCTAATAATGTTTATACTATAAATTATAATTACAGATTGTGCATTCATGATTAACGGAGACCATCATGAATTTTTGGAAATTGGTGATGAAGTATTTTGTTACTGTAATAGTGTCTGTTAATACCTGTCACTTTTTTCATGGAAAAAATATTCCAGGCATGTGTAGCACTATCTATCACCTGTCTACCTGGGCATGATAAATGCAACAAAAAATCCAAAAGCTTTGACATTGATAAGAGTTTTCCACTGACTTCTATCAAACAAGAAACCAACACAGTGCAGGGTCCTGGCCAAGGTTTCTACTTGTTATAACTATTTTAAGTCTTTTTTTTCTTTTTTCCAAAGTTATTACAATATAGAAAGAAATATAAACAGACCTGGTCTCAGTGAAATGCCACATATATCCAATATAAAAAACAAAAACAAGAGCAGGAAAACTATAGAAAATGCTTTCATTTTCTAATCTGCCTAAGGAGCTGCTCAAACAATTGGGACCTTTAAGATTTTGATAAAATCCTGTTTTCCAGAAATATGCAGAGCTGAAAAAGGCATAAAAACTGTGGCCAATATTTGTATACTTTTCCATTCCTATCTCTCTTTGTGGTTGACCTGTTTTAATATTAAATGTTTCTGACTACACAGTTAGGCAGAAAAACAAACAGAGGAAATACTACTCCAGCTTGGTTTGTTAAGGTGTGAAGAAGGCTGGTGGATAAATTCCCACAGCATGTGATGTATCTGGGATCCTGCCACTTCACAGCCCCTTCTCTCTCCCCAGCCTCCCCTGTGCCTGTACTGCTCTGTGCATAATCAGATCCTTAATGGGGAGAACAGAAATCTTTCTTTTACGCTGTCTTATCTCAATATCCTTTGTTCATGCCAAGCAGCAGCCTATGAATGACAGCTGCTTTTCTCTACCTCTGTCTTGCAAAGGTTGTGTTTTTCAGTTCCAAAGGGAGAAACCTATCATTACCAAACAATTGAAGAGATTTGTATCTGAACATAAACAAACAAAAGCTGTCCCTAGAGAACAAGGAAAATATTTTTCTCTAGAGCAGCAGTTCTCGCACATGCCCCTAAGTCCCTTGGGCACTGCTGCGGCTTCTGCAGCGGTCCACCCTGGAGCCAATTTTAGATGGTGGGAAATCACATCTTGAGGCCAAGGAAGTGAGTGCATGGTAGCAAGGTCTACTGCTTCTCCTGGGGCACCCTGACCCTGCTTTGAGGTGTCTGGGGCTGGGCAAGATCATGAGGAGCTGGGAAGAAAAGCTAACCCTCCAGGCAGCAGGAACCCCAGGCTGTGCCTGACCTCCTCAGGCTGCCCCAAAGGAGAAGGGAACGAGGGGAGGAATGGAGATCAGCTGGAGGGGTAGACACACACAGGTTTGGAGCTGATGGACAGAGTATCCATGAGCAGAGGGAGAGGCATCAAATTGATGGGAGTCAACTGTTCATCTTCAAAAAGGTAAATGGCAAAGTATTTTTGAACTCCAGTCTAAGAACATCACCCTTACAGAAATGTCTGATAATATCCCCTCCCATCCTTAAACCCTTCCTCCAGTCAACTTTAACCCTTCCTGTCATTCTCGTCAACTCCCAACCTAATTCTTTGACTTTCTACTTGACATATCTTGTTTCTCATGCAGTCTTTTCCCTCCTGTCTTTGCTTTTTGTTCCACAAAGAGGACCAGAATGCTGCTTTGGTTCACTATCCCCAGAATTCATAGAATACATCAAGTTGGAAGGGACCCATAAGGATCATTGAGTCCAACTCCCTGCTCCGCACAGGTCAACTGATTCTATATCTTTTCCCCAACAAGGTTTAAATGACACTACTCCCTGCTGTGTGGCTTGTGAGACACCAGAAGAGGTATATGCTGTTTTACCAGTGTGATCCCTCTCCGATGGCAATTACATTTCAGTTGCACTCTGTTCATAAAGAAATTCAGAACAACAAACTACATAGGCATAAATAAGCAACGTTTAGCTGAATTAAATTTTACATTCACTCTGAGGTAGTCTAGGCCAGAAAGTATTAAACATTAAGGAAACCTCTGACAAACAAATTTAATGCAAATGTACAAGTTTATATCTTATCCTGTAATTAGACATCTAACTACACCTGCAGGCCACTGGGTCACAGTCTGTGCTATTTCTTTTCCCTGTTAACTGTCCCAGACATTTACAACATATAGTGGGCCTGAACCTTTTGAGTGAGAAACTGTTTTTCCAGTGTATTCACTGAGAACAAGACAGGGCTGTAAACAACACAATCATGCAACATCCAGTAACAGCACTGCAGATAGGAAATATGAACTATTAAACAAGTCTCAGAAACTGGTGACACAATTGTCATCAAACAATTAGTTCTTGCAGGAAAGATTCACAGCTGATGTAATTGCAATGATTCATGTGGTGATACGCCAACTGAAATGATCTGGAAATGTATCCTTCCAGTCTGATAGCCTTTACTTTTGAGGGATATTTTACTGTCATTTTATGTACCTCATTACAGCCTATGCTATCTGACTTGTATCCTCCGCATCATCGCATTATTGTACTGTCAGTTGCTGAAACAGAGACTCATCATCTCAAAATGCTCAGCAGTTCAAAACTCTGCTTCTTTGGGAGAAGCAAACTAAATTACCAGCAATGAGAACAAACTTCATAAGAGAAGATGGCCTTTTCTTCCTCTGCTGACGGCTATATTCTGATAGGTAATATGTCAGGGATAATTAGATAGTTTGTCTTATTTCCCACCAAATTTATTCCCCAATAAAATACAATATAAGGCAGTTCATAAGAAACAGACATTTCACACATAACTATTTCACCAAGATGCATGAGGCAGAGAGGTCTTTTATAATGCTGAATGAAGCTCTAAATGTAAACATTGTTTACATGTCAAAATGTCAAAAGACATTGTTTACATTTAAATGTGAATGCTCACAGAAGTGAAATATCAGAAAGGTGTGATTTGGCTCCTATGGATCTCCTGAGCTTTCTGTGACTGGTGTTCCTCCCTGGCGTAATTTATAAACTAATATTCCCTGTTGTGAGAGCATTGGCAGTCTCGAGGACAGAATAGCTCCCATTTTCACTCTAACATGGCTGGCTCACATCCAGAAATTGCAGAAAGAATTTGCCATAAAAATGAGAAGAAAGGGAAATTATTACATTATGCATAATTAATGTAATTATGACAATATGCTAAATGCATATGACAATATGGCAATATGCAATAAAAAAGGCACACTTTAAGCAAAGGTATACAAAGATACCACACAGATAAATAAAGGTCCATAATTAGCAAGCTGGAATTTTTCAGATGACAAGCAAATATAACATGTAGGTTGTACAAAAATAGTATAAAGAAAATTATATAAGCGAGAAGAACAGCTTGCTAAACCACAACACTAAGTGGACACTGGAAACTGTGCAGATTCCCTTCTTAAATACTGGAAATTTTGATCTGGGTCAAAGGTTTCACAAGCCCCGTGAATCAACAGACTTAGTAGGTCTGAAGATGTACAGTGAACCTCTCTGGAACTTCTTAAAATAGAGTAACTGCTGAAACAAGATACAGTAGCGTTGCTGGCTGCCTAGACACCATTCTATTTTAATAAGTGTCATGGATGCTTTGGGGCATATCAAAACTAAATGGCAGTAAGTAGGTAGGAAGCCAAACCTCTGTGACTTCCAGCAGAATTGCAATGAAAATAAACTCCAGTGAAGTCTTTCACAACCTCTCCAGGGTTATCTCTACACCATTGCTTCCAGTCAACAATTTATAAACTTCGATTTGCTGATTATCCTTGTCTGGAAAATAGACACCAGCTGCTAATGCTTTATATAATGTCAGACAAGTGATTAACAGACTAAACTAACTAATTTCACCTTCACAAAAGTACTTCAGTAAGTTTGCTTTAAAAGGTTTAATTTTTTTCTATCAGTTTTACCTCTGTGCAGTTCCGCTGACTTCAGTGAAGTCAAATACAATTTGTTCTGGTACACGCGAAAAAAGCAAATTAGAACCAAGGGATTTAAACTGCAGGCAAAAAGACCCTTCCAAAGTCCTGAGCAGGTTTCTTTGAGATAAACTTTCATGAGTGATGGGAAAGAAGATAGTATATGAGGCATTGTACCTGTCTTCTGCCCTTCCACTCATGTCCCATTGTCTCACATAAAAAAAAAAAAATTAAAAGTATTTGATATTTCAAATAACATAAATGTATTTAGCCATTTATAGTCTAAGACTAGATCTGGTTGCCAAATTGTATCTATGATTAATTAACATTTTCCTATTATTTTAACTCTATGAAATTATTTTTTTAAATTCTCAAATTGTCTACATGATGGACTATCAATAAATTGTTTACACACTACACCAACCACTTGAAACTCCTAGTGTATGTATAAGTGCATGTGAAACAGACTTTGTGCAAGAAGAATGCACTAAGCATACCAAAGAAAAATGTATACTCAAGAGGAAGCTTTTAGATAATAGTGAGATGTGATAGACATTCAAAACCCCTTGTATGTTCACACTAACATTGATGTATTTTTATTCAGGAGACTGTGAACTGGTGACACTCTGGAGAAGAGTTAAACACGTGGACAGAAGTTCTTTGAGGAACATTTTGTTTCCAGCTACTTAAATGAAAGGTATTTTATGAGAAGAAAGTTTCTGTCGTCACAGCCTAGCAAAGCAAACTTACTAATTAACTGCAGTCTGCACCACTTGCACTTAGCTACGTGCACTGGCTGACAACACCGCATTCAGTGCTGGTTTTCAAACAAATTTAAATATTCAGTGCATAGCTTCTGGGAAAGAGGCCATCTTTCTTCATGCTGTAGCTTTGGGATGTAACATTTATTAGTGACTTCTGCTTTTTTCTACTGGCTTTGTGATGCCAGGAAAGTCAGCAGCATTTTGAATCCTCTAAGTGTGTAGGTGTACATACATATACATATATACACACACAGGAGGAATGGGGAAGGGAAGGAACTGCTGTGAGGGGTGTAGCAGAGCGAGGAATATGAAGAGATGCCTGTGCAATATCGGTTGGCAGTATGGCTGTCTGGAGAAAAAAATCTGGTTTGTGGTAAATACTGAGGGTTTAAAAATCTCTTTACACTCTGTGTCGGAATTAAAATGATTTCTACTAAAAAAAATTCACCAAAAATAAATAAAAGCAAAGACAATCGCCTCTCTGAGTATCTAATAACTAGCCTCAATGTCTTTCAGTCTTCTCTCTGTCTCCTTCTACCACCTGGCCATTCCTTTTCTGCCAGGCTCAAAACCTTGACCCTTTGCTGATCTAACTCCCCTTCCCTGTCTTTTTTTCCTAAACTCCAGAATAAATGATGCCTTCATTTTTGTTGGCCCCTCAGCCTGAGGAAGAGCTGCATTTAATCTGAAAGGGAAATTTTGAAAGCTTTTGTTGGACTGTTTGTTGTGAACTCTTGGAGATTAATAGTGTTAGCCTTATGCTGCATGTGGCATTGAGGGTTCATGAGCAAAAGGGTCCTTCTTCATGCAAATAAATGCAGTTTTTCCCCTCCTAAAACACTGCTCCTTAAGCAATTTCCTTCTCAACCTGTAAAACACTTAGATTAGCGACTCAAGCTTGATAGAAAACATTAAATACTTGTATGTGAAAGCAAAGAAAGAAAGAATAAACCTAGTTTAGGCAGAGTAAGGCTGAAATACATACTTCTGTAGAAATCTGACCTTATTAATGGATGAATAGTGTTCATCCCCAGGGATCGCCATAGCTTAAATCTCTGGACAATGAACAGAAATAATTTATAGTCTCATAGTCTCTTTACTAGTTAAGATCAAGTTTCCAGAGATTTTCCATGTCTGGCCTAAAGTCATCAATTTGCAGCTTCTACTTCATGAAATGCATTGCAATTCCTCTTCTGTGCATGCCCTCTCCTGCAAGCATGCTCCCGCTGGTTTGTAGTAGCCATGACTGAATTCATGGTTTCTAATAAAATTTGTGAAGGAGTATGCTATGATGCCACAATGTACTTGAAGTAATAAATTATGTGATCCTTACCGCGTATAAACTTCAACATGATACGTTGTGTGTCTATAAATGTTAGGTACCATTATATGCTCTTCTAGGCCATGGAGACCATTTCTGTTCTTTAATGTCTAATATAATTTGACTCTAATTTCCTCTACAGAAGAGATTAAACTGGAGGCACCTCCTACCTCCACCTCTTACACCTTTTGGAAGCATTTGATGTATGAGTTAATTTATTCTGTCTCACAATTAATCATCGTCTCTCTCATTGTAAAAATGTACCATGTCATTTACATTGCCTGTGTTCATTTTGCCATCAATATAGTACGTGACATTTCCTGTAATTAAGTAGAAATATTACATTGAACAATTACGATGCGCACATAACAGAAGTGAGAAGTGAAGCAGAACTAACGTGCTGTGAACATGCCAGTGCCCACCAAGATGTTAACTTCTGTAATCCACACTTGAAGCTGCACAAGGCAAAGAAATAGACATAAATAGTATTGCTGGCAACTTGGGAATTTTGGGTTCCCACCTTCAATCACCTTTAAAAAGCCACATGATTTTGAGGATGAGAGTTTCAGCAAAAATATAGCATCACTACTGTCTGACCGCATTATTTATTCTGTCCATGTACTTATAGCACAAAGAGGAGTTTCATGATGCTACTTCTGCTCTGTCATGGTCATTATGCATTTCATCAAGACCATCATCGTTCTATATTGTCTTTGGAATGATGACAATAAAGATGAAAGCTAGCCAAGAAGTGCAGCAACTACTCTATGAAAATCATTGATATGAAAATACTACAAAAATTTTCATCTTAACAAAAAAGAATATTAAAATCAATAAACAGGTGCAAATGAACAGAAACATATTTGATGATAGGGTCACTAATGCTGAAAAATGCTGTAATGAAAAGACCTAATCATCAGGGGAGGTTATTCTGAGTAATTAAAAAAACTCCAAACAAACAAAACAAACAAAGTTTTTATATCTCTTTCATCTCCTTTTTCCTTATATTTTTTTAACACAGATTCAATAAATTTCTCAAATGCAAAGTCTTTTGAGCTATTAATATACTTAAAGCTACCAAGAGGCCATACATTGAATGTCTAATCTATACCTTTTAAAGGTTATTAGACAGATATTTAGAAGAACTGGAAATATCATACCAAGTTAGACCTACAGAAGAAAAGACTCTGGCTCTAGCTAAGCATTAACGCTGTCTTTGAGACTGGTCATCCTCAGATAACTGAGAAGACGGCAGAAGACCTTTCTATCAAACAAGTGCAATAAAATTTGTCCCTTCTGTCAGATATCATCTGCTTTTGTGCAGCAGCACTCATTTACATCATGTTGAGCCCTGGAGCACAAGGTTTAATGGCCATTTGATAAGCATTATTACATTGCTTGTATACCATTTGTGGTAACTCCAGGTACTACTGTTATCCATGGGACTATTCAATCTCACCAGGAGTCTTCCTAGAGTCACTGGTCTCATTTCCTCTGTGAATGAATTCTACTACCTAATTACACACTGTAGAAAAAGTGTTTCATTATAACGGTTTCCAGCTTGCCTTTTATTTTCCTTGTTGATACTATTTATCAGAGAAAAGAGACACGCTCATTCTTCCATTTAAATAGCAGTCACCATTTCACATACTTCTGAAATGTTTGCTCTTATTCCTCTCCTTTCTAAATCAAACCATTTCATCTTTTCAAACTCTGCTCTTGAAAATTTTTCTTATTTGTAATCACTACCATTACCTATCTCTGAACACAATCTAATATATGATACACAAAATCATGTCTTGATTCTGCAAGATCCTTAATGCTGCTTGTGACCCACCAGGTACTTAATTTAAAGTGTACCACTACTCCCTTTGCACTCAGGGGGACTTTCTGTGTAATTAAATAAATGTGGAAGACATTGCTGGTTGATGTTGCCAGATACATGTTTGTGCCCACAACCAGAAAAACACATGCAGTTTTATTAGTCACCTTAAAAGGACAATCCGTGTGTCTATTGATTTCATCCACACACTCACACGCTTCAAAATAAGCCCACAGTTAAGGTTTTTGTTCTTCAGATTAATACCAATCTGCATATGTTTGCTTCCAGAAGACCACACACTTACTACAGGAACACACCATAACATGAACCTGCACAGAAACAGTGATATCAGGGAAAAAAATGAAAAAAAAAATGTAAAAAGCAAACTGAATTATGAAACCAAATTACAGCTAAACACAATGACAATAAATACTTTTAGCCACAGGCCTAAAATACTGCATCATTAATAAAACTCAGTGGAGAAAAATTTTGCTTGTCATTTTCATTTATAACTTAAATTTTATACTTTAGCCTTACATTGTTAGCTCAGTGCATTACACATCTCTCTGGCAATTCCCCTCTGGCCCCAGCAATCACGAGTTACTGTGGTTTCAGAAAGTGGTGAACTGGGTAAATGGAAACTGATTTTCAAGGATGAAATAATGGCCTAATTCAAAACTGTAGCAGTTTTAAAGGAAAGACTGTTGAGACAGAGAAATAGCAAGGAGTTGATGATATGGGGGTTAAAACTGCAAGTCCTCATGGGTGTGGGAAACAAACCCACGAGGAACTTATGGAGCACACTTAAGCTGTTGTTAGATTAGTCATTCATGAGTTTGCACATACCATTGGTAATGGATACAAACGCTGCTGCTCTTGACCTTCCCAGTGATCCAAACACCAACCCTGTTCCATGTGTTATCTTGTAGAGGCCATTAAAGAGACTTGCCAAATTCAAAGAAAGGAATGACAAATTAGGTAAAAAGAGCACTTTCTTCTACCACTTGGTTCCAAGAGGAGCCAGGAAGAAATAGCGGCAAATTATGTCACAGTTAGTTGTGCAGCGTAAGGGGCTGGTGTCTCAATGGTGTTAGTGAAGAAGCACCTCAGTAACAATGTATTTGGCTCTATTTAATAGACAAAAATCAGAACAATCCCATTTATGGCTGTAAATAAGAGTTATAGCTGTTTGGGATCTTGTCTTGTACATTCTTGATATATAACTAGTTCAAGTATGAAGTCTGGGGAGATTTTGTGGGTAGGGGCCCAGCATGACAAGTCCTTCGCATATGAACAAAATTTTTGAGGAAAAGGAAAGAAAAAGCTGAAAACAAAACTTCTGGCATTGCCAACTTCAAGAGGAAGCAAAAAACTCACCTGCAGGCCTCAAGGGAAACAGAGATCAATGGATGCAAAGAGGACTAATAGGCTAAATGTTAAGCTTCGCTTGAGATCTCCCTTCTACCCACTACAGAAACTAATCATTACTGCCAGCTCCTGCTCTTTCAGTCATTTAAAGGAATATGACGTGTCTGCTAGAGCCAGACCATAAGTTTGGTCTTATGGTATGAGTGAGTGTGTAGTGAAAAAGAACTTTTATTATTTTACTGCACTTTTTTTCTTGTTCTATGCTTTTATGCGAGGTCACCTTAAGGGCACCCTTTTGTAAACTGCAGAGTCATTTACAGTTTGTTCCTCTAATACGTTTCATACTGAAGTTGAGAACTCTGTTGCAGTAGACAAAATTCAATTTAAGAAAGTGAGCAGTCTGGAAATAAAAGAGAAAAGAAAAATAGCAGGAGGGAATTCACATCAGCTGCAGCCTAAAGACACTGGTAAAGAGTCTGACGAGTCTTAGATTCACCATCCAAGGGAGTAAATGGAAATGTTGCTCATGACTTTGAGCCCGAAATGTCCATTTCATTTATCCAGTAGCAAAAGAACCTTTACAAAACCATTCCAAAGCAAAGACTGTGCAAGAATCCTTGGAATTCACAAATCCATTGCTTAAATGAGTGTTATTAACAGTACCTCTTTATTTGAAATTTTTGTACATACATATATACATTCAACAGCAACTGCAATTGTTTCCAGATTCCAAGTGATTCCCAGTATCATTATTGCTATTTGGTTCCAGTCTTCTTAATTTAAGCTCTGACTAAAACACATGGGGCTTCCTTGGATCAAGAAAGATTGACAGTGGCAGGCTGGAGATCAAGAGGAAAGATTTATTATAAAGATAAACAAACCATCTGAACCTGTCCGGGTTATAAGAATCTTTAGGTCTTCCTGTTTGCTACATCGACTAATTGAGTTAATTTTTGCAGTTAAACTTTTTTCTATAGTGATAAAAAGTGTTTCTTACAACATAAATACAGAATATACGTTTCCCTTGCCTATTACACCACTGGCATCCTTCTGCACTGCCAGGCTGTAAGGAATTAATCCATCACATCATGCAACTCTATACTGAAGTTCATTATTCTACTGTAAAATGTGCACGTATTTAATCTTAAACATAGTCTTAAATATTTTAAATAAATACTCACCTGTACTTCTGTATTTTATCTAGAGGGAGCTAAGCTTTACTTTTATAGATATAAATCTGATTATACAAAACTGACTAATTCAGTTACTACCATATACTTTCCCATAGGGTTTAATCAGTGATTACTATTGACTTCAATGGGTATGTATGAAACCATTAGAAAGAGACATGCAAATTAGATATTTAAGTCATTTAAATCTGAATTTCATTGATTTTTAATTTCTTTAAACAAAACTTCTCCTAGTGAAACCACTTGGAACACATTTCTATACCAATGTGACCATTGGTATATTTTGTATCATTAGCACTTGTTTGCATGGGAATTTTGTGACCTGTATGTTTAAACATTGCTAATGGGGCCCAGTTTTAGTTCTTCTGTCTAGTGAATAATTTGTCAGATACAAAAGCTGCCTTCTGACTTTGCACTCTATTGATTCTTACTGAATACTCAGAGAACTACAATTCTGCACTCTGAAAAGAAAATGTGTCCCTATTTCCTTATTTTTCTTATTGCTACCTGGGATCACCTGTAATTGTGTAGGTTTCTTCATACTGAACAAACAGGCCTGAGCTACACAAGATGACTGATCCAAAACAATCTCGAAAATGGGTGATCCAGACCTCCTGCAGTTCTTTAATCCTCTTGGTATAATGCCCTGTGATAGAAACTAGCATTTCTGAAACTAGCACTTTTGATAGAATTACTGTACCAGAAAACGACTCAGTGGATGTTACACCCCCTCATGAATGACTGGCTGAGATGTCCTTTTTGATATTCACTGATTTATGGATCAAGCTGTCACTGTGGAGCTGTGGTGATGCTCCTATGCTTGCTTCCAACAAACACACTCCTGAATAATCTTTGCTATAATTATAGACAGGTATCTGAAGGCAAGAATCAAATGAAATAATCACAAGGAGGGAAAAAACAAGGCCAGGGAAAGAGAAATAATTGTTTACTATGAAAATTATCTACTGAATAATCCCCAAAGAACATGGATGTCTTGGTCTTGAGTCCAGTCAATGTGCCTGTAAATTTTAACGTTGAAAAATGCTTTTCAAAAATGAGCAAAATATCTAGTTTTCAAACTATTTGAGATGTCTCTCATATTAGGCTTATCCAGCGTCTGGTCCGGTGGGAACCCAATTTCATCTGGGTTTTCCAAGGGCAATAACATCATCTTAGTATACCTTACTCTGTCTTATTTTCAGTGTATTTTTGTCTGCATGTCAACTTCTTAATTTTTTTTTCATTATTCCAACTCATCTTTTCTGTTTTCCAGATGATTTTTTTCTTACAAGACCCTAGTTCTGTATTCTCCTACCAGTCAATACCTGCTTACCATATCTAGTAAACCTCATTAGTGGAGCACAGGATGCCACACCTCTTTTCCTGAAGTAAACACCTAAAACGTGTTAGTGGTAACACACTCTAAAAATGCCTCTGCCTCTCCGCTGATGTTAAATGGAGCTCACCCATCCGCCCAGCTGCCGACATGCTGCGGAATTCTAAATTATGTGATGTGTATCCCCTCTGAATGACCACATCCTTGTTTTCATCAGAAGTCAGCAATGAAAAGAGTTAACATCACAATGTAAATAATAAATTATGAAACTCTTTAAGTTTTAGGCTGTGAAACAATCTTCTCAGGAAAGTGGTGGAAAACTATTCGTAACATCAGAAGGTAATCAGGGCAAAGATACAGAAAATACGTTTCTGTGATCAAAAATATTTACCAATGCTAAAGCTTCCCATGAAGCATCTTCTTGCTACTGTCTAAACAAAAATGACCAAGCTAGTCCAAACCCACAATCTTCTATAAATATGTTCCAAGTTTCTATTCCATATCCTCACATCACCATAAGATTGTTATGCTGACATAGCAACTGTAGTGAAATGGGGAAATAAAATTAAAGAAACTGAAACTATGATACTGAACACCGGCTTTGTTTTTTTCTGTTCATTTGAGATGGAAGATATTACTTAATTGGTAATAATTACCTTTACTTGTCAGATGCAAAGAGTATTTTCTGTTGCTGGTGTCCCTTGAGGCAATTAAATATGAACACTATTAGGATGAGTCCTCTGTCTTTCAGGAATCTTTTCTGAAAAATTGTTGGTTTCAATAAATGTACAGTGAATTCTGTGTTGAAATCCCTTCAGATTCCTCAGGCCAGCTCTTTGCTTTGGATCCTAAAAGAAAAGAGGTCTCAAACCAGGCATAGTGCTAAATGAAGAAACCATTGTAGAGGCTGTCCTTAGTTTTAAAGCACATAATTAAAAAAAATAGAAAATATTTTCCTCTCCAGATCAAAAGGAATCATGAACACACATTTTACTTCCTATCTTTTCTTGGAAAAGCTTATTCCCATGCCCAAAAGACTACTGGTGGTGGCCATCTGACTACAGTGAACACAGTTCAACAATATGCAGAAGTAATATGTTCTTATTTATAGTAGTATTGAGATAGTAACCACTCCAGTAGTCCAGCAATGTTCCAGGAGTACTTATTCCTGACAATCTTTTAGCTCAAGCTTGAGTTAAAGCAAGTTGCAGTGGTGCCTTTTTATTTATGCAATTAAACAAGCACACAACTACCCCAGCAAAAAAATTGTAATTTAAGAGGTTTTTTTGTCTTTGTGCTCAAAATCACGCAGCATTATTTCAGCAATGGATTTGATACACTTATCTAGCCTGCAAGAAGAACTAATAAGGTTGTCCCTTTCTGTAGAGAGGAAACCATAATGTTGTAGCTCAAAATTTAACAGATAAGTGACAACAGAAGTAAAGGTCATCTATGTGCAACCAAAATATACAAGGAGTGAGTTGTCATCTAGAAATGATGCTGCCCGGAGAGGATAAAAATGTGTGGGTTAAGAGATCAGTAGAACAGCGTCTTACAGACACTGCTACAGTCTCCTGTGAAATACCTCTAGCAATGGAACAGCTTGGAGATGTTTCAGAAACACAAAAGAATGTTACAGAGACAAGGAAGGGGAAATGCAAAGCAAAGTAACAGAAGAGAAGTAATTACTGCACATTGTTCAAAAACAGGGAAAAACATAATAAAACTCACTGTTGACTCAAAGGAATTTATCCTCAGTAAGTTTTTGACCTCACATGAGAGTTTGTTGTTGTATGTAAGAAACTATTCTTCCATAGATTAATAGAAATTACAGCAGGTAATCCAAAGAGGAAAATTCTAGGGGATCATTTTATGTTACAGGAATTGAAGGATTAAGCGCCTTCACTCACTGACTTTGTTCATATGTTCCTGTGCAGTAGAGCGGCACATCCTTAGAAATAGTATTTGCTATCCTCTTCGCCTTTCTGAGAGCCCATCTTTGCTACTTGGCCCTTCATTAATTAATAATGGATAGGCTAAAAAGCACAGTGGTGTCTCTAACAAAGACAAGATGGTCCAAGATATAGACCAAAATACTCCCATGGTAGAGATGATAGGTCTCGTTTCATTTATTCCATGGGCCAAGGCATACAAACTCCTATTACCCAAGCTAGTCCCATAACTGGAAGCACATCTCTGGCATGTTCAAAAGCAGTATAGTATGGCACTGTGCCTGAGAAAAGCCCTGTCAAGAGCAGAAAGGAAGAATATAAAGAATTTATGACAACATCAGGAGTCTTTTATCTGGCCAAAATGTGTAAAAAAGCATGCATGAAAATAAGAATCAGGACCAATGTCTCTTACTAGATACATGCAAAGTGCTACTAAACCTCTCCAAAACAGAGACTTTTAATGACACCTATTGTGTTTTATTCCCTTCAATTTAAATAACAACCAAGAGACTCCTACCAAAATGCTCAAACACCCTAATGCAGCATTAGTGATACAACTAAATCACAGCAGTGTCAAATGTCTCATCAAGAGCTCAGCCAACCTACAAAACTACTCTTCTATCCTTTTGTTCCCTAGAAAGCTTCCACTTAGTTCCTGTCCATCTAATTTCCTTATCCATCTTTGAGAGTCCCTCAGCAACTGTAATGGAGCCATGGAGGGTTGAAGGCATTGACAGAAGCCCTGTACAGTCTGTTAAAGGTATTTGTCAATGCAGACACACGAAGAAGCACAGAGCTACATGGCTTTTTGGGTAAGACATGTAAGGGAGCAATAACAGACTCCCCAGCTGTGTGAAGCAACTATTGTCTTGTACTTTGACTTCCTCTGGATAAAGCAAAATCCTGCCCACTACATATAATTTGCTATTTCCCTCTCAACGCCTTTCTCAAGAACACCAAGCAGAAAATACTACCTCTGAATTACACATACCAGAGAAAGAGATTACTTCCCTCCTGGAGAGTCAGGGCAGCAAAACCAGAACCATGAGTCATAGTTCTTCTTCCAGTCTGTGGCTGAGGTCTCTCACTGCTACCCACAGTCCATGGAGCATTGGCTCTATAGTAGCAAAGATCAAGGCCACTTCTCTGCCATGACTTTTACACAGCCAGTGGACAAGTGCCAGCCAACAGACCTCTCTGGAGTACTCCGGCTGCTAATGCAGCTTCACTCTCACCCCACTGACACAATCTCAGAAGGATCTATAAATAACCAAAAGAATTCACTCAGTGCTGACATAAACACAAGAGGCCAGATTGTGTTGGTGTAACTGAGACAAGGAATGTATTGGAGCTGTTGGTGTTCATCTTACAATCAGATTGCAGCAATGTGCAGATGTCTGTAACACACTGACCTGGCATACCGTGGAGAAATAGAAGTCAGCCACTGTGTGATCTGTACTTCCACTTTGTAAACACCGAAAACAAAGACGTATTGCTTAGCAGTTCCCAACAATGTTAATACTGCCTTCTGACCCAGTTTATCTGAAAACAAGAAGCAATATTTCGTTGTCATGGTGTCTTTCTTTTCTTATGCTTGGATTCATCTACTCTGAAGACCATGCAGCTAAAACATCAGCTTGATCTTCAATCCTTTGACCAGCTATCTACTCAGCCTCCCTAGTACTGCTTGCATCATTATTTTGATAAAGAAGGTACAGAGAAAGAATGGCTGATTTCCCTGCAAATAAGCAGCCCTGAACAAAATAAAAAAAATGCTTCACATTCCCTCTGTTCAAACAATGCCTGCAGCCACAGAGTGGGTGACATTACTGAGAACAATGACATCTATTCAAATTTGTAAAGCAAGCATTTGATAGACATGCTTCCTTCGACACAATAACTTCACTGAATGAGCTGTTAGCTTATCTAACTTCTAAGCTTTGAAGTATACAGTTTGAAAAATTCAAGCACATACCAGTAGTCCTAGACTTGAGTTTATTAGCTTGAGAAATGTTTTCAATTTTACACTGAAAAGAACCAAAAATGTGACAGCTTATTTTATTTGCTTGGCTTTTGCTGATTGAAAGAAGTGACAGTGAGCATTAATTTACCATGCAGTTATGAGGAGATCAGCAGAGAGCTATGAATTTCTAAGAATCACCTTTCTTAGACCATGTTATACAATCTTCTTCTTTGCTGTATTCACAGTTGACATCCTACAACACTTAATCTTATGGAAGATGTCACCTAACATGGATACATCACGTGCATTTGTCTAAAAGATCAGTGCACACGGTACTTATCTCTCTATATTTAGGCCTGCAGCTGATGTTGATGACACTAGAAATTATTTTACCAAGTAAATCAGTCATTTGGATATTGATGGCTATGAAAAATTTCTGGTTGGACAGGACAGCTCACAAAAATAAGTAAGTAAACAAGTAAATGCTCTATTAAAAACCAAAAAGTTTCTGAATTACCTAGAAACTACTCTCTTGTGTTAAGTGCGGAAAAGAGGGAAGGATCCAAAAAACCAAGCCTTAGCTGATCCAGACCAATCTTACTTTGTGAAGGAAGTTTCTTTTATTGATAATACACATAGACTGTAGTCCTCACTGCAGCTATAAAAACATCCTTGTTATAATACATAACAAAATCTAAATGATGGAATTCAATATTATTGTTAAATTACATTATTTTGTTTGTGTGAACTTCAAACAGTTTGCAATGCATGCTAATTTTTGAACTTCACGGATCCTGTTTATTTAATAGAGCTGTAGTCCAATTCCTTACAAGATTTCTTCTAAAGCTAGAACTGCCAACATCATAAAAGTATTTCTACTGAAGGGGAGAAATTACATCTTTTAAGATCATCAGAAGCATTAAAACAGATTTACACACATAACAAATGAGTTTACAAACTGTACACCAAATGTTGCTGTTGGATTTGCAGACATTCCAGGCCAATTTCCATTAAGTGAACACAGCAGCTCCACAAAGAATACAAAGATAGAAAGAGATATCCTGTTACATAGTTCTCAAAGCATTTCTTAAGCATTTCTTAAAAAATCTCATCTCTAATCAGCTATAGAATACTAATTTATAGCATTTTAAAACATGAACTTAAAAACAGTTTTTACTATATTGTGATATAGATACTGTTTGCCTGCACCATTTAATAATTGTCTCATATTTAATATGAGGGGATAATAATCGGAGTCGATTTTAACTGTTCTATTGGGCTTGGAAAAAGATGGGAATATGTCTATTTTAACTATGATAGTGGAGCCAACACTCTTACTTTGTGATGAAAATACAGCTGTATCAGTGATCTCAGACGATTAGGGCTATGTACAGACATCCTCAAGTCAGCGCGTGGAAGACAGACTTTGGAAATGGCCTGTATTACTTCACGTACGAACACAGATTTTCAAAAGTTTGATTTTTTTTTCCCCAACGCAGAACAGGCCAATTGCCACTTTACCACATATCCTTTGTGATTACTTCAAAGTACTCTGATTATTCCATACTATAGGCTATATGAGAACTGTATGCATACTACACAGCTTCCAGCTGTCTAGTATTAGTCCAGTAATGAAAGTGCATTGCCAAGTCAATTAGAAATCCATTGAGGTCTACTGTAAAGTTTTCATTGATAACGGGAGGTTTCCTGCAGCTAAAAATTTTTTACAGAACTAGAGAAAAATTAGTCCCATTGTAGAATAATCAAATTTTTTTTTACAGTGTGACAAGAATTAAACATCACAGTAATGCCAGACCTAGCTTTCCAGGATGAACACAGGCAATACCTAAACTTGGATGAATCTTCAAAACATCTCATGAATTGCTTACGTAGTTTCAGTAAATAGATGGAAATGTCTTTAGGCAACTATACAGAGAGATTAATAAAATGTAAACAGCTATAATATCTGTACTAAAGGATTTCAAAAGTGACAGTTTTGAATTATATCAGTGTTATTTTTTTGAGTACTTTACAAAGAGCTTTCAGCATGCCTGCAGATACGTAAGTAATCATTACCTTGACATAAAAGGTCAAGAACCACCTCAACTACATGAGTTTATACAATCCAAAGGTTTTGTTAACTATTCAATGGCTGCTGATGTCATTCTGGAGCAACTTATCAAGTGAGTCAGTTAAGCAGGAAATCAAGAACCTTTCAACTTAAACAATTCTCCAGCATGGGCTGCCCTGCTCAGAAGTCCTGTTTAATGAACTTGTAAACTGCACTATAAAGGAAAATGTGACTGCTCCTTTTCCTTGTTTATATCTTCCTTAGGAAATATCTGCTAGCCATCCTGCTGCTTCTCTCTTCCTGCCCCTTTTTACTTACATTGCTATTGATTCAGGGATTGAAGGTTTAGGCAATCTTTTAGTTTCTAAAACCTGGCATTTCTTGGTTTACTTGAGGTCACCTAAGCAATGAGGAAAACTAACTGTTTGTTGCAATGTAACTGGGGAAATTATTTTTTCCCCAGGGGGTAGAGTTGTGACCTGGTTACATGGCTGGAACAGAAGGGAGCTTTTTTTGAAGGTTTTACCCCTCTTGCAACTGTGCCACCACACGTACACAATCCTGAGCTATTAGGCTGACGGAAAATGCAGTTTGAAATCTCCACACAAGCCTGACTGCTACAAAGCTGACATTTTATTAACAAGTGTTACATTTGAGAGTTGTGTAGCCCCAACTTTACTCTGGAATTTAAAAGGTCACTGCAGACACCAAATAAGGCTTCAAATCTTTAAGACCTGCTGTGAAGGACAGCTGGCATGGCATGCAGAACTCTGCCACAGGGTGATAAAAGAATTAAGTGAATATTTTAGCAGTGAGCTGTCACTAATTAACACAAAATTTATTTACTTGAAAGATAAATATATTTGGAAATGGTAAATGCTCCAGAAGGAATGTTTGGCCATCAGTTGTGCAAGTGTTAGTTAAGTAGGAAACACACAACACGTGCCTTGGCGAGGATCCGAAGCATAGAGGCTGAGTATCTCCAGACTTGGAGACATGAAGTTTTTGAATTGGATGATGATTTCACACTGACTGCAGAAAACCTGGTTACAGTGGAATGACCTCTGACTCACACTCTTTTAAAATCGGAAAAGTGCGGCGTTTTCTGAGTATCATGCTTAACACTTGCACTTACCTGCAACTCCACAGCCTGGTGGCAATGACATCCAGGTGCTGTGGAACATCAACACTTTGAAACAGCAATACCAGAGATTCAAATCCAGTGGACTGCAAATATGTAATATGCCATATGTAATGGGCATGACAGCACTGACAGTACTGCCCTGCACATCCAGCAGGTTCAGGGGTGTGCAGGATCTGAAGACAGAGGTATAAAAATAAAGTTCACAACAGAATTTTTTCTCCTTCAAGGATATTTCATATTTGTTTTTTGCTCACAAAAAGTTTGAGTATACCTGAAATTCTGACTTCTGTGGGTTTTTTCTTGTATGAATGTAAAATAGAGCAGGGCTGAAACCTTTTCTTCTAATACAGAATAATCCTACAAGGTTCCTACCCAGTCAAAGGGCACATGAAAAACAGCTGCTGAAAAACTGAAGGCCATGGGAAGTCCTGCAGACTAGGAAACCTAGGAGGGGCATAGAAATATGATTCATTAATCATCACAACTTGAAAATGCTTCTTTGAGAATGACCTTTAAGAGGTTCAAATGCAACCATGGGTATCTCCTCTTGAAAGATGTTCAAGGTGGCCATGTTGCCCCAATGTTAAGTCAAAAATACCTCCTTCAGTATTAAACGTCTTTAAAACCCATGGTAACACAGAGATGACTTATTGTGAATTCCTTCACAGAAGATCACATCTCATGCTAACAAATCATAAGCCTTCTTTCCTTTGTGTGGCCACCAAGAACACCATGTGTGGTCACCATGTCAAGTCATATTCTCCCAAATAACTCCAATACAATGCTTTAATAGGCATTGTAAGTATGCAGTGGCCACATCTCAACAAAAAATACCTTTGAGAACATCCATCCCAGGATATTGATGTACAGCCCCAAACCCACTGAAGCTACTAAGTAAAAAGCCAAATTGGTGGAAAAATGGCCCACACAGTAAGAAACTATCTCCCAGCATACACAATACACACTTGCAAATTACCAAAGCTTTGCAGACAATGGCTACATTATACTGGCTTGATGTGCTGCCCAGCCAGTCTTGGGGGCAATTGGAAAGCACAGGATCTTCAGGAAGGCATCTGATACAGTGAAAGAGATGTGGTGCTTATCAAGGTGCTGACTGAATGGATTCCACTGTGTTAACTGAGAATCCATCTGCTTTGTCCAGATGTTAAATAATTAACCTCATCTCAACATGACATAATTTATTCATAATGTATCCTTTTTTCTTTAGACTCTTGTTTCAGTTTACATAAATAACCGAAAGCCAAGAAATAGATGTGAGCCATTGCATATGGCATCATGCCTTGTTCCCAAGTAAGAATGTATATGAGAACTATGTATTGACAAGTCCACCAGTAAGGTTACCTCGGCTCTTTGTGTCACTGGGTTCAATTGAAATCCATTCAGTGCAAAACCACTGCAAAGGGACGTGAGCCTACAACACAGTAGCAGTACCTCAGATCTTGTACAACTCCAGGACTGCTCAGTCTACAGTACAATTTAGGGAAGCTTTTGGATGCTTAGATATCATCCAACAGAGAAAATCCACTGCAGCGTTGCAGCGCTCTGGAGCTGCCCCTCCACTGGAAGCCATTTGAAAGAGAATGCCAAAAATTTCTGTGTCATCCTAAGACATCCTGTAACAAAAAAATTCACCAGTCACAAAATCTAGACAACTTATCACCTTTCTGAGTCTCTGGAATAATACACAGGGAAGGTGAATGGAAACATGAGATTGTCCTTTTGTCTGCTTTTCCCTTACAAATCTTAAATTCAAAACACATTCTATACAGTATAATAAAACCTCAGAAGCACTAATGCATAGTCTATACGACTGAAAAGAGGAGAAAAGAAGTGGGCAGTCTCAGAATGGTTTTCTTTATAATTGCCTACTGCAGTTGGAATGAAACATTCTACTTAAATTATGCTTTATTCTGTGTTTTTAATTTTAGTTTCAAAAGTGCAGAGACACTGCTGAAATGAAACATTCAGACTTAACTCAGTGTTAAGTGACTGAAGGTGATGTTATTCCATGTAGTACAGCATCTCATTAAACCAGGATCTAATCAAGCCATAAATGAAACATGTCAAGGCACTGGCTAGCCGAACTGTCTTATTAGTACCTGACCTCCACTTTCAGAAAAACTCCATGAAGACCAAATTTCAAAGCGGGACTATTTTTGTTTCTTAAAGAATATAGTGGTGAATAGTGTGTAGTTACGGTAGAGGGTTACTTCTATATACTCTAGAAGGGTTTGAAGTTGAATTCTGCACTACAGACTACTACTTCAGAGCAATTTCAACTCAGAACAGCTGAACATAAATTGAAGATGCCAATGAATTTACATCTGAACTAAAAGGTAGGATCCATCTTACCTATTGATCTGTGTTCTGCAGAACCAGTGCTTGATTCCAGTAGTCATCAACCTCTGACTCTGAACCTACAGATGTGATGCCAACTCTGCTGCTTTGGGTCCTATTCTGCCCTGTATTTGACAGTGTATTTTGAACAAACATGGTGAAAGAACTGAATGTAGGAAATCCACTAGCAGCAACTCCACAATTCCTTACAGCTTCCTTTCTTACCCTCTGAAATATGTTATTTCTCTCTGTTACCTATTAGCAGTCAGGAGACATGAAGAGCACAAAAATCTTTCTAGCATGCCTGTTTTAGCCATGAGAAGAAAGACACGGACAACTTTGGCATCATTGAGGCTAAATATAAACTCATCCCATATTTCTTTGCAAATGAACCTTGAATGAAATATTCAGTATCTTCCATCTCCTGGCTACTGCCTTTTATTTACAGAGCTTTCACTAAGATCTTTTACAAGAGCAGTATCAGAGGGTGGCAGACAATTCTCATGCAGATAGCAGCAAAAATCTGACAACCAGTATCTTGCACAGGAGGGCAGGGCTGAGAAATACAGCCCAAAAATTCTTAAATATTATCATGGGATCTTCAAATGTCCAGATAAAGCAAACATTACCTCAATCCTTAGCATCTCCTCCAAAAAGCACAAAGAATAATAATAAAAAGTGCTAATAATAAAGAATGTTAAATAGAAGCAAAACATGTAAGACACTGACTGTTTTGAAGAGCTGCAGGACTGAAATGACCTTTTTGTAATGTTGGAAAGTTTTGTAAAAAGAAATGTTTAAGTTTCATAAGCAGAGAGCTTAACTCCCAGCATTACAGAAGTCAGTGGGAGTTCTGCCATTGACTTAACAGATCATGTTTTTTTAAGTGACTGAAAAGGAGGAAAGCATGTAACGTAGTTAGCATTTGGAAGAAAAGAGTCTTGAATTTGCTGGAAGATGTCCTGGAAGAGTACGGTTGCAAACACAAAGCATATGTGTAATTTGAAGCAAAGGCGCTCCTCACATGCATAAAGCTAAGCACATTACCAAGTCATCGTGAAATTGGGATCTTGAGCATGCTTTGAGAGAGAACATATGTGTATGTCTGCTTGGAGGACACCTTATAACCATGTCTGTCATTCCTTAGATTTCATTAAGAGATAGCTATTACATTAATCTTGGTATGAATAATACACCATAATTGAATCTTTTTTTTCCCCCGCTTTTTGGGATCTTTCTCTTCATCAAACTTCTTTCATTCTCCCTTTGGATATGAGACTCTTTATATTAAGAAAGAGGATTAGATAACTATAATGATAAGTTAATTTCATGCACAGAAATTCTTCTTACATCAGGGTTGGTGGCCAAAAATTGTAACATTTTTCTGTCAGAAATACCAATTCATTTCATTGTTTTTCTGATATCTTTACCTTGTGCAGTATTTGGCTTTATTTTTAAATGAATCAAAGCATTATTCCCTCAAAGTTAGAAAACTTCAAAACCAGTATTCCTGGAGTGCAACAAAATTAACTCTTTCCATAGTAGCTTTCCAAGACAGATCATATATTTTTAAAAAAAAAGGATGCAGTGTACCAGTGAAGGTTGTCCTGTGTTAGTTCGAAACATTGAAACAATCAGACAAAATAACAGAAAAAGAATAAAATAAGAAAAACAGGTAATAAATTGTATTCTTCTAGTTTCTTTTTTTAAAAGGGAAAGTTGCAAACGACAAAATCTCTCCAACTTCCAAGAGCAAGGAGTGACGTAGGCCAATATTAGTAATACATTTCAGTCTTGGGAAGTGGTAGGAGTCAATCAAAGCAAAATATTGCTGTTGCAGTCACTGAAGCACGTGCCTGACTAAGTATAAGGACTGGTGTCCAGTATGTGCTTCATGTCCATGGGCTCAGCTGCATGCTTGGGACCTAAATTTCAGTAAGTACTGCCCATATGCCTGTTATAAATATTGCTTTAGTTCTGCTGCTATGAATCAGAACCGCTGTAGCTTTTCAGCATTGCATGTGAGATGAGGTGTGCACACACGCATAAAGAAAAAATAGTGCCCAATTTAAGGAAATAAAAATGCCTTTACAAACGTCCAGTGCCGTATCAGCAACAATGTCAGCCAACATTATCGTCTTTTTATCACAGGTGTACTCTCTGTCATGTTTAAATACTGTCTCTTTCCATCAGTTCTCCTGCTGTTTATCCCTTCGCTCTATCATCGCATTCTCTCTGTGTAAGTACAATAAATGTGTTATACAACGGATGTTTCAGCCAGTGAAACCAGCAATCACTGCCTGGTGCTGGCATTTCACCTTTGACTCAGCGTCCTGGAATCCTGTCGGATGCTCTGACTTTCTCAGGCTGCAGCACCAGCTGCAACCAAGCAGGGGACAGGAATCAGACGTGTCACCAATGACACCACCGGTGACTGTGCACACTGCTGGCTATTACTACATGCTATTTTTTTCAGTAATGCTATAAAGAGGGATACAATGCTGTTGAGTAACAGTCAGAGTTTAAAAACATGTTTCAAATGTCCTCCTCACATTTTTTAACTTTAGTAAAAAGAGACAAATCTTCCCTTCTTCCCATCTCTTCCCTTTCCCTGCCACGTCATGTCACTGATCAAGTGCCATGCGAGCCATCATATGACTACTGAAATCCCATTCAGATGATCAGAAGAGGTTCTTTATCTAAAGAAACAAAAATCACAAAGTAAAATACTCTGCAAGATTTTTTCAAATGTTCAGTTTATCTCTTTTTTGTTGGAATGCTATTTTCAGAAAAAGGCTGAATCTGCAAAGCTCCTTGAAGTGCTAGCCTTGTTAACTCCTACAATTTTATCAGGAGTCTTGTGATACTTGCTGTCCTGCTAAAACCCCCACTGCAGCATGTGAAATATTAGAGAATCCACTATTCCACAATTAAACTAACCAAACTCGGGCTTCACGGTTGGGAAGAAAACTCACAACGCATAGACTCTAACGCTCAAAAAGTTAAATTCATAAATTTGGGAGGGAGAAGGTGGAGGCAACTTAGAGGTTTATGTTTGTTATCAGAATATTAGCACGTGCCCTGGGCTTGCGGCTTTAGTGTATGTGACAGCCCCATTACAAAGGCCAGCAGCAGAACTCACACCCAGATGTATTTAAAATTCCAAATGTTCCCAAGGCTAGGTTAGGCCCTGTGAGGACAGCACACAGTCACAAGTGGTTTGAAGCTGCCTGTCATCAGAGCAAGCAAGACAAAGCCCAGCCCAGCTTATAGGCATGAAAGAGCTAAGCAATCACTCACTTCCCCATGCGATAGGAAAGATGCGAGAAGGAAAGAGTCACAGTATTGCATCACTCACCCCCTTATCCGAGGGGGAGGAGGACTGGCCACTTGCCAGGATCTTTCACTCTATTTTTTTTGTGCTGTATATGCAGAAAAGAAAAAGGAGGAATCCAGCCCTCAGGTTTTCATTGCTAGTAAGTTATCACATAGTGACTAGTGAAAGGCATGTCTTAAAAACATCAACATTGGCACCTACTACTTTGTTTTGCAAAGGGCTTCATCCTGCCTCCCCCTCCCCCACACGCACACTCACTCATACACGCACACACTTCTGGCATTTTTCTGTTCCTGTCTTTGTTTCCATTAGTGATATGAGAATGCGTCCGGCCCCATTTTCAACACATTTTCTTAAACAGTGCAGATACAGACATTTTTTCCCAAATGCCTTTCACTCACATTCTAGTTAAAAAAAAATGGTAAAGAAATTTTGCAGGAGAGAGAGAGGAACTACCTCTATCCCACAGCAGCTGTGGTGGGGAGAGTTTTCCAGCCCTTAGAGGTCCCTAGAGAATTTTGAACACATTTACTAATACCAAAGCAGGGCAATAGCTTTTCAATGACATCATCTTCCCACTCCCTGTAACTAAGAACTCACCGTTCCCTGAACTAGACAGAGTCAGGAGGTGTGAGTGCCAAAGGTCTTACACCATAGTTTCACCTACAAGTATTAGGATTTTCAGGCAAGCAGTAGCTGACCTGCTGCATTTGATATAATTTGCTAGGGGCAAAGTTCTTTGCTGTCTACACACCAACTGTAAAGAGTTATCCATGTCAAACTGGAAGGTTTATTTTAAGACAGCCCTAAGAGGCTGGAATCCAGTATTGAAAAGCTATGTGTTCTTACAAAATGCATGAGATTCTTAATATCCAAACTTAGGGCTCAGTTATATTCACAGATGTATTCTGGAAGTGAACCAGTGCATGGACAGGGAAAGCTGCCCACAGCAGGAGAACTGTTCAAGGTACATGGCAGCGAAGCCTTGTGAAAAATGAACCTTTAGTTTGCACACTGAAGACAATCTCAGGAAAATATAAATCCTTTCCACTGATATATCCTGGAACACTGTAAGTGCAGTTTACAGACAACATTTGTTCTGTTTTAGGGAAAAAAGAAAAGTATACAAACAACTGTTCTTTTCCATCCTGAAACAATGGAATAACACATGATAGCTCCTTTACAGTGGTGAAATTCTGGCAGTGATCTCAACGGCTGCTTAGCCACCAACCACAGCATTTACAACTGGCTAATTACAGACACCCAAACCCTTGCAACACATTTTGCTTTCACGGCCCAAACAGTATAATCAGTGACTTTACCCAGGACTGCACAATAACATCTCTGTTTATCAGAGAACAGAGCATAGTAACTTATTCCAGATTCATCATGGTCAGCTTAAACATATCAACTTACATTTTCTGATTTCTGTTTAAAACTAAAAAGAAAGAAAAAAAAGAGTTGAAAAGATTTTTTTTTCTTTTGTAAAAATGTGAAAGCAAGAAAACTGCAGATTGAGCTTGGCTAGCCCTTAACAGGACAGTTGTTCTGTGCCATGATTATAACAATTTGATTGTGAAAGTGGGAGGATGCAAAGGATGTTCAAATGGGCACACTTCAGATCAGTGCGATGCCCTTCCTCTTGTGAGTAGCACTTCACCAGTACTTTCATTCAGCTGGACTCCTCTGGATTTGGCTGAAGAACTTGGGCACGGGAGACACAGTCTGTCTACGACTAGCCATCACATGGCTCTCAGGAAGAACTAGCATAAATGATCCTGCAGGACGGATATTAAATACAGTGAACAGAGTAAAACAAAACCAGAACCTAGGGACACTATTTTGTTTACTCAAAAGGACCAGAGTTCTCTGCGTGTATAGTTCTGCTTGTTTATGAACACCAAATGAATTTAAAAGTTTTATCATTTCTCTTTCTGGGGCGGGAGGGGAACGACACTGATGCACAAACAAATGCATGTTAATTTTTCAACTGCCCCTTAATTTCGAGGACCTGTTATGACACTTGATGAAAACTCCAAAGAAGGCGTTAGACACCCCCCATCTCTTATTAATAGCTCAGTACAGTCATTTCTGTTGCAGAATGAGTCAGTAACTGGTATTCACATACAGATCTGACGGATCATCCAGAACCAGCCTGCCAGACACTGCTTCCAAATAATATTTGAAACCTGGGGGAGGGAGGAAGCAATAATAGCGCTGAAACAAAACACTGGATTGGGCCTTTATTTTTCAGCTTCTTTAACTGCAGAAGGGGCTTTTGCCAACTTATTTTGCCCAGGAAATAAATTCCAACCTGTTATGTAAAAGCCCTAATGAATTCCTGCTCTGCTGTATCAGCGGTGCAGCGAAAGCCGACCACCTCTGCCTGCAAGCCAAGCAAATGCCAATCCTGCTCAAATCTGACCGAAACCACTGTGTGTTTAATATTTTGCAAGATCACTGAAGCATGTCTTTAAAACCCACCACAGTCAAGAAAGCGCTAGAGGTTATCTGTTAGGTGACAAGGCGAATGAACTTCCAGGTATTTTTCAAATCTCATTTCTGTAAACAAGAAACAACTGACTACGATCCTGCAAATTACGGCTGAGAAAGTTCTGATGATACTAATGCATTATGTTGTGTCCAGAATCCCTTGATAGAATTACAACATTACTGTACACAGCTGGGTGGATATTATTACTTCGCACAAAGAAATCAGAGATTATACTATCAGGAATAAATGCAACTGAGACTCGACACTAATGCACTTTAATACAAAGCCGGTCTCCAAGTTTAGTACAGTACATTTCTCAATGCTAACTTTCTAACAACATGGACAAATAAAGCCATGCATACACTGGCAAACTACACTGCGTGGCTAGAGAAGTTTGCTGATGACAGTCTTGTTATTGTAACAGGAAGTGACTCAGCCTTGGCAACAGGAGATCAGATATTTTATTCAGAAGCATTAGGTCATTTTTTTTTCCCCTAACCAACCAACAGTTTCACAAGGCAACTGGTTTTGTTTGAAAATAAATATCTATTTTGATAGTGATTTGCTGAGGGAGTGGAGTTAAACATTTATGGTTAGGAATAACCACTCGGTTTAATTCCAGGCATCTGGAAACCTCTTGTCCTTTTAACTCTCTTAGATTTGCTGCCTGTACAAAATTCTACCCCCTCAGGCAGGAATTCTCCCACATGGATGAGTAAAGTATCACCAACTACATTATCATCATGAGAGTGAGGATGAGTGAGGAGATTTGTGCCTGGACCAGTAACTTTCCCTGACAATTACACATGACTGATGTCAGTGTTACAGCTAAAGTAAAACTACTTCACACAGGCATTACAGCTGAAGTAAATCTGTGCCTTGTTGTAACGGCCTATTACATGATCTTTCATCAGTTATTTATAAATGGCACATGATGTGATGCTGCTTCTCCTAAAATCAGTGTAAAACAAAAATTCTCTTAATATCTGGCATGCAGCCTAGCCTAGAACTGTTTCTTTCCTTCTCTGCTTCTGCACGGTCACTTATTGTGTGTATCTTTTGCATTACATACAAGCTCACACAAATATGTGCAGACAGAAAAAATAGTTTTGCTTCAGATGCTACACTGGTATTACTTATTTTTGCTTGAAGTACATTTTTGCACAGTTCACAACTGCATAAAGTTTGCAAAAAAAGAAACTAACTGTTCAAGTCAAATTAAAATCCTCCCTGTAACGATAAAGAGCAAACACGCCACCAGCTGCAGCACTCCTAGAACAGGATTTCACCATCTTCATAATATTTTCCTGATCTGGTGTCAGTTTTATATTTTTAAAATACTAAGGAGCATAATACTTCACATCATAATGACTCAAATATCCCATACAAACATATAAATAACATACAAATAACAATGCCAGCTTTTTTATCTTGGGCAAGGAGCAGGCAAAAAAATGTTTATGGGGGTATCTTAAAAACTCTATAGCAACAGTGTTTATCTACTGCCTCCATACTGTGCCCAGAGCCTAATTTTAGGTATTGAAAATAAAACTCTGGACAATTTCCCACAACAGGCACTGCACAAACACAGTAGGGCCTCAAGCGTTCTTCTTTGACATCAAAAGGCATTATTTTTATAAATGCATGAAAAATTGAACTTCTTTGAAAAGCCATTACAGTGAATATGAATTTAGAATTCAGCATTAAATGAAACAGATCCTGAGAAACCTCAGCACCTTATTTCGCCACTATCTTCCTTGTGACACAGGTAGTATTTTATAATTTCAGCCCACTAAAAAAGCAGATTTCATAATTTTGCTGCTAAAGCAACACGGTTTTCTGTGGTCTGCCAAATAGCATTTTTATCTTCTAGCAGGAAAAAATAGCTATCTTGTTCCACCATCTGCCAAAAACTACTAAACACAGGGTGTACTTCTGTGATTTCAAATTGCAGAAGCTTAAGTAACTCCAGTGTTACACCTATTAGACACACTGACAATCAGACCCTAGAATTTTCGAAGTGCTGTGGCACATTATTTAAGAAAGGTATTTCTACCATACTGTTCCAGGGTTTAACTGCTAACACAGTCTATGTTTCAGTTAACTGTCCCTTCTGAGCACCGTTATGTATCGGATGATTTTAATGAGACAGTCATCTTGAAGTGCTGGACAAAGGCTCACTATCTATTCATAGCTTAACACTAAATTTGAGAAACCATGTTTCTTTGTCTAACCATATAACCATGGAACACAATATGAACATAATTTCAGCTCTACTGCAGAACTCTTCCTATTCCATATCTAGTCTCCTGATACAGTACGCTACTGCAATTGTTTGACAAAACTTACTGCCTGAGAATTGCAATTTTATACATGAACACTCACACAGACACATATATATGTCACTTTTTTATATATGTCATATTTGCTCAGACAGACTTGAAAACACAAGCCCCCAGTGTTTTAACACTTGAAGGATAATAAAAGGAACTTACATTTCTTATCATCCACGTTTCACTACTTTAAAGTCAATGTTGTGCTTTTCTGGGACCTAACATTTAATATATGAATGCTTGGAGTCAGCTTTCTCTGCGCTATATTCAACAGGCATGAATATATTGCCATTTTCCATTGGCACCATGTCAGTTTTACGATTACAAATCCTCCATTCGCATGTGTTCCTCTCAAAAGCACTCATGTTTTAACAGGCCTCCGTCATACATGAAGCCTTAATCTAGGAACTGACAAGCTGCAACTCTGATGTTATATTTCTTACTGAAATAGAGACTCCAGAGCTCTGATTTAGCACACTCAGTCAGAGGCAGCAGTTGACAGGAACAGATAAACCATAACCTGCTTGTTACTGTGTGCACCTCCCTGCTTCACCTCAGGCCAGGCTGACCCAAGAAACTAGGGAGGTAGAAAACATTCTGAGTTTTTCAAATAAATGGCTTATTTTTTTGCATTCATTGTAGGATGGGATATTATTTTAACTTATTAGGAGGCACAGTAACAACTAACAATATTAATGACTTGTGAAGCTAGGAAGATAATAAAAGTTACATTTTCATAAGGACAAAATATTTTTCCAGTTGTATACATTTGTGATGCTGCTGTTTTCAGTGGTGCCCAGCGACAGGACAAGGGGCAATGGGCACAAACTGAGGCACAGGAAGTTCCGTCTGAACATGAGGAAGAACTTCTTCCCTCTGAGGGTGACGGAGTCCTGGAACA
>Ga0065711_1029747_pt1 | contig 34965 bp, 38 predicted proteins | sample Hoacrofraction12_FD_59098 | JGI IMG/M metagenome (GOLD analysis project Ga0065711, IMG submission 59098) | Hoatzin crop microbial communities from Cojedes, Venezuela - Epithelial fraction 12 v2 (version 2) | ecosystem: Host-associated > Birds > Digestive system > Esophagus > Crop | place... | reverse complement strand
CCCCGGGCTTCACCCCCAGGCCCACCCTGGAGAGGGACCCTGACCAGAGCAGCTCCGCAGGTAGAGCCACATCGTCTCCCGCCGCTGCCTCATGGGGCGCAGGTAAACACCTACGGGTTTAAACGTCCTGGATGATTTTTTTTTTGTCCCTCCTCCTCCCCGTTTTCTAGGAAAAGAGACGATGGGCGAAGGCGCTTGCGCCTGGTTCCTGGGTGCCGGCTCTCCGACGGTGAGCACCGCTTGGGTTTTCCGAAGGGCATCGCCAAAGCCTTGGGGCTGGGAGCCGCGCCGTTCGGTATCTGCTGTGCATCGTCAGACTCCCCACTGCCACCCTTACGAGGGGCAAATAAATTAGGTAGTCCCCTAAAAACCAAACGGAATTTCAACAAATCCAAGGCCACAGGAAAGGGGCTTCTCTGATCGCTTGTTTTCGTTGCAGAAGCCACCCGCCATGCGAATGCTTAAAGCCCAGGGCAGAGGACAGGCAGCCACCAGAGCGCTCAAGAGCAGGGCCTCTCAGCATCCCTTGCCCACACCTCATCTCCATCAACACAGAGGAACATGCCTCGTGGTACCGTTTGCATTTGCTGGGTCCAGCTGGTTTTTTTCTTCTAAATCTCATTCTGGCCAGGACTCTGAGGCCAGCTCCGGGGAGGGAGCTGTGCTGCGGCACCGGTAATACCAGTTGTGCTGGTTGTACATGGCTTGTACTTACCTGGGGCCTCAGGGGCAGTTCGGGTTACATGCAGCGACAGCTAAGCCTGTCCTAAGAGGTAATCCCTGCCTGGAAGACCTTGTCATCTCAGCTGCCACAGGAACCAGAGCGCAACTGGAAAGGCGAGCAGGGAAAACAGCGCGCCAGGCTTCAGACTTCACATCAGGTCCGCCACTGGGATTATTATTTTGGATATCCTTGGTAGGACCTCAGTTGGAGCTTTGTTCCCAGGCCAGCAGTACAGTGATGCTGGGAGCAGCAGGAGAGGACCACTGTTTGAGAAAAGCCACCTTCGGCAACTCCTGCTTACTTCCACTGTGGACCTCTGGGAACGGTGGAGTGGCTGGGTGCCGGAGGAAGGATCCACACGTGGGGATGGGGAACCCCTCGGAGATGGTCCTGCTGCGGCCATTTCTGATGAAGCGCTGGGGGAAGCAGTACCTCAGCGCTCTCCAGTCATGTTATGCAGAATGGGTGCTGCCAAAGCATTGCTCTGGAGCCACGGATGAGGGTGAAGAGCCTTGCTTTCCAGCTGGGTGATTGGGTTGGGGTTTGGCAAGAGGAATGGAGGCTGAGGTCTCAGAGATCAAAATCCAACCAAAAAAAGACAATGGGTAAAGCCACAGGATACCTCCAGAAAAAGAGATGAATAAGCTTACTTCAACTAGATTTCAAGTTGGAAGAACAGATTTTATTAAATCTTTGTGTGCTTCTGTTGCATAGTGCAATGTATAATTAAACACAAGAAGTGATATGTAAGAGACTCTGCATGAAAGATAGAAAAAGTATTTGTGCTCCAAGCATTTTAGGTGATTTAGGCAGATATGTACCCATCAGAGCATTAAAGCTGGAACAAGCCTTTATTATGACTAAATAGATTTATGATGAAACACGTAATAAAGAGCGTAATTTACTTGTGGAGAACAGCTCCACAAAACATCATTTAATTACTTTTTTGCAGAGGCAGAAACTATTTCTTCATCCGCAAGATCCATGAACTCATCCAGTCCCTCTAGACCATTACCGCTTTCCTGACGTTACCAAACCATTGGCAAAAATCTGTCTGAATGACGGTGGCCATGGACTGACATGCAACTCCTCCCACATGCAGACCTTCTGAAGGTAATAAAGAGATGGTATAGGGTACCAATCCTATAACCTGCTACACGTGGTGAGAACAAAACCCTTAAGTGGGTCTCATGAGCTCCAAGATGCTGAGATGTTCATTTCACAGAATCACAGAATCACAGAATAATAGGGGTTGGAAGGGACCTCTGTGGGTCATCTAGTCCAACCCTCCTGCCAAAGCAGGGTCACCCTAGGACGGACATCAGCCCTACCCGTTGGTCTCACCTGCCTGAAATATTGAGATGATGAACGACAAGTGGATTTTTGTGTGATCTCTACCAGTACACCATCATTTCAAAAGTTGTACTTTCCAGCCTTCTTTCTCCTGGTTCCCAGCATAAAGAGAGGATGGGAAGAGTGAAAAAGCAAGGCAACTACAGGATATTTCTGGCTGGGAAAGCTAAATCAAGATCTGCAACAATTTAATTTCTTTTGTAATAAATTAAGAAGAGAGAGGGTAGACAGCGGCTGCATCGCAGCATCGCCCCAAGCAGGCAGAAGCCGCATGGTGAGACCCCGTGCGTTCCCCGCACCGCCCAGACGGGGCTCAGCCCAGCGGCAGGGCGGGTACCCAGATATCCCAGCTGCTCTTCCCCACCAATGCATTCACTCTTGCCTCCCAAAAGCCCCGCAACGCCCCGTTTCAGCTGCAGCTGAGGAGAAGCAACCCCTGCAACGACCCCGGGCCCCTCCACCCCCTGTTTAGTCCTTTTCTTTCCTTCCTCACTTGTGCTTTCCCTCCTGCGTCCTTCCCCATTGCTTTGGCCCCTCTATTCTCCTCTTTGTCTCCTAGCTTAGCCTTTCCCCTCCTGGCCTTTAACTCTGCACCGATCCTTCTCCTTGACTTTAGGCTTAACCTTTCCTTTTCCATTTTTGAGTTCAAATGGAGCCTTTTCCTGTTTTCCCTTCCTCAAATGCTATTTTATCTCGAGCCCCCATTTCCTACGTTGATAATTAACACACTTTGTAATTCTGCTTTCTGATTCAACAGGCGCTCCTTTCTTCAGCCCTGAGATTTGCCAGTCACATCTTTTCATGGAATTTCCTATTTATTAGATGACCTCTGGGTCCAGGGAGGAGCAGTTTTTCTTTCCAGCCTCTAGAGAAGAAAGTTGCCAACAGCTTCTCTTTTAAAACCCCAAACCAGACTGTCTTCCCTCCGGGAGACTCCAGCATGTATTCCCAAAGCCTGATTGTTATCTGGCGGTACCAAAGTTCTGCCCATCCTGGAGAGATGTGGTGTGACCAAGCTCTGCCCATCCCGTCGAGTACCACGCAGAGCCGGAGCCCAGGTGAGGTGCTCCAAACCTCTGTGCAGGGTGGTCCCTCCCCACCGGCAGTAGATGCGGCTGTTGGCCCCTAAATGCAGTTAATCCTGAATTTTAGGGCTGGGAAAACCTTCACACCAGGCTGGAAGGATTTCTTTAAAAAAAAAATAGTAGTTAATTGGGTCTATTTTTTGTGTCTTTCTGGGGACTTGTTGTTTTGCTCAGCCATGCAAGCCTCCTGGAGGGGAGGGCATTAGGTCTAATAAAATCATAGCAATCCCCACCAATTACCTAAACTGGCTTTTCTACCCATAATATCATGAGTTTACGAGCCAGGAGTTCAGGATCAACTGGAGCGAGAAGCGAGGACTATATTTTCAGCCATCAGCCACCACATTTCTTCTTCCTAGAGATGTAAAGCCTCACAATGGGCTGATCTCTGGCAAGAAATAGTAGAAGTGAGAGAAAAAAAAAAAAGAAAAAAAAAAGGAGAAGAAATAAAAGGTTTGTGTTTTTAAAAGTGGCTGCTAGAAGCAAGCAGGAGCCCTGGGAGAGGTGGATTAGCATCCCGGCAGAGATGGATTAGCATCCCAGGCACAGGTAAAATGGGCAGGGGGGACAGCCGGGGTTCCTGCCCGATGCCTATGCCCATCCCGGGTGCAACACACATCCATGCACAGCGAAGGGCAAAGGTCTGCGGCAGTGCTTGGTGGTTTGGAAGACCCCGCGGTGCAGGGACCCAGAGCCTCTGCAGGGAGTGCGATCCCACCCATCAAACCAGAGGGACAGAAGGGCAAGCGCCAGCAGGCTGTGGGTGAGCGAGCATGACCTCATCCCTCAGACACGCAGAGCTGCCGCGAGATTAAACCAGAAAACAGTCGCTGCTGCAGCGCTGCTGGCAGAAGGGGAGCCTCGCTCCTGGGAGAGAAAAGCCCCCCGAGCATCTTTCCCTCCCTCTCTCTCCCCCTCCCTCCTTCCCTACCTCAAGCAGCTCCCAGCTGAAGCAGGGGAAGACATCCCTTTTCCAGGATTTCAGCTCTTTCCAGGGGGATTTTTAGGAGCCCTGCTAGCAGACCACCAAGGAGGGTCACAAAGGTGCTGTGCTCATCCAGGAGAAGAGAAGGAGAAGCACAAGCCCTGCTTTTAGAGGCAGAGGGCTGACAGGCATATCATCTGGTCTCTGGCTCCCCCGAGGCAGGATTATTCCTGGCAGATCTCTCCCTAATCCACGCTTTAAGACCTCCAAAGATGGAGGGGGCCTCCACAAGCCCCCAGGACATCTATTTTTTGCCGTGTCTTGCTTTTTTTATCTTGGAAAGTTTTTCCTCCTGTTTAATCTGAACGTTTCTTGCAGCTGCTTACTCCCAGGAGTTTTTGTGCTGTTCACTTGGATTTTCTTGCCTTTGGTACAGCACTTTTCCAACACAGATGTGTGCTGTGCCCCTCCACAGCCTTCTCTGATCTCCTGTGACCTCTCCCTATCCCAGCCAGCACTTTCCCTAGCTGCGATGCCGAGCTCGTGGTGCACCCCGAATAAAATCCCATTAGACGTCCTAATCCTCCGCAAAGGTCCGGGGATACAACTTAAAGGCTCCTGGGCTTTTCCTCCAGAAGTGCAACAGCAAAGCCGTGCCCATCTGCCTGGCTCACTCCTTGGGTCCCTTGCACACCCCTTGGGTCTGTTGCACACAAGCATCCACACACCCACGCACAAACTGAGAGCCGCAGGCTTTGCTCAGGGAAAATACTAACGCGAATACGCACGTCTGATCCATCCTGCCACCAGACTCCTCCTGCTAACGTACCAAAGATGCTGGATGCTATTACGAAGCCAAGTGGCAATGGCAGCGGCTGACAATGTTCTTCCCCAAGGCCCCAAAGACATCGGCATCATCACAGTTTTTTAAGATGAGGCTTGGCTGCAGGTAGGAAACCAAGTTTTTCATATGGATTTAGCACCTAGGAAGCAAGCAGCATGTGATGCTGTGGATTTTTGGGAGGGCTCGAGCTCACAATGTCTTTTTCCAAGACGCAGAAGGGAGAGCTGCGTCTCCGGAGCAGCTAGGCCAGCCGGGATGGGAAACTGCGGTGAACTTTGGTGGTGCAAGGCCCTACCCTCTTCCCATCACCAGCCACTCCACAGCCCATGTCTCCAAAGGGTACCAACCTCCTTGCTTCCTCAGCATAGGGAGCATCCCACGAGCACATGGCGTGACACCATTCCCCTGCAGCCAGCGGCCCCTGGAAGCAGCCAGCCAGCAAACATGACATCAAGTTATTGCAGGATGATGGGGATAATGCACGAAGGATGACAGCAAGAACCCTCTGGAGAGCGACAAAATCTCATAAACACCCTGCGCCAAGATGGGGGTGGAGCACAAACCCTGCCGGGGCACACGTCCTCCTGATGGCACCCAGGCAGCGTTTGCTGGGACCAGGGGCCTGCACCCCAATCCGAGGGGAAGTATCTCCCACTCCTCCCAACTAACCACATCGCGCTGCACCTCCGAGCATTGCTTCCACACTGGGCTCAGGCACATCCCTAAAGCACATCTCCTTGCAGAGCACTTGATTACGGCTGCATCTCCAAATTCCTGCAAGATATTTGCCTTGGCAACCTCACTGGGAGGATTTTAGGGGCTGGGAATTCCCCCCTCAGTCCTCAGCCCACCCAGGGATGAACAGGGAAGCTTGGAAAACGAAAGCATAAAGCTGAAAAAGGAATAAATGAGCCAGAAAGTGGAAGTTGACACCTGCCTCAGTTGATGGGAGATGCTGAACTGCAAGTTAAAGGATGGTGAAACAAGGTCAGTGAGATTTATACCGAAAGCCTTGGACAGCTTCCAGCCTCTACCATCAGCGGTGAAGGCTTGGAAAAGAGGAGGGAAAAAGTTGCTTTCCTTCTAGGAACCCCACTGCAAGGTTTGCAGAGAGAGATCCACCGGCATGGCTCGGTCCTGCCTATGGGAAAGCAAAAAGTAAACCCCCCAAAAAATTGTTTTCCAATTGTAATGCAACATGGAGCCTGGCTGCAGCAGATGTTGAACTCTGGGTCAGCAGGACCGCAGAGGAGTTAAAGCATTCAGCACCACCTCAGTTTAAATGAGCCAGCTGCCCTGGCCAGCCCGGACACCTGGGTGAGGAGCTCCCCGCCATGACAGGCGGAAACCTTTCTAACAGCTCCTTCCCGAAAACACCGTGCCTACATAGAGGCTTAAAGCTGCCCAGTCGCTGCGGCATCCAAGAGAAATACATACACCGTATCCTTGGGACACCCAGGTGGCTGTTACAGCCTCCCCGTACGGGCGAGCGGCCGCGGCTGGGACCACTTGGGGCGCAGGATGCTGACCCCGGCATCACCTGCATCCCACCAGCGTCACTTAGTCTCTGGGGAGACGAGCTGTCCCTGCCGAAATATGCACCCACGCCACGGGGCTGGCTGGTGGGACACATCCATCCCTGCCCGCTCTCTTGGCATCCCCAGCCCTTCCCTTTGTTTACAGCAATATTTTTCCTGTTGAGGCCCAACACAGACTATGTTAGCCTTGCCCAGCCTCCCTCCAGATGCACCTTCCCCTCTCTACACATTGACCATATTATGAATTTTTAATCATCCTCCTGCTAAAACTAAGCTTACTCAAGTGTAAAACCCAAATCTACTTTTTTTGCCTCTTCCAGCTAGCCCCTGTGCATTTCCCAGTCCCCCAGGGCCTCGCTCGTCCCCTCGGCTGACGGTTATCGTTCCGGCACGACCCCTGCCAGCTGCTGAGTGCTTTTGAGCGGATCTCATTGAGCCCTGTCTCCTCTTTCAGCGCTTTCAGCTTGAGCTGGGGAAAATTAATTTTTCATTTGCGCAGGGCCAGAAGCACCCTGAGGTGATGGGGGCCCAGAAAAAAAACAGCTGCTTTTTATTTTTTTTCCTTGCAGTATTCACAGGTCAAACGTGAGAAAGAGAAGAGGAAAGTCATTTCAAGCCTGGGGGACCGCAGTTTATACATGCTGTGCTGCAAGAAAAGAGCCAGCCCTGATGCTTTGTGTGATGCCCCCAATTTTTGAGGCTTCAGAAAACCTCCCCTTGCTGCCTGCAGGGATGCTTTCCCCTGCGCGCAGGACGGCGTTTGCATTGCTCCTCTGGATTTAGCCAAAAATCCCCCTTCTCCGCTCCATCCCCTTTCAGCCCCTCATTGCTTCCTGCCTCCGCAGCACACCCTGAACCTGCTGCTCTGCTCCCCAAAGTGACGGGAGGCTTGGCCCTGAAACAAGCCACGCTTGGGGTTTCTGACAGGGCTGGGAGGATGAGAACTGGGGGGAAAGGAAAGTTTACGGTGCTCAGAGGTCTGGTATTGCGCCTATATGGCTCTTATTTTTAGTTTTCCGAGCCCTGGCTCCACAAAAGCATCTTAATTACTATTCTTCATCTGTAAAATGAAACACAGATGCGCTGTCTTTGCAGAGGTCCAACGGTTTCGTCGGGGGGTTCTGCTGGAGAGGTACATCATAGAAAGAAAAACATGGAAATTATTATTATTATTATTTAAGAGCCGTTATGTCAGAGCTATTCGCGGCAGCCCCGTGCCAGCACATGCCTCCCCAGCATCACTTTCGCCCCAGCCCGCTGACAGCTCCCCCGAGCCCAACCTCTTCCCATGCACCCTTCCCTGCTTCAGTAAACAGAAGTTATATCATCCCCCAGCCCCAAAACATACTTTATTTTCACTGATGGTTAGGGAATACTCCCGAGCTGGCACCTGAAAACCTAATGTCAGTGGGACATGGGTACATCTGACATTTTATATTAAGCAGAGCTGCCACAGCTGGGTGAAGAAAATAGGAAAAAAATGGATGTATTTTGAGGAAAAAAAATGATTGTTTTTTGAGCTCTGAAGTCCCTGATAGCTGTGGTGATTATCTGGGGCTGCGGCAGGATTCCCCTTGCAGTCCCATGTGCCAGTGGAATATTGGCTCTTCGGCATATTTTCCCCTTTCGATGTATGAAAAAACATAAAGACACGTGAATTTAAGCTTCCAAGGATTTCTACTCACCCATAAGAGGAGGGGAAAAAATAAACCCTGACCAAGGTAAGAGGAGCCCCGTTCCTTTTACCTCTGTCAAGACCAAAGAGATGTCCTTTTGCTAGGGCCCCCACCTGATGGAAAGATGCAGGAGGGAAGAATCTGGCCAGGAACAGTTGTATTTTTGCAAATTTTTTGAGTCCAAAAATCAGCCTATCAATAATCTGAACAAAATAGAGAGGGTCCCACAGGCTGGCTTATTTGGAGAGAGTTTTACAGGGGTATGATGGAGCTGGGACGTAGTCCCTGGCCATATTTTCACACACACATCCCCCATGCAGTGAATTTAGGTAATTATTTATTGCACATATTTATTATGTGTATCGTTATTCTGCGAGAAAATAGTTCCTGGCCAGAAGCTTGGCTCTCTATGAAGGGAGGCAGCTGATCTAAGGGCACACATGGATGAACATGGTGCAACTCTCTACTAAAATATTGCTCACCAGAAACAAGCTCCCTCCATCCGTCTGTACCACTGCATAGCACCGATGCCCTCGCCTGTGCAAGGAATTGGGCTGTATCCCCAGTTACGAGGCAGCTTTTGACCCTGAACTTCCCACAGATGAAGTCACAGGGTTTTATTCGGTTCTGACAAGGTTTTCCTCATTTTTTTTAGTATTTTATATTAAAATATGTTTTAACAGCAATTTAAAAGACCGCTTTTGTCCCTGCATGGATAGGGAATACCATTTAGCACTGCCAATTATTACAGGTTCATCATGTCTCAATATATACAGGTGAGGTTTTTAATTATACCCTTATTTGTGATCTTTGCTATGAGAAAAGAGCACACATGCAGCACATCTACTGCAAATAAAAACCTGGAAAGGGTATATCGGCGTACACCAAACCCTCAGGGACAGGAAGGCAAATAGAAGCCTTAATAACTACACGCTTATCCATTTAAAAAGTCATCTCGTTAGCCAGTAGCAGAACACGGCTACAAAAGTTGCCGTTGCCACGTTACCCCCACGCTGCAGCCAGAAAGCAGGAAAAAAAGTAATAAAATCACTCACTGCTTCTACGACAATGGAGCTGGACTCCCAAACATGCCAAAAAACCTTTTTGATGACGATCCAGAGTATTTTGGCGTGCAGGAGCAAGCGTCCCTCCTTCGCTCTGTGCTCGAGGCTTCCCGAGCAGCGTGGGGAGAAATGCAAACATCACTGCTCTGCAAGCAGAAACTGGGGGGCTTCTGCTGCCCCTAGGTTTGGGTTCCAGCTCCTGGGGAGGGGTGTAAGGCAGGTCCCACCTGGGGACAGGTGCCCTTAAGGCTGCGGGTGCCAGGCCTGCGGGGAGGGAGGCACCGATGGGGATGCCACACCCTGATTTCCCTGGGAAAATTATGTGGTCCAGCCTGGTGCACGTGGGCAAGGCTCTTTTAGCATGGCAGCCTTTAGATTCACTCCTACAGCAACACATCTATGTACAAAAAATATATACATTTTCTCTGGCGTGAGCAAAAGGCCTGCTAGCACTGTTGGTTAAGGCAGCTGTGGTCCCTTTTTCAAAATACTCCCATCTCTTTCGAGCTCCATCAGGGCTGTTGCCACAAAGAACATTTTCCATGCCATGAATAACTTTTTCCATTGGTAGAGTAAGGGCTCCGCAGCCTTAGGCAGCCCAGGCATCACATCCCTAAAGCCAGCATGCCTCCCACAGCTGCAGAGCCAGCTCTTTCCCATTTTCCCAGGAGCCTGCGGGTATGGGAAAAAGGGCTTGTAAATAAAACAAATCCGAAACGATAGGTGATCGCACCCAGAGCTGTAGGGATGCTCTGTGTCCCCGCATGGAAATGAGATGCAGACCCAGGATGCACGCTGAGGTATTACACCATCTGCTACATGGATGGATGTGCTATGCCATTGGGCCAGCATAGCAGAAAACCAGCCAGGGGTCCACGTTTCCTGCTCCAAAATCAATCCCTTATGACTGAATCTAAGAATCTATCTTAGATTAGATATGAGGAAGAAATTCTTTATGATGAGGGTGGTGAGACACTGGTTGCCCAGAGAAGCTGTGGATGCCTCCTCCCTGGCAGTGTTCAAGGTCAGGTTGGATGGAGCTCTGAGCAACCTGGTCTGGTGGAAGGTGTCCTGGCCCATGGCAGGGCGTTGGAACCAGATGACCTTCAAGGTCCCTTCCAACCCAAACCATTCTATGATTCTATGACTGCTGCCTGGGATTTAAATACTTACTTATCTGCCCCAAAATAACCTCGGATCCCCTCGCCTGTATTCCCGTGCTCAAAGCCCTGAACAAGAAGATGGGGAGAGCAGAGTAACAGGAGTATAATGTGGTTAACCAAGGGTCAGAAACCTGCAGAAAAGCAGTTTTCATGAAAATCAATGAAATTAATCAATGAGCGCTCCTTCCCTGGGCTTTCCTCGGCCAAGAAAAGCCAGCTCTGAAAAAGCAGGGTAAATAGGAGTCAGAAGTAATAAAGAGGTGAAATAAATATCGAGGTGAAACAAATAAAGGATTGTTTTGCTCCCTGAACCTCAAGTCAAGCAATTTCCAGTGCAAAGGTCAGCTAGCAGACCCAGCCGCCAGAAAATAGCTTTTTTTTTAAATATAAAAACACCCTTTGAGTTTCTTTTTGGTATTTGTGTCTGCAGACCCCCTTGCTGATGCCTCCCTGGGGTGAAATGCTGCTCCTGGCAGGGAATATACACCAGCGAGGCTGGCAGTAAGCTCATTAACCCCCTCTTACTAACAGCTACTCTTTTAATATGTATTTTTATATATATATGTTCATGTATTATATAAAATTTACATTATATATTTGGTATATAGAATATACCTTATACATTATATATTATATAGAATAATTACAGAATGTATATTATATATTATTATATATACTATATATCATACATTGTATTTTATATATCATATATATATTATTTATTATATACTATATAGTATAGTATATAGATTTTTAATATAATTATACAATAATATATAATATACATCCTATAATTATTCTATATCTATAACATATGAGATATATATCCCCCTGTTTGCTTTGTCTCAGGCTGAATGCTTTCAAAATTGCCGATCTTTTCCTTGGAGCCGCCACTTCAGCAGGCAGGGCTGAGTGGCAGAGCTGGGGCAAGCACCGTGCTGGCACCCTCGGCGGCCCCACGAGCCTTTTGCCACTGGTGAACGGCAAAGCCATAGCTCGGAGGGGATGCACTGAGCCTGCGGAAAACGCTGAGCATAGGAAAGCCCTACGGGTCAGGATGGAGAAGCACGGCCAGGTATCTCAGCAGCACTTGACGGTGCAACCACGGCTGGTTGGAATGATGGGAAGCAGTGAAACCATGACCTGAATTTGCAGAAAATCAATTTCCTGCAGCAATCAGGATGGGAGAACTGATGGGACCAGGTCACCCAGCGTCATTGAGGATGCTGTGCCCAGTCTCCCAACCATTCCCCCCACACTGGGACCCCCCCAGGCTCCCCCTGCCTTACACTGAGAGCTTCGACTGGAGCAAACCCCTCCAAAACCCAGTCAGAGCCAGGTTTAACTTGTCATCTGCGAGAGGGAGCTAGGCTTCTGCCTTCCCAGCCTCAGGAAAAGACAAAATAAATACGACACAGTTGATTTTTCATGTTCAAACACGTTCCCATCTCTAAGGCTTTTTTTTTTTTTTTCTTTTCCAGGCAACTGCTTTTGCCCCACATTGGAAATTGCTTGTTAGGATGGTGGGAAAGCAGAAAGCAGCCTTTGAGCCCCTTGTCCAGGTGATGCAAAGCTCCAGCCTTCATTACCAAGATTAAAGGGGTTGGGATTTCCTAAGCAATTAAAAACCCTGCCTAATTAAGGCAGGGTTATTAGGCAGGACTTCCAAGGGTTGCCGCCAAAGGCAGGAGAAGGGGATGGGTCTGCATCCTGGCTGAAAGCAAAGGAGCCTGCACGTAATTTCTTTAGTAAGGCAGAATAAATGGAGATATACTGTGGCTCTGGAAAGATGGAAGGCATGTGCTCTGTTAAGAAAAAGAGGAGGAAAAAAAAGCATGAACACTCTCCCGCAAATTGCTAAGTCAACTGTCCTACTTCATCAGTGGCAAATTATCCAAACAGTGAAATACCCGGTGAGGGACAAAATATTCAGGCAGATATTTCTGCATTAAAAAAAAAAATAATAATTGAAAAAATTAAACCCAAAATGCATTTCCCCATCGCCCCCTCGGCTGCCAGGCTCCTCTCTCCCGCTGCGAGGGAAAGGGGGCCATTGGAGACCTCATTTGCATCTTGTTTTGATTAACTTTATTTTTCACTCTTCCCCCTTTCTCTTTTCCTTTAAAAAAACAAAATCCTTACATTAATTATCCTTTTAAGTCTACTCTTTGATGAGCAGCAAAACCCCCCCCAGCATCACCTTAGCAATGAAAATGCAGCTTTCCCCAGCTGCATGCACGACTGAAAAAGTAGGGAAGAGCCAACAAAGATGCCCAAACCTTAAAAACACTCAGGTCTGCAGTGACCGGGATCACTGCAAGTCCTAATCAAAGCTACAAGTGTTTATGGCTCTATATATACATATATATGCACACATGGAGACATAAATACATATCTCTGTATATGTATATACACACACGTGCGTATATATACATCTATATATGCATATATTTGTGTATCTATGCACATATATACACATATGCATGTATATAAATATATATATTTGTGTGTGTATGCTGTATTGTTTTATGGAGAAAATTAGGATGGACTGGAAAAATCTGGCATGATTCCCTGCATCCACCAAATTCAAGCGACAGCACCCCAGCGTTTGAGAGCTGTTTTTCAAATCATACCCTGCTCGCAATTAAGCACCTGCCTAAAAGGACTGATTTTTAATTTACAATATTTTTATTGCGTCCAGAAGAACCCCAGAAATTCTCCCATTTAAAGGCAGTTTTGGGGCTCACCCCTCCCTCCCCACACCCCCAGATTTTTGGGAAAACAGTCTTTTTCCTCTCCCTCCCCAGGAGAAAACAGCGGGGGAGCCCCCCGCACCCCGACCCTACACAAAGTCCCCTCGGAAAGGGCGGGAGGTGCCCCCCTGCGCCTGCCAGCGGCCCCGCAGGGTGCACAGGCGCTTGCCCTCCAGGCTCTCCAGCTCGGGGAAGCCCAGCTGGTTCAGGACCTCGTAGACCCCAGCCACCGCCGCCACCTGAAAACAGAGGGAGAAGAGAGATTTAACTCCCCCGGCATCCTCCCGGGTGCAGAAGCGCGGGGAAGGGCCCCAGCATCGCCCCGCATCCCGCAGCCCCCCAGCTTTCCTCCAGCCACAGTTTATACATTTCACAAGCCGCTTCCTCGCTGCTGGGGTCAGCCATCGCAGGGTTTGTTGGCTTTGGCAACCCTTCTGCCAAAAAGCTACAATGGCGCCTTGTTTTTGCTAAAAATGCAGGGATTATGCAGAGGGAAGGGGCACTTCTGGGGTCAAAGGCTCCTTCTATCTGCAGGTTGGGTGTATTCGCCCCCCCGCCCCCAGCAAGCGGGGGGACAGGGGGCAGGCGTAAAGCCATGCATTAAGGATGCAGCATTAAGGACGCAGCGTTAAAGATGCAGCATTTAAACCCATGCATCCAGCCAACAGCAAGCATCGCGCATCTCCACTAAAAGACGGTCCGTGCCGCTGGGCAATGCAAACACCGGCATAACCGGGATGCCACGCCGGGGCGGGCACCGGCCACCCCCGCCTCCTCGCCGCGGCCCCTTCCAGCGAGATGGGGCGGGGGGACGGTGAGCGGCGCCGGCAGCCACCGCTTTCATCTCCCGCCCGGGGGATCAAACACGCCAATACGAATTAGCGGCGCTGGCGGAGGCAAGCGAAGGGACAAGGTTTTTCCCACAAAGGCAGGAGCTGCCCGCTTAGCAAACACAGGGAGAGAAAACCTGATCTCTGCATAATAAAAATAAATAAATAAATAAAAGCAGAAATACAGAGAATTTAGGGTCTCTCACCCACCCTCCATTTTTTCAGCTGGCTCCCAATTCTCTCGGATGCGCAGCACCCGCATCCCCATCATCCTGAGCCCTCCATCCCCTGTACCGCCCACCCCGGGCAGGCAAGGCGAAGCAGGGCTGCTTTTAATTATTCTTTCCTTTCACTCCCTGAACCCATTTGGCCAGGATATTGTATTTTTAATACACTGCAAAGAGACCAGAAGTGGGTCTGGGTGCAAGGAGAGCCAGCCAGGTGGAGGGGCCCGGGGCGGGGGGGAGATTGGCTGTGGGCCTCCCAACCCCGGATGCTGCAATCACAACCGGCAGGTTGAAATAAAACCCTGGGAAACTCAAAAGAGGAGAAAAGGGCAGGTTTGGGATGGGAGGAGCACCCCATCCATGCAGTGGGATGCCACCCATCTCCAGTGGCCTGCCTAGCTTTCCACGAGAACCACCAGCCCAGTGAGATGGGAGCTCACCTGCAGCAAAGGGACTGCATACAATGTCTGCAACCACCATTCGAAAATCATATATAAAATGAAAAACAGTGGTCTGCTTCCCAGCCCCCTGTACATACAAGGTGGAGCGAGGTCTTGCTGGTGGCTTAGGCAGAAGAAGCCTCACCTCGCACATCCAGAGGCTGAAGGGCCGCTGCCAGGAGTCCTTCTTCTCCAGGTGCAGGTAGGCATTGAAGAGGATCAGGTAGATGTAGCGTTCCAGGTACTGCAGGCTCCTCAGCTGCAGCATCCGTGTCTCCTTCTCATCCTTGCCCGACTTCCCCTAGAAGCAAGAAACTGGCTGAGGAGAGAGCATCCAAGAGGCAGCTCCTGCACCCAGTCCTCATCCACGGTCCTGCTCTCCATCCCACATGAGAAGTTTGGTGGTGAAGAACCCACAAGGACCTGTTGTGCTAGAGAAAAGCCATATATACTGCTGCACATCAGCTCTCCGACCCCGCTACCCTCCTAGGAGCCCAGCCCAGCCTGCAGACCCCCACCTGGCCTCCAGCCGAGGAGGGAGGACCCCTTCAGGGACCAAAATAAGCGCACCCTTCCAGGCCACTCCCACTGTGGCTTGGCAGCCCAGGCTCTCATTACCTTGTGGTTTCCAGCGTATAAAAACTTCCCCTTCACCATAAAGACCTCAAAAATAGATGAAGTATTGTTAAATGCGTGGGGTGTGTGCCCAGGAGCCAGGAACAGACGCCCAGGTGCAAACTGTACCCAAACACATGAGCGCCTGAACTGCAAAGCATTTCCCCAGGGAAAAACAAGGCCCTTTCCAGCGTCCCCCAGTTGGATTCAGCCTCCACCGCTGGAGAAGAGGTCATGGCAGCCACACAGCAACCCGCTCCAAGGCTGGTGGCCATTGCATCTCCAATTGCTACATTATTTTACCAATGTATATATATTATTTTATTATTATTATAGCTGTTATTTTAAAGAACAGATGAGCCCTGAAGTGATGCCCCTTCCAGGTAACCAGCAGGAATTAATAAATAAGGAATAAACAGCCAGCCAGTGTAAGAGCCCTAATCCCATAGTAAATCCCACTGCGATCCCCACTGCTGGGGATGAGCTCAGCACAGACACAGCCTCACATTTACATTTTTTACATTTTGAAGCAACAAATTAGCAGAATTTCAAAAGGATTCATGTAAACGCAGGCTCTGGTAAGGAGCCAGGCATTTATACGTGGCCAAAAAAAGGCCATATGAAGATGGCTAGGCTGAGCGAGTTTGCAGGTCCAGCTTCCAGCCCGGGTGGAAAATGGCATTTACAGAATCCCGAGCAACACGGAGGAAGGAAAACAGTTGCAAAGCAGACACCGAGCATCTCTACCTGCTTATTCGCCTTTTGCGTCCTGTGTCTCCTCCAGGTGTCAGCACCAACCCGCCCTCAGGGACAAGCCTGCTCTGCTTTCTCTCCATCCTTCCCCAGCTGCTCATTGCCAGGGCATGCAAACATTTCCACCCATGCACTTGGAAAAATCGGGCTTTGCTCAACCCATTTGCACCCCTATTCACAGCAGCACCAGGCAAGCGGCTCTGCCCTTGGAAAAGGCGTCTCCTCCACCCATACCAGTGTTTGCAGAGAGCAGATCCCATTACCCTATTATTTATCATGTTATTATATCCTCCTATTTATTTTTATTCTATTATCCTATTATTTAGCATTTTATTACCCTATTATTTCTCTTTAGTCCTATTATTTTATTATATTCCCTGTTTTTTCCTCCCACTTAGGGGTGGGAAGGGATAGGAACAAACCCGAGGAAGTACCAGAGCACCTTTTCCTTCCCCCTCTTCACCCAAACGCCATGTTTCTCTAAAAACTAACCACAGCTTAATTAAAAGTCCATTAGGGCAATGCCTAGACTATAGAATTCCCATCATTCTCTTCTTCAAGCTGCCCATCAAGGGGGAAAAAACAAAGATAAATAAAAATTAAAGCATTTGCATGCGCATCCCCCCAGCCCCGCCAAATCCAACAGGATAGATGGAGCAGCCGAGAGGGAAATGCAAAACACAGGCGGTGACAAAAGGCTCTTCCCAGGGCAGAGGGTGGAGGGGGAGCGGATGACTCCCTCCTTATCTCGCTTTCCCACCGGGCTGCCAGAGCGAGTGGGATATGGCCAGTCCGGAAACAGGATACAGCCCAGGAACACCCACGTGCTGGTTCCTGACCACCAAGCACCGGGATGAGGGGCAAGGAGGTCGCGGGAATTGTCTCCAGGAAAAAAACCCCACACCAGGAGCAGCCGGGCGATGCTGCTCCACCAGAGTCTTCCTCTTGGGCCCCCCAAGGCTGAGCCTACAGACACAGCGAGCAGGAGCCAGCAGCAAGGTGGGCAATCATTCAGGGTCACCGGAGAGCATAATTAAATCCATAAGCAGGCAGTCGCTCGTTTAGCACGGGAGGTTTTTTCTCTGTAGCAGCAAAGCATGCAATAAAGTAGGTGAGACTTCCCACTGGCCACCTGGCCACCTCCCCATCATGCGTAAAGAGGGGGAGGGGGATAAAATAAAATTACTTGTGCCCAGTAATTTCACAGCAGCTGTTGCTGCAAATATTCAGTCCCCAGTGACTCATCCCACGCAGCTCAGGTTTTCCCCTCCCAGCCCCAAAAAAACCACAGAGGTCGCCACAAAACAAGAGGCAAAGCCCCAGGAAGCTGCAGATGTTACTGGGTGATTAAACGCTTCGGGTTTTCCTCCCCTGGTCAATGGTTCACAGCCGTTCATTGAAAACAAGGGTCGATGGCAGCTACGGGCAAGAGCATCGCTGGCAGGGACATGGCTCGAACCATCCCGGGCAGGGACGATGCCGAACCCTGAGCTCAGCCCTTCTGAGGCCCCACAAAATAGTTGCACAGCTTAAAAAAACCCACCCAATTCTAATAAAAATCATCCTTTCTCCCCTTCACCAGCTGCACAGAAGCTCCCACCTAAAAGCAAGCTGCGGCCCACGGGCTCGGCAGGTCACAGGATGCCTCCTGCGCGGGTGAGGATGGGTCCCCTCCCGAGGATGGGTCCCCTCCTAAACTCGGAGGAGCCGGAGCGGGGCTGGGAGCGGAGCGGGATGGACCGGCCCTGCCCTCTGCCGGCTGCGCGCCGCTGGACGGCCGGGATGCGGGATGGTGGGATGTGGGATGGTGGGGGATGCGGGATGGCACCGGCCAGGCGGGATGCTGGCCGGGATGCTGGGTGGGATGCGGGACGGCACCAGACAGGTGGGATGCAGGACAGGATGTGGGACAGCATGGGATGCAAGACAGCACTGACCAAAGACCAAAAGAGCCCTGGCACCTCTCTGGTGACATGCCAGAAAGCTTCGGCCCAAGAAACCATCCAGCTTCAACAGGGCTGGTCCCAGAGCCTGGCGGCACCCCCCAGAATCAGGTGCAACGGGGTCCGATGCAACGGGTGCAATGGGCTGATGCATCGGCCCCGCGCCAGTCGGGAAGAGGACACGGAGGCACTGCTCACCTGCCGGTAGGTGCAGATGATGATTTCTCGGAGGTGGTAATGCATGGGCGTCATGGTCTCGCTGACGGTGTCCAGGGCCATGTCCACTTCCTTCTTCATCCGGTGACCGTCAGGCAGGAGCTGGACCACCTTCATCACCACCTGGAGCATGGGTAGAAGGGGCAGAGGCTTCACTGGGTGCCTGCTCGCCTTGACCCAACTGCTCCATCCCTGCCTGGGAGAGGACCCGGCCCCTCCAAACAAGCAGCTGTGGCTAAAGTAGCAAGGAGTGGGTTCAGCGAGGGATCCCAAAACAGAGTCAGGCTCAAGGACTCACCTCGAACTCCCCTTTGGTGTACTTGGCGTCAGGCACACTCACGATTTCCTCCTCGCTCATCTCGGGGATGCCCTGGGGCAGTCAGAGAGGGCCAGGACGTTAGGGGCTGCGTGTCCCTGTTCCCACTGCCCAACAGCTAGGCAGAAATGCAGGCCCCAAACACAACCCACCAGAACCCAAGGCATCCTCCACGTCCCCTCTGCATAGGCAGAGAAGCTCAAATTTTGCGCCCATCTGCTCTGCAAGGGGGTCCATATCTCTCCTGCCCTTAACCCTTCGTCCTGGGGTGGGAGCTCTTGGGAATTGGGTAAAGGCTCACCAGGGATGCACCCACACTTCTCCTGGAGCTTGCTGGGGGCTAGGTACACCAAGAGGCCAACGAACGGGCATCCACACCCCACAGCCCACCCTGGCCCTTCCCACGCTCCTTTCAATCCTCCCATTGTGCCACGGCTGCTGTGGACTGTGCTGAGCTTCCCGGCAGCCCCTGCTCCAGCCTGACCCCCAGAGCTGCAGACCCTGGTACCCACGTTGAAGTGCCAGAGGGTGAGGACAGCGATGACCATGGCCGTGGTGGTCCTGCCTCGGCCGCTGGCGCAGTTGAACACGAAGGCTGCCTGCGAGTCCTCGGCCAGGGCACTCTTCATTGCGTCCAGCAGCCGGTCAAAATCCTGCCAGTAGCAAAGCCATGGGGTTTTATGGGTGCAGCCCGCCTCCCTCCCCTACCATGGGATCCCCCTTGTCCAGTAGCCTCCAGGCTAAAATCCCCAGCTCATCCGTCGCTGCACACGCTGGATCCAGCCCAGCAGCCTCCCCTTCATCCCCAGCTGGCTGAAGACACCCAGCATCTCCACACAGCATCTCCCATGGGACTCTCCCTGCCCCAGCAAGCACCCTGCACTGGGCCTGGGCACACCACCATAATCCTGGGGCTGGGTGGCACCAAGCATCCAAGTGACATCCACCCCACAGCAGCAGGGATAGCTTGGGAAGGAGGTGACAGCACCGTCCCATTCCCAGGGTACCTGCTCCTTAGGAGCGCAGAAGTCGGGGATGGGGATGCGGTGGTAGGTCAGCCCCTGGCAGGAGTTCTTCTGCTGGCTGAATATCTCCTGTGTGGTGAGGCAGCTCTTGAACATCTTCATCTGCTTCTCTGACTCCAGGTACACCTCCAGCCACTTCTGGCACTTCAGCAGGTCACCCTTTAGGGTAGCCTCTAGTTTCTGCAGAGGACAGAGAAACCCTCACCATAAGACCCGCTCCTCTTAGTTTTTTCAGGATTTTTATTGTTTTCTTTAGATGCAGGCTAACACCCCTCTCAAACGCCCTGCAGCCAATGCAAAACCCAACACCAGGTCCTGGCCACCACTTCTGCCCAGGAACATGGTCCCCAACGACGCTTGATGTGAGCCTCAGGAGCATCATCTCCCACCACTCTGGGCAGCTCCTCCACGCAGCCATGCTGCTGCTGGCAGCCAAGCTCCTCCACTGCTTATCTTCTCCAGAGGCCCAGCTGGGAACATCTGCTCTCCTTTGCCCGCGTGTCTTTTACCCTTGCTTTCAAGCTGTGCTATAAATTCTTCGGGTGAGGATCTCTGCTTTGCTCTGCTTTTGCAAACTCTTACACAGTGACAGCGAAGTCAGGAGGACTCCTCTATTTTTGCAGTACAATAAAGAGTGGGTGGACCGGCTGCTTTGATATCAGCCGGGCTGTCCCCAGCCTCCAGCAGACACACAGGGCACGAGCCAAGCGTGGCACCTGATACGACCGCTGCTCCCCACTGCCAAATATAAAAAAAACCCAAAACAAGCAGCTCCAGGGGGTGAGGGACTATAAAAGCCTGTGGACCGCCCACGAGGGCTCCTGGGAGGGGGAGACCAGCCCTCCCTGGATGGTCAGGAACGCCCGCCGCCCCCAGCACCTCCCCAGTGGGCAGGAGCTCACCTCCAGCTGCTGGGGCGAGGTGGTGGGCACAGGGATCAGCTCCTCCAGGTACCCGGGCTCCCGCAGCGTATAGATCTGCTCATTCCCCTCCAGGACGGCTTCTTCCCGGAGGTTGATCCAAACGATGCGGGCGTGCTTCCTCTTGGCGTCCATCAGGTAGCGCAGGACACTTCCCAGGGTCTAGGGGAAGAGGTGGCCAAGGGTGACAGGAGGGCTGGGAGACCACTGCAGGCGACCCTGCCTGCCGCGGGGTGCATGTTGCTCACCTTGGAGCTGGGCTGTGCCGTCCCGTAGACGGGCATCTTGGGCACCCGTCGGAAGTTGGCCACGCTCATCTCCTTGGCAGTGCTCAGCACGTCCGGGCAGAAGCGAGTGTCTGCCACCTGCAGCGGAGCAAAGCCTGGGCGAGGGGTGTCCCTCCGGCATTGCAGCTACCCCCTCCCACCCACAGGTTTGCAGGGGGGTTCCCAACACACCACAACACCCATGGTGCCCACTCAGGAGAAGTCCCCAAACCTTTCCAACACCAGCCAGCCAGGGCTCAAAGCCACACAGCTGCATTTCAAAGGTGGGAGATGCTCTTCTTGCAGCAAGACTGTGCCAAAGCAGCAGTAAGCCACCAACAGCTCTGGCCTCCCTCACCCCACCACAGCCAAGAAGCACCAGGAACGGTGACGCTGCAGCTAGACTAGCAGCTTGGGCTCATGTTAACGGGGCACTGCAGCATCTCAGTACCCAGGGTCTGCGGGGCCATACACATCTGTGTGCACAGGGAGTCTCTGGCCACATGCCCACCCTTGCCGAGGATGCAGGCAGGACATGGACCCACGACCCCAACACGGAGCTAGAGATGTCAACATGGACCTGGACATCCCAAGACTCAGCACCTGCCCTACAGCAGGGAAACGCCTCACCTCTCCCACCCCACCGAACCTCTTTGAGGGCAAGCATCCCAGCAAGGTGCCATTCCCAGGGAACAATGAGGAGCCACCAGCCCCTTCCCTACATCCAGGACGGGTACTCACCAGCACTCGCATCCCCTTGGTGATGATATCCCCAGTGACAGTCAGCTCTGACGAGTTCATCTCCGCCTGCAGCCGGTAGAGCTCGGGGTGCCGGCACATCCACCTGCTGAAGCTGAGGGCAAAGCCCAGGGGGTACTGCCGGCGGGGGGCCGGGGAGGACGCGCCATCAGCCTGGGCTCACACCCCCTGCCCGGACACAACCCATGACCCCACCGAAGAAACCTATATTTGCTTGGGAAACTCAAAGGCGGAGACCCCTTCCCTCCCACTACACAGGGAAACAACAACAAAAAAAAAATAAGAGCAAAAGAGGGGTTTTTGGGTTGGTGGGGTTGTTTCTATTACCTGCTCATGAAGGTAGTAGTTGAAAGCAATCAAGTAGAAATAGCGTTCGAGGCTCTGCAAAGTCCTCTGGAGGAAATACTCTTTGGTGCTGCTCCCCTGAAAGCAGAGGCAGGTGGGATTCGTGATGCCCAGCGCCCACCGGTCCTGCCACCCCGAGCAGAGCGGGAGGCTGGGCAAAACGCACTAAACCAGCTTGTTTGTGGCTGGCTTACAAGAGAGAGAAACAAGCAGCAATCAAGCCTGAGGCATACTTTTTTTTTTTTTTACGCAGCAGATTTTGGGGGAAAAGGGGCAGAAATGGTGTTTAAGCTGCCCATTTTTTTTCATATTCATGCTAACTTCACTAAACTCTTTGGAAAGAAACCACTTCCAAATGAGAAGTGGGGGAGAAAAACCTACAAAACCTGATCTGGAATAGTTTTCTGATGCTTTTTTTTTTCTTTTTAATTTAAATGAAACATTTCAAGTTTTCTGTATTAAATGATGTTTAAAGACATAAGTTTGCATTTTGGCTCAAAGAAAACCTTCCCCTTAGCCCAAGGACACACCGGGAGTAGTTCCAACTGGACCCAGGAGGCGTTGCTGTCCCGGGGGAATACACTGTCCAGATGCTAACGGGAGACTCAAACCCAAGGCGAGGAGGCTGGTTAATGCCAGGTCCTGTCCCTGCCCCAGCCACCTCTGTGGCCTTCGGCCGGGATGCTCAGGCAGCAGAGAGGTCCCCATGCCAGCAATGCCATGGGTAGGGATGTGGGCAGCCTGCCAGAGACATCGCCCCCCAGCCCCGTGCTCCGGGTAACACAAGGCACTGCCAGGGACCTCTTGGGGACCTCCCATCTGCCTTCAGAGCCCAGCACGACTGGCTCCAGGGTCAGCATCTCACGAAGGGTGGCAGACCCCAGAATGAAGGGTAATGCGAAACAAACTCCAGTAAGAGCAAGACAAGCTTATTAACTAGAGACTAAGCCACACGCCCTGTAATATCTTCCATTTCCAAGTGTCTCCTCTTTCCCTTCATGCCCAGAAGCGCCCCAATGCCTATGTAGCTGGCTTCAGGCAAGCTCTCCACCTCCTCATCTTCATCATCACCTCCCCAAACCATGCAAGTGCCCCAGCACAGCCATCTCCTCCTGGGGAGGCAAGCTCAAACCTTTGGAATTTTCCACAATTCAGAAACAGCCCCATGCTGCCTCAGGGCAGGGGTTTGTACACCCGAGCATCCCATCCAACAAATTCACGTGCAATGCCAACCCAGCACGGGGTCTGCAAACATCCCTGGAGAGCCCGTTGGAACCCCCTCCCCAGGGCGCGATGGAAAATCCTGTAAGATAGGGCTGTATGTGTGCAGTGGTGGGCTTGGCAAGTGGGGTTTGTGCACCCTGACATTATGTGGTTGACTCATGAATATTTGCTTGCTCTCCACAAGAGAAATCCAGCCTGCTGTCATTTATCAGAGGCAGGGCAGCAGGCTTTGCTCTAGACACTCAAAACAAAGCCTGCGAGGATGGAGCCATGCCGGGTTTGCCAGAGGCACTGCCATCAGAGCAACGCTTCTCCCCAAGCTCTTGGGTTCCTGCTATAAAAACTAGCCCTGCGCTCTCACCCAAGGTAAATCTCTGAATATTCCCCTTAAATAGGGTTTTGATGAAAAGGGGGACAATCCGCTCGCGTTTCAGCCAGCTACCATGAGGTCCAGCTGCAGCTCAGCATCCGATGCCGGGATGCACCTACCCCTGCATCACCATCACTTGAGGACTTAAATCTCCACTTCTACCCCCAACACAGGGCAGAAACCCACAGTCCAGCCTGAGATCATTCCTCCAGGCCCGGAAAAGCCCTTCCTCTCCCCAAAAGCAAGCAGGGCTCCACCGGTTTACCCAGCAAAGCTCCCCAGTACCACCTGCAGCCCCTCAGCCCTACCAAGCCCAGGCTGTTTTTTTGATGGCTGAGCATCAGCCCCTCTTCCCTCCTCATCCTCATCCTCCCCCCCCAGCATATTTTCCTGGCCCCTCGCCATTGTTTAAACCTGCTCTCGCTCCATGCAGACTTCAAATAAACAGTCCTCACTGCCAATTTACGGCAGTCCCCCCGCCGTTTGTTTCCCCAGCGTCGAGGATGACACAGAGCAGCCTTCCTCAGGGGGGAAGAGCCAGGGAAAGGCTTTGAGGCAGTGGGAAAATCCCCAGCCCCTTGACCAAGCTTCCCCTGCTATACAAGAGAAAGTATCTGCCATTACACAAGTGGCACCAAATATACCCAAATCCACCAAATGTACCCTAAAGAGGGGGTAGAAATTGGGGTTTACCACTAAACACCAAAAAAGTGCCAGTAAATGCTTGCTTTCCCCCAGGCTTGATCATTTTCATGGTGCTTTTCTGCTCCAGCGTATTTGCTTTGCCTGCCCAGCGCCTGTTTTTCAGATTGCCCTTTACAACTGGCCCCGGCACTTCCACTCCACATTCAGCATGTAAATGGGAAAATTAATCTCCAAAGAGGCTGGGATCAGGGCAGCACTTCCATCTGGGCATCCTCCCTCTCTCTCTCCCTTCCTCCATCACCTGGTGAGGAGCTCCCCGGTCAGACAGGGGAAACTATAGCTTTCCAGCGTGGAAAACCACCTTGATGGCTTTTCAAAGGAAAGGGGGGAAAAAAAAATCTACAGATAGAAAAGCTTGACCTTGAGTGGCTATGTTTGCAGGAAAACCTCTAGGCAACACCCCCTCCCAGCTCCCGAGGACTTTTACCAGCCAGGCCTGTATGGCTTTTCCAGTTTTAGAGCTGACGAAACCAGGGCATGGGATGTTATTTGCCTCCAAGGTCATCTACCAGATGCAGTGGCAAAACCCAAAACAGCCAGCTTTCCCCCAAATCCCAGCCTGCTCCATGTTATGGCTCTTCAACAATTGGGGGAAAAAAAAAAAAAAAAGAGAAGATCCACAACCTTCCACGTTTCATGTCCCTGGGAAACTTCCAGCTCACAGGAAGCTTCAGATTTCCAGGATTTACATTCTTCTCCCCACACAAAAACAGCTCTATAAATTACTCCGCGGAGAGCAGGCAGCTTGCATCCAAGAGATCCTCTAATTAACATACCTGGATCTGATAGTCCTCCCCGATCCCTTCTAGCTTCTTCTTGTACTCGTAGATGGCTTCCTTCATGTCATGCATCTCTGAGCAGGAGGCGATGGCACTGTCCACCTTGTGAAGAGCAAGCAGAAAGCTGCTCAGCGAGCCCTCAGACTCACTCCCTCCCACTCACCCTGTCAGGGGTTTCACCAGCCCCCCTTACCTCCTCGACTATCTGCTGGCCTTTGGGGACCATCTCGATGAAGGTCTGGATGACCCGAAGCCTGTCCCTGGGAGATGTTTTAGATGGCAGGGGGAAGCTGGGGTGGGAGAAGAGTGAGATCAAACTGGCCCCAGGGCCACAGGCATCCCCCCCACCCCAGCTCCAGGGCTGCCCCGCTTACTCGGGCTTCTGGGTGGCTCCTCGGTGGTGGTGGAGGACGAGCGTGCCCATGGCCATAGCCAGGTTGGTCCTGCCCACGCCAGTCTGGCAGCCGAAGAGCAGCGCTGGGGGGGGTCTGCTGGGGTCCCGCAGCAGCAGGCTGGGGCTCTCCTAGGAGGGAGGGACAGAGGGATGGGGACCACAGGGGCATCCAGGAGAGCTGGCTCTGCCATTGCAATGGCCAGGGTGGAGGTGATGGGGTGGGCGGCATCTCCCCTTTGCGCAGGGGACAGCATGGATGGACCAGGACAGCACAACAGGCAGTTCATCCACTATGTCCCATGCTCTCCCCAGCTGCCGTTGGATGTTGGCCTGTCCAGCTCCCCAGAGACATTCCCACCACCAGTCCCCAAGCCGCTGAGATGAAAACTCCCAGGCTAAAAAAAGAGAAGTCCTGCCATCAAAAGCCTTTGCACCAAGTCCAGGTCACTTCTCCCAAATCTGTTTAGGGAAGAGCCACCTGCGCAGGGATGCTGGTAGGTGGTGAGGGATGGTCACCTCCAGCCAGGGGTAGGGACAAGCAGCTGGACAACGTGGACTTCTCCAGCAGGGTCTACAGCGATGGGAATGGGATGCAACCATGGGCACAGGCATCCTCGAACAGGAGCAAATCCCAACCCAACGTGGCCCCGCAGACCGCGTGCTTTTGCTTGGCTCACCCTGAGGAAGCGGATGAAAGCGTCGAACTGCTCCTCCAAAGGGGCTCCTTCAGCGGGCAGGGGCAGCCGGTGGTACCTGCCGGGCACGGGGTCGGCCCTCATTAGGAGGGCAGGGCAATGGGGGAGCTTCGTCCCGAGCGCAGTGGAAGACATGTGGCTTAAGAGTGTATCAAGAGCCTAGCTTGCAAAAGCAAAACCACCAACCACACATGAGGTGGAGGAGGAGGAGGAAGGGCAGCACCTGTAGGAGGGCAGAAGGAAGACGGGTCTGCGGTAGACCTCCTCCGTCACCTGGATATCCTCCTCACACTGCACCCGCACAGTGTGGGGCTCATCCCGCAAGCGCTCGATGTCATTGTAGACGTAGTAGACGCTCTCGCTCAGCTGCGCAAAGTCGTGGATCTAGCAGAGATGGGGACCACCATCAAAACCCGAGGGATGCCCGCTACCTCTGACAATCCCTCTGCTCATCTTCAAGCCGGGGGGACGCATGCACCCCGTTATTGCTGGGGTGACAACCCCCTTCCCATCCCACCTCACCTCCTTACGGATGGCCAGCTCCAGGCTCTCTGCCTGCAGCCTTTGCTGCAAGCACTGGAGGTTCTCATGAAGGTTCTCCTTGCCCCGGGGGGTGTAGGACACAAAGTCCCCCTCCAACCGCAGGAAGACCACGGGCTCCTCGCGGACACAGAAGAAGACGTACTCCTGCAAAGAGGGGGAGAGGTTGCCTGAAAGCTCTCCTGCCTTTTTCTATCCCATTTTCCACCCTCACACTAACCTTGTGGCCCTCTCTCTGCAGCTTCTGCAGCACGAGCTTGAAGCCACTGAGGCTGGGTTGCCCCATGCCGAACACGGCGTAACCTCCTTTGGCTTGTCGGAAATTGGGAGCGCCACAGCTGCCGGTAGTGTTCAAGACATCTAATTTGCCATATATATCCCTGACCATGAAATATTTCCCCTGCAAAACAAGATAGATGGAGAGAAGATGGGGAATAAGTGGATTTGAGCAAGCAGGCTTGAATGCAGCTGGGAAGAAAAGTGGCATTTTATTGGTGATCTTCAAAATTAGCCCCAAAAAACCATGAGGTCCCCAAAGCCCAGGCTGAAATGGGTTTGGCATGGGGTGGCAGTGATGCTCACCTGCACAAGGTAGTGTTCCAGCATGGCCTCAGAAATACGTCCCACCGCGTAGTTGGCCTTCAGCAGGTCATCGTGGATCTGAAACTCCTCCCTGCAGTTGTACCTGCAAAAGCCATGTGTGGACAGTTCAAGGCAAAAAAGAAACGGCGCAGGTAAAGATTTAAAAACCCACAATATTTAGGGGAGAAGGTGCAGAAAAATAGAGGTCTGGAGTTGCAAGAGGCTGCCAATGACTCACGTGATGACCACGGGCGCCACTTTGTTGGTGATGATGGACTTGGCCTTGCTGTTGTGGAGCCCCAGGGTGTGGAAGGAGTGGATGCTGAGGGAGTGCTGGTCCTCCATGCTGCCGTCGCCCGTCGCCCTGCTCTCCAGGGGGGATGCCGAGACTGCCTGCTGTGCCGCGCTGGCGGTCGTACCCATAATCCGCAGGCGGCTGTGCCGGGACAGGGAGGAAAACAAGGAGAGAGGGAGAGGGAGGAGGAATTTTTTTTTTCCATCCACTCCCGTTTTAGGAAAGGAAAATCCTGAGCAGGCGCAGGGGACCCCTCCGCCAACAGCCGGCAAGGAGAGGCCCACTGGGGAAGAAACGCTAACCCATCCCTTTCTATCCCGCTCCTGCAAAGGGCTTTCTTCCTCCCTGTCTTCCGAGCGGCTCCCTCCACCCAGGAGCATCCGTACCCGGAGCAGCTGAAAGTGGAGCTGAGGAGTGGGGAAAAAAAGAAAAGGCAACACACTGGATCTGACCCTCAAAATCTGCTGAGTCAGCAGGTGGCACTGCAGAGGGACACAGCGGCACAGCCCTGAGCCTCAACCTCCGCATTCCCAGCACCCATAAACCACTCCCGGGTCCCTCCCCAGGCAGAAAACACTTGAGCAGCAACTAAATATTGCTAAATATTTAGTAATTTAGGATTTAGGAGCTGCCCAGCATGCCTGGAGCAGAGAGCTCCCTGGTCCAGGCTGTGCATGCATGTGCGTGCACACACGCATGCCGATGCACATGCAAGCAGAGGAGTTGCTGGGAGGGTTGTGAAGTGCCCACACATGATTTCATGGCCTTGGAAGTTGCGGGAGGCAGCAAGAAGGAAAGGTGCCCCCTGTGCAGCAATAAATAATCCTGCAGTGCTGAAAAACCCTCTTGATGGTACCAGAGGCATCAGGAGCCTCGAGGCAGCGGGATGAGGGATTTCCTCCAGCTATTAATGAGCAAATCTGAAAGCTGACTTTAAAGCAGCCGTTTCCCAGAACTGGAGGAGCACCCTCTCCCCCAGGGTAGGTGAGGGACCCCGAAGCAGACCCTCCCCATCCCCAGGGAGCTCATCCCTAAACACGGATGAGAGCAGAAGGGCCAGCCTGGGGAGGGGCTGGCGGCAGCCAGGAGCATCCTGCCACACTCGACCGGTCCAGGACAATGCGCCGACTGTCTGCGCCAGCCAGGGCCAGATCCTGGTAACCAAATGGAGAGATGGCAAGGGGGTAGCCTGGGGAAAAAAAAAAAAAACAACAACAAAAAACCACAAACCACAACTGTCCACCTCTATCCAGGCAGTCCCTGATAAAATCTCCCTTGTACTGATGCTGCACAGGGAATAAGCCCGGCAGCAGCCAAATGGGGATGGTACCCGCTCGGTGGCGATGCACAGTGCTGGGAATGCCGGAGTGGCTTTAACCCAGTCCTACAAATGCTTTTGCAGCTGCTTCTGCTGCCTTGCAGTCAGTACAGGATCAGTCCCTTACTGCAGTCCCAGGGAACGCGATGCCCCCAGCAGCTGCAAATGCTTCAAGGAGGGGAAAAGCCTCCGGAAAATGTGCTATTTCGAGATGGCCGTGCCCCAGCACAGATTTTCCCCTCCTCCCCATCTTCATTCTCTTTCCCCACTCCGCAGAAAACTTGTTGCTCTACTGTGAATTTTCTGCCTCATTAGACAGCCTGGTTTCTTTTACATGGGAGAGAAGGGAAAAAAAAAACCCCAGCTGTTTCAGGCCGGTGCCATCTCTCCAAGTCCCCTCATGCTTTTCTTTCACGTAAACACTGCTGGGGCAAAAACAAAGCAAAAAATATATATATAGTAAGGTTTCAAGTGTTTCAGGGCAGGCATTCATGACTTTGGAAAGCTCAGCCAGCAAGCAGGAGGGAGGTGTTCAGCCAGGATGCCTTTTTTTCTTATTTTCCTCAGAATCGGTGCATCTTTTCAAAAGCAGCTGGCGCAGCCCGATGAGCTGTACCGATCCCTCTGGGTTTGCTCCAGTGTCCCTATGCCAGGGGACAGAGACTTACCCCCCAACCTGCACACAGACACAGGCAGCTTCTGTATTTCCTTCGTCCTTCTCCCCCCCACCGCAGGCACCCACCTTCACCGTAAATCCCCCAGGGATACATTTTTTGCCCGACAAACCACATCAGCAAAAAACAGACATAAAAGATGCCGGGCAGATTTGGAAATGGTCTTTCAAACCACAAAACGAATGGAGAGAGGAAGTCACATTTCAGTTTCTTTCCCCCTCCCTGGCTGGGCAGGCAAAAGCAAGCATCTTCTAGAAAGTACCAAAATTACTCACAATGGGTGCTCAGGGCAACCACGGGAACTGCTCTAAAAGGCCATGGGAAGAGGGAAGCACTGGTGTTATCCGTACAGGAGCAGATATTCACTGGTATCGCTGTATCCGGTGGGAGCAAGAGGGCTTACATCCTCCCAGCGCCCACACTGCAAGCTGGGACACAAAATGGGATGGGTGGAGAAGCAAAACCCTGTCCCAGGAAACCAGATCAAACGATCTGGCCTGAAAACCCTCCAAATATCACTAGTGGCTGCAACGAGAAGAGATGCAGCGGAGCCACCATCACAGGCCAGCCAAGGAGGGGGACCCAAGGAGTCCAGGGACCAGCCTGGGAGGGACCAGCCCTCCAAAGGGCTCTGGATTAGCCCAAATATCAGGGGGTTTTCCCCAATAGTTGAACACAGTTAGCAAACACTAAGCAGGTGCAAAGGCAGGCAACCTACCCTTAAGAAAAAAAAAAAGTAGTTTTATTATTTTACCTGTATTTAAAAGAACCCCACTGTATTCGACTTCTCAGCCCTCAAAAAAACCAGCCGAGCTGGTGGGGCTTTGCTCTGCTTTCATGCCACTACGAGAAGTTAGAATGCTTGGAAGCGATCCGCATGGATTTCAGGATGGCATTAACCATCAGCCAGGGAGAGCCAGTTGCACAATGCCGTATTTAGGGGTTTCCCCTGCATGATGCTGTATTTAGGGGTTTCCTTTCTAGGAGAGAGAGGATGCAAAGACAAAACCCCCTGTGCAGCATCCTTCCCTCCTGCCTGCATCTCCTCCCCAGGGCGAGGGGCGCAGGGACAAACCCCAGAAATACTCACCCAGCCAGCTCATCCCCTCATCGGCACTTGCAGTCCTGATCTCAGGGGCCTAAAAGCCAAGCCCGAGATAAATCATGGCGGTGGCTCATTAACAAAGAGTCCATTTTCTCCCCAGCCGCAAAAAGGACCAACACCCTACAAGAGGGCATCCCGCCTGAACAAACCGGCACTGTTCTTCTCCAGGTGTTTTGCCTAAATTCAAAGCTCCAGCAACCGCACGTTAATAATTCCTGCTGCCTAACGAGCAAGCAGAGCCTGTGGGTGTGCAATGTATAGATGCTTCTCTTTCCCTGCAGACCCCCTCCCAGCACAGCCAGCCCCACCAAGCCCAGGGTGGATGAGGAACACCGGAGGAGCTGCAGACGGTGCCAGGATGCTGCCTCAGCATTCCAAGAGACAGCACAGGCTCTGCGGCCTCTCCCACATCAGTCACTATGATGTACAGCACTAAGCCCCCCACTTTGCAGAGCCGCTCCTCTCCCCCACTGCCCAGCACAGGGGTTATTCCCGCGGCCGGGGACCTGGCAAGGACTCAAAGCCAGAGCAAACAATGGACTAAATATAGCCGGGGACAGCCGGGCTGCAGCTGCAGGATGCATCTGCCCCGGCCGCCGCGATGAGGAGGAAGCATGCACTTGTCCGGCCACCTCATTGTCAGCAGGAAATAAACCAAATAAATCGCCCTCCGTGCATCCCCAGGTTATTTTATATTTCGAAAAAATGAATGCAAAGCCCTTTGGGAAGCAGCAGCAATTGCAGCATCCTCCTAACACATCCATCCCTCCTCTGGGCGCGGGGCAGTCCCAGCACCTTTTCGGCACGGAGCCAGCGTTGATGCATCCACGAGGGACCAGGGGGCACCCAGCACCTCTGACCCAAGCTGGGAGGCAGGAAACACCGCGGCGGCCGGCAGGAAGCCCCAGCGCTGCTGAAGGGGCATCACCAAACCCCAGAGGAAGCGCTGGAGCCAAGCCCCCCGCCCCAGCATGCTCTTTAACCCTCTTTTTCAAAAAACAGTGAAAATAAAACAACACACAAACAGCAAAAGCCCTTTTTTCAGCAGAGCCCATGTGTGTCGGGAGATATCGCGGAGCAGAGGCTGCGTGGGAACTCGGCTCCTGTTGCTCCACGTGATGCCAGAAGGAAGCAGCTTGGCTTATTAAAAAAACATAATAAAACAAAAAGGAAAGGTGAGAAATAACATATTAAGCTGTGGTTTATTTGAAACGCATTGTTCACCCACCAAGCTGCAAAGGTGATATAAGGCAAGGAAGCAGCACGACCCAAAATGCCTTAAACCAACTCAAAAGCACTTTGCAATGTGGAGGAAAAGGCTCTGGAAAGCCAGCTTTGCAGCAGACAGCTCCGATTTTACAAGCCTCGATTGTTTCATTATTTTTAAACAACCACCCTCCATTCTCACGGGCTCCAGGTTCCTCAGAGTGCCAGCACCGACAGCCAAAAAATATAACTAAATCAGCAGCATTTCCTAGAAAGTACAGAGGTATTTCTTAATCGGGCCGAGACCAGCGCTGCCAACCACCCGCATGCCCTGCGCTCCACCGCCGGCATCTGCCAGGAAGGAGGTGAAGGCATCCCACGGACCCCGTTCCACTGAAGCATTAGTGGGATGCCTTCCCCCACATCCAAGCAGGAGCGCCAGGATAACGAGGACCCAGTGTTTCTCACCCCCTCCCCGACATGCTGCTGCCTTTTGGCAGAAAACCGAGCGCCACATCCCTGTCCTCCACGTGACCAACCTGCCTTTAGCTACTTGATTTAAAAGCCCTTACCCTGAGGTCAGGGAAAGCTGTTTGAGACAGGGAGCGGGGGAAGAAAAAGAAGGCATCCAGGCACGTCACACCAGAAACGTGGGTGCAATTCTGCACCCTACCACAGAGGCCGCCACTGATGGGGAGGATGCTGGTACCCCGTGGAAGGTACCGGGAGTGGTACCCAGGCTGCAGCCCCCGCTCCCAAACCTGGTTTACAGTGAATTATTAATCAGCAGTGTCCAAACTTCCTTGCTGAGCAAAGCCTCGGTGATGAATGGGAGGAATTGAGATGTAAACACGTCTCGGCAGCAGGACACAGCTTTTTTGGCTGAGCTGCCTCCGCTTTGCACAGAGCCCACCTGTAACAAGTAACAGCAGCCCAGGTGCAGGATGCCCTTTGGATCAGCAGTTACCACACGCACCCTGTCCCCTCCAAAAAAACCCTTTAATGCCCTTTCTAAAGACCCTCGGCGGGTCCCCTCGCACATCATGCCGGTCCCCAGGGTGCTGCTTCGCAGGACCAAGAGGCGAGAGGCAGCTCACAGACAGGCAGGGGATGCTCAAGGCTGCCTGCTACTGAAGTGAGGGGTTTTATCAATGAGCATCAGCGGAAAGAGGAACAAAGCCCTAATTTGCAAGCGCCAGTGCTGCCGGTTGTTGTGCCAGAGGTTTCAAGGTCTTCGAGCATGCTTACTGAAGAGTTTCTTTTCAATAGTCCGAAGGAAAAAAAAAAGCCATAGAGGATGGAGACAAAGGCCGGGGGCATCTCCAAAGAGACTATGGTCCTGCAGAGGAGCTTTCCTCTGACACCAAATACTCCTCAGGAAGCGCCACGGACCCACACCCAGACCAGCTCCGCCAAATTTTTTCACCCCGTGCTATTTCCACCTCCTCCCCGCAGGAGGTTTTGCGGTGTGATCCCGCGCCAGCTGACAGCGGAAGGGTCCCCAAGGGTGGGGACCCCAGGATGGCACCCACGGTACAGCACCCCGCTCCCCAGCCTGGGAGGCTCAGCGCCACGAGGAGTCCGGCCAGGGCGTTTCGGGAAAGCGAGGGCTATGATTTTGTGCTATTCATAGCTAACCACCGGCTCCCCTCCCGACTGGGGAAGGCTGGCGGAGCAACGGGACGGCTCCATTTACACGGGGGCCGCTTTTCAGAGCCAGGCTGCTGCAGACCACACCTTTCGCAAGACAAGCGGCACCTTATGCGCGCCCGCACCCGCCTTTGCACGCTCCGTCGGTTTGCATGCGGTAGCACACGGAGCTCGGTCTCCCGGGCTCTCTTCTCTGTCACCCCGCTCTCTTAAATAAAGCGAAATCAAGCAAATCCCAGGGGGTATTTGCGCACAACTGAGACCTGACGGTTATTTTTAGGCTCCGTGTCATTCGTGCAAAGATAAAATCACTTCCTGCCTTCCAGGAAGGAAATGTCCCCCCACTGCTGCCTGCCCGCCTGCCTGCTCTCTTCCCAGGCAATGCCTGCCCGCTCCCAGCACAGCCACCCAAAACCTGCTGCCCCCCAACCAGGGGGGTTTAACAATCAGGGCAGCAGCTTGGGATGTCACGAGTGCCACGGTCCTGAGCGCTGCAAAGAGGAGAGGTGGTGTTCATCCTCCCGGAGCCAAAGTGAGTGATGCACTGGGGAAAGGGTAGAGGAAAGGGTCCGGAAAAGTCCGGCAGCCATAACAAATGCAGCCTGGACGCAGTTTCTGGAAGTTTTCAGCCCCCACAGCTACAGATGCTGAGCAGGAGCCCAGCGAGAGCAGGCAGCCTGTCTTCCTAAGAGATCCTCTGCATCTCCACTCCACCCAGGTGACCCGGCACTGAGGGTGACCCCGTCCTATGAGGGGGCAGGAGCCCACCGGGCTCTGCGACGTACCCTGAATTAATGTGCCAGTGGAAAACCTATCGCTGAGCCGTCCTGGGTTTCCTGCTCCTCCTGTGCTCCCCAAACAGGGGGCTGCGGAGCCAAAGCCCAGACCGGGGTGCTCCCCGAGCAGGAAAGGGACTGCGGTTACATCCACTCCTCTTCCATCTTCACCCTCCGCAGGTCCTCGTTTCAGAGTCTGCTCCCCGGACTGCTTTTGGGAGGCAGACAAGAGACGCAAACCCCAAAACTCACTTTGGGGCACTCCAGCCACAGCGGGCATGGCCGGCACTGGCAGATGGCCGCACCAGGCTCTCCTCCTGGGTCAGCCTCCTGTGGGGCTGGCTTCCAGGCAGCAAGAGGGAGAGAAAAGCCCCTTTTAAATAGCAAACGGGACTGCAAAGGCACAGGAGCTGGGAGGAGACCGCGAGGTGGATGTTGGGCCTCACAACCAGTTACCCATCTGTTTTCTAGAGGTTTGAAGCACAGCGTTGGCTGTGGATGAGCCTTCCTCGCCGGGGTTTGGGCACCCCACGCCCACGCTGCGGGGTTTGCCTTCCTGGGGCAAAACAAAGCTTCCTCCCATCGCCCCCCCATCCCCTTCCCCACACGCCCGGCTGGGAAATGAACACCCCACACACACACTCCGGGGAGGGGATGCGCAGGGGACCCGGCCGCGGGGAGGGGGATCCCGGGAGGGACGGGGGAGGATGCCCGGTCCCGGAGCGGGGCGATGCTCCGTCCCGAGGGGTGTCCGGTCCCGGAGGGGGTGCGGGGCGCGGTACCTGGCAGCGGCTCCGGGCTCAGCTCCCGCGCCGGGCGGGCGGCGCCGCCGGGAGCCCCATGGGGCGGCGGGAGCGGGTGGCGGGAGCGGA
>Ga0065711_1029746_pt1:20000-34965 | contig 34965 bp, 14 predicted proteins | sample Hoacrofraction12_FD_59098 | JGI IMG/M metagenome (GOLD analysis project Ga0065711, IMG submission 59098) | Hoatzin crop microbial communities from Cojedes, Venezuela - Epithelial fraction 12 v2 (version 2) | ecosystem: Host-associated > Birds > Digestive system > Esophagus > Crop... | reverse complement strand
AAAAAAAAAAAAAAAAAAAAAAAAAAGACAAGAAAGATCTGCAAACTGAGACCCCTTGTGTATGGCAGTGCAGTTTAAGCAGATGTTACAATTCTGTAGACCTTTCTAAAAGCTGTCTTGTAGATGGCCGCATCACGTCAGAATCTGTAAGCAACACTTTAATGTTTGGATCAAATACATGAATGAAATGTGAAGGAATGAAGGCTAATTCAGGAATGCAAGATCCATTAAACTATGCAAGTATGCATGAACTGTAAAAAGTGGATCCCATACATATCAGCTATAGCCCTTAGCTGTTAGCAGGTGTGAATCAGTCAGTTGTACAATTCATTTGTCTACCTAATTGCACTGAAGATAGGCTTTTACTTTGCCTATAACATCACTAATGAGTAGGTTTCATCTAACTAATTAATTCTTGTTAACTTCCTTTGCATTGCTGTTCTTTTAATTTAAGCAGAGACAGCACCAGAGTTGCTACTAGTGTTTAGTCTCAACTAGATTACTCCTATTCATTAAGGGCTGTAATTGTTGGTCATACCCTCCCAAATGGTCATTACAACTTCTGGCTTGCATATTGAATAACAGCAATTTCCTGACTCCAACAGACTCTGATGTGAGGGAGGAGAAAATGCTAATAAAGAAAGAATAAATGATTCCCTGCTTCATTCAGTTCTGTGTGGATTTCCTTTACAGCAGAAATTGTACTGAGGTGGTAAAACGGGTTCCTTGCAGGCCCCCTACCTCCACCCTGAGTGAAAACAATAAGAACCAAGTCAAGCATTCCCTGCTACTGTGATTACAGCATCCGTAAAAGTGATTATATGGCTGCTGTAATCAACTTCAATGAAAGCTGCCTGTTAGAGCTTCAATAATTACTCATTTCTGTTAACAGCTTGCTTTCAGTTCAGTACTTTGAGGCCTACGAAAAAAACCAGGTCTTTTAATAAAAGATTCTGTGAACACAGTATTTTGGGGGGTAAGAACTTGTGTGTGGGCAAATAAAAAAAAAATGCACATGCAACTTTTTTGTCCTGTTCTCAATAGCAGCCCCTTTTCATTTAAGCTCAGAATCTATTTAACCAGCAACAAGCACAAGTTCATACAGGGTTCAGTCATGTACTGAATGTTTACTGAAGGAGGCACAATAGTTTAAATAAAGTGGCGGTTTTAAATATTTTACCCATTTCTTTAAACAATTTGCCAATCCTTAAACTCTGTGTTAAACATATTTCAAAAGCAAAATACCACAAAGCTCTGTTTCAATAAAACCACTACTTTTGTCATATTATGCCTCCTCCTTCTTGATGTATTTTATTTCTGCAAAGCTCTGGAGAAGAATGCAGCTTACAGAAGTTAAGGGCTCATTTTTAAAACAAAACAAAAGAACCATTTAGTCTGAGATTAAAACAACACAGGTCACCATTGCCCTCCTATGTCTGATGTTCTGCAGAGTGCTACCACAGCTAGGGAGGAGGGAGGCAGACTGCAGTGAATTAAAGTTGACCAACTCTTCCACGCCAAACTTAAAATCCCAGGCAACCTTTTCCTGAGGCTAAAATAAACCCCAAACAACAAAAAGCAGAGAAACTGCTCCTCCTGTTTGGATAGCTTCATGACTGTGGTTTTATTTTTCTGAGGTGTCTATACACTTCTCCTTTTGAGTGAAAAAAAAACCCAGAAAGGAGGTTCTCAGAGTATCCTACAGACAGCTAAGACATTTAAAAATGCTGTAAGATATTATAAGAAACCCAGTGAGGTCTGCATAAGTATAAATAAGGTTGTATATCTGGAAAGCTTTTCTTCCACTAGAATCCCTCATTCTTCACTTTGGGAGGTTTACAATATGATTACCTGCAACTGAAGGGCCAAGTTTCCTGAAGGACAAGCTCTGTGCTGACAAGGGGCTTCTGCTCAAGGTTTCTGCCTCTGCAGGAGTCCCAACATACAATGCAGGCTGCTGGAGGCATAGGACATGCTGCAAAGAACACATGGCTGCTTCTTTAAAACAGGACTGTGCCTCCTGCAAGGAGCTGCAGCTGATGGCAGCATTTGTACACGTCAGATGAGCGGCTGGGGGGACTAAATCTCCCTCTAAACTACAGATTCCAGGGGGATGGAGTTAGCTACTGTCTTGCCTTGCACATGACACCAAAGTACAAATCTTGATCAGACGTGTGAACGAGAGGGGAGGCACTTGCTGCTTTCACACCTGACCAGCAGCATCAAGGAGAGCTTAGCTCTGTGAACATTACATACACTTTTTAAAAACTGCCTTGGCCCAAAAATGCATAACATGCTCTCTGTCTTCAGTTTATCTGATAGACAAAGTAACAGAAAAAAATGTTATTAATGTCTTGAATGTAATACAGCAAATGATATTTACATAGCATTTTTCATACTGAAGGATTCCAAAGCACTTTATAAATGATATGCTTATGGAAATAGCTTCCCTGTTGGAATGGAGCCAGCACTTGGGTTTAAGGCAGCAGCCAGCTGGACAAATGCTCTGCGGCACAGATTTGGTCAAGGACAACAGTTGGAACCATGTACTCTTGCAAAGAGTGTCACGAGTTACAGAGAGCCTAATTTTCCTTGGTACCTGCAATCACCGCTTTATTGTGCATGCACTAACTATTTGGTTGCATCCACTGTAGTTTCCATAAACCTTCCACTATTTCTGAGGACAGAGCGTTCTCAAAAAGAGATGACATAGGACTGGAAATCATTTGGCCTAGCAGTCCATCAAAATGCAACTCTGCTAGGAAAGAAGGCACCGTGAATGACCTGTGTATTGTGCCAGCTGCCTAGATATGGTTTCAGTGTGAGGCAGCATCTTTAGTTGGCACAGTCCCCTTTACTTGAAAGGATCTATTCCAAAGTATATCCTTTTTAACTTCATAAAATGATTCCATTTTACAATTTCCTTTTCCTTTCCTGGAAGGAAGTCTTGACAATGGATACCATGGGCAACTTAAAAAAACTACGTTATTTGCCTGTGCACATCAGAGGATACATTCCTGGTGCTGTTCTTTGCTTTTTGTCACCTCGCTTGCACAGTGGAGCTGTAGCATCAGTTTTGTCATCTTTTCTGCCCTCCACTTCCATACAAGAGACTTCACGGAGGGCAGCCAGCTTTGCCCCCAGGGCAGAGGCTAGCTCTGAATGGACAAAGTACTCCTGAAGTCTATGGGCTCCTGGTGCAAGATGGAGGACCCTTTCCTCTGCTTTACGTTGTGTGGAGCAACCTGACCACTGCAGATCAATATTAGGCTCTCAGGGGGAGAACATCTGTCACACCTCTTCCATTTACTCCTTTTTTCTCAGTCTTGATTTAGATGTGGTGCAGTTAGACCAAGATATTCGGACACAGAAGTGATGTGAAAAACAGCAAGCATAAATTTTGAAGCTACTTGGTACTACACATTCACCCAAGAAAGATGAAATCTGATCTAATTTTTATGTGTTTGTTTTCTCTGAAAATCAAAGTGGGGATAGTTTGCAAGTCCTCATTCAGAAACTCCCACCATCCAGGAACTGTCAATAGATTAACACGTGCAGGATGAGGAACCTGTGGAAAGCCTTGCACATAGCTGTCTGTCTCTCTAGGCAGCCTCTCTGGTACAGATCAGCAAGAGTCACACTGAAATTAGTAGGAAACATTTTTTCTGTCATGTAACAGAACTTAGTATCTTTTTACAAGTAATTTAACATCAAACAAAATCATAAAATGTCCTTTCATTCTCTGTTAGCTATCCAGTAGTTTGTAGCAGAATTACTAAGAAGAAATTTCGTGCTTCTTTGGCTACAGGAAAGTAGATTTTCTCTGGCCTTAAGACACTAGTAAAAAAAGATTCAATATGGCCCATAGCTGCTAAAGCATCACAATTTAACTTATTATAACCTATCTCCAGAACTTTGTATTAAGCAGACTAACGCACAAGCCCCACAACTCTTAAAGCAACGATTGTGCTACACATTAGGAGAGTGCTGTAAATAAAATGCTCATACTTGTCAGAATAAAGCTGAAAAACTTGAAAAATGCTGGATGTAAGTTTTCTCGAGGACAGCCAATTTTGCAAACTGCTGTAACAAGACTCAATATTAAACTTTTCACCATCACTGACAAATAGGAAGGCTTGATACAAAGTGTTGGAGAGTTGGCTAGGAATTGGGATTTCTGCTCCGCAAATAGCTTGCACTGTGACCCACAGGTGCTAAGGTAAAAATAAACATTAAGAAAGAAATCTTGAGCCATGATCTAATTTCCTTTAACATTCAAGGAACCTACCCCCACAAATAAAATGTTGAAGAAAATAAACATGAAATCTTTCTTTTCATTTGCTCATGACAGGCCACTGTGTCCAGCACTAGCATTAAGGACAAGAGATATGAAAAGCCACAACTCTTCTTTTTTTGATGTAAAGCAGTAACACAGAGGTGTCTGTGGCATCAGCTGGTACTCAGACCTCCTAACCCACCACCAAGGCAGACACGAAAGTTGGGGCATTCTGACATACCTACTTTATTCAGTCAGGAGACTGTCTTTAAATCTTTTAGCTGGAGGAGATGATTAAGGCAGACTGAGAGCTGTCACAAACAAGGGTTCTGCAAAATACAATGTCTTTCCGTAGACCAGCTTCTGGCTATTGGATAGAATTACACACATTGAGATCTTCCTAAATATGTTTACAGCCCAGCTGTTTTTTTTAAGACACCCCTTCCCCCCAACCCTGAGCGAATAAAACTGCTCTTGTTTTCATAGTCTTAACAATTTCGTTGGTAGGTGACCTGTATTCTGACAAAGAAAGAATTATGCAACACAGATCTTTGGTGTAGATAATCATTAAAAATGATGTTTACAATAGAGTATTTGATACCTTTTTGAGAGGTGAAGTAGGTGTGAATGACAGAGAGATTCTTCCTAGATGCACAGGTTGTCTTACAGTACAATTGCCTGTATTACCTTAACTAGCACAAAACATGTAACTCCTACATGAGTCCCTTCACCCAGAGGTTTTAATTGCTCTGCAGTGCTCTCATTTTACAGACGGAGAAACTATACTCAGAGAATTGAAGACACATGGACTAGCTGGCACCTCAGGGCAGTCGAGCAGCAAGGAACGGTGCTGTCTCCTGGTTTCCAGCCAACTACACCACTTGGAAAAACTTACTGCAACTGTCCGTTTCACTCCAAAGCATCTCTGCTTTTAGGGAGGCACATACTAAATGAAATCTTTCAGTGACCACTTCTTACGTGTTCTGCAATAAAAACTGCATAAACTGCACTTGAAAAGATGCATTTGGCATGTTTCTGTAGTCAAACTCCCCCCTATATGGCACGAAGTCCCAACTAACACTAGATGACTTGCTACACCCTTGTTTTACTTACTTTCTTCTCAATGTACCTATAGCAGCAGGCGCCAGTGGCATGGCATAATGAAACCTATAAAATATTAATTTTAACTGCTCTCCATTGACCAAAAATGCACTTTGAGATTTATCAGGAGGCACCTATGCTGACAGTAGGACGGGGTCTGGGTACAAGGTCTATTGCTAAGTCGATTAAGTAGGCCCTAAAATAGACACAACTTTCTAATTAAATCCAACAGCTTGAATCACTTCCAGACCCAGATATGAAGCCAGAGCTGTGCAAGTGGAAAGTGTTCAAACTGGCCTGCGCTACCACACTGGCAGACCACGTGCTTTTGCACAGAGTACGATGCAGGAACCCGACTTAGAAGTGACAGCATGTAGGACTATTTTTGGCAGGTGAGCACCACCAAGACATCTCTTCACTCAGCAGAGAAGAGATAAAAAGTGGAAGGAGTTACCAATACCATAAACCACTGTGGCAAAAGGTGAAAAAGACTGCATAAGCAAACATGAGACACAGTTATTCGTGTACCAAGTAATGATGCCACCATGAGCACAGGTGGTAAGCATCCTGCCTTCTGTGGAAGCAGTGTTTACTACTAACAATTGTTAATGAGGGATTCACAACCTTCCAGCTGATGGTTGATCAGCCATGAAGGACACTTCTCCTGTTCACACTAACAGTTCATAGCTTGCTCTCCCCTGCCCATTCCAGACCTTGAGATATAGCTTAAAATTCTACCAGGCAAGATGATGTGCGTCTTTCCTTGCTTTCTTACTGCTCTGTGGAAGCAACCTAAATAGGCAGTATTTCATCATCTTTTCCCCACAATGTATTTGGAAATATTCTCCCAGACAGAAATGATTAGATGTACGTGCAAGTGGAGAAGGTACATATTTGCCAGACTGCTGACACTATCAAAACTTTCCATGATTGAGGCTCCAGAAGCACTCCATGAGGGAGCAAAACCACAGCTTAAAACCCCGATGTCATGTATAACAAAAAACTGGTGAAATATCAATAATCTTTCTGCTGTTGGCAGCCACAAACCCTAAGGTTTTCTTAGTCAGAAGATGGCCTGCGTTTGGTTTGTGGAGACTGTGAAGAGACGGCAGTTATCGAGTTGGCATATTTATGTGGGAGGGAAGAGGACTTCCCTAACAGAAGAGCTAGAGTGAACTATATATATATGTATATGTATCTATATCTGTATATATCCCTACACAGTAAACTGTGTTTAACAGCTGAACATCATGTCCTCATAGAAAAAAAAAAAAATCTTATTCCTGCCAGTCTCTCTGCTCTCATGACATAAACACCACACTCCAACAGAACTAATGGGAAAGACAGTATGTCATCTCTGACTTTAGTACAAAGATAGCAGCAGTCTAACTATCATCCACATTCACATATGGCAGCAAGTTCCAGAAGTTCACTACTTCTCTTACAATTAAGTACCTCCTCTAACCTATTGTAAAATGATCCTCCTGTCTTTGATCTGCGCCTCTAGTTCTAGCATTGTGAGATTTGGTGAACAGCAGTTCAGCTCATCAGTTCGGCCTTCACGGTTTTGCAAATTTTCATCACTTCCCTCCCACCTTGATCATTCCCTGCTCCCCTCCCCCGCAACTGAAGACTTGTTAGTCTCTCCTTATAAGACAGTTCTCTAAGTTGACTGTGTCCCTTTTGAGATGTGGAGACCAGAATTATACACCATGATGTGGGCACACCGAAGTTTTATACAAGGATAAAATGATAGCCTTTGTCTTATACCAATGTTCTTGCTGATGCCAAACATTTTGCTGGCTTTTTTGACTGTCACAGTTCATGGAGCTGATGAGTTCAGAGAACTGTCAATGATGATTCTGAAATATCTTTCCTGTGTTGTACCTGTCAGTTCTGAGCTCAGCTTTGCATAGGCAGTTGAGATTAATGTTCTACATTTACTTTTATCTACATGGAAGCTCTTTTGCCAGCTTATCAACCATTTATTCAGTCTTCTGATGTCATTCCGGACTTCCCCAACATTTGGAAACCCAAGAGGGTACAGTAATGGCAAACTTGGAGATTTAAATGTTCACTCCCTTTTGCAGGTCACTAATGATGGTTTTGAACAGAATGTATCCCAGCACCAGTCCCTTGGAGATGACACCATCAAGCCTTCCCCATCCTGAAAAGCCCTGCTTATACCTTACTCTTTGATTACTGTCCTTCTACCAGATTTCAATCTGTAAAAGAACACTTTTCCAGAATCAGTGCAGATGTGTTTGGTGAGGAAAACTGCCAAAGGCTTTTTGAAAGTTGATTTTAGTATCTCTGTTGGCTCTTCTTTACCTACATGCTACATGCTTGTAAAGTAGGCCAGTGTGGCAGCATTTCCTTCTGCAGAAGCCATGATGACTCCCAACAGATTGCATTTGACACCGTGTGCTCAGTGACCTTTCTCTCTGAGATGGACTTACAGTTTGTCTCACCAGGGATTGAAGTCAAAGTCAGTAGCATGCATTTCCCAGGGTCCTTTCTACAGCCATTTGTTTAAACTTCAACACCAAACCAGAACCATAAATTGGTTGTATTAGTTCCAGGGTTAGGACAATCCTCACACGATCTCAGGTGAGAATCAGCACCATTAGCAGTGAGACAAAAGGTAGTAAGACAAGCGGAAACAACATAAGCAGAGGCCAGGCCTTGCACACCACAAAGATGCACACTGAGGCACTGGACTTTCAGACAGGATCTGCATGTAGGGACAGCAGCACATCACACCCGGACTCTTGCATGTAACTGAATGCCTCAGCAAAGATGCTCCAGAAGAAATTTGGCCGAGGCAAGAAACTAATTAAAAGATATAAAGCCTTCACTTCTGTACCAAGAACTGTGTGAATGGCCTCTCAGAGCACTGAGGCCAAAGTCAGAGGCTTCCACTGTGATTAAATCATCCATGATTTTGACTTTATTAACTATAAATAAAAATTTATTAAAGAATAGAGCACATCTGACAAATTTTTGCAGTTTCCTGTTTAAAATCAATGTCAGTGATTGAATAAGAAAGTCTTATTTCTCATTCTTCCATTATGAAAAAAAGTCAAACTAAACCTGAACCATGAACTGGTTCAAAATTTTTCCCAAAGCTGGAACTAAACTGAAGCTGTTATGTTAGAAATTTTGCTGATCCCAGAACCAAACTGGAACTGAAGTAAAACAAAGATCTTTCCAGCTCAGAACACCAGTTCAGCTGAAAAGTGACATCCCCTGGCAGGTTCTGTGCAACAAGAGGGCAGCTTGCCTTTAAGAGTCCTTTGAAAACCACCAACCACCTGTGTCTGTCCTCCCCCCCCTCTTTGCCACTCTTCACACCAGCAGATGGTCACAAACTTTCTTTCCCAGAACAAGCTGCCTTCTGGGACTAACTGCTAACGTGAGATCCAGCTAAACTGCTTCTTGTGACTCCTGTCTCTCATAGAGTTCACTGTTGTTCACTAGCCTTAGTCTCCTCCAGCAATGCCACCACTATATCCTGTGGCAGGGAGATATGCATGTGTGCAGGTAACATGTTTCGATTTTTACAAGGGAGAGAAAGGAGACTTTACCTGTCAACAAGCCGACCCTTCAATCATTCACACTGCTCTGGCTAGTGCTGGCCCCACCTGCATTCCTGGAATCATTTTTTTCTCACCAGAGGCATGGTCCCCTATAGTAAATTAAAGGTATTAAAAAAAATCCTGTACAGGTCCAGGACTAAAAATTGTGCTCATAGAGGGGAAGAAGATGCAGGTTAACACTTCCCCTTGTTGAAGGCCTGTGCTGAGAATCTCTGAAATCAACAATAAACTGTTACTGTCTTGGAATCAGAGCTCAACCAAAACAGCTTCAATCACAGCTGGATCTGACCCAGAACAGATTCAAAACACTGGTTCAATTCCCTGGTCATAAGTGTCTTCTTGTAATGATAAGCTGTAATCAGCAATTAGGAAGCATTCATGGCTAGGTAGTGCCAGAATTCATGTAGGAAAGGTCAGGCCTAGGCCCAACTCTCATAAAAATTCCAAACTGGAATAATAATCTCTCTGCAGAGCAAACATTTCAATATTGACACAGCTAAAGCATAGTAGAGATGTAGGAAAAAAAGCAGGAAGCATTTGTCATTTATATGAAGACAATGAGGTATAACGCTCCTTAACGTAAAGTTGTTATAGATTCCACTGGGCACCATGGCAGTTGTACAGTCCTTGTATTAATCCCTAGTTATATTCTGTGGGGTATATCAATACAATTAAATATTTATGAGCTACAAATATGACAGGAAACAGACACACTCTGTGTAAGTAATATATGATTGTGCCAGTGTTCCTCATAAGCACTCGATTGATGTTCTCAGCTAAGCTCAGGTAAAACGTACTCAATGAGAGAGAGGACAGCTTTAAACTTTCTGATATTCTCTCCTCTTGGGGAATTTTTTCTAGAGCTTTCTCTCTGATAATTTGCTAACAATTCACCTCCATCCTCTAATTGGCTAGATCAGGGTTTCCAGATGAGAGAAAGCAGTGCAGGCAGTGCATGAAGCTGATGAAAATGTGGTTTATATGCTCCTCTTCTTTAGGCCGCTAGGTAGCTCAAGTCCAGCTCTCCACTGCCCCTTTTGTGGACAGTCTCCAGGCTAGAGACTCATATGGGACAACGTTAGTCATGAGAAGGTTCTGAACGTGGAGAGACATAAATGCTGTGGTTTGTGTTAGAGTGAGGGCTACTTGCTGGCTCTGAAAGGCATGCACAAACGTGGAAATGAGCCATAGGACGTGAAAAGGACTTTTAAGTGGAGAATGAGAAAAGACATAACTCCTATCCTGGAGTCATCCTAAGACAAAGAGCATCCTCTTTTCAGCACTGGCTAGGAGGCAAGATATTAATTTCACAGCTGGCACTTCCCAAGAGTACTGCTGGGATGTTCTACTTTATATGCCCTCTTTTAAGACTACAGATCACAACAATATTTGTAAACAATGGTTTTAATCAGTAATTTCTTTATCTGTGATTTGGATCACACCAGTTCACACCATTAAGAGTTTTCCAGAATTTTGGAAGATGTCTTTTGGAGTGTGGGGTTTTTGTTGGGTTTTTTTGTAAAGTAGTATACCAGTGCGTTATATCTTTAAACTGATACACTACTCTTTAAATGAGATAGTGTTATGAGGTATCATGTGTTTTATGGTGCAATCCTAGCTTTCCCCACCTAGTCGAATCAGCAGCTCCTTTATCATTGCACTCTCACTATCCCTATGTCATCCTGCCAACTGCCAGCTAAAGATCTGTTTAATTTGCTTGCAAGAGACAATGCACAAGAAATGAAATAAGAAAACAAAATGTAATGATTTAGTAAACTGGTAATTGTTTATCTCCCTTCAGAGTAATAAAATTTTATAAAACGAATATGAACAAGCTGAAAAATCGGGGTATGGCCATTTGAGCTTCTTTTTGGTTCTTTTGATAAAGAAAATACTAATAATAAGATGTTTGGGCTGAATCAAGTCTCCTTTGATTTATCTCTTTTCCCCAATTTCACAGGTAGGAAGGACATAAGAATATATGCAATTAAAAGTAAACTATTGGCCTAAAATAACAAAGCTCTAAACCTTGGAGGTGCTGGATACTTAAGACCTTGTTACTCCAAGCTCACATATTGATACAGATTAAGGACAAAACACCGTTGTTTAACTGGAGACATATTGAGAGGGCACGTCTTTCTCTGCAAGGCCCTCTTAACTCTCAAACATACTTCTCTCTGGTAGACCTCAGACATTGCTCCTGGGGCATGAGCTTAAGTAACCTACTTGAAGGCAATTTGCAGGGAAGAAATGAAGTGAGGGTGATGGTGTGTGGGATAGTAATGTTAGGATGATATAAAAGTAGGACTCACTAAGTTTGTTTAGAGGTTAAGTGTTGCAAATTGAACAATAATTTCTGTTTCTGGGTCTCCAGAAAACACAAGTCCTGAAGGCCAGGCTTTCAAATCTGTCAAGTTGTGCTGGATAGGATTTTCCTAAGTACCTAAGGAAGTTGTGATCCTGACTTCCATTTCAATCAATGGGATTTCAGAACTTAACTTCAGTGATTTTGTAAATTCCACTAAGCATTTCTCTTTTTAACCACCTAAAATTTTATGACCTGTGATTTAAGATGTGTTTGTTACAGAAACAGAAATTTTAAAAGTGACCACAGAATAAAAGGTGGCATTAAAATAGGAGCTGGGCTTTTTTCAGGTATGGTTGATAATCTTCAGAGGTGGTGGTAAAGTGAAGTCAAGATCCGAGCAATTCCACATCCACATATGAGTAAGTGTCAGAGACTCCCTCTCAATGGCAGTTGACTTTGTTGTCCTGAATCACTCTCCAGCCAAAAATAGCTACCAATTAGTAGCAACCAATAAAGCTATCAATAGTGGATAGAGCAAAATATTGAACAAAAAAAATCCTCTCTCTGTTGGTGTTATTACTTTACACAAATTTGACCACATTTTCCAATCTAAACAAACATAGATGAGCTGTGTTCACTTCAGTCAATATAACCAATGTGAAAGAATCTTCCAAACCTGCAGTTACAAGTTCCAGCTTAGCCATAGCAGTGAGGAGCAAAGTGACGCTGATTCTGAAGTACATTATCAGCATTTCATCACAGAAAAGGGAAATCTGAGAAGAACCTCATAGACACACAGGTCTGGCCAGGCTTAGGGTGTATGCAAATATCCAAGCAATCTCAGCAGCTACAGAAGATAAGGCAAGAAGAGTATTAGCATGCTACAGTGGTTAAACCTGAGATGGCATATGTCCACTCAACCCACTCGCAGGTGTTTTCTCAGTATGAAACACTACCGCTCTCATCACTTTTTTTTTGGCCAAGCCAGGCAGATAAGGACAAGAATTCTTCTTAAATTACCACTGCTGTGGCATCCTACATAATTGCTACAGATTCAGGAGATAACAACAATCTCCATCTGCCTGTAACATTCCAGTTCAAATCTCTAGTAATCATTGGCCTAAGTGTGTACGAACTGCATGACAGCATAAAAATCAGCCTTTCTCATTATTAAATACAGATATCATCATGCACATAGAGCCTAAAAGATAACCATCTTTGTTCAATGGATAACATATTCCTTATTCTGATAAGCTATGAGAAAACATATCAAAGTTTTGCTTTAACAAGGTGAAATGAAAAAAATATCTGGTCTCAAAACACATTACTATTATGACACACTACACTTATTTTTTTTTGCAGTGAAGTAATTAAAATATTATGTAAAAACATTCAAAGTATTTAAAAACTGATTACAGCATATACAGATTTCTACAGAAAGTGTCATTGTGAGCATTGTTTAAATAGTATTTTATTAACTTTCACATAGCTAAAAAAAATTATCCTAGTGAAAAGATTTGCGTTTCCTTTACTAATCAATTGTTCAGCTATATGACCTCTCTATTTACGTGTATAATTTATTAATCTAGCTAGAATCTTGATTTCAGTGAAGGAAGGTATGTGCAGTGTTTAGGTTCAGAGAAACCAATCGCTTCTGCGTGAGTTGTTGATCCTTTTGGTTCCAGTTATAGCTGTAATACATTTGTCCCACTGAACTGGGTTTAGCAAGCTCAAATAATAAAGATTCAGCTTTAGCCGTTCAATCATACCAATCTGTGTCTGAATTCACTATCTTTTAAATTAATTCAGAAACTTTCATAGTTTCAAGAGAAAATTATTATCTTATCATCCCCTTGATTTTTTGAAGCAGTGAATAATAGAGCTATTAAAAATGAGTAAGATCAGAAAACTTAATTTAACTGATTAGTCAGTTCTGGGAAATCAACATATTTGTGTAAAAGCTATGAACAAAAAGCTATATTTCCTTGCAATTCTATGATGTTAGATAAATACTGTAATAAAATATCAGGACAAAACTTTTCCTTCAGTTTTGTTTAGGCATCAGACATATTGTAGCTTCAACATCTATTTCAGCTTCAGCTAGAACTCTTGAAAATACATCCCTGTTCCTTAAAATGCACTGCATGAGGCACGTTCTGTGTCAGAGTCAACTCACATACAAGTAAATCTGGATTAACAAAATCCACAGAGGCTAATGTACTGGTACTAGCACAAAGCAAACAGTAAAAACAGACTCACATCTACATATTTAATGACAAAGAGCTCCACCTTATTAAACTACACAAAATTCTTGAATCTGGGAGAGAAGAATGCAGAAAATGAAAATAAAAAATTAACGGTCCCCTAAAGAGAAAAATGGTAATGACTTATAAGTGACTTCATTGTTCCATTTTCCTTATAGCAGTTACCATGGAAGGGGAAGAGTAGCGGAAGGCTGAAGTTTAGCTGTTTCTCCACTCTTTCAGTCTCAAAGAATCTGATGTGACAGCTCTGTCCTCAGTTGTTTGAGTAGCTTAAAACACATTAGCCATTTTAAGGAAGGAGATTAATACAGCTCCCCTAGCTTGTTTATTCTATGGGAAAGCTGAATGAAGAATAAAGCCTAGGACACATGTTGAAAAAAATGTCTCAGAACAGTTAACAAAAAAGCCATTTATATAATGCATCACACTAAGCAGCAGGTGAAGTGTAAGCAGAAATCAAAAGAAGATATGTGAGTCCACAACCAAAGTATCAACGTCGTACCAGGGACAGCTGGGAGTTGATTCCCAACTGAAGTTTATAATGGGAACTGAATTCAGCTGAACTGAATTCCTAATTGCTTCGCTCTCAGAGCATGGATGTTCTAGCATCTGTGGGACTAAGGAAAGGAGAGAAGACTTTTGTGCTCCCCCTGAGAATTGGTTAGGGTGGTACATGGGCCCATATCACCTGACATTACTGCTGTATGGCACAGGGCTGTATGGCCCTCATTTAGATCAGTCTGCATCTATCCCTGTTCACACTCTCTTGTGAAAGCATTAACATCCACATCAAGGCAACATTTTACACTAGTTTTTCTGCAAGCATAAGTACTCACACAAGCTTTGATTTACCACTGGCATTTGTCCTTGTTACTCTCAGATCCCTGTTTAGTATGTGGATATTATCAACTATACCGTCCATGCTACACTGATATCTTAATAGCAAGCATCTCTGCATTCCAGTACAGCAAATGCACTCAATAGTGCATTGTATGACTCTGAAGTCCACTGAAATCATGAAACAGTAAGTGGATTGCTTTCAAAGTCATTCTCATTATAAACAGATTACTTATATCCATGACCACATTTAGACAATTAAGCCCAAAACACTTCGGCTACATTTTATGTGAAGCCAACTTCCATAACGTTCAGAACACAGCAGAGTAACTAGAAAGAAACGTACGGATCATAAACATATAAACTGTTAAGCACACTGGACAAGGTATATTTGCTGTCATGCACAACAACTTAGAAGAAAATAATAAAAAATTTTGTTCTAAGCAGAGTTACTATCACCCTGCCTGCATCTGCTGGAAACGTAACAGTAACTGCACAAAAATAGGAGAGGTGAACAAGAGGGGCTTCTAATCAGGGAGAGGACAGAGAGTATCTGCCAAATGTACTGGCTATGTGGGAC
>Ga0065711_1029746_pt1:0-17500 | contig 34965 bp, 14 predicted proteins | sample Hoacrofraction12_FD_59098 | JGI IMG/M metagenome (GOLD analysis project Ga0065711, IMG submission 59098) | Hoatzin crop microbial communities from Cojedes, Venezuela - Epithelial fraction 12 v2 (version 2) | ecosystem: Host-associated > Birds > Digestive system > Esophagus > Crop... | reverse complement strand
GCCCAGACAATTCCTCCCATTTTTGCCCTCCAGTAATGGAACAACAGATCATGGCCAGGTAAAGATTTTAAGGTGGAAATAAAGTCCAAGCCTGAGCAGCATTCAGAACAGTGGAGCCCTGTCCCTCCCTTCCCTTTAACATCTCACTTTTTTGGAGCTGCTGTTTGGTGTGGCTGCTGATGCTATAAAAAACTCATAACTTAAATTGGCCTCTGCACCCTCCCAGGGATTTCTCCAGTTATGTAACACTGCTTCAACACAAAAACAACATTATGCATTGTAAAGACTCAGTATAGTGTATATTTTATTGATTTGTTCCACAAGCAGGTAGCCATCCTCTGGTCTCTCTGTTCATTGAATTTGGTTTGCCTCACTGGTTAACTTTTGGCAAAGTTTTGAAAAAGTTTTTAAGTATTTTCATGTTTGAACTGCTCGTACTTTATTCAGTTCAGCTCTCTGAAAAACTATTCTTTATCAGATACTTCTCTTAATGAAAGAACGCAGAAAGTCTTGCACTTACAGCAACACACATCGCAAGCTGTTTTCACCGCAAACCACTTCATAAGCCACCTTAAAAAGTCAGGATATAAATATAGCCAAAAACTATATAGATTCGTACACATCATCTTCTCCCAGTAATTTGCATTGTACTTTAAATCTGCACAAGCAGCTCATCATTACATTTTTTTTTCAGTTTTACTGGCAGACCGTAGCTTAAAATAAGATTTAAAGAACAGCTAAGACATAAGCTATGTGCCTTTCTATTTCCTCCAAACCACGTGAGCCTGTATGTCTCAGATTAAAAAAATCTCATTAAAAATCAGGAAATAATTCAGTGTCCTCTACCTGAGTGAGTTACCAGTTTCATTTCAGAAGAAGGTCTATAAGAGGTCTTTTCTACACACCTGGTAGCAAGACTGTATGATGAGACATGCTTTAAACATTGTCTGATGCCTAAGGGTAGGCAACAAGCTGCTTCTTTTAAAGCAATAATGAGAAAAAAAAAGTTATATGCATTACAGCACTCCTTTCTTTCCTTTCTCACCACTGTCTTTAAGGCTGTGTCAGCATTCTCGCTTGGAACCCGTTTTCAAGGGCTTTATAACTCTGTCGTAAAAATGAGTTCCAAGATGAAACTTGGCATGTAAGCTTTCAGCCTAAGACCAAATACTTTTTACAAAATGTCAAAACTAAATTCCTTTTGGTTGTTTGTAAGTTGAAATGGCACTGTTCCCTGTCTCTCCCCCATCCATACTGTAACGAACTGTCTGCGCAGTTTGTTTTGTACACCTACAAATAAAAAGCACTCGCAAGACCTCAGTCTATTAAGTGGACTTGGATACTTGTGGTAGTTGCTTTTTGAAAGCACTCAATAACTCAAGGCTGAAATATAAGCTCAATGACATATGTACATTTTAAATTATTTTATTTTATATCTTATTATTCTTTATTACGTTAAGTTTCATGGTGATTTAAATCCATGGAATAAAGGTTATTAAACATGCAGAATACTCAGCTCTAGTGATCTGTTAGATCAGAAACTCCACAAGCCAAATTTGTCAATGGTATAGCCACATTTATTGCAAAGAAGTCATACAATGGCTGTTTAAAAATGCATAAACATGTATTTAAAAACTAAACGTGAATGGATATGATGAGGTTCTTATAGACTGTGATGCAATAAAATATATTTTAAAACTCCCTAAAAAGGTTTTAACTTAATTAGGTCAATATGTGTGTTTAAAGCTTATATGATCAGGTCAATAACTGGTATTTGGGGGATTTTAAAACATAGATTTTTAAAATTTGGGGGTTGTGTTGTTTTTTTTTTTTTATTTAACAAAAGGCAAAATAAAAAAACTGTAGTTGAGTAAAGTAAAGGCTATGGTATAAACCAGACAGGGCCAAGAAATTAAAAGTGAAGGCTGACACTATGCTTCAAAACTGCAGAGTGGCAAACACAGCATGGGAGGTGTCAATGCTGTACATGCTGTACCACCCTGACAAACTGCACAAGTGAAGGATAAAGTGTGAAAGAGTTAAAACAAGATTTGATCTAACTTTTGGTGACTATATTTCTGTCACAGCTTAGATTGACCTAGACCTTTTATTTTAAATTAGGTGGTTTACACTTCCATATTTTGTTTTGAATTCAGCTTTCTTCCAAATGCACATGGATTTTAACAGCCAAACTGGTTTGATACTTTGATTTTTTTGGCCTTAATTTATAAGTTACCAATAGTTTACTGCCTTCTAAAGCTTTTTGATTCATGCTCTGTTTGCTTTCCCTCTGTGAGGTTTATGGCCATGGGACCTAATTTGCTGGTTTCATTATGTATGTTAGACAAAATCTGTGTTGCTAACAGGGCTCAGTTTGGGTCTGAAAGTTTTATTTCTAAAGTTAAACCATTACTGTGTAACAAATAGTCACTCAGAAAATGTACTTGCATCTGTCAGTTCCCTGAAGTCGACAACTGATTTGAACTTTTTGTATTTAAACTAATTTAGTCATGCAATAACATTACAAAGTAAACTGAGCCAGTGCTTATTGCAACGCACCGCATAGGCCTTCATGCACAACTTTCTAGGAAAACAGTTTCTTAACCAACACAAAGCAAGAACTGCCAGTAGTGAGGAACAATTTTGTTGGGATTAATGAAACCAGGAAAGTTGCACAACGGGCACAGTTCCCCTTGAAAGTTTATGTGCCAGCTTTTCTCTTGATGCTTTTGGCACACTGAAATGCATGCAACGCATAGATAGAGGGTATGTGTCTGGGATCCTGAGGCTTGGAAGGATACTAGTACAATGCTTTTACCTACAAGCCCAGTAAAAAGTATTGCAGCTACTCACATCTGTTCATGATATTTTTAAACCAGAACCTGAATTTCAGAAGATCAGACAAAAGTTCATGACAAACATCTTACTATCACAGGTATTTCAGTAAAGTACTCACCAAGTGAATGTTAAAGGAATGTTAAATGGTTGAGAATAGGAAACCTAGATAAAATTATGACAAAGTTACAGGTACACCTCTGAAGTCCAATGGCTGTAGAAAGGGAGTCCTAAAAGTTTAAACATATTTATCTGGCACCTAAATATTAATCTCCAAACCAAATTTGGCTGGGAGCAATTTGGGATTTGACAGCTGGTAGCCACACATTATCTTGCCTGAGAAAGCAGTCTACCATGCAGTGATTAGACTTGCCTCAGCTGAACACGCATCTTGCATGTTTTTGGAGCCAAGATGGGACGGGGTCACAGTGACCTGCAGGTGGCAGCTCTGGTGGGTGACTCAAAACGGAGCCTCCACGCGGCTGAGCCAAGACGACTTCTGCAGTCAGTCTCAACTGGAAATGCTTCTCCATGGCTTCTGATAGGAGCAGATTGGTTTTTCATGGGCTAAAATTCAGACAGGAGAGAACCAGCTTGCCTTACGATTATTCATACTGTTTCGGTTTTAGACTACATTCAGGTACTGGGCATGCTCCCTGCTAAGGCAGCTTTTGTAAGTATGCTGGCTGTTCAGTTTGCCAAGCATATGTAAACAGTTTAAAAAATGAAATAACTGTTCTATATTAAAATATATATTTATCCTTCCCCCTTGTTTTTCATTATGGCTTGCTTGCATGCCAAACTTCATTTGAATGAACAAAGATTTTTTTTTAGGTATAGGATTAAAAAAAATAGCATTTTAGTTATGTAAAATCTATGCTCCTGTAATTTAAAAGAATGCTGCCCTGGAGTTGTAAACTTTCCAAAATGAGGATTTATAATGAAACACCTGACAAAACCTTAACATACAGATACTAATAAGTTATTCTGTAAACAATGGATCTGATTCAGATTTTTTTAAACTACCATATTTAGCCTAGCGTGACTTCACTGACTCCAGTGGAATAGTTTCCCCTGTTGTGTTACCTTGTTGTGAGTGGTTGCAATCATGCATAGTACATGGTAAACACATGTTGGGAGATCTGTGCAGATATTTTTTTTTAAGTTCTACATTGACAAAAATGGATAGTAGATGAAGTGGGGTCTCTAATGAGTTATCCAGAAAAACACTTAATGAATAAAAATAAATGTGTCTTACTTCAAATGCTGTTGTACTCTGTATTTTTAACTTATCGCTGTTCAGTTTTCTCAGCCTCCTCCCCTCTCAGCATTAAATCTGCCCAGCATTCTTGACAACATATTTTTTGGTTTCCATATAATTTGGTCATTTTACTGGTAGGGTTTATAGAAATAATACTTTCTATTTAGAGTTACTGTGGCGTATAAGCAAATGGCAGTTGTGCAGCTATTCTAAAAGGTTAAAATGGCTCACTGAGGTATTACTGCAGCTGTTGTAGGCCTTGTAATGGCCATAGGTGCTGACTCAGAGAAGGATTTTGTGTCACAGAATCCTGCTCTAGACTGTAATTCTAATGAGTCTCATGACAAGGACGTGGCTGCTGGGATGAGAAGGCACAGAGCTCGTGATGTCACTGTCTGAACTACAGTCCGGCTCAAAATCAAATGCATGAGGATCGATTTGCACTAAAAGAATGACAATAGAAGGAACTGAGCATGTACTTGCTTCAGCCATGTAAAAACACTTATAAATGAAGTGAATATTTGGCATATAAGTAGATGCCATGAGTTTCCTTCAAAGTATTTTCTGCTAAGAGCTGGGTTTTGGGGTGTTTTTTAGCTCTGCAGGATGGCTCAGATCATCTCATTTACTGACTAGATGAGTAACAACTTGATGTCATGTAACTAATGCAAGATGACTTCAAAATACATTGAAAACCTGAAAGATGACTGTTATATCTGTTCCCTGGATTTTGTGTAACTCTTAGAAGGAAGATTCAGGAATTGGGTAGGACACCACACTTTTTGTTTGGATAATGTTTACCTTGTCCTTAAAAAGAATGTTTACTAAAAGACATGTATTTCTGACACATTTAATTGGGGGCATTTTAAAAATTCGGGAAATAAATCAATTGCTAATAGGGCCCTGAATTACAAGTGGGCACTGCATATGCCAACTTTACATCATTTCTTCTACCAGTTGAATCACTTTAACTGCCTTCACCCCATTATCTCTTTGTGATACAATGTACAGCTTTTGAAATGCAGTGGCAAAGTTTTCAGGAGACCAGTTTGACTGGTATTCAATGAATACCTTATTCAGCTGATCTACCATTTTCTGCCCCCTAACAAATTTTATCTTCCTAGTTATTTTTGCAGAAAAGAAGCACACTGCCAGGTATAGTCTCCCTTCAATGCATGCATGCATCTCCCATTAACTCTAGAGGGAATTATGCACACGCATCAGGAGAAAAATATACCCCATAGTGATAATGGCTTGCATTTATATAATGCCTTTTATTCCAAAGCACTTTTCAAACTGCTCTATTGCTAATCTGATTAGAAGCTCCATCTGTAGAGTGTACCTCCATTACTCTGCTCTGCTAGCAAGCATAACATTTTCAACATGGTCTGTGAAAACCCTTTAAAAAGGTGTCACCATGTATTTATGCTCAGGTTTTTTACTAGTGGTGATCATTTCTCTTCTTTCCTTCTCTTCTTTTATGCACAGTAAGTTGTAAATGCACACCTTTGTTCAATTTTTACTGTGGTCTGCAAAATCCACAATAAAAACTGGAGACCACATAATATGGCATGAGACATCAAAAAAACATTTGGTTTTGCTCTCAATGAAATCACTTGCCAAATCACCAACAATTTCACTGGCACCCATCACAGCCTGGACCTCAGAGGTATTAAGAAACTGACGCATTTTTACCACAAATTATCATTAGTTTATAATACATATGGAACCAGATAAAGAAATACTAGTTTACAATATAGGTCCTGAGCACAGGGAGATGATCAGTATCTTAGCAGTGAGGAAAGAATTTTTTCATCAAATGAAAAACTTATTTCATTCTCTCAGCTGTGGCAGGGCTATGAGTCACTGGTCTGCCAGGAACAGCTGCATGTCCAGGATTTTGGCATCCAACTAACAAAGGAACACTGGACGCTATTTCATCTACAATCTCTCAGTCTCTCTGAGGCAACACACAGAAGGGAAGACTGCAGTGCCCTTCACAGCAAATCCTACCCGTGCAACAAAACCTAGCATTTGGTGGCCACGGGGCTGGAAGGGATGAGGGAGGAAGAGTAACATGTACTCACGGGTAAGAGCTGCTGAAAATTACACCACACTTCTGTGTCTCCAAAATAGACCCTAAGTGTCCTTCATAGGTGTACGAGCCACCTGCTTGTCTTCCAAAGGTAAATTTTACCCACTGCACTTTAAAGATTCATGTTCATTGCTTTTACAGTTATCACTGAGGTCTAATTCCCATCTTGGGATGGCAGCAGCAAAAGAAGAAAAACTTATCATGTAATATGTGTTACACAACCTCCTCTCCTCCCACTCCGTCCCCATACACCTAATGTATTTTTATTTCATGGATGGAGATGTCTTTAATAATGTGATAGGGAATCCAAACAGCCACCCTAATGCACCAGCAGAAACAACACATTTCACAAGATATCTTCCTCTGTGCTTTCCAGTGATTTCTTTTCCTTAAGGGGGTGTCATTATTATGTTCTATCTTTGCCTGTTAGTGTAATTTTAATTTATCATTAAGTAACATTTTGCTTTTTAACATAAAGTATTCAGTGTGCTTGATGGAGCAGTGCTTCATGGAAAGTTAGTTCCTTCACAGCAACAACTGTTTGGAAAAGAGGAGTTTATTAATTTATCAGAGCCTTATGTTCAATTTCAGATTTTTCAGCTTAGGAACCAACTATCAGCTGCACCTGTTACCAATTAAAGTATTAATGGCACATCAATCAAAGAAAAATCACTGCAAAAGGAGATTACACAAGCTCTGTACTCATGTCATTTCTTTGGAAGTTATCTTTTATTTCCAAAACGAAATTAAATCCATAAACTATACACTAAAAACCCTATGCAGAGCTCCTGCTACAGTGCTTACAGTAGCTTAGCATCTGAAACTGTGGGGGCAAGATCTCTTTCTGCTGAAGGAACTGGGTGCCTTGTATTTAAAAAGTAATAATGTAGCTTTAAACGCAGAGGCCAGCAGGACCCTGTTAATGTTTTTATGGAGCTTGACAAAAGTTAATTACTAGGTTTGCAAAAAGCCCATGAAGCACAAGCACGGTGTAAGATTGATGGAATCTCCCTTCTCCTCGCAGGTTGCTGCCTCTCCCCGCGACAGGAAAGGCACTGCAGCAACAAAGGCAGAGACCCTTCACAGAGGATGTGTAATTTCATCATCAGTTCTCTACAGAAAAAAACCATTATCATCTCCAATTAATAGGAGAAGTGACATGAGCAAATGATGCAGCTGTCATAGCACAGCCAGTCTACTAGTGTTACCTGCTCCATACCATATCGTCTGTGAGGCTTGGGTGCTCACTCAGGTTGCCTCACATCACATCTTTACCTCTATAACCAGTATTGCTAGGATAGCACATATATGTTTGCTAAGGCCTTGGGATTACATTGGAGAATCATTTTTCACTGTTATATGTAAGTCGTATACACATTGTGTATCAACATCACTACTTTACGGTACTTTTTAAACCTGCCAGAGTTCAAAGTTGCTCTTTGGTAAATGAAATTGCCTAATTGTGTGCTGGAGAGGATGTATTTTTATCAAGATGAAAAGCTTGCAAGAAAAGCCCCTCTCAGGCAGATATGCTGAGCTGATTTATTTTGGGGTGCCCTATTTTGCCGTTGTTTTCAGGTTGGCAGCCTCCCAGAATTTAACTAAGGCATATTTCTCTAAAGTATGAGGTGCTCTTTTCACACAGCATGTTAATGGCCCATAATTCCAATTTTCTCTGCATACCTACTTGACTTTGTTGTTTTTACCCTTTTCCCATTTTTAAATTGCAACATATTAAAAAGGTTTTTAACACTTCAAATGCTACTAAAAATCTAAGAACGTCTGTCAGATTGCTTCCTCTTGTTTGCTTCAGAAAGTAGTGCTTTGATTGTCCATTAGAGAGTTGTTTACATTTCTCCAAAAGCTCCATTTAGTTTTCCTGACAAGGTGGAATAAGTGACTGGCTGTGATGGATAGAGGCACCTGTCCTAATGGCTGCTCAAACTGTGCCCACTAGTGCACGTTACATTGATAAATTGACAACAGTTGGGACATGCTCTGCTAGCAGCAAGAATGAGGCTACTAGGACAAACACAGGCGGTTAGACAGGCTGCTTTAATATTCTTGGGAAAGGTATACAGACTTCTAATCTAACACTCCAACAGCTGCAGTGAGAAATTAGTGCGCAGGCAGAATTTCTTTCTTACCTTGACATTAGCATTGCTAGTTAGCCTGGAAGTATGTTTACAGTAAAATATTTCCCAGTCTCCTAGTTCATACACCTGCAGTACCTGCATTTGGCAGGCTAATTAAAATTGCATTGCAGGATTTTACTCATGCCTTTGCCTCTCTTCTTAGGTTTCAACTTCCTTTTTGCAGATGGCTTGACTACTTTTATTGATTGATTTGCTAAACCCAAGCCACGTTTATCAGTCTTCTGTCCTATTGGCAGAAAAACATCAGACTCAAAGACGAGTGTCAAAAAAAGTTCCAGGTACCAGCTGCAAGATAAGGGATGAGAAATGTAAGAAGGTTTTCAGTTCTACCTCCCTCACATCTCCCGTTTAATGAAGAATTTGGGGATGGGATAGTCTGAAGGACAGAAAGTATGGAGGCCTTCTCTTTGTTTGAAGGAGCCATCCAGCAACAACTGCAATATGAAGGTACAGATACCAGCCTAGCACCCATGGGATCCAACTCCCTCCCTTGTGACTAGCAGTTCCGGAACCAGCCCCGGGCAGGGAATGGGCTGCAGAGCAGAGCCGGAGTTTCATTATTCTGTTTCTTTCCTCCCACCTCCCCTTGTTCCCAGTCAATTTGCGCTTATCACTAACAGAAATGGTATCTCTACTCCAGCTTGACTGACTGAGTTCCAGAAGCCACAAAATTCCCCTGAATTTTCAGTGATTAGCTTATTTTAACCCAAGACTAATCTAAAGGAACAAATGACTATGGAGAAAACACTGCAACTTAATGCAAAGCCATAAAAAAGGATGCACAAGCCAAAGAAGAAGTATGGACATAATAACGCTTCTCTGAGCCTTGCTTTTAAATGGCCTAGTTACTGATTTTATGATAAGGCACAGTTTGCCTTTGTGATTTGCATGGATAATGAAGCAATTAGCAGCTATCATATATAAAACATGTTAATTCTTCATTAGATACCAAATAAAATGGCATAATGCTCAACATATAGCGTGGAAGCTCCAGTTACTTGCTGACTCTATTTCTGTGGAGTTTTGATGGAAGCCCAGTTGGCGTATAGATTTTGTTTCATCAGGTGATGGCAAGTTTGCTATGAAACTTTGATGGGCTGGCAGTGGGCTCTGTTCCCCGCCTTCTTGCTGCTACTAAACTTCTTTTTACACTATAATTTTTTACATTGGAAACAGCTACTTGTACAGCGTCACAACAGCAAAGCAACAATTAAGGGGGGGTCTGGCATTTCTCACGCAAATTGCAACAAAAAAGAGAGAAAAATTCCAGAAAATCTGCCCTCTTAACAGATCAGTTTTTGTGTTCAGGACACAGCCTGTACTTTTTGGATCATCCAATTAAAACATCAACAGCTACATATACAAAACAGTTTCTCTAAAGAGAAGAGGAAAACATAGCATAAGAGACTGAATTTCAAACAATTTGTCAGGAATACTGTTCTAATGACTTTATGCTGAAAAGACTAAACGCCAGAAACAAAGGTTTTGGAAAATTCTTCAAATAGGGACAGCGTAAGAAGAGAGAGATGGCACTGTATAGGTATTTCTTATGTTTGCAAGAGAATTACAGAGATGCATTCAAAGATATTAATTAAGCTATTCCCATGTGTTTTGGACAGTAAGGGCACATGGCATTTGTCATATCCCTATTGGACTAGCATGTGTAATGAAAACAGATAACCAGTAGAGGAAAATTAGTATTGGGTCCAAGTCCATACTTTATTAGAAGCTCTTTCTTTTTCTTTCTTTTACTCTCTCACCACAAATACAAACAAGCCCTGCGAAAGTATCACAGTAAGGGAGCACTAAATTTAAAAAGCCAGCCACAATAGCATTAGAGGTTACAACAAGTGCAATCATTGCTAGGAAAAAATCCTAAATGCATGCATCTCCACAAAGAACTTTGAAACAATGACTTTGCTCCATAGGGAAACACTGTGGTATATAATACAGTATCATTACAATAAAAAAGGAGCCATGAGGCACATCACTAAAAGCGAAAACAAATCAAAACAAAACAGAAAAGAAAAGCAAGCAGCTTATTGTGTCTCTGCCAAGGGTGAAGTAAACAGTGCATCTGTTTCAAAATTCAGACCCCTACATCTAACCAGGAGTAAAACTGTCCATTAGAAAACAGTCAGGAAAGGTTTGTTACATTTTGAGTGTCTAGTTTCTTCATGCTTTTCCCTTGCACACAGAAAAGCAGTTCTGAGTGCACATATTTATAATAAATCCAATTGTTAAAGGAAAATAATTTTACAAATTCCCTTTTACATTAAAAATACTCTTATCATAAACATGGAACATATTGTGTACAGGCAGTCTGCCTGACTTACAGCGGCTCAGTTCAGCCTGTGCAAGATAACCAAGAGTAATGGTTTTTGATAATCAGGCCACAGTATTAATATAACATGAACCATAAATGCCTCTGTACTACATCTCTGGTTAATATTCCAATGAGATTTGGTAGCTTAAGGAGAAAAAGCTATATTCTGCTTTCTGTTCTAAATTGCAAAACGTGCTTCAGAGCATTTCTACAGATGCGTCTTTTGAACAGACACTGCAAAAGTGAGTATGGGGTACAGGTGATTAACGGATGTATCTCTTAAATAAACCTCTGATCCTTAGTATCCAGTTCAAGTTCAAATGTTACTTGCTGGGTCAGAGTTTTGGTTCCATGAAACTTAGCTGTGTGATTTCAATTGTCAGTTATGCTGGCAGAGGTCAGTCTGCCTGGGAAAGTGGAAGTCAATTGCTCTGAGAGGAGAAAACTCGATTTCGATAGCTTTCATCGGTCCTCTGCTTCTATAGCTTTCGTCTGAGTGGGCTCATTTTGACTGATGACAATTGTAGAGAAACTCTAAATTATGCCCATTTCCATCAATGTTATCGATAAGAAACATAAAAAAGAAACTACTATTGATAGTGAGATCTGGAGAGTATTTCACAGTGCATCAGAATAAGGTGACTCAGAAACATAGCTTATGTTAAACATACTGCTATTTAGAAATACAGGTCGTACACATACTATTAGAACTAGATTCCATATTAGTATTGGGGAATGGTAAACACAAACCCACGAACTTTCCACAGAAGCAGTGTCTCTGTAGTATAATGTTTACAACAATCCTGCTGCCATAAAATAAATAAATATATTTTCTATATACATACAAAATATATACACAAGCACAAAGACTTCTTTTGATTTAAAAAAAATGAAGTTCTGGTTGGAATATATTGTTTCTTATTTGAATTGCTTATAAGCCATTTCCACACCGATGGCTGGTGGAATACAAATCAAATAATAGAGCTGACTTTCTCAGTATTTTGCGTTTTCTTTTGGTGGGTGAAACAGAAAACCAAGGTCCACTCCTGAACACTTTTGATCATTAAAAAATCCATGGCAATTTTAACAAGAATACAGGTGTTAAATTAATCACAGTTACCTGGCCAAATTCCAGTTCTGGTAATTACACCCTGCATACCTAAAATTCCCCTTGTAGTTTCAACTGGAGAAGTTCTTCTTCACTTTACATCTTAAAAAGCATTGTATATACTGGTGCTGCTGACGTAACTTTTGGTCCAAAAAGTTTAATTTCAATTGCAGGCAAATAAGCTGAAGAACTTTTGGGTCTTCTTAGTCTAAAGGTACCTTAAAAAGATAACTGTTCTGACACGTTACTTTATCCAACTTCTTTTTTCCTCTCATAACACAGATGTTTATTCTACCCCTTGAATGCAGTGGAAACGTCTATTTACCAATTACTTCTCTAGTTAAAAAAAACCTTATCTTTGCTTTCTACAGCCCTGACCTAGAAAATCAAGCATCCCACTCACCTGACATGGAGTCCGGTGAAGGAATGCAATGAGCATCCTCACAGGTTCTCTAGACAAATAGCAAGAACATTCACTCAGTGTCTCGGATACGGGTCTTAGGAAGTGCGCAGGCACTCGCTGCCTCTGCTCTTTCAGAAATAAATAAAAAAGGACTAGGATTCCCTCTCTACTCTTAGAAACCAGAAAAATGGCAGGCATAGCAACAGTGCTAATCATTCTCCCCTTCCCACCAGTAGTTACACATTCAAAGTCCAGCGCATATCTAACGAAATAACCAGAAAGATTTGGATAGAAAACAATGGTGAAGGTCACCATTAATTTTTAAAATAACTAAACTATTAGGCTTTATGGCCTGCCATCATTATATCAGAATCCTTCATGTAGTCACTAGAAAAAGGCTTATTTGCTTTTATGGAAGCATACAGGATCTTACACATAAACTGATGTATATGTAGAAAGACCAACAGACATTATGCACAAGTGAGTAAGAGACCAACGACAGTCTACAGTGCATCTATCAGGCTGCCATGTCAAAAGAGAACATGTCTGTTAAGGTAAGACAAATACAGGGGATAGGGAGACACGCAGATGCTGGGCTGCTCCAGGCAGGTAGGAGTAGGCATCCGTCAGCCTGCCACTGCGGCAACCTCCTCTGAGCTGGCCCTGCTGGCTGCCCTCCAGGTAAGCTGCTTTCTGAGCTGAGGACAAATGTATATTGTACAGAAGGCTGGCTAGAGTTTTCCCAGTTACTATTAAGGCATGCTTTGTAGGTGATAACGTCTCTAAGTGTATCAAGCAAAATATTATGAATTGATTTCTGCATAAGCTATTCAAGATAAGATGGAATAGGTACAGTGGCTGAAGCAGAAGTGTTTAAATGAGACACAGGGTCTGTTCCTTGCTTCTGACCTCTGTAGATAAGCAATAAAATTATACGTGGCTGCAACAGTATTCTGTGTCAAGAGTATTAAGTGGACAGCTTCTAATTACCTTTAGCTCATAAAGCTAAAGAGCTTGATCTATTGCTTAAAAGCTTTTTAGTTTAAATTATTTTAATCAACATTTCTATTTTTAGCAGTTGTTTCTGAGATGCTTTTCCAGTAAACTGGGGTGGGTGGGAAGGGGGGTTGAGAGTCTGGTTAGTTATCTGGCTCACCTCCCAGCATGCACAACCCTAAAGTGCCCAGCTCAGTAAGAATCAGAAGATGTAAAAATGACATAAAGGCACTGGAGTCTGGGAACCCTACTGCAGCAGCCATATTTTCTAGAAGCCTTTTTTTCCTCCAATTGCAACAATGTCCAATAATATCCAATGCATTTTTATCAGTGTGGTGGGATTCAATGTGAGGACGACATCAACGTTCCCTTGCTTTTCTAAGAGTGGTTTCAATCCCTGGCAACATTTTCCTTTTATATGTCCCTGTTTGTGGTGTGGTGTGGGAAGCCCTTGAATGGTAGCTATTGGGCATGAAGAATCCAATGGAAAGGAGACAAATGGCAGATGATGTTGGTAGTAAAAACACATTGCTTGGTTGCACCTTCTCCCAGATGAAAGAAACGGCTCTGGTAAAGGGCAGTTTTGATACATTCCACGATCCTTCTGACTCTGGGAAAAAAAAATGGTGAGAGGGAAGTGAAAAGCCATACAACAACTTCTGAAATGCTGCCACAGGATGTTAGAAGTACAAGTCATTCACACAGATCCAAGACTATTTTCACTATCGTAACTTCTATTAAAGGCTGCAATTTTATTCTTGGGATAAAATTTAATAGGCCAACATACTTTTGGGCTATTGATTAATCCCTTGATGCTCATTTGACTAATATGCAAGTGGGCTGTTCATGTACTAACCTTCATAAAATTCGGATGAGAACTATGGGAGAATAGCTTGATACAGCACAGCCAATCTAATGAAAACATCTCCATATGTCACCAGTCAGATATTAAAAACAGGAAAAAACAAAACAAAAATCATGGACTCCATGATTCTCATGAGACTATGAAAAAGCTATAATCACAAAAATGACCTTGGCACAGGGTGTTTCCTGTAAAACGAAGGATTGGCTGGGGTTAATGGCCTACAGCTTTGCCTGAGGCCATCAAGTCTCCCAGTCAGTCATTAATCCCCCCGAAGTACCCTGGTGCCTTGATCATTTCTACTTAATTAAAGTCGGTGATCCCCAGGATACCTCCATTTCACCAGGAGACACTTTCTAGTTACTTCAAGGAATGTGCCTCTCAACTCCCTCTCTCCATTTCTCCCTCTCTCCAAAGATATTTTACATGACGTGTTCCAACTTCCTTTTTAATGGCCAATGTTTAATACAGCTTACAAATAATTATTTTTTCTTTCATCCTTCACATGGACTCTTAGTCCAAAACTGAAAAATTAATTCTTTTTTTTTTTTTTCCAAGGGAAAAATACATCTGTGGTTCCTGCATGACGGACATCGAACCCAAAATAAATAACTATCAAGCTTTAAAGAGCTTCCATCTTTAAAACAAAGAAAATTAAAAGCAATACATCTAAGTGAGAAGAAACAGAATTATGTTCTGGGGATGAGCAGAAATGACACAGGATGATTTAATGAAAAATCAGCATTGCCTTTTTTCCAAGTCTCTAAGCCTGGAAACACCTACCAGAGACTTAATTTAACGATTATCAGTGGCCCCACAGACTTCAGTGGAGCTATGTATATGCAAAAAGGTAGGCATTTGTGTTTTCAGGACCAAAGCCTGCATTTATACAAAATAAAACAAACAAACCAGAAGGGCCACCAGTGTAGCTCTCTTTAGAGAAGCAATTGCATCCCACCTACACTGTTAGGTTAACAGGCTGTTTCAGGCTAGAAAACAGAGATCCAGATTTCTAAAATTTGAAATTTCAAATGGTGATCTGAAAAAAGGCTACATATTAAAATACACATTCTTAAATACATATGAAAATTAATGTACAGAGTTAGGTTTGTATCACATACAAGAGACTGAGATGCATTCACTATCCCAAAGATCTGATAACCTAAACTCCAAATTTTTCAAATCTTTGGTATCCCTTGTGTGGGAGGCTGCAGTGCATCTTCCAATTAGTATCCACAATTAAAACTGTAGTTGTGGCTCGTGGTCAATGCACCTGCTGGTTAGGAGTAATTAAAATTCTATCTTGAACTTTGCAGCCTACTTTTACCTCTATAACAGGCTGCACCAACACTATAGACAACACTTCCCTGTGTCTGCCTAAGTTCAAACCAGGATTTTAACTTTGTAAAGAAAGCCAATGACTACTCAAGACAACAGCAAAATAGACATTACAGTAGTCTTTCAAAACTCTACAGTGCAATAGGTCATGATGAGCAGCTTCTTTGGCAAAATAGCTAACACTACAAGTATGTGCATGTGTGTATGGCCCACCACACACAATGGACAAATAAATATGTATATATATACATGCACACACTATACACTTGGGGGCGAGGGGTGTGTACAGAGAGAGAGATACAGAGAAAACATGTATAAGTTTATAATTTCTCAATACTATTGCAGAATAAGAATATAACTAGTCTGATTCATTACCCCAGCAATTTTGCAGAACACCTTGACAAGCTTGTTGATTCCTACACAATCAGAATGTTCCCTAAAAATAAGAAAATAAAATTGTCATATGATAGTCATATGTACTGAGTCAGTATTACTAATACCTTTATTTCATGCAAGTCAAATACAATGACTTGGTAAGTTAGACTGTGAATCCAAATGGATAGGCACATTGCATTGTAACTGGCTACTTCACAGTCAGTGACAGGTTAACAACTCTGACCGCTATCAGTGTGATCACAAACGTAAATTTTTCTCTCCTGGTTATGACACCAGTGACCCGTAATGCTTTTAGGATATTTTTGTAATTATTTAACTCTACATTCAAGACATTTATGGCTGCTATAAGAACAATTACTATTAATTATTCCTACTGAAATAGCCTGTAGGGGTCCCAGTTCCTGGAAAAGAATTGTAGTTACACCTAAGAAAGGTCCGAATTTGTACTGAATTTACAAGTTACTTAATTGTACTCAGATAACCACTTCTGTGACCCTTCAGCAACATTATGGAAGTTATAGTTGTAATGGGTCCCTTTTAAAATTGGCCTGTCAGGATATAAATATGTCTTGACAAAGTCTGCCCAATCTTTTTGTTGTTTCAAATTTGACATCACTAACGCAGGAGATACAACCCTCTCCGAGGAAGGACAACTGTGCTACAAAAAAGACGCATGGATGTCAACAGCTTCAGGTCTGAATTCAAACTTTCTTTTTCAGGTTACAAACCTTTTCATCTGCTATTTTGGTTTACAAACAACAAGCAGAATGAGCCTATGCTGAATAAACCACCTCAGTGTTGAATTTATCAGGATGGCTGAAAGAGCTTTATACCTACCAATTAGCACTAGTCTGAAAGAAGTACATCCCCATACCATGTGGAATAATTGCAACCCTGAGATGGCTTTCATCCCTGAGCAAGCACATATCCTGTTTATGATTTCTAACTGTTCATATTTTATTTGCTTCTCACCTTTTAGTGTTGATGCTTGTCTTACAATGGAATGAGCAAGGGAAGAATGAGACCAAGTTTAATTTAAATCTTTTTTGATACCTCCTATGATCACCTCAAGGCAGGCCCTCAGGAATCCCAGGCCCTGGAGGCAAGAGAAGAAGCCTACAGAGAGGATGACTTTCCCTTGGTCGAGGAGGACTGCGTGAGGGATCGCTTAAGCAATCTGGATGTCCACAAATCCATGGGCCCCGATGGAATGCACCCATGAGTGCTGAGGGAGCTGGCAGATGTCGTTGGTGAGCCACTCTCCATCATCTTTGAAAGATCCTGGAGGATAGGAGAGGTGCCCAAGGACTGGAGAAAAGCCGTTGTCACTCCAGTCTTCAAAAAGAGAAAGAAGGAGGATCCAGGGAACTACAGGCCGGTCAGCCTCACCTCCATCCCGGGAAAGATGATGGAGCAACTCATTCTAGAGGTCATCATCAAGCAAGTGGAGGAAAAGAAGGTTATCAAGAGTAGTCAACATGGATTCACCAAGCAGAAGTCATGCTTGACCAATCTGATAGCTTTCTGTGACGGTGTGACTGGCTGGGTAGATGAGGAGAGAGCAGTGGATGTTGCCTACCTCGACTTCAACAAGGCTTTCGACGCAGTCTCCAATAACATCCTCCTAGGGAAGCTCAGGAAGTGTGGGCTGGATGAGTGGTCGGTGAAGTGGATTGAGAACTGGCTGAATGGCAGAACTCAGAGGGTTGTCATCACCAGCTCTG
>Ga0065711_1029745_pt1 | contig 34966 bp, 12 predicted proteins | sample Hoacrofraction12_FD_59098 | JGI IMG/M metagenome (GOLD analysis project Ga0065711, IMG submission 59098) | Hoatzin crop microbial communities from Cojedes, Venezuela - Epithelial fraction 12 v2 (version 2) | ecosystem: Host-associated > Birds > Digestive system > Esophagus > Crop | place... | reverse complement strand
TCCTACAAGGAAAGGCTGAGGGAGCTGGGCTTGTTCAGCCTGAAGAAGAGAAGGCTGTGAGGGGACCTAATATATGCTTATAAATATCTGAAGGGTGGGTGTCAGGAGGATGGGGCCAGACTCTTTTCAGTGATGCCCAGCAACAGGACAAGGGGCACCAGGCACAAACTGAAGCATAGGAAGTTCCTTCTAAACATGAGGAAGAACTTCTTCCTTCTGAGGGTGACAGAGCACTGGAACAGGTTGCCCAGGGAGGTTGTAGAGTCTCCTTCTCTGGAGATATTCAAGACCCGCTTAGATGCAGTCCTGTGCAGCCTGCTGTAGGTGACCCTGCTTTGGCAGGAGCGTTGGACTAGATGACCCACAGAGGTCCCTTCCAACCCCGAACACTCTGTGGTTCTGTGATTCTGTGTTTCAGTGTGCAGGGAACAGAACTTAGACAATGTATATTAAGGCCATCTCTGAATGACGGGTTTCTTGACATTGTTTCTCCACCAAACAGAGCTCTATTAGTCTCTGGTTCATGGAGTGTTGTAGTAGGATGCAGTGCTCTGTGTTGCTCTGCATACATATGTAACACAGGCAACAACACATGCTCAGGAATGGAGTCCAGTCAACCATCCCACAAAGCCATTTTCTATTTCACAGTTTCCAGGTAGCATGTTCAACATTGCAATACGACACTGATGATTACTACCATGTAATCTTTTTGAGTAACAGTCTAGAAACTTTTAAAACATACAGTCACTGCTGACCCTCAGCTGTCATTGCATTTGACTTCACTGTAATTGCATTAATTAGTATGTTTACTGTTTCGTATTGCCCTGCTGTTGGTCTGCAGGCAATTTGCTATCACTGTGTGGACTGCTAACTTGGGAATTGTTGTCCTGTATTTCACATGAGTACTGACTAACCCCGTTCTTGATTTTAGCAAGCCTAGGTGCCTGCATCTGAGGCAGTCACATTAGGCTCCTTTAACAATTAACAGAGAAATAGGCACCTCTTGCTTTCCACTGACTGTAAAGGGAGACAAGGGTGGCTAGCTGTGCTTATCAGTGCCACATACATGAGATTAACTCCATCCATGGTGCCACACTATTGCAAGGAAAAGGATATGGGAAACAGCTGCAAGGGCAGAAGAAGCGGGGTAGGTGTGCCAGGAAGCAGAACCTTTCTGGGCTTTTCTGGCCACAAGGCTCATGCCTTGTCTCACAAGGACCGAGTCTCATGAAGAGTCGCAAGGATGACACCTGAAGCACCAGAATCAGGAGCAGAGGTGCCTCTATTCTAAGCAGAATTATAGTTTCACCCAGTTTACTCAGATTTAATGAATCCTGAACCTTGTGTGAACTCTACAGGGAAAAGTGCCAACAATAGCTTTGAGATACCTCCTTGAGAATATTACGTCTGGCAGGATGGAACAGCTTTGAGATCATTTATATTGTCATGTTGACTTATTTACCTGTCATAAACACTGAAAGGAAATATTTCTAAGTTTAGATCTTACAAAAAGCGTCCAGCATCCCTCTTAGAAGTGTATGTAAATGAAAATGCATATTTTGGATATACTGTTTGATCACATTGCGAAGAAATATAATGTCATTTCTCCACTTCAGGAAAGTGGAAAGCGGAAACTTTTCAGGGTTTGAAAAGGCCCAGATTATGGGTATGTATGTCAGATGTGAGGTCTTCTACAAAAAAAGACCAGCTGACTGCTTCCCACTTGTCTGACTGGCCTGGCAAGGCCTCTAACAGGAGATAAAAGGCAGAACACCATCTGAGGAGTCACTGGCTCACTTTTTACTCAGGCAACGTTTTCTTAAGTAGTCCTTTGCATTTTGTGCTTCACTTCAAGTTGTTTCCTTTTGTTGACCAACAACTGCCACCCTTGATACTTTATTAATATGCTGCTGGGGAAACCATACATCAGACACACTCCAAGTCTAGATGGATCAGGATGGCTACAGCCAGACACCACAGGAGTGTATGGCCAGCCTGCAGCGTTGAAGTGTAATTAAAATTGTTCCTGTCTCACTCCCCCTTTTCAAAGGCGAGGCCAGGTGCTGTTCGAGAGTACAGGGCCGGGGATCGTGCTGTGCCTAGACACTGCGAAGGCTCCATTTGCCTCCATGCTGCTTCTGATGCCAGGAGGCAGCTTCAAGAAGGCACACACCAGCAGGGCACCGAAAGGCTCGTGCAGCTGCTGTCTGCTGGTGTTGCCTTGTAAGAAGGGCCCGTGTGGACTCATTGGCCTACCCTCTCACCATGGGAAACAAGAAAAAAAGGAAATTGGTCACTCAGGCCTTACTACGGTTTGCTTTTTCCCCCTCAGATGGCAAAATGGCCACACCCCACCGCAAGCTGCACAGCCAGGTCAAGTCTTCCCTGGCACGCAGCTGAGAATCCTCCAGGAAGTTTTTTTTCCACTTGCAACACCAATTTGCAGAAAAAAATTGCCGAGGGCACACATGACCCCACGTTCCACCCCAGCAGCCCCCCAGCGAGGCAGTGGCAGTGTGCCCAGCCACCATGGAAATGGCCACTGTGCCCTGCCTCTGCCTTCCGCCTCCTCACAGCCCTCCCGAAACACAAAATGCAGCTGTCATGGCTGAACTGTATGAAGAAAACAATACTGTACACAGTCAAGAGGAGGCTTATGGGAGAAGCTGTAACTGATTTCTTATTTAACCCTGCCTAATTACGGTGGTTAGATGCAGACGACACTGGCAAAGGCTGTGAAAGGTAGTGGGAAGATGGCACCCAGTGGTTGCACAGAACATGCCAGGACGGCCCGCACGCCTGGCGGCAGGAGGAATTCTAACTGCGTTTCCACTGAAGCAGCACTGTATAAAGCAGTGCTTTGTAAGGCGCACTGCCTTATCTATATGCCATATCTACATGGCTGTTTCATTTACTGCCATACTTACACAGTAAGATCATGTCACGAACTAGAATTTATTCAGGTTTTTTCCTCTCTAACTTATCAAATTGGTTTTCATATATACACAGTATTTTCGTTGAACTAGATCATGTCAGCAACTAGAATTTATTCAGTTTTTTTTCCCCTCTAGTTTAGGAAATATGTTTTCACTTATATACAGTATTTTCTTTGAACTAGTCAGAAGATACAAGATATGTTGCTGTCGGTGTAAATTTATGCAGGGATGCTGGTCAGCACAAAGTACAGAAATGGCCTTGTCAAATGCTGTGGGTCCTCTTCCTCTTTGTTTCTGAGACACAGAGGGCTCCGGCTACCTCAGTTTACATGTCTAATTAGCCTCAAATTGCTGATTCATTTGTGCGGCCTGGTAGACAGTTGAGCTTTCTGTGTGCAAGGCAGAGAAAGAGAAAAGATCCTGCGAAAGAAACAGCTATAATTAGAGATTTTTCCTTGTTCTGTGTAACTCCTTGACGATAAATATCTAAAGCTATGGGCACACAATTTCACATGTAATTTGGATTGCAGGTATTGCTTGGGCAGTGTAATCACATGGAAAAAGAAATTTCAGTGTGCCAGTGCTGACAGCATGCAATTAACAGAACAAATTATGTATCCAGATTTGAAAGCAGAGCCAGTTAGGCTAAAATCTATACTTACACACCATGTTATCACATTCCCCTCCCAGCCACCTCTCCTCCTCAATTTCAGTAAGAACCCCATTGGCATGGGATGCCAGTGACGGGAGCAAAACTTGGAGCAAGACTGGAATTTGTCATGGGATTTTATGTAAATCAGTGGGCCCTTATAAAAGAGAGTTTCATGAAGAACCCACTTTGCAATCTTTCCTCTGTCTGAATTGGCTGTGTTTTCTTTGTAAACTTACGAAGAAGAAGTATGAGATGCTCTGGTACCTAGTGATAAATGACACTACTGCTTCTCATCGCTGAGCCTTAGGTGGTTAGTTACATGTTGGGAGCTTAGCTGAGGAGTGTTTTCTGCCTTAATGGAAAACAGCTGCAAAGGCAAACCTGCCAAAGCTGAGTATGTTAGCAGCAAATCTGTACTATACAGGGTAATTATTCACTTCTGGAGGAAGCCAACAAATAGAAAACCCCTTCCTTAAATGCCCCCAGGGCCTCAAAGAAGATGACGTCAGCTCAGAAGCAGATGACTGCAGTTTCCAATACCACCTCCTCTAGCATGACCCCAGTAGGGAGAAGACAACATGGTTTCTCGAGTGTAAAACTATGTGATATGCGGGAATATTTATCTACACTGCAGAAATACACACCAGGTGTAAACTCCCACTGAGCTGCACACTGAGTAAGGCAGCTCTGTTACCGAAGCATTAACCTCAAGCAGAGGAACAGCAGGAAATACATGGGGAGGTGATGTGATCAAAACTTAATCAGCTACAGCTATCGCTTAGTGATCATCTGCCTGCTGTCTGTGAGTACCTTGGTGCCAGCTGCAGCAGCTCTGGAAGAGCCTGGTAGTGGGAGTCACTCCAGTGAGTCTGGCCACTGTGCCTGGGTGGAAGTCCTTATCTGACAGTGGGAGATGGAGAGAGCTGGAGATGGTGGGGAAGGCCAGCTGAAGCAGCAAGCTATGCCTAGGAGCAGCTCAGGGACACTGTTGGAGGGAACAGCAGGGTGAAAGAAGACAAAGGCCTTTCCCTTGATTTATTAGAAGACTTTTACAACTTTCAGTGAGTGACACAGACTATCTTAGTCAATAGCTATCTCATGGCTATCAGGACTTTTTTCTCTTAAAACTAATATCCTGACTCATTGAATATGGTCACGCCATGTCTCATATGGTCATGTACTTCTGTCCAGAGAGCGGCAGCTCTCCCCATGCTGCCTCGCCTGCTGCGAGCAGCTACACAGGGTGAGCTTGGGGCAGGCTGAGGCCCACAGCATGCCCTGCAGCAGATGTGGAGCTCACCTTGTTCTCAGTGTCGCACCTCAGGGAGGTTCTGTGAGCAACAAAAAGCTGATTTTAAAGGACTTTTCTTACTTCATTCTACTGTAAGCCTGGAGTAACTGCATGACTGGAGAAACAGTCAATAAGAAACTCTTCTCGCTGTCTGCCAAGAGAAATGACAGTGGGAGCCAATTTTTCTTCTCTGTGAGGATTGTTAGTGCTGTCCACCCAAACTTGCCACACCAGCAGCATTACACTAAAAACATTTAAAATCTCTTCCAGAGTTGTAAGAATCACAGTGATCCTATGACAAAAGTCAATTGTACATAATGCCTGCCACTGTGAAGTGTAACATAGCACAGTGGAAAATCCCTGCTAGTGCTAAAGGCCAACATGACCCCTGACTGGAAACAACTGACTTGTAGTTTTAAAGGCTAAAGCTGAAATATTATTCTGCAGGAATTCCCCAACATATATCATGAAGTATAGTCAAGTGCAGACAATTATGGCCTCAGTATACACTGTTTAGAAGTATCAGAAGCATAATACGGAAACACAGTAAGATTGTACCAGTGAATAGATCCATGATAAACTTCTGCAAATTCATCCATAACACCCGGAGTTTGAAATAAGAAAATTCAGCTAAGTCAGTACTTGCAATCTCCTGCTCTGTTTGCCTGATACCTCTTACAAATTGTTAGTAGCTTCCCTTGTCTGGTTACAGTATCTCATAACCTGTGTAATCTATATTAGCATATAGGCTCCTTAGTGCAAAAGAATAACCTTCAGAAAGATACTGAGTCTGGAAGCATGCTTATTTTTGTACATTGACTTGCAGCTGCTCTTTCAAATTCATAAGATGTTGTCTGAAAGAGAACTCAGCTTGCTTCTTGTTATACAAATATCTGCAGACCTATTCCCACTGAATTTGGTCCCCTTTAATTTGACGTAGTAACATCCTCTGCAACTAGCAGGCGTACCTAGAAGGGGATGACATTTTACAATGGTTTGGTAAAGGAGTTTTTGAAAACAGATTGGATTCAGTTAATGAAGGTTCTTAAACTAGTTTTGAGCAAAGAGATACATATTTTAGTTTGTTGGATGGATTGTTCACCTCTTCTTTACAAGCATGTACTGTTTTCCCTCTTGCTGTTAGTTTTTAATATGCAGTTGCAGACAGTCAGGCCAGCTATGTTGGTGCCCCAGAGGAAGAAAAATCAGCAATGCACTCAAGTATATTCCAAGTGTAATTCTGTTTTATTGCTTACATACTCCAGTCCTGGAATAAAGGTGGTTCAACATATGCTTCCAGAATGTAGCTCTGTCTCAAAAATAACCGCAGGACAGAGATCAAGCTGTCTTTATCTTCGTTATCCTGGAACAGTTACAGCCTATATACAAGACACTGCATAAATAAAAATCCAGAACCTAAGCTACCAATACCATCTAGAATATTTTTCTTTTTCTCCCTAGACTAAGAAATTTGTAAGACTGTGATTACCAGTACAATCTGGTGTTACAGAGTATAACCAAGAATTTAATACTGTTCTTCTGGTCTGCTGCTGTGACTGTTTTCAGTCAGAGTACAACCAAACAGCAAGTCTGTGGGACTGACAGTTGTGCAAAGAAATCCCTGTCCTCTCTTCTTAGAAACTGATTCTGAGCTGATTTATACAGAGATGAGAGACTGTTCTCCCCTTTTTTTCTTTCTCTCCAGTTCAATGGTGATAACTCAGGTTTGTCACAAAAGGCAATGTGTTTGTTTAGGTCAAGGGTAGGTGATGGGTAGCAGAAGTACAACAGCTTTTTCCCACTCTGTTTCAGAATCAAGAGATGACTATTTGCTGGTGCGACAGATGTTGAGTGTGCAGGAGCACTCGCAGGCACCCCGCTCTGCAGACTGACTGTAATCTCCTACTTGAAGCTACTTCACATCTCCTCCAACAAACTGCCAGTGAAGTGAGTGAGAAAAGGTTGGGGTACAGAGCTAAAGTGAGCTTTTGATTAGCCTGTGTATTCCCTTTACACTTTCAAGAGATATCTAAAAGTGAAAAAGGCAGAAAATTCTTCTCTGAGCAGCACTAGCTGGCAGATGCACGGTGGTCTATGATTTGCTACTGACTTTGCAGCCCAGAGGAGGATCCAGTGCCCAGGGGAGCACTGGGCTTTCCTCTGAAATTGTAAGGCTGAGGGATGGACTCTGCCACCCTCCCTAACACCTTCTTTTCATCTGGAATTCAGATACAGGAGAAAAAATTGCTTACGCTTTGGCTCTGTGGAAGCAATTGGTCCTTTCTTACTATCAACTTCCACTTTGTACAAGATGTTTGCTTCATCCAAGATATAAAGAATTATTCCTGTGTATCTATGCCAAGTGAAATGTCATGGAAACTCTTTTTATACAGTTTGGTTAATAGTACTGGGACGTGAACATACCAAGTCCCCAAACTTATGTATCGTTTTTTTGTACTTCGTTAGCAATGGAAAAGTATTTCAATGCAGATAAAAAGAGAAATCACGATTTCATAAGGCTGATATCCACTAGGGAGAATAAAACCTAATTTGTAAAGAAATTTTACTTTTTATGAAAGCTGAACCTGACTTTTGGCTGCAAGCAATACATCCTTATCCCTTATCTTTTATCTGTAGTTTATTTCCTGGCATAGATTAAGCTAGAAAATATATTGGTCAGGGCCCCAAATGCATTGCAGGTCGTGTGGGTTCTCCCTGCCCAGCCCTGCACGGGGTCAGGCTGCCCCTGCCCAAAGCCTGCTCTGGCCCATGCAGCTGGGTGACCCCAGGTCTGGCCCCCGTGGGCAACCCCCGTGCTGCAACCTGACGACACACATACACGTTTGTGAGTATACAAGGAGCTTGGAGGGTAATCTCGTCATGCAGTCAGATCCAACAACTTCAGCGCAATCAGGAGCTTCTCCTATGCATCCATCGGTCAGCATTGTCGTCCCAAAGTGAAGATTTCCTTGCAGATAGGTTCAGTCAATCTACAGGTACTGTTTCTGCAGTTTTACCATTTTACTGAGTAAAAATCAGGAGTGGAAGCTGCATCACTGAAACTAAGTAGAAGAGCAAGAAAATGTTGCCATGTGCCCATAACAGAAATTGACTGGGTTTCTGTGTTACTCAGGCAAAAAGAGAATGCAAAAGAAGCGTGTTTCATTCACGGTATGGTATAAAATCCTCACTTTAGTTCCCCCAAACTTCTGTTCCTTTCACATCATTCACAAGAGGACAGAACAGCTGTCAAATCTAAACCAGCATAATTACAAAAATTAAAACCTGCATGAATGTCTGGACAAAGCCCAGGTCCTTAAAAGTATTAAGGCACTTCATTCGGCACTTGAGTGCTTACATTTCTGTGAAGTTTGTTGTAAAGTTTATCATAAAGCTAGGTGTCAAATAGGTTTCAGGCTCTAGGGTAGCTCTTCAGTTTGGCCCCATGCTGCTCTTTTGTGGTATCTCAAAGTGTCTTCTGTGCTGGAAACATTGATATTTCCAGACAAAACAATGCAGTGAATCAAATATAGTGCATTTCACTGGGCATGTGGCATTTTTAAGATCTGGCAATTCATTTGCTTTTGCTTATAATCCAAACCAGCTGTGACTTCTTCAGATCCTATGGCCCAAATCATCTCTAGGAAACTAAATAGGTCATAGTAGGATACTAAGGATAATTATTCCAATTAGAAAATCAGTGGGTACTTCTTTGTTGTCCCTTGATTGTCCACACAGGAACTCAAGAAGGGGTGGCCAATTGCATGCAGATAGATTGGAGAACAGTGCGTGTTCAAGTATGATCCCTACTTATGGTACAATTTGAGCCATGGGCTATCAGTTTTTTTGGAGACTGTGGAACGCTTTCAAGTACAACTGCTAAAGGTAGTGTTGACATAGTTAATGGGACTTCTGCAAATATAAGAATAAAATGCTAAATAATGTATGTAAAAATAAGCACTTTGATGGAGCTGATGAAATTACCCTATTGAAGAAATATTTTTATCTGGCTCCAACACAATGACTTTGTTGAAATGAAATGAGAATAATGATGTATGCATTAAACTTCTGCCAAAACTTCATGTGTTTCCCTGAAATGTCTTTGTTCCAACATAATGGTCCCTTCTAATGAAAAAAAACTGTCGTGAGATTTTCCTATCACTTTTCATTTCATGCTTTTAACTCTCCTGTGCCTTTTTGAAAATTTCACTTGTATTGTTCTATTGCAGAAATATTTTTTGTACTCCAAAAGATACAGAGAAAGGACTGTCTCCTTTCTCATAAAATAAGTGCTTAAAATACATTCTGAGGTTTAATCTAAGGAAGAACTCCTGAGGAAGAACTCCGTCATTATGCAGGTTATATACGTGCTGTGCAGTAATTAGCATCATGACACATGAAGAATGTTTCCTAAGAGAAAGAAAAGTCAAGTGACAAATTCTTGTGGATTTTATTTGTAATTCCTTGCAGATGAAGGAATTTATTTGCTTTAAGTAGTGAACATTTCCAAGTTTGCCAACAATCATTTAAATCTTCAGTTGCTGAAATCTTCCCAGTGCATGTTGAATGAATACCAAGTGTTCATGCCAGCCAACATTGACAGAGGCTTGAGCAAGCCTGTTTGCTAATTCTAGACCATGAATGGGGTGACTCCAAGCTTAATGGAGAACCTCATATTTTTCTGTTACTCCTGCCCTGACTCAGGTGTTGTTTTGTATGGTCCACTGACTTTCATTATTGACTCTGATTCTGTCTTAATTAGTTTGCAATGAAAAAGAAGAGTTTTGGGGAAAGAAAGTTCCCTTTTTTTATTGAACTCTTCTATAATGACTAAAGCCGTGACTTTGGCAGGACATCTGTGGAAGGGGACGTTGGGATGGTGAAGCAGAACCTTAATGACTTCATGAAAGATGTGTTCTGAGCACTGCTCTTGCTGCTCCTGAAGCATAGCAAAAGTCATGCAATTTAGCATCCAAGCTGCTTTGCAAGTTTTATGCTGGTAGAGACTGGAAAGTGATCTAATTTCTCTAAAGCTAACTCTGGGCTTGTGGCTGAAAGGTAACAAGTAGTGAAGTCTTTGAAAGCTTGACAGCTGGATCTTCAGCTGCTTCAAACAAGAATGGAATAACGGAATTTGATGGGATGTCTTTGTAGTCTGATGTATTCTTTTTTTATAGCTGCTTTTTGTTCTGAAATGATCTGCTTAAAAAGGTTAAACAGCAGAAAATAAGGGTTAGAAACTCCATTAGCAGTCAACTAATTCGTAATTCTTGCATGTAAATTTTGGTTACTCATGTTTGGAGTCATCTGCCCAGCTTTTAATCACAGAAGCAAACTGTGACCTGTGTTTATATACATTTTCCTGTGCAAAATAGCAAAGCTCTGTTCTTGACAGTGAGCTAATAAAGTTAGTTGTAAACAAGAACAGTGCAGTCTAAATAATTTCGTTGAAAATTACATTACAAATTAAGGATATTTTAAAAGCATAAACCCTGGTCTTTGTCATTATTGTTTTTATTCCTCTTATCTGCACTCATTGCATTTCTGATTCTCCCCCTTTCCTTCAGTGCAGAAATAGCTTTGAGTTTCTTGTTTCTTTAAGGAAGCGTCATAGCTAGCAGCTCAGTACTCAAGAGCTGCAAAATGATAGACTGATGCGTTCACGCAGCAGGGAGAAAAATGTCTATCTTGACACAAATTCTAGTTCTAAACTTTCTGAGGGATATGGAAGGAGGGAAATATTAATCCCCACTCTCCTTGGCTTCGTGAGATAGCTGGACACCAAACAATTCAGTTCTGGAATTCTTTTCCTCCTGTTATTCCACCTCGCTGCCTGACAAACACCCTGTTGTATTTCAATGTAAATAAGAACTAGTCGAGAAACTTTGAATATGCAACCCAGTGATGTCGAATACTTTAGTGTTAGTACACTAAGTAATTTCAGAAGTGAGGGAGATCTTTGAAAAGAAAATTACTGGCTCTTGGTTCTGTAAGTGTCACTTTTTAAAACTGGAGTTGATGCCAGCAAGCTATGTGACTCCTGATGGAGATGCCCTATCTTTCCAATAATCTTCCTGGATTCATTTTTTCCTGTAAATTTAGATTAATTCGATCTCCAAATATGCTTAAATATGAAAATTATTTTTCTGCTTCAGAAGAACTTTTGCAATTCATTTTAATCAGGATACTTATTATTATTCTATGTTTCAGATAAAAAGCTAAAAAACCCACTTTTTAAAACAAACTCCATCAAACCGAAGCTCTCAGCACTCTGCAGTGCATGCAGGACTTCACACCAGTTTATTAAAGAGGCAGTAAATATTGAGAGCTGTGTCAGGATTTGGCTGATCTCATTATCTCTGTCTGAAAGTAATGCAGAGATGATGCCTGGATATCATTCAAGCTTCAAATATGTCACCTAATTTTAAAGAAAGAAGTATCACCTCATTTAATTGCCTTGGTGAACAGTAGTTGGCACGATAGCCAAGTACCATTCAGAGACGGTATAACTTGATTCCCTTCTGCATGTGCTTCAACATCTTTATAACCGGTCTCAAGGCAAGAGTAAGGGAGCAGAGAATATAAGCAGCCTCCTGCCACACAGCATGGAAACTTAACTGCTATGGAAACAAGAGCAGCTTAGCGAAAGAAGAATTTATTAGATAGGTTTCTACAATCTGCTTGACACTTTGCAGATGTAAAGGGAAAAGAAGATAAAAACCATCGAAGCTTTACCACATCTTCCTCTGCATTTATCTGTTGACGGCCTACTTAGGAATGTATTTGCGCATGACAAAATGACCTTGACACTGGATTCTTGGTCATGTTTAGTGGACCAGCATTGTTGTGTCAGGCATTGTCCAGACCTGGGTCCCAGCCCCAGTTATCTTACAAGCCAAATAAACTTTGCCTGACATTTACTAAAAAAAAAAAAAAAAAAATTATTAGTGCTTTAAGGAAAAAATCATGAGCTTTGTTTTGCTGTGCTTTGGCTTCATCTGGGACTGTCAGTTTGAAGAAAGCACTATTTCTGCCTTTTCTCCACAAACGTAATTGAGAAGCACCAGCCGTCTGGAAAGAAACTTCATTTTCATGATTTCCAGAGCAGAGCTGCAGAAGTGCTTGGATAACCTACAGGGAAACAGTGACCCTTCTGCATGCTGGTGTAAAGCACATTTCCAAACTATGAGGTTTGTCACCAGCGTTTGGCAGGCTGGATTATTTGTGGACTAGCTATTACATTATTCACTTCTCTGCACCACAGCTGCCGCCATCCCTTTACAATGATGTGAAGTGAAAATCTGCTGTCATGTTTGTCATAACCTAAATAGATTTATAATGAAAATAATGCCAGCTGTTGGGAAAGACTTAAATACTCGTGCTCATACTCATCATGAGTGATTAGATTTGGTTTTCTGCCCTTCTTGTTTATGCACATTTCTGAAAGGGAGCTGGCCAAGAATAGGAAGTACTTGCCAATTTATATGCCAAATTCAAAAGATACAGGACACCCAGACATGCTTCCTGGGTAGTATTACACACACTGCTTTCTACTAACATTTATTAAAATCAGAAAAAAATACCTTGCAGAAAATCACATAAAGAAAAATTAATAACTGTTTATGGAATCAACATGAAGAACCAAAAAGATTCATTTTCACTTGTGTGGGCAATACAAATGAATAGTTCAGACTGTGAGGAGAGGAACCTGCCCCAATCTGTACACAGCGTGAGAGAGAATGAGTAATCCAAGGTAACAAATGAAGTTGCTGATAAGAGGGGAGGAAGGTACAAAATATGTATATGGCACTTCAGACAGCTAGGGCTCAATTCAGCTGCATAACCACAAGAATTAATACTGTTTGAGCTACCTTATGATATACTGGTCATGCTCAGTTTTATGTAACTAAGCGGCTTTTAGCTACCTAGCGTTAGTTAAAATGTTTTCTATACATGTAAACCCCAGGCAGATGAGATCGTGTGAACTTCTGATAAAATCACATGTATCTGTGATAGCTTATGGCAAGAGGGGAGCATTTGTGCAAAAAATCACTAAAACTCACTTATTTCCAAGCTAAATAGCATCGAATTCTCAAATAACTTGTTGTGGCACATAATCTTTACTAATTTTTCATATTTCTGTCTAGACATTGCTACTGAAATTATAGTGCCCTCAAAACTTACACAGAGAGTGGATGGATGTTGCTTGGCCGTGTTCCTTGTATTTGCACAGCCAGCTCTAAATGAATTCTTTTTTGGCTCCTGCTTCTGAAAAACAAGGTGTGCAGCTAGTTCTGAACTTCTGTGGTTTTCTACTCACTGATCAACTCAACACTAACAAGTCAGACTCCACCACAGTCTTTGAAGAGGGGCTCTAACCTTATCTCCATTATACAGAGAGTTATAAACACAGGCATAATAGAGGATAAGAAGCTGTCAAGTTTAATCTTCAAACTCGAGACAAAACCCCCGCGAATGCCCTTTTCTCCCTCGGATCTCTGCTCTGAAGCTCAGGAATCTTCTAGCTACAGTGCAGCCGCTGCCACGCGGCTTCTGCTGGCTTGTTATTTTTGTTCTGCGAGCCTCCAGCAAGCAGCATGATGGGTCTCTGGTTCACAGCTGAGGCTGTGGTGGACACAGTACTCCAAGATATAGCATAGACAATATGAATCATATATTCAGAATAGCGGAATAACCAGAAACACATTGCAGACCTCTGTGCCAGGGCCTGAAATTTGTCCACTCATCTGTCTACTTTTCTTTAGTGACGTGCTAGCTAGGGTATGCAGGTTGGTTTTAATACAGAATTTCCTGGATGCTGTTGATGGCATATTTAGTTACCCAATGATTATTTTTTATGTTGTCCTTAACCAGACTTTGGTGATTTTCACCTAAGTGTGATTAAACATGATTCTCTGAAAAAGAGCCACTCTGTGGGGCCTCAAAAGGGGTTTGTTTCTCTAGGGCTAGACACTGTCTGACATAAGCTCAAGGGAATTTAGCTGTCAAATACTGTTCATGGGATAGACATCAATTCAGAAACAGCTCTCATTGTCTGGACCACTGTGGTTCCCAGTAAAATTTGGTTTGGATCCTTAGCAAGTATGGGGTTTGTTTGTTTGGTTGGTTTCTGTTTTAGGAGTTACCGAACAGTGCTGACTTTGCGATCAGCTTGGACCAAGTTGCAGCACAGTCTTGAAGGGGCAGATGAAAGACTGTGACATAGTAGCTTCTTTGAAGTTCGAGTGGATTCCTACCATCTTTTCACCAGCCCAGCCATCAGCTACAGGTCCAATCCAAATCCCAGGGACGGTGTTACAGGAAGTTGCATGTGATTTGGCCCTCTCTGGGCTGCTTGCACACCACCTGAGACATTCAGTTACTTAGAACAATTTCTCACTCTGCATCAAAGACAAGACAAGCACTTAGATATGCAGGCAAACTAAAGCAGGACAGGTGATTTCCTGTATCACTGTAAAAATATCAAGGTCAGACTCATTTCCCAAGTGTCACTGCAGTTACTAGGAACAAGTGATGATGACTATGACTACAAGGTCATATGAGGGAAGAAGAGGTACAGGGAACCTCCTTTGTGACCTTATCTTTGATCATAAGCCAGATGCAAGATTCCTACGCCAGTGTCTGAGAATGTGCAGAACCTTATCTTCATCTTCCTCTCTGAAATGCCAGGCAGGAGGCAATGTAAGGCCCTTTTTTTTATTTTTTTTTTTTGGTGTAAGGTACTTCCTAACACATAGTCAAGACTGAAATGAGAGTTGGGATGTCAGAATACCTTTGGATCTGACCCAGAAACTTCTAACCCTGAACCATAATGAAGCAAGCCATTTTGACAAAGCTGAGCAACACAGGCATGGACTAGAAAACAGCAGATTTTTTCTCTCAGAGGCAAGTGTTCACTCAGGATGTATTTACGCAGTAGATACCAGGTAGGCATGAGCCTGCCTTACCTGGGCTGAAACCTGACCAAAAGCAGTATTGCTTTGATTAGTATGGTGCTAAGTCTAGGTCTGCGAGGGTTGATGAGACGCAGAAAACATTGTCATAGGCCCGGTCCTAAAAAAGTATCTAAGCACATCATTTTTCTTGGAGTACGGACAGAGCTTGCTCACGTTTGCTTGTGGCTCACATGTGCCAAGTGGACACATGCAGAGGGACTGACCTTCAAAACGAATGTTTGCAGTTTCATTTCTCATGCATTCCAAATATTTGCCTTGTGAGATAAAAGACTATTTTTTGTTTGCAGTGCTCCACTGAGCTTTGTAATGCCCATGTTGAGCAGAAGGGCTGTAACAGTCAAGACTGAACAAAGAATTTTAACTTCTCATTTCCACCATCAAAATACATTAGAAAACAGTATGCAAATTATGGAAGGCACATTTGAAAATTTCACAAGAAGTGTGAAAAGCAATGAGTGTGAAGACCCTGCCCTGCCTTCTTGTTCACTCATAAACACTTTATACAAAATGGGAGTACTGCCTTAGGTGAGGATGGTGCTTAAAAATTGGGAGCTATATGCAGAAGTAATTCCCCAAGCTCTCTCTGGAGCCCGTATGGAGAGAATGACTCCTGGGCTAAGGGGGTATTGGGAGTGCTTACAGTTAGATGTATTCTCTTGTTCTCAGGTACAATCAACTGGCGGCTATTAAGGGAATCTGAGGAAACTAGACCTTCTGGCCAAAGTCAGTCTGTATGAGTAATCTCCTACACCTGCTCAGTCACTCTAATGAGGCAGGTAAACCATGTACTCTTCAATTATATCTTGCTTCTGGTTCTTAACGGGACAGATGGCAATGGGTTTGTTAGCGTGGTTTTGAGTTCTCTGTAAGTCCTTCTCCTGCTTATTAACTTTTCTTAGCTTTATTCCTTCACAGGCAAGACTCTGTGCTTGAGCTTTAAGGGATCAAGCCCCAGGAGCAACTGTACTTAAAATATTGTTTGTGTCTAAGTCTGAGACAACTTGCTAGCACATGAATGCCACTGAGAAGCTTCTACTAAGCAAGTTTATGAGACGTCATGGCTTTCAATATTAAGGACATGAAGACAAAAGAAACCTACCTTGCAGCTGTCAACAGGCCCTGGAGAAACTTGACAATACCATCCTTGCCCTGTTAATGAACCATTCTTCACTCTCCTTCCCATCATTACAGAATGAATAGTTGAGGGAAGCAGATAATTCTTATGAGACCTTGCCTGCCATGAGTTTCAAATTAATAGTTTATAGTAAAGAGCAAGCTAAGGGAAGCTGTTCTTATCTGTGTTGTAGTGGGACTTCTGGATGTAAACCTTGTGCCTGGTTAATCAACTTGCTATGCATCATACTCCTACCATCTATACTACTGAGGTTAGGCTTAACAAGGCTTCTCTGTGCAGAGTATGACCTTCACGTTCTCTCTCAATCAAGGATAAAGAAATAAGCAATTCAAGAAGGTCCAGTGAGATTACAGGCCCATGTGAGGTTTACATCTCTTATATATCAACACACACACCTTAGTAGAGAGTGGCATAGCATGACGTGTTCTCTATCACTATGCTCACTGTTCTTCACAGTATCTCTGGTGGGTCCCCAAGTGTTCATTTTCTGTGGCAAAGTCTGAAGAAGTACTGTGATGTATTCTTGATCAAAATATAGGCTTATATCATCTAGTATTTCAGCAATGACACAATCAAAATCAGTAATATTATGCACATATAAAAACTTTGCAACATCAGGACCATAATTCTCATTTGTCTTTTTCATGCAGTGTATCTCATATTTAAAATTAAACAGAGCTGTGGATATAAAAGTACAGGATGAGATTTTCAAAAATGCATGGCACAGGATGAAAGAATTCAGAGGAGTTTTGCTCAGTATGTTGAAGTACAGGTTTGCCATGAGTCTCAAAGAGAGGCATTCAGTTTTACTGCTCTGCAAACAAAATAGAACCCTGTTTAGTTAACTGAAATACCAATCTCTTAACTTTAGCCATCTAAAACAGTTTGAGAGTTAATCAAATTAGGCACATAGCACACACTAAAAGCACCAAGCAGTCCATCGAGAAAATGCAGTAAAACATGAAGAACTATAGGGACACCTAAAAGGTGATTCATCTCACCTTAACATTAGGAGTGGGAGACTAATGCATATAGGATGAATCATCTTTTGCAAAGGTCTGTTATGGAGACATTAGAAGTTCTGACTTTATGCAGTTCATGTTAGGTGAAATGAAACACTTCATCCAAAGCTGGTTCATAGAATCATAGAACAATTCAGGTTGGAAGGGAGCTTATAGATCATCTAGTTCCAACCCCCCTGCCATGGGCAGGGACACCTTCCACTAGACCAGGTTGCTCAAAGCCCCGTCCAACCTGGCCTTGAACATTGCCAGAGGGGCACATCCACAGCTTCTCTGGGCAATCTGTGCCAGTGCCTCATCACCCTCATAGTAAAGAATTTCCTTCTTATACCTAATCTAAACCTACCTTCTTTCAGTTCAAAGCCATGGCCCCTTGTCCTATCGCTACAGACCCTTGTAAAAAGTTCCTAGCTCATCATCACACCATGCTAACAATCAGCAGCACTGAGTGCTTGCTAGCGGAAAGGAAAGGGGAGTCAGAGCTGCCCCACTCCTTATTCTTAACCAGGTGCTAGTACAGATCCTAAATTAAATCCCTGGACTGACAGTGGGCAGAGACTTGATGTCATGATTTTGTGTATCATTTCTAATGTTTTTGGGCAGTTAGGTCTTTAAAACAGAAATGTAAATTATCCATGGCATCTAGACAGCATATTGAGGGATTGAACTTCTATTTCTCACACATGCAAGCTTACACTTAGTCAAGACTAATCTCATTTTGTGGTTTTCTCTCCAATGTTTAAGGTTCTGATTTCCTTTGCATTATTCTTAATACATCTGATACTGTACTCCTCTTATGTGAAGCTCATTCCATTAACTGTTCACTCTCTTTTGCAGATTAGTAAGAAACAAAATGCATCTTTGGGATACTCCTATGGTTGCTTTCTTCAACTTGATGTTTGATCATACCTGATTACTCTGTATGTGCTTTAGGACAGTTTTGCATGAATGTGGTAAGTCCATTGGAAAAGAAGTCTTCAAATAAGATACTGAAAGCCTTTTTATCAAATTAAAATCTAAATAAATCCTATGGAATTTATTCTGCGTATTCACTCTGCTCTTTTGACTACTCATATATGACCTAATTTGGCCTATCATACTTCATTGTGTAGCAATAAGGTACCAATATGTATTCAAGAACCAGCTAATTTAATTTTTAACTGTTAAAAAATCAGTTCTGCTCAGTAAAATTTCTGATCAAGTTAAATACAAGATTGCAGAGGCAATGGCTGTATGTTGTGATGGTTACAGCCGTTATAGACAAAGTCAGTGTGTCACTTGTGTGCCTAAAGTGACATGAATGTAACAAAGCTATACACACCTCAGACAGAACGTCTCTCAAAGAAGTGACAGCTGTTAGAGTTACTGTAAATCTTCCATCTTTAGGACATCTGAAAATGGCCCTGCTATGTGCTGAAGACATTTATTTTAACATGAAAGTGCCTGGTTTGTTTCTGGTGTGGTTAAATATGTTAAGTGATAGGAGCTGATTCCTGTCAATCAGCTCATCCAGACCAAAAAGGGAGAGTTCTCTTTGCAAAAATATGCAGGAGTGGAAAATGAATGTATCCTTGACCAAAACCCCAGATATGTCTAAAATAGGAGAATGTGACTTCTAACCCTTCCTCAAAGAACTTCTGCACCATTGAAATCTAAGAATAAAATGCCTGTTTACATTATTTTATTTATTTTTTTACCTCGTAGCAAGGTGTTCAGAAGTAAAGGAGGCAGAGAAAACAAAGAACAGTATTCCCTTCTTAACTGTAAAAGGCAAGTGTCATTGCAAAATTAATGTACACAGCTCCCATACTAGCACCTGTGGCTAAAGCGTCTGGGAGGTATACTGGCAGGAATTGTGACCTGACCTGTAATGCTTCAATGCAAATGCCATGGGGCTATTCATCAACCTGTCTTGCTCTTAGAAAGTCTGCAAACATCCAAGTTCTGTTACAGTGCAGACAGAGCTGCAGAGAGAGAGAAAAACTGGCCTTGACACGTCAGCCATGGGAACAGTGGCTTCAGTAGCCGTCACTGCCAGGGAGAATATGGCAGCAGGTATATTGACAAAAACTTTTACAAGTCGACAGCAGCTGCCATAAGTTTAGAAGTGAATAAATTTAAATAAAAAAAAGGAAGCTAGCAACACAGAAAACAGACCATCTTCTCAGACCTTTGCAGGTGTACAAAGTTTCATGTTTGGCGGGTGCATGAGCTTTGAAGGATGTCTTTACGTGTAGGCAGATACTTAGATTACAGGGAGAACATGATATTAAGGTACAAAAGTGGCAACAAATATGAGATTATTCCTACTCTTTGTATCTATGCTAATGATCAAGCAATGTCTTTGTTGCTGTACAAAAGAAAAACCAAACAAAAGAAAAAAGGCAGTTCTTTTTTCAACTATCACATCCAGCTTTACAGCACAGTAGCCCAAGAAAATAGTGTGAGGGAAGCGATGGATTTGTCTTACAGCACCAGGTACCCTGCAGTCACTGGCTGTGAACAGAGCAAAGTCCAAAATAGCCTACCTCGTTTTACTGAGCAATTAACTTATCTTTACAGCAGTGGAAGATAACAGACCAACTCCCACAGGCTAGTTACCAGACTATCTAAAGTGTTGTGGCTCACCTCAAGAAAACATGCTTCTGTAGCTGTATGCTTAAAACTCGATAACACAGGACATTCAGCAAGATTTGGTGGGTGGAAAAAATAGAGTTCTTTCAGGAATATGGATAAATCTGTATTTATTAGGTAGAAACATGCTCGCATGCAGTTGCTGGAGGCCTACTGTCTTTTTGCCTAACAAGATGTTATTTCATAGTGGTACAAATGTCACTAGCAACAGTATTTTTGATACAGAAAAATAAAGCAATGTGTTAGCTATTTGTAAAGTTACAAGCATATCCAGTTATGAAACTATTTCTTGTGAATAAAGAGTCAACCATTCCATTTATTAAAAGTTAATTTCAATGCTGGCAATTTCTTCAAAGTGAAAATTATTTTAGGAATACAACAAAGGTTTGATTTTTTATTTCTTTAATGATGAAATGAACCTTGCACACCAGAGTTGCATGTAGAATATAGGCTCTAGTTCCCTGCTTCTCTTTAGCATTCGTCTGCTTTATAAAAACCCTCAGTTCCAAGCAAGATATTATTTAGGACTACAGTTTCTTTACAAAACCAGAGTCACATAATCGAGAAGAAAATGAAACAAGTTCCTTTGTCACTGTCAGTTTAAATTAGCCTGTTACTCCTGGTGTGATTGAAGCAGAATAGTCAACATAGGGTAATACAGAAAAAAAAAGCTGATGTGTGTTTTATAAAACCATTAATAGTTTTACTACATATCATGGATATCCCTCTGTGTAACTGCAAGGGAAGGTTCTGATCCAGACACGATTTTTGGAAAAAATACTCAGTAGAGACCTGTCCAATATAATACTACTACAACAGCACTTAGAGTTTAATAATACAGTAAAATAATTATAACAATACTTATCCCCTTGAGGCTCTATTTAAGCATCCACTTCCGTGTTTTGTGGGTTTCAGTATTTGATGAAGTGATGTAACAACAGGCTGATGCAGTGGGTTCAGAATCTGAGAGTGGAGAATGACAGCAGCAAAATATAGGCATATTCCCTAGTTAAACAGGCAGATCTTAAAATTACTTTAGAATAGCACATCTCACCTCAGAGAAGAACTTTCGCATATTAAAATTTAATTCTGCCCCTATCAAAGGCAAAGAGATCGAGCTCGTTGAAGTGGGAGAGGCATTAGGGCCTGCCTGTGTAACCTTTAACTGTGAAATAAGAAGTTTCTGAGCTGAGCTGAATGTTGTTGAAGTTGCTTAGCGTAAGAGCTGCCTTTCACTCAAGATAAGTGTAATGAGGACATTCAACTGCTTTGTGCAGCCAGGTAGCAGAAATGATGGGAAAGCTGTCACAAGCACTGGCTTGTACGCTGCAAAGCCTGAGAATAGGATGAATCAGTTGGTAGTGGAGAAGGGCGAGACAGATGCAGGCATGTAAGAACTGATTGCTGAAACTGTGATTGCCTACCATCTGTGACAGAAAGAGCGAAGGGTGCCTGCCACTGAGGAAAATGGTAGCTAAAACCGCAGGGTGCATTAGCAGAAGTGTTAGCATTGGAGTCTGAGACAGAGTTAAGGGATAATTTCTGCAGGAGGCTGGGAGCAGAGAGCTTGTCATCTGATTGCTGTTGTGGCCAGAGAAAACAGGTCCCTGCCCTTTTTTTTTGCAGCTGAACGTCTTTGATCACATCAGCAATGCCTAAATCCACTGTCAGCCTTTCTTCCTCATGGGAAGAACTCTCCACTGAGCTTCAGCCTATTAACTAAGGTCAGAAAGGACACAGAACTGTTAACAAGGCTATTTTTTTTGAAATTGTACTCTTGCAGGAACCAAAGTAACAGCTCTGATACCCAGCTTTTTTAAGATAACTCACTCTAATTTATAAAGCTATACCTTACCCTGTTATCCTTCTGTGCAGTCTATTAGTGAGTTTTCATGGAGGATTTGGTTTAGTGTGTTTGCATACAAAAGAATGAGTTTGTTGCATCTCTGTCTGTAACAGCCACAGCACGGTCTGTTTTGTTTTGTTACAGAGTGAAACCTCATGGGTTCATGTCTGACAGAAAAAACAATCATTCTCTTAGTGTTACCTACTGCTTTTGCCTCTCTGGAGGCTTCCGGCTTCTTCCACTCCCATTCTCAGCTGCTTCTATCTGACATGCCTTGCACTGGCAGGCATTGCATTTGGCAATGTGCTCTGGCTGGAGACTCATTTAATCCATATCTATACTTTTAAATTTTGTTTAAGCTGGTAGTGAGACACTATCATTCAATGGCAAAAGTGGATGTATTTCTGAAGTAACCTAGACATCCTTGCAAAGGCAGAGTGCTCCATTAGGATAAGAAAACTATAAATACAACAAGATAATGAGATATTCTAACTTCACAATGCATCAGATTAATTGTGTGAGCTTCACTTAAGGAACACAAGCCAAAGTAAAAGGAGTCCAAAAGAAAAGCCATATATATATCAAAGTATAGCTGAAATGATCTTAAAGTCTGCTTTGGCAGAAAAAGTGAAGATATTTTCCAAGCTGAACTGAGAGGAATGTCAAGAAGTTGAGTGAGTGATCTGAGAATGAATGAAGGAATGTGGATGAACAATGCAAGACCAATCTATTAATTCTTATCCTAATTCTCTGTTTAGATTCGTCCTCTGCAGTGAAAGCCATAAATTCAGGATGTCATTGATGAAAAAGGACACTGCTTTTAAATCTAAGGTATTGGATACACAAAGTTTTTTCACCTGTAAAGACCTAGTTGCCAGGTGCTGAGTTATAGCAAAAATGTTGTCTTCTTTAAGCAGTTTAAGGATTGATGCATAAGGCCTTGCATTATATGGATCACTGAAAGGGACAATCATTAAAGATGTAAATCTCGTGCTCTTGAAATATGACTTCTGCTTTCTTTGATTATCCACTGAAGCCCCTACTGTGCCTTGAAGCTCTAACCAAGCCTATCTGTCACTGTCAACTGCAGTAGTGGTGAGCTGTATGACTACTATATGTCAGACTTGGAGCATCTCAGTGTTGCTAGGAGAAACATAATCCAGGCAGAATCTAGCTTTCCACTGAGAGTCCAGATGAAGAGTTTTCAGCTCCTCCCTGTCTCAGGTGGTGTGCATAGAAGACAGGCACATGTTGCAGCTACCCCCAGTTCCTCACAAGAGTAACTGTGGATAGTAAGCTTAAGGTCTTTTTTTATGATACCAACCTTTTCTACCTGAAAATCTCTCTCCACTGCAGAAGTGCCATGTCTTTCAGTGGGACAGTTTGCAGTTTGATTTATTCCTGAGGCTAAATAAGAACGCCAAACATGAGTAACTTGTTATAGCCATCTGTAGTCCTCTCGCATAATGAAGATCTTCTGTGTCTCTGGGGAACAGTTTCCTCCATGAATTTCCTCCATCAAGCCTCTTACAGCACAACTGCCTTCCTATTACAAGCTTTCTGTGTGTCTACAACCAAATAAAGACATGATGGTGAGGTTTGTCTCACAGCTGCTGATGTTGCAATGTGGATACCTACTGCTAATGTGGTCACAACCTCAGGACCCTGATTCCCCACATCCTGAAACAGATGTCATGTCTGTCAGATGGATCTTCTCTAAAAGTGTCTGCTCCTCTCTGCTTGCCATAGAGAAGCCTGCCAATGACTAGCCCAGATGTAAATGACTTGTCTGTAGCTGCTTCGAAGCTTTTTGAGATGACTTCCAGCATCTCTTTCACACCAAAAGCCCTTCTAAACAAGAAAGATGATAGTGGACCTACACCTTAATAGGAGTAAGGCAGAATGGTGTTAACCTCATTTTAATGTACTTTCTAAAGTGTAGCCTTGGCATAAGAGTATGAATTACTAGTCACATGATAGAAATAACTCCGCCTTACAGATGCGCTGTATGGATAGGGAGTTTAACGATTAGTGATGTTTGCATCAGGAGACACCGAGATCCTGGCTGGCTATGCCCTTGTCAGCACCAGAGCTAGAAGCCTGACGGGGCACAGTAATAAGATGCCTAGCAGTGAAAAATCATAGATGTGAATTCAAGTTAATAGTATCTACAGAAATGGCCTGAATGTCTGTGTCTGGGAAATGAAGTGAAGCAGAGGAAGGCATATTGGAGAAGAACAATTACATGTGCTGTCGATTATCTCCTTTAAATAAATCTGAAGAAAATATACCAGTACTTGCTCTTTGGCTTCTTTCATGTGTGTGATCAGTGAACACTGAAAGGCGTTATTCCTAATTACCATAGAAGAGGAAAAGAATTGGAAAAAGTTGTCTTTTATCTCAATTAAAGGTGTCAAATGTGCCAGTCTGACAGGTGATCAATGCTGATGCACATTTAGGGGATACTGCCATCATTAAGCCTATAGCAGCTCATGAAAGGGCATGCACATAACTGGAATTCATATTATGCTGCTCTTCAAAGCGTTTCTGATACCAGGGAACTTTTTTTCACGAGCTCTAATCAATGCTTCAAATTCTGACAATAAAATCAGTCCCTAGATTGAACAGCATACTGAATGAAAGAAACTGCAGCATGTTAGCACTGAGAAAAACAGCAACAGAAACTTGCCCTCCTTAATACTAAGTATTCCTTTTTCTTGTATTATTGCTATAAATTACCTCAAAAAATGACTGCTGCTAATATCATATCCAAAGGATCCTCTCAGGATATATTCTGTCTACTCTCATAAAAGCACCTACATACTTCTTTATCCTGTGGCTTTAAGGACTTTGTCTGATGTAAAAGAAATTAAGAGAATAGAGTCAATGTGGCAAAATATAAATATACACTTAGAAGCAGAGTCTGCTGCACTGTTTTCTTGGGTGCCAAGAGGAATGTGTTGCCATGAAAACAATTACGTGTGTAAGCCATCCTTGTTGCCCCACACTGCTCTTCAGAAACCTACCCAACAGTAAGATCCTTACTGTGCAGTAGTATCCCAGCCCCTCTCTGCTGGGTATTTATATACTTTTATATATACTTATATATAATACCTCTTGGGTATTTACATATTTTCTGAATGCAAGCCCAGCTGATTGTGGCAGTGTGCTTTTTTTTGCAGCAGAAATGCACATACTTATTCACCCTGCTGACGGCTTTCCTTAGGAGTCACTGCACTCATTGATTCGTGGCAGCTGCAGCCCTGGAACGATGTTGGCTGTCTGGGGGACCATCCCCATACACCTCCCACAGAAAGTTGTCCTCCTGGCAGGGTCTCATGGAGAGATGAGCCAAGGAGGGATGTGTGGAAATCAGCACCTCTGGATGAGGAGAAGAGGCTCAAACCCCACGGAGCCCCACAGAGGTGGCAGCTGTATTGCAGGGCAAAAGGACACAGTGCTCAGAAGCAGCTACATAGGAGGGCTGAGGAGAAAAAAAATGGATCACCCCTAGTTCTCAGTCTCTTATCAGCAGGACCAAAGATGTGATTTCTTCCAAAGAACAGAAGTGGCTGAGCTCAGGCACTTGGCTGTTAACAGCAAGTGAACAGCAATCATGTCTCTCTCAGTCTCTCCCAAACTTGCAGCAAGCCCCTGGGGGAGGACAGGGTGTAGGTGGTAGGAATATAGACAAGAGTGAGCAGTGAGCTAGGAGAACACCAAACAACAATTTGTCCTATGAAAAGGACAGGTAATTTTCACTTCTTATTTCTGATAGATTTTGGAAATTTGGGGTTTTTTAGTTGCTGGGTTTCATATTTTGTCTCCCTTGTGGTGGTAAGCACTTCTGGGCAGGTTTAAATTTGCTTTCTTCCAGTGAGGTCCCACCACCCCAGGGAGGATCACATGAGGCAGCACTATCAGACTTTCCCAGGAGCTCAATACAAGCTTGGAATAATGCAAACAGCTCTTGAGGAGACCGTCAGCGAATGTCTGAATCTTTGCCCTTCCCACTGGGCTGCAACACCATCTGGCATGTCTACACCCAGCACCTGCACTCTGCTGTATGGAAAGTCATGCTACAAGCTCGGGGATTTTTTCTGAGACTCCCAAATACCCTTCCGTTCCCCACCTCCCCATGGCATCAAGATCTGCTGAGCTGCCCTGGAGAGTAAGCCTTACAGAATTCTCTAGATGCCAGAGCTGCAGGCACAACCATGTATATGCTGGTGCTTGGACACTTGCAGTTTTTGTCTTGGTTAAAGTCAACAAAGCAAAATTGAAGACATAACTTTATGTTTATACCATTCTTAGTGCTAGAAGACTTCCTTCTTGAGTCACATCCTTGTGTGCTTCCATTGTACAAATACTGTACATCAGTATGTGAGCACGGATCACTGGCATCCAAGGTAGCTAAGTATATTCAAACCACCTTTCATCTTACTAAAAAGCAGATTTGACACACCGCTATTAACAACCATATGTCTCTGTGCTTCTCTTTTTGCTTTTTGTCTTCAAGAGGTGATGCCAATGTTAAAAATAAAAATCATAAATTGTCTTGCACACTCTGCAATCCTTCTGGCAAAGTGCCAGTCCTGGGGATCCAAATGAGAAATTGGCCTGGGAGGCATTTCAGTATGGATCTTAAAAGACACCTGCAGCTTTTTTAATGAGGCTGATATTTTAAATAACCATTTGGATAAAAAGAAACGGTGGATGCCATCATCATCTTTATATAGCTCTTGCTTATCATAAAATTTCTGAAATTATAACAGTCTTGTCAGAAAGCTGTTATGAGGTCTTTAATGCTTTTGACTCTTTAGCAGTGCTTCTTCCATTAAATGGGGGGATAAGGATGAACCTGTCATGGATTCCTTAGAGACTATATAATGAGAGCTACTAAAATGTCCTGGGTCTTGAGAGGTTACCAGGCTCCCAATTACAGTCTGTGGTTAATTTTTTGTTTAATTCTAATACTTTATTTCATTTTAGTCTTAACATAATACTTGTATTTTATTTGTTTACAAGATGAGAGAGTATATCACAGTACTAAGCTGGTATGAGCTACATTTCCTTCCTGCTTTGCCTGTGTTTATGTTTTAAAGACATACTTTCCAAAGTGGAGTCCCTGCTTAGCATTAAGTGATTTGCTCTGTCCTCTAGGACTTTGAAATGGCAAATTTAAGAGTTTAAAGCTGATTAATAAGGAGTCTACTGCTTTTGCGTGAGCACACACTATAGGGACTGCAGACAGCCTCTAGACAGAGCTGAAGTCCACAGGATGACAGGAACACACCGCCCTAAAATGACACTTGACAGATGAGCACATACATTGTAGCTGCCCATGCCCATGTTCTCAACTTCTCCAGCCCTGATTAAGGACACACAGTTAAAATGTCTCCCTGGTATACAGATTTGGTTTCTTAGCTGATAGATAGGGTGGGATTCAAACTCCAAATTTGGGCACTGAAGTGGAGGTGCCTTATCACATCCTACAGATGTCTCTGGTGCCTCTGGGGAGATGCAGAGGATGAGGTAGGTGCCCTCAGCTGTGTCGTTCAAGGGTCGGCAGGATTCCCCTCACCTGCGACTCCCATTTCAGAAGGGATCCTTTCCCCATCTGCCAGGCCACGGGGATACACCATGTCATTGCCAGCAACCCTACACACCTGTGGGTGGGCACCAAACACCAGACTCACTTATGGAGACCAAAATTCAGGTGTCAGAATGAATCCAACTTAAGGTAACCTGCTGTACTCCACTGCTGGTACCTGGGTGGTACCTCTGAGCTCTGCCATCCCAGTTATAGTTCTGCTGATCTCTTCTTAAATTCAAGTCAGTGCAGCTGCTAGGGGGGATAAATTCAAAGCTGACAAGCAGAAGATAGTATAAAATGATACAATTGGGGTGGCAGATTGTTTGATGGAGTTTTGTATTTTGGCAAAATAGATTCCTTTTGGTCCACCTCTGAATGTAACCCAAGTTAGACATTTGCTTCATCTATCCCTTCCTTTATACATCTGCAGATGCACTGTGATTGTCCTTACTCTCTCACCAGTGTAAATGATGGGCAGCTCCAGGGAAAGCAGTGAGGTTACATTGGTATAAAGTAGTATAAGTGAGAGAAAAAAAAAATAGGATCGGCAGTATGTACTCTTTTATGTCCTTTAATCTGGACTTTTACATATAGCTGGAAAAGTAAGAGGTAGTTGCTTTAAAGACCTGCAGTAATTTAAAGTTCTATACCTAAGAGATTTGACTCAGACTTACAGTGTTCTGCAATTAAGGTGAATTACTAAGGTTTAAACTAAGGGACAATTGAATACAGAAAAAAAAAATCTCCATGCTACCTTTTGAACTGAAACCAGAGGCAAAAGAGCTACTTTTTAAAGTGTGCATATCTTGATCTGTAGCTTTCAGTTGGGCAAACTCCTGGGAAAATGAGTACCTTGCTCTCTGATGTACAGTGGAATTCATCCAAAGGACAAGATCCCTAAGGTGATACGAATCACCTTAAAGCCTCTGAATATCACCACCTCCAGATCTAACTCACAATATCTAATCTATAGATACTGTTGTGAAGTAGCTTTTAGATAATCTGACTCCTCTGATACATTTACAGTTTATGTTTAGTAATCCAATAGGATGACACCATTTAATACTAGGCTTTACAGAAATTCTTTTTGTTTCTGGAAAAATCAATGCTATCTGGTATGAATAAGACAACTTTTACTTACTGCTGAAAGGCAACTTCTCTGTGGAACCCTTTGCAGCCACTGAGCGCCTCATCCGTGCATTCTGAAGCAAGGGCTGATGCCTTCAGTTACACGTACATGAGCATGGGAAGTCTAAAGGGGCAGATCACAAATTACCCAAACTACAATTAGGCTATGACACAATCCAATAACCACCCTCTGCTGTGAAACAGGATAGAAGTTAAAGCAACTAGAAATCTCAAGAAACTCCATTATGTGAAAAATAAGCCCAACAACAAGACTCACCTGTGGGTCTGGATTATCCCAGGGCTCAAAATTTTTCTTACCAGCATTACACCTAAGCAAGTCAGACATGCGCTATTATAGCCTGGGCTCTTAGCAACATCTGTAATACTTATGAGGTGTTTCATGAGGAAATTAGGATACATGAGCAATGAAATGGTCTTGTTTTCAATCAAAATGTAACTGAACTTTTGAACTGAGAACATGTTTCTGTGATCGAGTCTTTCCTCCTAGGTTTTTACAAAATATTGTCAAAAGCCCAGCCTATAAAACTGCAATCTCTTTTCATTTAAATATCTGATTTGCAGAAGTTTCAATAAGACTAGAGATAACTAAGTATAAAAAAAGGATTTTTAAGGTACCAGTTCATGCTTTATTAATTTCTTTTCCTTTATAGCCACTTTCAATTAAAACATAATTCTAATTTTCTTTCTGCTTTATTATGAAAAAGGATTTCATATAATACAATGAGATATATAAAAAGAGCTTGCCTCTACATTTCTGTGGGCATCTTTAGAGAGTACTGAATATTTAAAAGATCTTATAAATAGAAGCAGGATCCATATGGCAAGATAATAAATATTCATAAAAATATGGATAGTCTGATTCTCTGACTCATTTTTATGATTGCAGCACTGTAGGAAACAAACATATCACTCCTCCATTCAAGTGCTGGATAACACATTGATCTGCCTGCCAGTTCAGTCTAGGCACCTTGCATAAGAATATTTTTTTCTTATTGCATCTCATAAACAACAATGTCTTTTAGTCTTTTACTTTTTGAATATTAAACTGTAAAGTTTCAGTTTCCTTTGCTGTATGTGACTTACGTGTAATGTACAACTTGGAAGGGGTATTTTTGCAGATTTCTTGAAGACTATACTGCATTAAAATGTATAAATTTTGCATAGCTAGCAGAAAAAAGAAACTGTGTTTTGGCCATCAGGTGGGCCATGTGAAATTAATAATTTCTCACTCAGTTCATTTCCCAACGGAAACATGTCTACTATACACAAACTCCAGCTTGGCATTAATTGCCAGGCTTCTTTAAAATCTCAGTTCCACTAATAGGTACTTTCTTTAATTATGCACTGAAGTTTCCATTAAGGCAGCTTGGGAATCGGGCCACGGAGAGTACGGTGGGGTGGCAGGGTGTCCCTGCAAAAAGAGGCTTGTAGTCTAAACCTCATGGTAAGAAAAGCCTTCTCCTTCATATGGGACATCCGTAGGTGCCCTGTGAGCAGCACAGCACAGAAAGCGCTCCTCAAGCAGAGGCTCCGGCAGCCCATTCTTGGGATGCAGAAGGGTGCTCTGCTACCTGCATACACCCTGATGTCTCAGATTAAAGAGATATCATGAAGTTCTTGCTGTTTTTGCTAGATTTGCTTCTGAAAAGTCCATCCTAAATTAGTGCCAGAGCCCACTGGTTTAACTCAGCAGAAACTGAGTCACGGGGAAAGGTTCTCTGCTCATCTCGGTTTTTCATTTTAAAGGCTCAAATTGCAGCAAAGGAGAAAGACAAGTCATGATTGCTATCCTGCAACAGAGTCCTGGGACAGTGCTTTGGAATCATCCTCTCCTCTCCTTAAACATGCCTTCATCTAATATTTTACGTACTTTACTCATTTTCCATTACTTTCCAACCGGCATTTGGGAAGTTCATTAGGCTGTCTAATTCTTACTGGCTGTTCACGCCATTCCCTTACATTTACGTCAAACCTATATCCATCCTAATAGTTTTATCATCATGTTTGTGTTGCTATTACCACCTAATGTTTCTTTTGATTATTAGTGAGAAAATGGGAGCTTTAATTTAATAGATTGTTATGCCTTTGTTTTTCTAATGGAAAACCACAGTATAGTTGTTTCTGAAGAACAACTTGTTATTATATACATTTCGTGCTCATAATTCTTTTGCTGATACTAGGCAAATATATTCATCTCGAATTTTCTCTGCATACATTTGTGCACAGTACTGAGTCCTGTGAATGCATAGCCCTCTATTATTAAGGACGGGGAATAGTTATGGTTAACTATTGTTGTAATTCAATTGTTGTTAACTGGATGCTTGTTACCACCTTCTTAATCAGCCCAAGATAGAACAAGTAACATGCGTTTCCAATGCATTATATAACAAAAATAGGCTTGAAAAATGAATTAAGGAATGTTGCCATAAAGTCTTCTTGGTTATTACACGCATACTCTGAAGTGACACGGTTAAACTACTTCTCAGTTGAAAAGATGTCTTGAAGAAGAATAAGCAGCCTGTTTGAAAAGAAATTACATTCCAGGTATCACTTTTCATTGCTCATTTTCGGGAAATCTTGTCACTAGCAGCAGCTAATTTTCTAGCATTCCTTGCACTGCCATGGGCTAGGGGGATAAAATTAGTTGGAACATATCATTTGTACACTGGTTCAGACTTAACTCCTTTCTCTTTCAAACTGAAGGAAAGCTATATGCTTTGATTATACTGCTGGAAGGTGATGCTCATCACTTTGCAAATATGTGAGAAAAAAACCCTACCCTTTTTTATGCTAGTTTTGAAAATGAAATAGAAAGGAGAGAAGTGAGTATGTATATGCATTCATATTTCTACCCATAAAAGTGAAATTTCTACAGAATTCCCATCATTTTCCTTTATGTTTGTTAAGGTCTGTATCTCACTTCTGTGTGAATGAATAGCGCCTTATTTTGAACCAGTCTAATAGCATGAGTAGAAAGGCTTTGGCAGATACCCGGTATGGACCCTTGTCTTTTTTTCTTTAGCTTCCTTGTAGGGCAATGGCTCTCAAAAGCAAGCTAAAGCTACTGATGGGTGGCGGGAAAAGGGCAGAAATGTTTGAGTGTCTTTTTTTCTCCACTCTTCCCCAGAAAATGTGGTTGCAATTAGATAACTAACTGAATGCACACCAGCAGCAGAATGACATGAACTCAGCTTACAATACAAAAGGAAAAGTTTAGAAAAGACAGTGTAGATGCATTTTTTTCAGCCTAGCTGGGCCTGGTGATAATTGTTGTAAGATGTTTAAAGAATGGGCTGAAATAATTTCAGAACGCTCTGAAGCTGTCTTTGAGAACATCTGCTGAGGACAGGTGATGTTTGAGAAGGTGGAAGATGAATGATTATAACATCATCTTCCAACGGGAGACACAGGAGTTGCTGGGGAGTTAGAAGACTCTGTGTTTAACTTCCGAGCCAGGAAAACGATTGGAGTGAATTACTCAACAAATAACTGTAGATGCTAGGAAAATATCAAGAGTTGAAGAAAGAGCCAAGACGAATTTCTAAATAACATATCATGTCAAACTACAAATTTCCTTCCTTGATAGCATAACAAGTCTAAAGAAAAGTGAAGAATCAGTAATGTAACATTACTAGACCCCAGTAAGCTTATATACACTGTTTTGCCTGACTTTCTTGCAAGCTAACTAAGAAATACAGCCTAGATGAAGCTAAAACTGAACTGAAGTTCAAAACTGTTTGTATAAATGTACTTAGGGAATAGAGTTCGACAGGTGACCGTGGCACTAAACTGAGGTATTGGGCAGGGCTTTACAGACTTCTTGTGAACTATTCATTGTTTTCACTAATTATGTAGAAGAAGAAAATATTAATCATGAAATAGAAAACACTCTTCTTAAAATTTAAGAGTACTCTAATCTGACCTTATATTGAAGAACAGGATTAGAATTTAAAATAGTGTTGATCAGTTGGAGTTATGGCCCCAAAATACTGGGTGAAATCCAACTCTGATTTAGACAGGAATAATTAGCTGTGCAAAGAGAGGGTAGGAGAAAGGCACCCTGCAGAAAAGGAGCTGCTGTTTCTAGTAAATCAGAAGCTGAGTATGAGCTGACAGTGCTATGTACATCCTAAAAAGGCAAGCTTTCTCATGGAGAATATATCTGAGAGTACAGTGTGCAAAGCACACAGAAGTAATCTGGTAACTCTAGTTAGTACTGGATACACATCAGCCAAAACAGTTTGGGGACTCAGGCTGCAGAAAAGATAGAATTGAGAGAAAGGCAGAAAATACAAGCTCAGGCCTACAACTTAGGATGTCTGAGGGCAGATAGGTGAAATGGAGGTTGTAAGTGGAAAGTAGACTGAAGGGAGACACCAAATCAGTCTTTCTGTGTGAAACAGTTGCTGCAGAGAGGAATGCAAGGAACTGGCTTCCATGTCCCAGGTGGGTGGAACAAAAAGCCAGGAGCTTAAAGTGCAGGATGAGAGATTTTCTTTAGACTGCAGGAAAAACTAATTTACAGAAAGGAGATTGATCTGGAACAGATCTCCTGGAAAGGTTTTCCTGTCAGGTTTTCCTCTTTGGAAGTTTCTGAGACAATGCTAGATATACTTTTGTCAAGAGTGGCATTCGCTTTCAGACCTGTTTTTCTAACATTCTGTGACACTGGGTCACCCATTCTGCAAAAAAAAAAAGACACAGGGTGATGGCCAGAAATTCTGCTCAGACTTTCACTGCTCAGCACCCTTTCACTGGGACCCATCCTTTGTTTTCACCTGCTGCCCAGAGTGTTAAAGGTATGATAATAAACCAAAATTTATTTTATTAATTACTTGAATAGCATTTTGAGCTGACATAATAGAAGTGGTAGCTGACATGTTTAATGAGAAATCATGAACTAGGATAGGTTGATGAGACACAGATTGCTGTGGGGCTCCTGTGAAGGTTTTCTCTTTTCTATACAGTAGACGCTACAGTTTCACAAGCCATATTATTTCCTCAATTCATATACTTTGATATTTTTGTCATGATTTATGTTACATACTTAGTGAGTTTTATTAAGGTCTAAAGTGTCAGTTCTTCCTCTGGGTGGGCACAAATATTCACTACTCTTATTTTCTAGCATTTTTTTCCATCTAGACAGGAACCTGTGTGTAATCAGATATAGAAATCAGACTTTTGCCACCACGTAGTCCTTCTTTCATGTCGTGGGAGAAACAAATGGGGACAAGGTGTTGTTTCAGACAAGAGGTCATTTCATACATAGCTTTATTTTGTCAGAGGATCAAATCCAATTAATCAAATCCATTTTCAGTTAATGCTTGAAAACCTGCAAGAAATAATTTCTGTCATAATCACCTAACACTTAGGTATACAGTAACAACTATCTTGACTATAAATAATTTATTCAATTTTTTTTATGTTGCCAGTTTTTTTATTTACTAATTATTATATTTCCCAAATGCATTAGTCATTAGGAGTCATGGCATAATATAGTAAGGAAGAAACTTGGAAGCATATACAAAACTAAGATGTTCATTGAAGAGATTATTTGGTCTCTTGGAAAGCAAATGAGTCCAGGGCAGTTTTACCAGTCCCTACGGTGTTCTTAGTAACACAAATATAAGCTGTGTTTTCATCTCAAAACAACTTAGTAGCAGGCTCTGAAAGCAAGCTCTGAGTAAGAGGGGAGCTGGCTACATCATCAGACACGGCAAATCCCCAGTTTGACTTTGCATCAGCTGCTTTTGAGACTCCCTATTTCTCTCCGATGATTGTAGTGGGACCAGCAATAAGCACACCACCAACGCCATGGCACTACCACTTCACTAAACCTTGGCAATGCCACTGGGTGCCAAAGTCATCAGGAGCCACAGTTATCCTGGAAGATGCAATTTGAACCTTGTACTCCTCTCTGCCCCTCTCTGCAGAGCTTAGCCCTGTTCTGCACCATCCTGCATCCCTGTCCCGCTCCATCCCTTCCTTGCACCCTCCATGGGGCCGAGGTGAGGACACCTGCACAGCTTCCCTGCTCCAGCTGTTCATTACATCCAGTTGTGCAGAGGGAAGAAAACCAAAGGGGCTACACTTTTTCGCTTCTACCTGGCTAGTGGCTCTCTAGGTGAGCTCACTGAGGTGAGGTTGATGTCCCCGTGTCCTCTCATGCTGAGGTGTCTACCACAGGAAGAAGAACCACAAGGAGACTACTTGCCCACTTCAACTGATCAGATTGCCTGGGGAACTCAGGACCACTGAAAGGGGTGGGAGGAGAGAGACTCTCAGTCCCATGAAACCCTACTGAGCCTCTAGCCAAAGGTTCAGCAACATGCTGAATGGTATTTTGATATATTTTTGGTTTAGTAGAGTAACAGAAAATGTAGACTAATTTTAGATTTTTAAAGTTAGCAAAGAATGCAGTAAGCCACATGACTCTCTGGTTTTTACCCATCGCTAAATGATATCTATACAGGTAAAATCATACTGTTTAAACAAATAGCTGGATACACAAGAATTGATTTTCGTATCCCTGCTATGGAAATCACCCACAAATTCCCGATGAAATAATGTGTCAGTGGAGAAAAAGAAGGTTATCAGGAGTAGTCAGCATGGACTCAACAAGGGGAAATCATGCCTGACAAATCTGATAGCTTTCTACGATGACATGACTGGCTGGGTAGACAAAGCGAGAGCCGTGGATGTTGTCTACCTAGACTTCAGCAAGGCTT
>Ga0065711_1029744_pt1 | contig 34968 bp, 18 predicted proteins | sample Hoacrofraction12_FD_59098 | JGI IMG/M metagenome (GOLD analysis project Ga0065711, IMG submission 59098) | Hoatzin crop microbial communities from Cojedes, Venezuela - Epithelial fraction 12 v2 (version 2) | ecosystem: Host-associated > Birds > Digestive system > Esophagus > Crop | place... | reverse complement strand
AATGTACTGATTCACATTTCACTGATTTCAGGTAAAACTGGTCCCCGTGCCAGACTCCATACTTGCACTTCTCAATGCATCTCAGAGCTGCAGCGCAGCCAGTGACCCCAGGGAAGCATCCGATTCATTACGAGACAACACTTCCCTCTGCGGCTTTTTTGGAACAATTCTTTGGCCCGTGTTTCCCCAGAGTTCTGGTGCCAGGATCCCAAGAACCCTCCACCGGTGCTCTCTGCCTCCCGCGCTACAGGCTTGGCCCTCGTCAGCCAAAAGCCCTTTTGTCGCTCCGTCTCCTTTCCGTGGGTTGCTGTAGAAGCTGGAAATGCAGACTGGGGGGGAGCGGCACGCCGCCGCGGCCGTCCCTTGGATGTGACACTGCGGTACGGCCTTCCTGCGGGAGACGACCGAGGCCAAGCTCCGACTTTTCACTCGGAGATTATCACAGAAATTTGTGGCTCGACTCTAAATTTTCCTAGCTATTGGATACCAGACAGGACCTTCCAAGAAGGAACAACCCTGGCTGCTCATTCTACTGAACAGGGCAAACCAGCTGGAGCTTTCAGCTGGAGAAAAGCAAGCCCGATTTCCAGGGAGTGAACTGCCTGGACACGCATCCAGTTGTGGCAGCTAGCACGGAGGCATTTGCAGGACAAACGACCACGTGCAGATGTGACAGCTATCACTGCTTACACTAATTAGAAAATCAACACTATTCTGTGTGTTGATGCAATCTGCTGTCACCCACTCTGCAAAGTTAGCCTTTACCTGCTTTTTTCCATTCCTCTGTTGCCATTTTTAAACCTTTGGTTTTTTCAGCGTAAGAATAAAATGAACCCAGGAAGCAAAGGATAGAGAACAGTAGAACAATCTCCAGAAAAACAGGAGCTATATTACTTCACAGAAGAACAAAAGCTCATAAAACTCCATCAATAACCCTCTACCAAATAACTCCTGAGATGGAAATAATCTTGCCGTGTCTGGTAGAGAGGCCGCCTGACCTCGGAAGGCATTTCCTGCTCTAGAGCCTCCGAACGCAATTCTTTGCTGGTACCAGTCAGCCTCACCTCCTTAAACCCCGTCTGCAAGATGCAGCAAGCCACAGATGCTTCAGTCCTTGCGTTCCCTCAGAGGTTCCTACCAGCAGTAATTAAGAAAAGCAAGCCTGTTCATTACACAGAACAAATTATTCATTCATTTTTCACGGATCCACACATCTACTGTGCATATTTTCCTTGGGGCAGGTTCTGGGAGGACAGAGCTAATAAATTTGAAGATGCATGTTCTAAACTTCACTCTTCTCCTCACAAGACTCATGCAAACTATTCAATGACTACTGTACATTTAATAGCTTTTATAGTTATGAACAGAAACTGTTTCTAGCTGCTTGCTGAAGAAGCTGAGCAATAGCAGAATTAAGCAGCCCAGTATATTTTAAACAGTTTGAGATCCAAATGAATGTTGAGGCCAAAAGGATGTTTTTCTTAGGGGAAGAAATACCAGCATCGTGGATTTTGTTTTCCTGCTAATAGGTATAAAGAAGAATAAACAGCTGCTTTTTATTTTCCCCAAAATATTTGCATTAAGAAGATCTGCAGATCCCTCTTGCAATTGATGTAACATCTTTTCAAATGAGGACCAGCTGCTTGCTTTGCTTGTTTATAGCAGGACATGCTTAAGGGAATTTTTTTTGTTTGTTTATTAAGATGTAAGACCAGACTCTCCCTGGTAGGCTGCAGTTTGCAGCATGGACTGGATCTCCGCAGGCAGAAAGCTCCGTGTACGTAACTACAGTTGTAACCATCCTGCCATCTGTTGCGATTCATGCAGGGGCTGACACCAAATAGAGCTGATTCAGGGACCTGCGATAACTCCGAGCGCTGTGAGGTAGCGTTACCTGTGCTACAGGCAATTCCCAGACCCCTGGCATGGAATCACCCACCTCAACAGAAAAGAGTGCTCAAAAAGCTTCATGTCAGGCATTACGCATCTTTAAAACAAGGGTCTATAAACAAAGGAAGCAAACAATGATGTCAGTTGACGGCTTAACGGCCCTACAACATCAGATTCATGTGCAATTAATAACAAGGCTTTTGATCTTGCAGTCAGCAACTATAAAATACATGTGCTTGCCCTGTACATTTGATTATACTCAAGGAAGCAAAAGGATAAATACTTATTAGCATTACAAAGTGCTTTTCACATTTAGCCAGAACTTTGTAAAGCATTTGTGGTCCAACACGATGTGTTTTTTATTTTATCCTCCTGCATGCATGGTGAAATGCTATTTGTTTTGTTTATTCCAGTGTTTAGCCAGACCAAGGGTGACTGTGAGAACATGCTTAGAAACAAGGTCCTAGAGAAGACTGTCATGCTTCACTGAATATTCATTTTTCTATTAAAGAAAAAGACATCTTGAGCTCTTTTTAGGTCAGATTGCCCATTTTCTTTCATGTCAAGCTTGTGGTACTTTAAAGATATGTAAACTTTTATTAGGGGTTCTCATAAATTGAATTTATTGCTGGAAGAGTCTTCCAGCAATGGTAAAGTTTAGCTTGCTGGGTTTTATTAGTCAGAGTCCGTAAACCAGCAGCATCACTTGATTTGAGGCTGAAAACCGAGTGTTTCTTGGAAACTAATATAGGAAAAAGGTATCTACAACACTACCCAACGTCTTGGAATTCCATATTCAAGCCGCAGATACTTCTCACTATGGAGATCTTTGTACACACTGTCAAAATAGCACACAAACAATAAAAAAAGCCTCCCTCCCGTTCCGATTCCAAGGCAACTTTGCTGAGGGTACTCTTGGAATATAAAGGTTTTAAGAGTTTCCCCATTCACTGCGGGAACTGATGAGTAACATCAAAATACCATATTTAATGAAAAACAACATATTGCCCATTTAGTGTGAGGTTTAAGGCACTCCCCTTGCCAAAGAATGCTAAAACCAGACTTTTTTCCACTTCATCAGCACCCAAGCAGATCTGCTCATTTGATTCATGTAAAAGACAATAAACCTAGCAGCCCAAGATCTTCATATACTGGCCAAAAATGAGACATTCTACTACCAGTGCAGCACTGTCACAGTAGCGGCAGAGAAATTAATGGTTACACATCACTCAAGCACACATACTGCTAGAGGCACAAGGCTTTTCTGGCTTTGACCATTTTCTTATAATTGTTTTGCCTAAATAGATAAGACCAAGTCATGTCCCATATCTCTCTTTCACAGACTGAAGAGCAGACTTAGCCACTCAGCTGAAGCCAACATCCACAGAGGGTCATCTTAAAAAGTCACATCTCTGCAGTCTGGGTCCCTATCTTGGACATAGATTTCCCCCCCACACACACACGTAAAGTAACATCCTCATCCACTAATAATATTTGCTTTATTTCAGTCCAGAAGAACCTGCCCACATTTTGAGAACACTGTGTCTGGACGTGCCTTGGAGTTGCTGGCAGCCACACTGTTTTCACACGTCCCACAGATTTCAATGCAATTATATTCCACAAAATGTTTAATACAAGATGGACAAATGTGACCAAGACACATCTGAAATCCCACCTCAAGAAACCCAGCAATACTTGTCCAGAAAAGGACTATGAGGCGTTGTTTTGAATATCAGTCCAGAACAGTGGACTGCAGGACTATGGGATCGCTAGTTTTCCAGCACATTCCACTTAGTTGCGTATCCTAGGATGCTGTTTATTTCTGTGCTTGTGACTGCTCTTTTAACTTTGCATTTTAAGTCCAGAAAGCTTGACAAACAGGAACTTTCAAAAATGTCTTTAGCCTGAGCAAAGAGAGTATTGAGAACATTCTTGTCAAACTTGGTCATTAATTGTAGTAATAATGTCTGCAGCCTGTCATTAAAAAAGAATCAAGGAGAAGCTGATTAAATGCACCAGAAAGAAACAAAATTTTCCATTCCCTTACTTTTTCCTTGACACGTTGCACTTCATTTGAAGCTTGCTAACATACCAGCCAAAAGAAGTGGAAGGGCCTGGATTCTTTCTTAACACAATAGTCACGGTTCACTAGTTAGAATCTGTATAGAATTAGCCAGTGACATGGACAAATGGAAAAACATACTTAAAGAGCTGAAAAATGGCACTCTTTCACAGGATTATTCATTAGAAAACCTCGATCAATACAGTGCATTAGTTCTTTTCCTATTTCTACTACTAAACCAAAAAAAATGATCACAAAATAGTACACATCGAATAAAGACAAGAAATGTCATAACAGTGCTTATGTCTGTAGCATAAGGGTTAGCAAAAACTCGGATCAGTCTTTCCATGCAAGTGCTTTCCTCCAGAGAATTTTGGGGCAAACTTCATATTCACAGCAAAAGCAGCTTAAAGCAGAATTAGCACAACGAGCTGTGACACATCTTGTTCCATTTTTCAAAGTTCCACTTCAATCAGCCCTACCTGACAACTGTAACCAGCAGTACCACACTACTGAATATAACATTACATCAGCTTTGCAAAACTGGCATGAAAATGCATTAGCACAGACACAAAATGGACTTGCTTATTAACGTGAATGCGATCACCATGAAAAGACCGAATGATATTTCACTCTGCATCACAAACCATCTCTCCTAATGCAAGTCTACCTCAGCCTTTAGACTATTGTTCATCCCCACAGTATCCGACTGCCTCCCACATAAAATCAATAAGAACAGCAAAGTAGACCTAATGGAGTCTCTGGCACTTTTCCCATTTTAGGGCAAAGTTCTGCTGAGGAGGGGTTTCTTTTTCCTCAGACTTCAGATTTAGACTTTTTTTGTTGTTGCTTGGATAGCAAGAAGGCTTTCAAAGAGAAAAACAAGCATCAGTATCTGCTGGTGAATGCGGCTTGTATCTGTGAGGAGAAAAAAAACAACAAACTGGAATGGAGACCGAGAGTTGAAGTTTCCTGCCGAGGTCTGATTCTCTCTGTGACATGAAAGAAGCGTTCTGGAAGTACAGACAGCAAAGTGGGGGCCCACTACCAAGGCTGTGTCAACCATTTCAAGCAGATAACTCCTACACTGCTGTCTTCCTATGCAGATCACTGCTACTCTTGGCAGAAAAAAAGAAATAAACGTGTGTGGGGGAGGCGATTCATGTTATTTAAAACTATGGGAGAACTTACATGTGTATTCTTTGGAAAAGAGGAGATCAAGAACATATTCATATCCAGTGGGGAACCGACAGGAGGGATGCTATAGGATTCTTTGAAAAAACAGGGTAAGAGGCAATACACTCATCCTGGGGGAGGATCGTGACTTAAAAGAAACTTGCCTGGAAGTTTTAAAACAAAAACTATTTGGGTGAGGGTCAACCATCCTATATTGCACTACATAAAAGCTAGGGCTAACAGTTAGAAGAAAATAAAGTCTGTTATGGTGAAAAGGGGCTTTGAATTTTGGCTGGTGCAGCCCCAGGGAAGCTCCTCACCTCCACGTGCATGCATGGACATGTCCTCTGTGTGGCTTCTTCCACTGGGCACCAGGGAAGCAGTAGTTTTGAAGAATAGTACTGGTGTTTATTCATCTTAGATTCCCAGTTCTACCCCTTGCTTGTCTGATGGCTGCCTGTTGAAAAACTAACCAGCAGTGTATTTAAGTGAATGCCTAACTTTTAGTCTGTGACTAGTCTTACTAATTTAATACACAACTCAAGTTAGGTACGTAGTTAAGAAAACTGGTGATACAAGGTCTAAACCTAATAAATGCTGATGTCCATCAGAGAAAGGCAGGGATTTTTTTAAGCTTTCTGGCTTCATTTCAGCCTCCTCTATTTCTTCATATATTTATTTACTGGAAAGAAAGGAGAACAGAGCATGAGGGGAGAAGAAAGGGAAGGAACCCTGGGACAGCACACGCTGGGCTGTAAAATGCAAAAAAAAGATTTTTCTAAACTGCATGTTCTAAACATCACCTTGGAGTCATACAATAATAAATACTCAATACTACACTGAGAGGGTCTAATTGCCAAGTAACTATAGCAATGGAGAGAAAAGGCTGCCTTTGGACACATTCCCTCCTGCCTTAATTTTTCCCTGGGGTGGGGAAGGGGTATAGAGAATGTGCTCTAGATCCTTAATGGATAACGTTTTCCAGAGCCCCCTCTGATCACTCAGTGACTCTGGGATTTAAAAGAAGCAGACCGATTTCTCAGAAGGAAGCTGGACGTTCAAAACAATTACACTGAACTATTTCATCTCCTTAGAAAGGGTTTAATGCGCCAGGTTCCTGACGCAAGGCTGTCAAAATACATTGAGACCCATTACACAGCAACACGACCCTTTATAAAGCGCCTTACATTCCAACAGCTCAGCCCCGCTTCCTTCATCCCCGAAGAAATGGCGCTTTCCAGCGAACCCAACAGCCTGAAAATGAGTAAGTGTGAAGTGAGACTACACATTGGCCTGCGCCAGGTATTTGTTTTTGCCAAAGAGAAGAGCGCATTTCTGGGTTGTTTTTAAGCACTGATTTCTGCAATTTAATTTGGGGGAAAAAAACGTAAAGAACTATCTGGAGGCTTCGAGTGTCTTTCCCCTCCTGATGTTTTCCAGAGCTCTTTGGAAATGGGAGGGTGGAGCTGGCACATTGGGACGTACCGCTGGGTCAGTGGTTTCAGAAAACACTTCTTTATCCGGTCAGGGAAAAAACCTGCTTGATCCTGTTAGTATTTTTATAAGTATCTTGATGCATGGTTCTACTTTTGATAGCAACTACGCAGCAACACAAACTGATTTGAGTAAATTGCAGGGGGAGGAAGAGAAAAGGAGGCTCCATTTACAGAAGAACAAGAACAGCCTTCTCCAGGGGAAATGTCTTGAGCCTGCAAGGGCTTAGCTTAACCGTCTGCCTTCCAAAAAGTTAGAAAAATCCATTTAGATTTTTTAACAAAGTAAAAATAATAGGCAATTGTGATTGCTTAGTGATATGTGAAGGAGTTGAACTAAACCAAATATAGGAAAAATCTTTCATCAGTGCTCTAGATCAAAACCAGTTATACTATTATACCTTCACAACAAATGAAAGGCCACATACAATAATAAGTAACTTCAGAAAGTTTTTGCCAACTTCAGAGAATTTTGACTTCTATTTGTTGCTTTAGTCTTTAGGTAACTTTTTAAAGAACTTCCAGTTCTATAAAGCAGTAGAGCCTCCTCCTCTCCAACATGATAATCTGTCAAAACTTATAGAAATCCAACCAAGTAATCGCAGCTAAAAATTGCATTACCAAGTGTGAATGAGGACATCATTACTTGAAAAGGCTTCTAGAGAATGAGTTCCAGAAAGCCTCCACAACACTTGCAATAGAAAGTTCATTACAGCAAGTTTGAAACTATTCACACTTACATTCCTGGTTCCACAAAGCTGTAACACACTCCAGGACGTGCCAAAGACCCATAAATCATTGAAAACCCTTCCCACAGCTCCTTACTCTAATATTAATATCTTATCTATAGACTAAATACTTCACTATGACATTCTTTTCTCCCTGATATTATTAACCTCCTTTTCCCAAGTAAACAAGACGTGGAGGCTGGGTTGCTTTTAAGAGAAAGAGGTGATCCCTGGGACATCGATCGAGGTTGGCAACAGCTGTTTTTTTCACACCCCTGCACCTCATTTCAGGCCCTGACGAGATGTTGAGGACAACCAGCAAAGCCACAGCAGCTGTGTGGGATGCAGCACCTCTGTGAGGGAAAACCTAGATGGGAATGCGTGTCCAGAGGGATATACCCAACCCTGCAGCGAGGACCAGCTCTTACCAAGGATGAGGTGAGAGTCCTGAGGGGAGCAGGTCGGCGGGGTGGGCCCAAGCCTGGGACCTCTGAGACGATGGGGATCCTGCCTTAGGCTGAGGATACGAGGACACTGTGGGAGCCCTGGCTGAAGAGCTGGGGGCCAGGAAGGGCTGGAGCTGTGGTGGGCCGGGTTCCACGGGGCATAAAGCCGACTTTTGGGCCGGGCCCAAGGTCGAGCGGGGCGGCTATCGCGCCCTCCCGCCAGTAACCTTGACAACGGCCGGGCCGGGAGGAAATCTCGCGAGATCTGGCGCTCCGCCGCTTGCCCGCGCCGGCAGATCTCGCGAGAGTTGCGAGAGGGAGGAGGCGAGGGCACGGCCTTGAGGTGGGAGGGGACGGCCAAGATGGCGTCGGAGGGTGAGCTGGGCAGGAAGTGGGACCGGTGTCTGGCGGACTCCGCCGTCAAGCTGGGTAAGGGCGGGGAGGGCAGGGCGGAGGGGGAGGACCCGGGGAGGAGCGGTGGCGGCCGGCCGGTGCCCCGGGGCTGGGAGGGCTGCCGTTCTCCCGGCCCCGCGGCGAGGTTGGTCCGGCGAGGAAGGGCCCTGTGAGGCCTGCTGTCCCCCGCCACCCCGGGCCCGGCCTGGGTCGCCGCGCTGTGGGCCCGGGCGGGGTGGCGGGGTGTCCTGCGGCTCCACCCTCAGGGCAGCGCTGCCCCCGGGGGTCGGGGACCGGCGCGGTGGGAGGGAGCCCGGCGTCCCGGGCCTGGCAAGGTGACCTTGGCCGCGGGCGCGGACCCCCGCTGGGCCGGCTACCCCGACCGCCCCGGGGCTCTGCTCCCCGACCCGGCCTCGTCTTACCCGCGATCCGGTAGCGGCGAGTCGGGTTTGATCTCTGGTTACTCCTTGTGTTGAAGAGGAGGGTTTTCCGTGGGAAATCTCCCTCTGCGCTTCGCTCCGCGGCCAGCGGGACGCCTCCTGCCCGGAATGAATGGGCCCCGGCTAGGCATAACCGGGTCCTTCAGGGCCGCGACCTTGCCCGCCGTTAGTTTCGCTATGACGACGGGTTGGTTTTCGAAATCTTTTTGTGGAGAGCTGTTCCCATCACTCGGTGTGCGAGGTGGGCTGTGTTTATTAAAAGCAGTACACGGTGTGACATGCTGATAGCTTTGGCACATGTGACTTAGTACAGTGTGCGCAATTTGACATTGAGAGGCTTTCTGTCCGGTGTCCCAACCCTGCAGGCAGTTGTGCCTTTTCTTTAAGTAGGAGGACAGTTCTGTTGATTTTCTTCTGTGTGTATTTGTCCGTAAAGTCAGGATTATGCACGTGCCTGCAGTGCTTCAGATCTGCAGCAAACCATTCATAACATTTCACTTCGAACTGTGAGTTTTATGAGTGATCGTAATTGTGTACGTGCAGTTCGGTGCTCTTCATTTAACAGGCTGGCAAATTGACTAGGCAGAGGTTGTGGCTCTACGAAATGTGTATACCAAAGCAAATCTTTAAATGCAACGTATAGAGCAAGAAGTGAAGTACCTGACACGAAAGGTACACGTCCCATGTTGGTGCAGAAGTCTCTTTTAGAGCCATAAATAATATCTGAGAAATGTGAATGTTTATTTCTTGTTCCTGTAGTGGCCTTATGCTTGAAAGCTGATGAGGAACTCGGGTTTTTAGTTGCCTAATACTTTTCCATTAGGAAAGATGTTTAATAATTTTAAGTAAACTGAAACTTCCATTGTTTATAACAGGCCTTTGAAAAGTGTCAAGTGCTCCAGAGCAATGTTTTGCCTTATGAAACTCTATGCAGGTTTGTCTGACAAACATATCCAGATATGTTTATGTTTCCATAGCATTGGTTGCTTTATCATAAAATATGAAGTATGCCAAATTATAAACAAGGACTTGTTCCATGCTGCAGCTGTACGTGTAGGAATCCTGTACATGGAAAGTCTCTCTGGGAGGTTGAAAGAAGGGGATACAGTGTTGATTATGATGCAGCAAGTCTCTTCTGCAGGCCTTTCGTTTTAAGTTGGTGTTTTCGTCCAATCTGAAGTGGCAACAGAAGAAGGAGAATGTGCTTAGGCTTTCTGCAGCAGTGCTCTAGAACAAGGATTCCCGATGTTAGCTTCGTGATGGCATTGAGTAGAGGTCTCAGCAGAATTCAAGTTTGTCATTAGATCGCCCTGAAAGGGCACATGGGCTGCAGCTCTTTAATTTTATCCTTAGTGCTAAATGCAGTGTGATGGCCTCAGACACACGTTTCTCTTTGTGTGTGATAGCATTTTTCTGTTTTGTATGCTTTTACGGTTGGTTTGGTAACGGAAATATCTGTGCTGCGGCCTGCTCCGTGATATTAATAACAAATGACTCGCTATAAACTTTGTAAATTGGAACAGCCCAGAATTTGCTTCATACTCCAGTAGTTTCTGACTGAAGACGATTATGGCCTTTAAATGTGAAGTGAGTTGGTGGCCTAGCTATGCAAACTGTTGACTAAGTGCTGACAACACTAACTTTCTCAGACAGTCTTGGTAGAAATGATTGTTTTTTATTCAGGGACTTTAAAAACTTGCGTGGTTGTGATGATTGTTTTTGTAATATTACTGCAAAGTGTGCTGGAGTTTCCAATAAATTATCAAGTGTGGTTGTTATACTGGAAAGAAAGAAAGAAAAAAAACTTTCTTACTTGAGAATTTTGTTGCTTGTTATATGGGATATAGAAGTTTACTAAATCCTCACTTCTTTGTCAGGCTTTTCCTTTTGGTGGCCACAGTTTCCTTCCCTTATGTTCCTTTGTATCCTTCCTGAGTGCTATTGCACGAAAGATCTTTCCAGCCAATGGCTGGGGAAAAACAAACATTGTGATTAGCCCTGGGTTTTCCCATAGCAGCCCCTGTAAATAAAGGAAAGCACTGAATTTCTGAAGCCTTGCACGCATGACAGTTTTCCAGTGTCTGTGAGAACTGCAGCGACGGATAACTCCTGCGGATTAATTTGTTTTCCATGGGAAACAGGAGAGAGTGAGAAGGGGAGGTGGCAGCTATCAGGATGACTGTATTAGCAATAATATGTTTTTAAATAATAGCTGGGGGCTATGCAGCCTGTCCTATCTTGTATTAGTCTGGCAGGCTTGCCACTACAGTTGCTTAAGCCGGTGTATTTTTAGTTGGCTGTGGCGTTTGTAGTTGTGCTGTACTGTTTGAGTTGGAGATCAAGCTCCTGGAAGAAACTTGCCACTATAATGTCCAAAATATATTTTTATCTTATGTTATATCTTTTGAAATGCTGTATTCTGTTTTTGACCTCTTGGTCACTACCTGTGTGCATCTTGTAATTTAGTATTAAAACTCTTTCCTGTTAGTTCAAAACAGAGAGTGTTGTCAGGCGTGGTTAAGACAGTATTTCATTTCGAAGAGTTAAGTACTGTAAACCTCTGTGTGGCTGCACAAAGCATACAAATGTTGTTAAATGGAGTTTATGTGCTCACCTCCTTTTTATTAGGAATGGCATTTATTTGTTTTGCTAATGGTGAGGGTGGGTCTAGGTATTTTTGTTTCCCTTTCCTTTCTGGGTCTAGCAGCAGCCACAGTGGTTTGTGTGTAGTGGGCTGGGTTGTGCTTCCTTGCCTGACCAGGCGGTTTCTGTGATGGGCGATCCAGATCCTGCTGGCTCTGACTTCGCACCATCCTCAAGACTTTTCACCTGTGCAGCCATTTAAATAATTTAACTTTCTGTTCCGTCTTTTTCCTGATATTGACTTTTCTAACCCATCAGAAGAGTGGCTTGTTCCGTGTGTGAGGAAGGAGAATCAAACTACAGTGGCTTTCTTTTTCCTCCCAGCTTGCAAACTTCTGTTTCTTCTTTTTTATCAGTAGAGCTCTGCAGAGAAGGGATGGGGAAGTAAATAGTATTGTGGTCCTCTTCCATCCTGTTTAAAGGGTTTGTTTGTTTGTTGAACTGATGGATAGTTCATGCCTGTTTAATTGGAAAGACAATTACTCATGAAGGACTGACAGAGTTGTTTTTTCTCTGCGAGGCTATAATTTTGGACAAATTACTGTTATATGCTGTTGCCAGGGAACGGGCAGGCAATAAAGAGTATGTGTGTAAGGGAAGGAGATTTGTGTGCCTGTGTGTCTTGGTTTGTTTTGAAACTGTTGCAGTTTTAAAGGAGTTGAACACTGTAATTTACCTGATATTGATATCAAGGTAATGCTAGGAAAGCCATTTGCTTCTTGGCTTGTCTGTTAAGCTGCTGTGTTGAACTTCATTTTTTTTTTGCAGGAGACAGATGTTTTGATGTATGTCTGTGTTTGACCAAAATTCAGCATGGAAGCTTGTAAATAACCCACTGTAGTAATGTTCATTTTCCTCTAATCCTCTGTTTTGACATCTGAAAATAAAACGCTTCTAATTTCCTTTTAATAGGAATTTTTTAAGAGAAAAGGGCACTTTCAGTTCTTCTGCAACTGTTACATGATTTCTTCTGGCTTGCATCATCTGGCCTGCTTGAATAACTGTTTCTGTTAATGGCAAGGGTGAAATCGTATTGTTTGTGTTGTTCCACAGATTGAAGGTTTCAGAAAGAATCATTGTATGGATTGCCATGTCAGTATTTTTAAATAATCCTTCACATGGTTATGAATAGGATAAAGTCAGTCTATATAATGATAAAACTTGATTATACTTTCTGAAAACTGGATTAGACTTTCTCTAAATATACAAAAATCCTGAAATTCCTGTTTTGAAGTGTTCTTTTGCTTGGCAGTTGTAATGTGGCCATTCAATCTTAGCTACCAGGTCAAAAGACGTGTTCTTCATTTGAGATTTTGTTTTTAGTACTGGAGAACACAAATATTATGCAAGCACCCAAGTGCATTGTTACGTGAGCTTTATTTGTAACCTCAAGTTATTTTCCTTTGTCCTACAGGAGAAGATCCAGTTGTACGAGTTGTATCTTGTAGCAGACCAAGTAGTGTAAATATTAACTGCTTATGGCTTAGGCTGTGCAGGGAGGCAATACAGTCAATGAAAAAATGTTTTATTTGGAAGAGGTGGACAAATGCTGTTCTGAGAATAGGCTTTTAGTCAAAAATTAACAGCAATATTTAGTTATGTTGTTAGCAGAGTGCTGAATACAATGACCGTCTACAAATTAAGCGCCTGTTATCATCTTTTGGAAGAAAGAGACAGGAAAATCTTTAGGAATCCAGGTCTCTCCTCCTCACTGGATTGTGACCTGCTGTTCCTTTTGGGTGGCCATCCAACCGAGTCAGGAAACTCTGCCCTGCCTAGGTGCACCCGATCCGCTCACTAACCGAAGCTGCGAGCGACGCTGGGAGAAACCCTGCTCGACGCTGCTTCCAGCCTGCTCCTGGCAATTCTTACAGCAGGTGAGAAGACCTGAAAGAAGAGCTGTGACACCCATCTGATACTGCAGCTGTTTAAAACCCCAGACTACATAAGACCTCCTCTGCTGGAATTGAATCCAAAGTGCACTGACTTCGTTGTCCCCTGCGTTAGTGCAGTGAGAAGATGCCAGCTGTGCCTTCTTTAGGAGGTGGCACACAATGACGCTTTCCAGGGGAAGGGGTCTTCAGCCAAGTGATATCCTGAAGTGCTCGTTTGGGCCTTGAGATGTCACAGCAGTAGGTGGGAACAACTCTTTGTTCTTTGTTATATCAGATTTGGTTCTCTGAGGAAGATTCTTTTGGGGCTGCTGGCACATCCTTGAGGATAATAAATTGATAGGGAGAGATTTGAGAAGGATCAGGCTTCTTCCCTTAGCATTTTTGCTAGCGAGATGCCACTATCACACTTCCTGCTCTGAATTGCCTCTATTTCTTAGCTGGGCCAGTAGACATCAGTAATGGTCAACCTACATTGGGTGGGTGTGAAGAAGTGTGATTGCCCACCCTCATAGTTAGGCCTGCAAAAGCCTTAAAATGTGGATGTGTTTTCCTCCAGCAAAACTATTTTTTTAGCAGTGCTGTGGTTTTTATTAGTGGAATATTTTACTGCAGTAAGACAAAGTAGAGTTTTCTGTCACAAGTGTCTTTTCCATATTATGAGTATCTTGCTGGTTTCTTGTGTATGTACTTCTAAAGCGAGTGCAGCCTTGATTTTGTCTAAAAGCTTGGTGCAATATTGGTGAGATTCTTTGTTGTGCCATCTAGTCAAAGAGCAGCTTCCACTCTTCTGCCCTTCCCCCTTTAAAAGAGAGAGGCAATGTGTGTGCCCTCTTGCCTCACCAGCTCATTCATCGGTGTGAGGATGAAAAGTTTCTGGTCTGGCTATGAGAGTATTGCTGTGATTGCTTGGGAGATCATGGGCTGACAGCGATACTTCCCGCTGCTGTGTGTCCATGTGCAAAAGTGCTGATGTTTAAGGTTAGATTTCGGGCAGCGGCTGACCTGCAGGAGTGCTTAAGGGTGAAAGCGGCCCCTGAAAGCATGTCGGGATTTTTGTATTATGATGGTATTTGGTTATTTATATTCTGTCATTCCAAGTATTCAGTGTTACTACAGTCAAATGCTAGAAGAAAACAAAACACACTTTTTTTCCTGCTTCTTCCTCTGGTACTTGGTATATAGTTTCATGATGTTTTCTTCTGGTGTCCTTGCTCATTTTTCTGCCTGCTATGTAAACAACTCGCACAACGGGGGAGATGAGAAGGAAAGCTTCAAAGTTGGTGTTTGAAGAAAATCTGATTCCTGCCACGAAAGACCTTGCTAAGAGTCTGCTTAAAATTAATTCCCTCTGTAAATAAGTGATTTCATGGTCTCAGATTTCTAACTGGTGCTAAGTGCTGCCCTATAAAGGCCCTGGTGTATGAAGAAGGCTCTCCTCCCTGTTTATGCAGAACAATTATCTATGAATCTTGTCAAAGGGGAATTGGAGGGGGGCAGGACAGGACAGGACAGAGTTTCTTGTCTTTTTTGTTTGTTTTGGAGATCTTGCCTTTTCTTGGGGATTTCCTTACCTAAAGCAAGTTTTAGTGCTGGACTGAGCTGATGCTCATCTTAAACTTCCAGTGCATCAGGCCCATGGGTAAGATTTGCTATTGGACCTTCAAGCTGTTGCTGTCCCTGTCCCCAGAGCGAAGCTAACCGAGTTCAGTAGATTTTCTTGATCCGAATAGAAGCTGTGTTTCTAGCTGGGAAGAAATCTTCTCTGTTGGGACAAGTCCCTGACCTATTTTAGAGAGTCTTGTCTATACAGAATGGCTGCAACAAGAAGCCATCTTCAGGAGCTCCTTCTGCATTTTATTTCGATCATATTGTTCTTTAAATTGTAAAATAACAGAATCTGAAGGAGAGGAGGCTGGAGCTCTGTGTTTTGTGTTTGTGTGTAAGGATTGACAGAGGAAAATAATAGTTTTCTTTTTGTCATCAGATGAAGTAATTGAAAAACTTCCAGCTGCTATAGTAACAGCAACACATTTGCCAGCTGTCAACTAGCATATTTAATTGTTCTATTTTAAGCTTCAAGCTATTGAAGAAAAGTGTATCTAGGTGTGTCAGTCTTAATAGCTGCTTCAGCCTGTAGCTACTTGGATAGCGTAGGAAAGATCCATGTAGTATCGCTGTTGGAGGGACTGTTGATTAAATTTATAGGAAAAGCTTTTCCCAGATGTTCTTATGGGGCAGGAGCCCAGCCTGAAGATTTGTGTTTCTCTCCGAGACACTTTTATGATGTTCTGTTGGGTATGCGGCGCGTGCTCTTCTGTGTGTTAGATTGATTTGAGGTGTGGTGACATTTTTCTTGGAAGGTGTATGAGCCAAAAAAGTAGAATGAAAATGTTTCGGAGACTGGGCTTTCTGCCTAATACCAATTCCGTGTGGCTGTGCTGGTCCGTGTGGCTGGGGCGCGTACTTGGGAGCGGGAGTAAGATGGCCACAGGACTGTCCTGTCCCCTGTTGACACTGACTGTAAATGAGTTTAAGCTGAAGTGATAGATGTGGGGTGGAAGAGGCTGTTTTTCTAGTTAAACATTTTAAACTGTCAGAGGAGGTGAAAAATGCATTGTACTCTTTCCTGTGGCCTTTTCGTCTAAAGAGTCTGTCATGCAAAGAAAGGGAGGGGAAATGTGCCTGGCGTGGCTCAAGCCCTTAGCTTTTCCATGTTGGTTTGTTTTTATTGTAAGATAAACCTTTCATGTTTTATTGTTATGAAGTTAAAGCCTGGCCTAGAGGTGCTGATCTGTAGTAGAAACAGCTGCAGACGGTGTCCCCTGGTCAGGTGGGAGGCTCTTTGAAGCAACACGTTGCCTCTTTAAAAGGAAATTGAGCATGTGAGAACTTCAACCTGTAAAACTCATCAACAGCTCGCCATTGTTTTATCTCTGGTGTAACTTTATATAGAATTAAAGTGAAACACATTACTTCGCTTCCAAGACAGGATGGTTTAGCTCCCCCTTGGTCCTGGAGACACAGGAAATGACCACATAACCACAAATACTTTCTAGTGGAGTGAAGATGGGTCACAAACTATCCACAGAAATAGGTTCTTAACCAGACAGGCGAAGAAATTAAATGTAGCTAAAGCTTCTGGTTTTAAGTTAAAACCAAATGCGTAAACGTTGAAACTAAGTAGAAAAGAGCAAATGCTGTATATGTGCTGGCTGGCGTGAGGGGGCAGATCGGAGCGTTTCTTGTTGGTCGGGTGTTGCGATCAGCAGCCGTTCTCAGCATAGGCTGTAGTCTTTGCTTCAGTAAGAAAAGGAACGAACCGAACTGCATTTGGCGTGAGGGAAGCTGAGGCACGTTTTTGGCTTCGTTTCTCAAGTTGCCTTCTTGTACAGAAAACAAAAAAAAATTAGCTGTCAGATCTCCTCCTTTACCGCTCTGTAGCATTTTCATTACTTAAAGCAAGGCCCTAGATACCTTACCATCGTCTTTTTAAACTGATCAGCCACTGTAGTCCCCTTCCCACTGGAACAGGGTGCAGTGATAGCCTCTAAAACTAACAGTGTGCATTTTCATGAAAAAGAAGAATCCCTTCCCCAGAACCAGGCTTATCACTACTTGAGAAAAAAGCTTCTTAGGAAAGACAGTTCTGTCTTAAGAAGTCAGTCATGCGGGACCACATCTGCTTGACAGTGGTGTTGGATATTAGTGTGGGGGAAGACAGGTTTTGTTTTAGGCTTAGGCTGAATTGCGGTTGGCAGAAAACATAATTTTTTCACCTTTAAGCGTATCCTGTAGCTTCCCCCATGGCCAACAGGAAGCAGCATTGGTAGCATCTGTGTGGAGCCCTTACAAATGGGGCTGTAATATGAGAGAGCATCTGAAGGATGTGAAGAGAATACACGATAATGAAGATTTCTGGACGTAGATGGAAAGACTGTACTAACTATAGCTGCTTCCTTAGTGCAGACTTTTCTTAAGCAAGAAAGTAAGCCGTTTGCCACCACTCTGGTAAGAAGAATGTGAGTTTGACTGGTAACATGGAAAATGTGGTGACGTTAGAAACTGCCTGGGCTCTTCATGGAGATGATGCAGAATTTGTCATCCTGTAAATAATTTCTCATTGATTAGCTAAACTGTTTGGATTGGCAGAGGGGATCTTTCTTGGAGAGGAAGCGTAGGACCAGTATCACTCACTGCATGACAGGCCTTCTGAACCGGACAGTTCAAACAACGCCTAGTGCTGTCTGAACAGAAAGTAATTGCCTCCAGAAAGTCCTTTTCAGACCTACAGTACAACAGCCCAAAACGAGAAAGGCAGTGTAACTACGTGTTGTAGGAAAAGACGGCAGAGGGAGTCAGGTCAGAGGGCCGAACAGTTGTTCGTTGGATGAATTCTTGAAGATAGTAATTATACTTAATAGCATAAACATTCTGCAAGAGCCAGCACCAGCTGTATTATAGCAAAGGTACAGAAGGAAGGCCCTACTTGGGGAGGGGGAGTGGAGGAATTAGCAGGGATGAACTGCTGCTCTTAGTAATGCATGCTGTCTCTTCCAGTCTGCATGTAAATGCTGGTCAGTGACATGGTATGAGCAGTTAGCTGTTTATACGAGATGCTCCAAGTAGTGTATCTCTTATGTCTGAAATGCAGAAGAAGCCTGAAGCTCTGACCAGACATCCGAGAAACTGAGACTTTCCCTTAGCTGTGCAAATGATTAGAGTGAAAACCTGACCTTCTGCAAAAGGCTGGGTTTCTAAAATGTCTGGGGGAGTTATGTCAGGACCACTTGGCAGGCGGTCAAAGTTCTTCCCTGCGATTGCATGTTTTGTAAGCCTACTCCAAAGTTGTAATGACCTGGTAAAGTAGTTACCTCTGTCACAATTGAAAACCTGGAGTAAAATGAAAAGTTTTCAAAAGCAAGTCTGATTTCCAGCTCTCAGTAAATATGGATAGTCACGTCTTAACAGGAGGGTAAACGTAAGGGGGTTTGCTCAGATCATCTGTTCGGTTATCTCTGTTCTAATATTTAACTGATGAAAAACGTGGGGTGCTTAGTTGATTTGCTATGTAGTGCAGTGAGTATTGTTTCAATAATCTGTGCCTCAGTAGGAGCTACCGTTAGTAAACTTTTTGCAGGGAAAAAGGTTTAAAGAGCAGAAGGAAACTTAAAAAAAAAGAAATGTGCTCCTATACACCGAGAGGGTATAGGATTCTTTGACATTGTTCTGGACTCAACCCACTTAGTAATGTGTTCAACAGGAGCTTAAATAAGGATCGCATGATTTTAGGAATATTTAAAAAAGAAAATGTATGTCTTAATAAAACTCATTATACTTAAGTTAGATGTCTTGTATTGAGAGAAAATAAACCTGAAACAGTTAGGTATTTTTTTAATAAGCATATGCATGACTGTTTGTTTTTTTCCTTTTTTAAACTTTTATTCTTCTGTGCCTTATCTAAAATTTGTGTCTTGAGTGGATAGAATTAAAGGCAGAACTTACCCATTGAGCTCAAAGTTTTCACTGCTATATTTATTGGGTCTTGAGAGGAGTTTTGCAGACTTGCCTGACTTCTTGCAAAAATTCAAAAGCGCACCTTCCAAGGAAAGCAAAAAATTATTTTTAAATATGCCAGCTGAGTTTTTTTTAATGGTGCTGGATAAATTTTTTCAACTGCTGCAGTTATTTCTATATATAGTATAAGGATGTGAAAAGTCATTCATTCCTAATGTGTTTAAATATGCTCCATAATGAATGTTGTGGATGTGAAAGATAAGCAGCCTGGAGCTTTCTTTTGCAAGGTATAGGGTAACACAAAGCATCAAAGTTTTGCTGCCCTTAGGACACACATTGAAGTAGTTAAAGTAGTGAGATAAACGAAATACAATAAGATATTAATCTGCAAAATCTAAAGCTCAAGGATACGATAAGTTTTCATTTAAGTGTTTCTCATTTGCTGACAGTGAGCCAAATAAATCTTAATTCCGTATTGTAGATGGTGACAGAAATTCAGTAACTTTCCCTGGGACAGGAGTCTGGTTTGTTTCCCAAATCTTGCTAATAATGTTCTCGTATATGTTGGGATTCTAATCTGAATTAGCTGTTTACAGTTACTTGTGAAAACAAGAATTATTTTTTTCTGAATTGCTATTTAAGAACATTTGTTTGGTGTGCTGAAATAACATGTAGTCTGATATTCCTGAGTTGAAACAAGGAATTCCTATAAAGAACAAAATCATTTTCCAGTGCTTTGCAAGATCTTAATCCTCACTCACTGCGTTTCTTCTTACAGGTGCTGGATTCGGATTAGGAATTGTTTTCTCAGTCATCTTCTTCAAAAGTAAGCATACTGCGGTAATCTTGACTGCCTGGTTTCCTAATTTCTGTCTATTGTAGATGCAGTTTAAAACCAAAAAATCTTTGAGGCATGTAAAACTTAATTGGCATGTTAGACCAGTTCTTTCATTATTGGTCATGTCTTTTCAGTTGAAATGCAGTTACCTAAACTTTTAACTGTTGTGTAACAAGGTTGTTACACGTGGCATCTCTCTAAGCTCCTACTGTGCTCAGCTCAAATTCTGAATTGCAGGAAACCCTGAGCCAAATTACTGGAGCCATGTGTCTAGACATCAGTTTATGCCAGTCTTGCCAGGGTTTTAAAACTGATCTGAATTCCTTTTTACTTGTGCTTTTGGTAACAGAATAATTTTCAGTAATATCTTGAATTCAGAGGTTGCTCTCCGATAAATTCTGAATACGGTGTCTTACTGTTACTCTTGTTGCTCTTCTGAGGTGATCTGGTTTTTAGCTGATTTTAGGGCTCGTGGAACTTAAATGTCTAATATGCATCTGCCAGTAATTTATTCTTTCTTGGTGCTTATTTAATAAATAAAATGTATTTTGCTGTCAGGTGAAATGAACAGCTTTTCTGGCCTTTTAACTTTTCCTCTCTGCTTGCTTTGCCCCACAGGAAAGACATGGCCTATCGCTTTTGGGTCAGGGATGGGATTAGGAATGGCTTATTCCAATTGTCAACATGACTTCCAGTCTCCATATCTTCTCCATGGTAAATTTGTAAAAGTAAGTATCAGTACTAGTCACTATTAATTGGTAACTGTTCATAAGTTAGCGTTAAATGGTACATCTAGACACCGTTTAAATGGCTATTCCTCTGGGTTTCCCAGAAGAGCACTAGGAAGAAGAAACTTGTGTTGCCAAAGGGGAGGAGGCTCCCCAGCTCTTTAGAAATTTTGAATGCCTGGTGTGTTTAGCAGTAAACGTACTAGACTGAATACATTTAACAGATCCTGCAGGTAGGTTTTCCCACAACCTGAAAAGACATATAATAAAAACACATGCTAGAAAAGCTGAAAAACTAAACTAACAGTAAGATTCTGTCTTTAGACTTCAAGAGAGATGAACTAGGAAGAAACTGAAGGTCATCTCAGGTAGATCTGCCTGTGGAAGCAGATCTTTAATCTTATATGGGATTTTTTTGTTTGTTTTTGTGGGTTTTTTTGCAACATGAAGGCACTAATCACTTGTAAGTTTTGTGACTTGTTTGGCTGGCTAGTGATGTAATAATTAGACTGACGAAATTGTACGCTTCAAATAATTTTGAAGAGGATAATTTAAATGAGTTCAGTGCTATCACGGACGATGCCGAGATAAAATATTTAAAAATAGATTAATTAGCAGGAACCATTTGTGTGCTTGCAAACTGCCTACACTGCACTAGGTCCACAAACTGACTTCATTACTATTTTCTTTATTTCTTCACATGTGAAAGTGTAAAGAGCTGTTCTTATGGTAATTTATCATTGTGGCCTCTGGAAAAGAAAAAAAAAGGTGTGCGTGCAGATTTTGAATCCACAAAGCCATATCCTGCTAAAAAGAATTTCACTGATACTGGTGGAGAGACATCTGCCAGGACATATTTATAGTTATTTTAGCACTTCAGAAAGTACTGAGGTACAATGTTCTGTCAGGAGCGTTTCACAGCAAGTACACAGAATGCAAGAATTGCCCCTGTATCGCTTGTCTGCCTAATGAAGGACGCCTGATGGTGTTTTTAGGCTTTTTCCTGATGCATTTAGAGCTGAAAGTTGAATCCAGTCCTCCTTAGATTTACTGGGAGATGAGCCTTTGTCAGCCTTCTGCAGCCCTACCAGACATACCTGTTTACAAATATTATCTTCAGCTGCCTGTAAAGAAAGGGAAATAGTAATAAGATTCTTGAGCAACTTCTTCAGAGTGAAATGTTTTGAATAGCAATATAGAGAAACTGTGACTGAGATGCAGCTGATAGAACATTGCCAGCTACGACCTAGAATCAGAAGTCTGTGCGTGATTTTTCTGGCCAGATTTGTTAACATCGAAGTGTGTTAGCTTTCCACACCATGCTGAGGGTATTTCTCCAATTTATGTCTCCAAAAAGAAACTGGAGTGACGTGTCTGTGTCTTCATTTGAATGGTAAATGCCCTGTTCGCGTGTTCCGAGAGCTCATTATTCATTCAAGGATGCTTGTCACTAGGGATGTTGGGCAACAGAAGACTGACTTTCAGGTCAGCCTAGTAAGGGGTTTTGTTTGGATTAAGGACTAATCCATGCTCTGGAGCAAGGGTGGTCCTTCGAAGCATGAGGTAATTGAAAGGACGCTTCACAGAAGAAGTGCAGCTGCCTGCATGGCACAGGACTAGACAAATAGTTTCCAGTGCACTGTCTCCGCTAGCTTTCTCTGGCACAAAGAGGCTGAACATACGAAGAGAGGGAAGACACGGATGAAGCCATCTAATGGTTAATGTCATTAATTCTCTCCAAAATGTCGTGTCATGGATAATGGCTCCAGGCTTATTACAACAAAATTATTTCATTTCTGTTGGTTAGGAGCATGGAAAATATTGTTGCATTATCACTCATCTGTTTTTTTCCTAGAAAATACTGTTGTAACTAAACTCTATAGGACTTCCTGTGCAAAACAGTTTCTGTTCAAATGCTAACTTCTCAAAATGTGAGATTCTGCAAGAAAATCAGCTGTGTTGAGAGAGAAATGCAACACAGATTCACTTGAACAAAATTGTTTCCAGTTTTCCTAACCTGTCGAGTTCATAGGATCACAGTTTAATTCAAGTTGTAAAGGACGTCAAAGAGGTCATCTAGTCTGACCTCAAAGTGGGGTCAGCCATGAGGTCAGACCAGGTTACTTGGGGCTTTATCGAGTCTGGATTCTTGATTCTTCAGGATCAAATTCTTAATTCTGAATCCTAAGTGAGAATGATTGAGGACAGAGCGTCCTCATGATGACAAATAATCGGGAGATTTAAAAGCAACTTTGCAGCTGTTCTAGCTGTAACTTGGATCATCATGCTGCCCATTCTTTGGGTTACGAAGTTGGTCGTGAAACACTAACAGCAAGCAAGAGCCATTCATCTAGACCAAGAGACTACTTAAAATGCAGAAAAGTTCTCATTTGTGATCATAAGATTCTGAGGGCTTTTTAAGTAATTTGATCAAGTGGATTTCACTGCGACTTCAGCTGAAGGTAAAATCAATAGCAATTATTTCAAGGCTTAAAGCGGTATGGCTGAGAATTACATGGCCTAGGTTTCCTTGCAAAATGGAAAAAATCATATTTTTGAGGTTATTTAGCCTGTGTCACCCAAAAACCCACAACTCTGTACTTTGATAGCAATGTGGATTATACTGATGTGCAACAATACAAGAAGTTTGGCAGCTGGAGCCTTTCCTCCTGCTCTTTGTGGCTTTGATTCCTGTCTGATTTCTATTCAGTCTGTGAATAATTAACTTGAACAATGTTGGGTTTTTTTGAAGTACCCATTTTATCAGAATGGAGGTTTATAGGCATGAAAACATGGCATGCTTCTGGTATGAAAATAGCTGCGTAACGTCTCCATACTCAACTTCGCAGTCTAGCGAAGGATGAAAATGTTAGCCTGCCTTCTGGAAATGCTACAAAGCTAAGTGGCTTACTTTACGTCGTGCAGCGCCTTCCATGTAAGGAACCCAAATGGCTTTTTAATAATATAAGCCTTCTTGCTTTACAGGAACAGTGACTAATGACTAAGACTATCCCAGTGGGAAGGAAGGAGAAACCAATGATTATTCCTCAGGAATACTGAAGTGCCCCTGGAATAAGCCAACTTTCTTCAGTAACCATCACGAGTAACTCTTTATACTCCAACAAACTGTTTCTGTACATGAAACAAAGTTCTGTTGCTTGTTTTGTATCATGTCTGGAAAGTGCAAGGAAGAGCTCTTCTGGGAAATAAATAAAAGAAAAATGGCCTTCTCTGGTGTGTTGACTTTGTATGTGAGGGAGAGAGAGAATGGAAGCAGAGGACTTCATTTTGAGTACCTAGCAGCTGTGACCACCTGGGTGAAAGCCACTGTGAGAGCTCTTCAGAAAAGACAGCCGTCATATGTACCTCTCCACTCTGGAATGGCAACCCCCATCTAACATACAGTTCAAAGAAGCATTCCCACCTCATAAATCACCCACTAGACCCCTGCTGCTTGTGCCGGTGTTTGGAGAGGAATATAAATACTCCTATGTCCTGTTTGTACAGTTGCTGTTTAAAATTGGAATTTTGTCCTCTCCGAAGAGGCAGAATCCAAAAGGGCAGATCTGAGCTGTGTGACTGCAGCTAGCCAGTGCTGTCTCTTGCAGCTTTGAGTCATGGAGTGACCCAAGTTTGGAACTTCCCAGGATGGTGGGTGAATTAAACAGATGCACATGCCATCTGGCTCTGAGCTTACTGTTTAGGTTGATTGTTTTTTCACCCCTCTTCTGTGGGAGAACATACAAGTTTCAGTGTCTGGGAATGGGTCATGAATATTTAAAGCTCTTTATTACCTTGGGAAGTCACTGGTCCAGTACTCCCTTCTACTTTTCATTTACCCCAGTCTCTGTCATTGCTTGTTGGCATGTTGTCTGCTGCTCTTTTTCTGATTCAGGAGGTTGTCTTCACCACTTAATTACTCAGCACAATTTCCTAGCTATTGCATGGCTCTCAAGGACCTCTTTTCTTTCTCCCATGCTTGCTGCATGTTGTCTGCGTACCACAAGATGTAAATGCATGTCTCCCGAGAGAGAAAGGGAATGGTATAGATTGATATGGAGCTTTCCTTTAGTGAAAGCCTGTTCTGCTTTGTGCTGAATGCTGGCAGATGGAAGAGTGACAAAAAAAAATTTCCAGAAAGGAAAACACAATGGAAAACAAGTTGTGCAATATTTGTTTTTTAAACCATGCCAGAAAAGGAAGGGGATGGGCTAAGGGGCAGTCTTCAGAGTTCAGAGAGCTTGAGAAACTCCTTATCTTGCTGAGCCATGGCACAGATTTGGTCTGGGTACTACAGCAGTCCTGCACCCCCACATCCCCCTGGGCACTTGTGCGTGCATCTTGCCCACTGAAGAAACACGTTGAGCTGTGCCCAGAGTCAACAGAAGCTGAAGAGCTTGCCTGGAGCGATGGACTTGTGAAATAAAATAGCTTTAATGCTAGAGCAGCATTAAAGACTGTCAAAGCATGTTACCATCCAGGACCATTGCTTGAGCATGTCCTTGTTTTTCCACCTCCTCCCTCGCCGGACTGCATTCATCAGTCAGGTCAAAACAGCTTATTGGAAACAGGATCTCTCTCTTTCTTTCCATTTTTGAATCATTTTATCTGGCCCCAATTTTTAATTTGAACTATGTACTTTGGAGCCATAGCTCTTCTGTGGTTTGGAAAGTGTTTTTATTGAGTTCTGTGTGTGTGTGCTGCGATGCTAGCGGTCTGGTAAGGCAGCGGGCTCAGCTGGAGAGAAGAGCGTCAACCTGGGTAAGAAACAGGAGAACCAAAAGCAGTAGCAACGCTCTGAGTAGAACGACTGTCAGCATGTAGGAAAAGCTTGCTAGATGTTGGGTTCCATTGTCATTTGGTTTCCCTAGTAATGAGTTGTCCTGCCCTGGCAGGCTCTGCTTTAGTTTGAATGTGACTTCCTAGCGTTAATTCTTACTGAATATGATCTACTGTGACCCGTGGTCAAGTGGTTCTTCTGGCCCTGGAACTCAGAGGGTACCCTGGTAGATATCCATTCACAATGCATCATTTATTGATAGAGTAAGAATAATCAAAACAAATGTTCTTGCTTGTTAATATGAAATTCACCAGGGTGAGTGTGGAAGAATTGCACAATTTTACTGTAGAAAGTAGAATTTAAATTTTGTCACTACTTTTTCACAGGTTACTCGGGGGGCTACGAATTTAATAGTTTTGTTTCTCACAGCTGCCTTGCTTCTTGTTGTTTGTGTTGAGATATATATATGCATATATAACTAGCACATAATGGGCCTGTATTTGTTTTGGTTTAATTAAAGTTGGATTATTCAAAACCTATTTTTGAACCTGTCCATGTAAGCTGTGCAAAGGATCTCCTTGTGAGGAGAAGTCTCCCGTTCCGCTCTATGGTAATGAGACCATACTGTTCCCAACTGAGGTTGGAATAGGAACGGTTTCCTGCTGCTTGATTTCTAATTACATAAATGGAAGGGGGAAAAGTGGAAATTCTAAGTACCAAAAGGCATGTTAAATTTAGTATAATACACTCATCTGGAAACTATCACATTTTTCCTTCTTTCTTAAGCCTGCTGAAATCATTGCTTCATCTAACTGTAGCGTGATTTGGATCTGTACCAAAAAGTGCAAACAAGATAGGCCTAAAAAAGTCAGGTGTCCCTACCCAAAACTTAATGAGACCTTTTAGTGGAGAAGTTACTGTATCACCCTGGTGCAGTTTTAATAGGAAAATGGTGAGTATACAGTGAGTAAAGAAACCATACCGCTATCTAGGAGAAGCGAAAAAAAACACAAAAACCAAGGAGAAGCTTGTTGCTGAACAGAATTGTTTCTGAGCGTTTAACAACACCCCAAGTGCTTGACTGGCCACAAATATGACTCTTAACAGCTTGTTTAGATGTCTGCTGAGGCTTTGAGATGAATAAACAAGTCATGGAAAAGCAGAGACTGCAGGAAAAAAAAGATCAAGCTGCTTTTCTGTTGTTTATCCGAGTTCTTCATGTTTGATCAAGATACTGTCATTTCTTTGTATTTCAGTCATGCCTAGGAGCCTTAGCCAAGATCGGGACCTTGCTGTATGTGGTGCTGTACACACAAATAAAAACCAGTCTCTGCCCTGGAGAATTTACAAACTAAACAGATGGAATTAAGGGAGGTAGAAAGGTTTATAATTGCCATTTTAAAAACGGGAGAAGCTGTAGGCAAGGTCAGTGCTAAGTCTTGGAGGAAATGTGGCATGCAGCTGGGACTCTGATTTGAGCCTGGAGCCGTTGACTCCATCGGCCGTGCTTTCCGACTGCTTTTTCACTTGGCAGGTCCTGGAGCCTCGGGAGAAGGCTGTCCGCTTCATAGTCTGGGAGACTCCAGAAGAGCATGTTCTGCAACCATTTGTTATCCTCAAATTGCCCCAAATTCTTAATGGCAAATCTCTGAGATTTAAGAATTCTGTGGAGGTGATTGCTTATAGAATTACTAATAGGTGTAAGTCACTGAGATCCTCAGTATTGACTTTGGTGTAAATCTGAATCTGGTAAGGAGAGAAAATACTGAAATGTAGTACCCGTTTTTTGCGTCTTGTGGATCTCACCACTGTGTTAGGTATAATATCAGCATAACACCAGAAGATAGTCACTGCCTTAGTAGATCTACCTTAAATACAAACTTAGGTAACAGATCGAGATAGCAGGGATGGCGTAACTCAACTCTTCCAGAGGGTTCACACGGATGATTCTCCAGAGGAGAACGAATTGGTTTTCCAGATATTTTTATTGGGTTCCGTCCGAGTTTTTGGAGCAATGCAAAAGAAATTGCAAAGGTGCTTGTTTGCAAATGCAAGCAGTGGATGTGTGAGTGGACTAAAGGAGACTGTGGTTGTTGTGGGAGTGATCTACCATGAGATACAGCTCTTACACTTTAGCTAGAAGGGAGAGGCTAGTGGCAGAGCTCGGGAACACATGAGCAGTGACCTGCTAGGAAAACCACATTTTTCAGCAGTGTTCTGGATCAGTGAGGCGTTGCTGACCCTTCCTTTTGCTCTGAGCTGGCTGGGTTTTGTTGCTTTTCCCTTCTACCACACACATCCCGACAGTAACAAATAAACTTTTTCCTCTTCTTCCACCCCACCCCTGCCTTTGTAAATGGGATTGGTGCAAATTTTGGCACGCCAGCTCCAGTAGGCAGCTGTGTGCAATGCGTACTGTGTCTTGACTGCTCTGAGTGTCCTGCCTATAGCCCACCCACAGTGAAATGCTTAACTGAGGCTGAAACTAAATGGGAACACAGTTTATGGAAATTCAGCTGTGGATCGCTGTTTCTCTTGTGACTTCTGCCTGTCAGCACTTAGCTGTACAACACTGCTAGCTATTTAGAGCTGGATGTTCCTCGTGGTGGTGGATACCCACCTCCTGTAGCTTATAAAGATGCTGAGAAAGTTGTTGGTGACTAATAAATCACTCTTCATCTATAGTCTTTATTGGTAGTGCTTGTAAAGTCTCCAGCTCTGGGTTAGGCGTGTGTGCCCCTTCCTAGAAAAGGTCATGCCCTTATCAGTTCAAATTCACTTCATAAATCTCCTGTTGTATGAAGGAGTGTGTTTCTTCTTAGAAGTTTTAGAGGGTATTCTTCCTCCCCCTCCGTGCTGTACTTGAAGCTTGTTAGTCACTACTAGTAGTGACTAACAGCTTAACCCAAAACCATTACTAATCCCATGAACCGTACATTCCCTGAGGATTTAGGAGTCCAGTTATGATAGACAGCACCTCAGTTTTCTCCCCTGTAAAATGGAAATGGTGATACTCTCTGCACTTGGTCATGGCTTTAAGACCTGCTTCTTTCCCGTGTAAAATTCAGCTCTGTACGGTCAGCTGGTGTATATTATTGTGGGGCACCACAGTTCACTGCCCGTCTGCGCTGGGTGCAATCGCACTCCACACTTCACAAAACACTGGCTTCTGCTCTTTGAAGATGCTGGAAGAACAAGGGGAAGGTGTGCTGTGGAAGGGGAGCATTTCTACACTTTTTTTATCTACCCTTTCATTTCTTCCAGTCACCTCCTTCTGTCACCTAACTGCTGCGCCTGCTCTCCAGGCCAATGTGCTGTAGCACAGAGCAATAAGGGAGAAAGGGGAAAAGAGGTTTAGGCTGGAGGTTACTGACGCGGGTTGCATCATCTCTGTTTAGCAGCCGCTTTCTAGGTTCAAAGCTTGATTGAGGCCACAGGAGAAGAAAATAATTTCATGTCCTGATGGCCCCTTGTCTGATTTGCAAAGCAATGGCACTCTGGGGTCTGTGGATGCCGTGTCTTCCTCAGGAATCAGTATAATGCTTTGTGTTATCTGTAATTTTCATTAATTATCTGGAAGTAAATATAAAACTGGTGGCAGACAAATAATTGCTATTTGGTGGGATGCTATGCAAATGAAAAAGAAAGTGGAGCAAGGTAGATTTTGATAGAGTCAAATGCAAAGTTCAACATCTAGGTGCAACAAATGCTGATCATACCTAGAGGTCGCAAGGACCTGGGGGTTACCCAAAACCCAGGAACTGAAGGGTTTGCTGCTAACAGGGAGAGGCACAATGAGAAGCAATGGCTGGAGGCCGAAGCTTGACCCACGCAGACAAGCAGCAAGGCCCTGAATTATAAGCAGAGAGACTGGGATAAGCTAGTAGAGGAACGGGTGGATTTTTCAACTCTTGATTTCTTAAATGCAAGTTACTGTGCTCCATGTGGGAGTGACTGGGTGAAATCAAGTGACCTGTAACACACATGGATTCAGGTCGGATGATCTAACTGTTCTTGTTTGCCATAAATTCTCTTAAACTTCCAAGGCCGTAAAGGTTGACTGCATTGCTCCTGGGCTCTGTCCCGTGGCTTAATGCAGTAGGAACTAAAAGCAGAAACTTTTCAGCTCAAGGACCCTGTTTGTTAGACACTCCCTGAAGATGTTCCTGCTGTGGTTCTCAGATACAAGGCAACCTATTTCTATGAGGATCATTGCTGCTTTGTTCTTCCAGCTCCTCCCTTTTGGGCTGTTTTCCTTGGTTTTGTTTGAGGGAATGGCTGATGGCGTGTGCTTCCTCCGCTCCTTTTTCCAGGCACGGGGCCCGGTTTTTGTTTAATTCTCTCGGAAGATTACATGGTTTCACAGATAATCTGTCGAGAGTTTGGTATTTCATATGTCAATAAATGCATCTTTGAATGATGGATGGAAGCCTGGGGCTGGAACTGCCGGAGTGTTTGTGGGCTGGGACTGGAGGTGCACTGTGGGAGAACTGCATGGGAAATTCTGCTTAGTCCTGCTGTCTGCACCGCGTCAGACAGAACAGAGAAAGTGAATATACTGGGGTTTTTTAAGGCCTGAGAAATAATTCCCTTAAATCTTTGGGAGCATCCTGGTAGGCAACACGCTTGTGGGAGTCTCTAGTTTACTATCTGCTGAGTTGTGGATTTTATATCCATATTAGGTATAAATAGAGGTAGGCTGGGAGATAGAGAGAAGGTCACGGTGACTCCTCTGAGCACAGGATGAGCCTGTAATTATTTAACTGAGGCTTCAGTGTTAACTCTTATCATACACTGGAGCAACCACTGAGGCAGTCCCTGTTACAAAAATTAAAACCAGAATGATGAAAAATCGATACAGTGCTAGCACAGATCGCTTGGCATGTTCAAGAAAGCAGCGATAAGCTAAGACTCCTGGCCGGTTTCACGCAGTTCCTCATCAGCTGCAGTAGTGTTATCTGCATTACAAACTCAAAAATCACAATCCTGCTTCAGGGCAGGAGGAGAGGAAGGCAGTGAAAGCAGATTTCTCAGGGTCCCACATTTCTATGGTTTTATGAACCACGCCCTCTAAAATATGAAAATCCTGTTATCACCTTAAGGATCGTATTTGCATTTGTCTTCTGTAAGGCAGGGAGAGTGGGAGCAGAGGAGTTTAATCTGGTAGCGAATACATTATACACATTCTTTTTATTCTGTTACCCTCATTTTAGAAAACGCCAACGCTCTCTTGCAGTAGCAGGACTTCAGAAACTGGCGCTTTGAGACTTCTGAATTTGGGTGCTTTTCTTAAAGGCCAGAGAGTTTGTGCACGAGCCTCTTCCCATGCAGCGGCAGTGCAGTACGGCTCTGGGCTGAGTCACCCCGTTTCAGGCGGGTGCTGGTTTCCTTTCGGTAATGTGCAAAATGTTCCCTGCGCACATGTGTATGTGCTGAGTCTGTACTGCCGGTTGACAGTTTGTAGGCGCTTCAGTGCCAGAACTGTCTCTAAACACATACAAGTACCTATTGTGACGAGGCCCTGAGCTTGGCTGAGGCCTTTAGGCAGCGCTGCAAGAAAAATAATTAATATAATAAGAGGTTCTGAGCGATTGCAGCAGGGGGAAGTTGTGCAGCAGAAAAATAAGATGGTTATCAGAGGGGATTTAGCTGGTTGTAATGGAGTCGGAGGAAAGTGGTATTTTTGAAGTAGAAAGAAAAAAGCTGTTTGAACTTGTAGGGGAGAGGGCACCTGCAAACGAAGCCCAGCAGCTTCTTCCCAGCCCTCCCTGCTAGAAACTGCCCCTGCAGACATGAACTGAATAGGAGAAGGATTGAGCATGACCTGAGTTGCTGGGGAAGCGAGGGAGGGAGGGACGAAGGGGCCTACAGTGCCTGGGAGCAGGGACCGATTGGGCAAGGTGGAAAATGAAGCGATTAAACACACTTGGACTTGCTTGGAGATGGGAGGGGTACATTTTTTTTCCTGCCGCCCCAGGGCCCCAAAATGCATTGGCACGACACTACAGAGAAACCACTAATCCCAGTCGCCAAGGGGAGGGAACGGGGCTTTCTCGTTCTCTCCTGCTCGCCGAGCGCTTGGACCCCTGTTGAAGGAAAGGCTGATGGGATTAGAGGAAACAGCTGGCTCGAGTCTTACCCTGCGGGAGCTCACATTCTCGGGACTCGGGAAGAGAGGAGCGCCCTGCTGCCGAGTCGCATTCCAGGTCATTTGCTGAGCCCAGATGTTTTCTAATGAGCTCTATGATAAATCCTTTTCCTTTAGTACCGAGCCCAGTCCCTGCCAGCCAGGTCTGTCCCCAGATCTCTCTCTCTACGCATGGTCAGGCAAGTTGGACTTTGCAGTTCAAGCCAGCTAGCCAAATTGCCACTAGGACTCATGCCTTTCCGCTTTGCCTCCAAAAAGGGATTCAGTGCAGAGCTCCAATCTGTTATCCTAAAGCTGTGGCCTGATGGAGGTTGCTGGTCCAAATTCCCCCCGTGGCTGAAATTTACCCTCTAGCCTCTCCTTACTTCCATGTGTGTTATTAAGCCAAGCCAGATGCAGTGCTCAGGGTAGATTGACCTGGCGGTCTGAATGAGCAGTGAAGTGCTTCGGGTGAGTCTTAAAAAGCAGGAATGGTGTTTGTAAGGACTGCTCCATCCTTGCTCTTGGGTGCTGGAACTGCACAGAGGTGCGAGTCTCACGCTGGCAGCAGTGGGAGGATGCACTCCTCACACCCTCCCTGCCACCACTGTCCCCTCCCTTTATCTGCCTGAGATGGGAATGGGAAATCATCCTCCAGCTTTCGTAGCAGTAAAACCTTCGCCTCCATCTCCTGAGTACTGCTCCCTTCTCCTCAGGCGTGTATGCCCTTACACACAGCAATTTGAGGTCCTGAGCTGTTACCTTGGGAGATGTCTCAGGGCTTATTTAGGGACCAAGAAGTAGGAGTTCAACGCCAGCAGGTGATGGCCCGGCGAGAGAAGGGAGCTGATAAAGAGCCGTCTTTATTCCAGGGAGCTGCAATGCAATTCTGTACCCTTTTGCAAGTGAGATGCGGAGAGGTGAAGCGAGTTGGGTGATATGAGGTGGGGCAGGGTAGTTCACGGCAGACCCAGCCGTCGGTCTCCCGAATCCCTCGCGGGTCATGCCAGGAGGTTTAGCCCTTGAAAGTGCTTCTTCGGACCCTACACGGTGTGTCTCGGGGATGGTGAGCAAAACGCGAGTCGCTGGGGCAGAGACAGAGCGTGGGCCCCGCTGCGGGGGTCTGTGAAGGGCAGTTGCCTCTCATTGCTCCCCGCAGCCCTACGTGGACTCACACACTCTCACTTGCTCTTTCTTTTCCCAGCTGCCTTTCTCTGCGTGTGTTTTCTAGCATCCACCTATGGGCAGGGAGCCTTGGAATCTGCATTAAGACACAAATAAAAGGAATAGTTTTATTTTTAACTTACAAATACACCCTTTTAATTCTCACACCCACAGTTCCTAGTCCTGTCCTGACAAGCGGGGAGCCCCTGGCACTGTGGGCGTTTGTCAGCAGGCCCAAAACAGCAACAGCGGGTGAGGGAGGGAAGCTCCTGGAGAGCAGGTTTCTGCTGTGTCTCGGTGATCCAGCAGCAGGGGAAAGGGCTGAGGGGGAAGACGTAGGTGGGTGTGTGGATGTTTTGGGCAAGGCTCTGTGCACCTGTGTTTTCATATGGTGTCTGTCTCTGGTGGCAAACAACAGGCTGATGAAACGGGCTGTCGTCGGGGGGCGAGAGGAGAGTCGTGTTGTACTAACCCACGCGTCGCGTCGCGCGGTGTGAAAACAACAGCGTGGTTTGGCACGGGTGTTTCAGGGCCGGGCAGCAAGCTCCTCACAGCCTGCGAGGAGCGGGAGGTGGTAAGGGAGGGGGTGATGTCGAGCAAGAATCTAACAATGCTGCTGAAGCCAGGGACCCCGGCTAGGGGCAAGGGGCCTGGCCGGTGGGGACGGCTCCCTTTCTGCCGGTGTTGCCTCCCTGCGCTCCCTCCCGTCCACTCCCAGCTGCGGAACGGCTGCTTCTAGCCCGTGCCTGAGCCAGTGTCTGTCCAGATGACATCTGCAGGCATCAGGTCTTCACTCCTTGTGCTGGCTGCCATACCGCATTGCCAGAGTGGAAGGGGGAAAGTGTTGGCCCAGGGCTCTGACAGCCTCTCGGCAGCTTCTTTCATCCTCCAACCAGCCTGCTCTGTCATACCGCGCCTCTGCCTGACACCAGAAAACCTGGACTCTGCTCCTGGTGCCTCCCCACCCCCAGATTTACACATTGGTGCGTTTCCCTTTTCTGCTGTTTGACTGTTTACCGAACTGGAACACGAATGAATAGTAGGAAGCTGTGAATGAACTGCACGCTCACATCTCTGCATGCAGCCTGGCAGGTTACTGGGAGTAATCGCACCCCAGTGCCGAGGATCCCACACAAACCATCAAAATACTGAACAGTGGACCTGAGACACTTGGGTGAGTTTCACCTTAATGCCCGCGGTCTGTTGCTTTGTAGCTGGTTGCGGCTACATCTTATTTTAATTCGTTTATCCACAGACCTGAGAACTTCCAAGCTTCCGATGTCTGCTGTTTCCCTCATTGTATTATTCAAAATAAAATAACCTCCTGGGCAGGAGCTCACTGCTGGTCATGCTGGCCATGAGGAGCAGGTGGAGATTATTCAAAAGCCCAAGGTCAGCAATGGATGAAAATGTTGGGAGATGAGAGTTTGGGCTCCCGATATGGTACGTGGTCGTGGCAAAAGGCTGCTTCTTTGTCTGTTGTTGGCCCTTTTGGAGCTGAGCAGTACAGTACAGTTCAGGGCCGGGTAGGTTGCATCTAGCAGGATAAGAAAATGATGATGGGATCCGGTTTTTGCCATCTGTGTACAAAATCCTATTGTCCCAGAGCTGGAAGGAACCAAGCAGTGGGAAACCGTTCCTCCGCTGGCAGCCTCCAGCCCCCTTCAGCTAACACCCAGCCCCAAAGCTGGCTTCCCCAGCTTCTGTAGTGATAGGACAAGGGGGAACGGCTCTAAACTAAAAGAGGACAGATTTAGATGAGATACTAGGAAGAAATTCTTCACCATGAGGGTGGTGAGGCACTGGCACAGGCTGCCCAGAGAAGCTGTGGCTGCGCCCTCACTGGAAGGGTTCAAGGCCAGGTTGGATGGAGCTCTGAGCAACCTGGGCTGGTGGAAGATGTCCCTGCTGATGGCAGGGGGGTTGGAACCAGATGATCTTTCAGGTCCCTTCCAACCCAAACCGTTCTATGGTTCTGTGATTCTCCCCAGGAGCATTGCTGGGCTCGGCCAACACTTCTCTCTGCACTGCTGCTGCTCTCTAGCCATCTCCTCTTCCTGCGTCTCTGATCTCTGTGCAAATCTGCACCCAAACGGGAGCCAGAAAAGCCCTGCCGAGCCTTGCCGGTATCTGTTGATTTGGGTGGTTCCCTGCCAGCGTTTAAGGTGGAGGCCTTAATTGCGCCTTTACAGAAGCAGGGCCCTTCCAGTCTCCGACTGTCACCGTCACTGAAGGATAGCAATGAGTGGGGTTTCACTGGGAAGGTGTTTGGCCGACAGCTTTTTAATGGGAAAGAGAGAAAGAAAGAGAAGAGGAGGAAGGGAAGAGAAAAGAAAAAGATAAAAGATGAACCCGTCCTTCCTGGTGTTGTAGAACTTTCCCAGAGGCTTCACTGCAGCTGGGGCTCTGCCCCAGGCCGTCTCTCTCCCAAGCAGGGCGTTTAATGAGGAGCCGCTCGCGTTCACTGAGCCGAATCCAGACTTGGTGCGAGTCATGGCGGGGGCAAACGCTGGGAAATCGCCTTCGCGGCGGGGTTGGCTCTCCTGGCCAGCTCGTTCCTAGGGACGCGCCTTCCCCTTCGCCTTCAGCCCTCGGCGGGGGCTTCACCGGCCCGGACGGGCGCTCGGTGCCCACCCCGAGGGCTGCCAGTC
>Ga0065711_1002289_pt1 | contig 34969 bp, 18 predicted proteins | sample Hoacrofraction12_FD_59098 | JGI IMG/M metagenome (GOLD analysis project Ga0065711, IMG submission 59098) | Hoatzin crop microbial communities from Cojedes, Venezuela - Epithelial fraction 12 v2 (version 2) | ecosystem: Host-associated > Birds > Digestive system > Esophagus > Crop | place... | reverse complement strand
CCAGAAGCTTGATGCACCCCATAGGGACAACAAACTGTGAACAAGGTGCAGCTGAAGACAGTGACAAGCTGTGCCAGCAGTCACTGGTAGTTAATAGGAGAAGGATTTGATTTAAAGAACAGTTTTGGGGCCAACTCATAATGTATTGTATTTTCCTTTCCTCTCTCTCCCTTCCTTCCCCCCCAGCAGTTCCTTTTGGGTAAATAATTTAATTCACAGCTTGTGAGCTAGGAAGCATTGCTTATGGTTCGGTTGAGTTTCCCAGATGTCGGTGTCGGTGGGTTTTTTTGTAATTAGTGTTCATGACTGAAACGGGGCTTGTCGCCTGGGAAAGAGGGTAGAGGCATTTTTAGCAAGATGGGAATGAACAGGATGAATGATCCCCCTTCTTCTGGGATCTGAGCATTTTCTATAGTGATTGAAATGAAAACTGTGAGCCTCGGTTGTGAAATGCATTGCTTTACGGTGAAATGTACTAACCTCATCTACACCCTGCTCGGAGTATATTCCAATATATACTTTGATGTTCATGCTTTTCTGCACCTGACATGGGACACTGGTAAGCTTGTTAGGGGTGATGCATTTATGTAGTATTCCCTGGATTTGTCTGTCTGCTTGCTTTTCTAAGCTCACTTACCTGCTAGTAGAACGATTATTCTCCTCGGCAATCAGTGAATTTTCTGTGTATTTTCCAGCAGGACAAACATACACAAAGAGCCAGTTTCGAATTTAAAATCACTTTTTTCCTTTCCAGTGGGCTTCCATCCACATTAGCAACTCCGTGCTTCTGCTGGAGATGTTACTGGAGGAGGATCCAGTCTGCTACCTGAATCACACCTTCACTTTAGGTATCTGGTTAACCAGCCCCCCTGGAATAAGATCCTTACAAAGCCAGTTAAGAAAGACTAGTGTCTTTTAATGCCTCCAGGGAAAAATCCTCCCTGCATAACTTAGGTGCCCAGCCATAGGTGGGTGGGATTTGTGGAACACTGGAGGACTTTGAAGGCACTAGGAATAGGATTTATTTGACTAAATGTCAAGTGTCTAAGGACTAAATGTGTTGTATGCATCAGAGAGGGATCCTCACATATCCTACACAGTGAATGGAGAGAATTAAACATTCCTATAGCAAAATTATCCTGAATTGGTATTTTAACTTTGTATGCTCTGTGTTACAGAGACAACTTTCTTTTCATTTACTAGGATAGGGTGACTAGTTCAGCTTAGATGTTTTGGACCCTGCCCACAGTATGGGCATAATGGATTTTTTTGTTTGATTTAGAATGTATTAAATAAAAAAGGTTAAAATAAGAATGAGAGGAGAGGAAACAGAACATACCAACTTTGGACAATTTAAACTCCAGGCAGACTGTCTTTTTTTTCCTATGCTTTCATCATTAGATCTTTTCTTCAACCTCTCTTTAAAAATCTAAATAAATATTGAAAGTAAAATGTTTTGAGACAAAAGATCTTGGCACACAGGGAACTAATTATCCTGTGAAAAATGGAGTAGTTCAGAGATTTTGGTGTCTGAGCAGTTGAGGAATGCTGGAGAGTAGCCAGTTTCCAAATTTCTAGGCACAGCACGGGGCTTTCTATGCTGAAATCCTAATATCGGCAACAGCGGTTTTGCTTTCAGTTTTTAGTGTTGGATTTTTCCAAACTTTGAAATTTCTTGGTTTCTCATTTCATTGGCTTCTTTTAAAATTACCCCTCTCCACTGCCTTCTTAGTCACTGAAAGAAGATCAAGACAAAAGGACAGAAAGTACCCCAAACCCCCTCCTCTTATCTCTTCTTCATGCTCTTATTTATTTTGGCATAAAATCCCGGAAAAAGATAAAAAGTCAAAGCATGCCATAGTAAGGGAACAGGCACAAGCATCTTTAAGTTCTTAACAGTTGCAAAGTAAGAAAAGTAGAAAATATTGACAAAGAAACAGAAATTCGGCCTGTTGGTTCAAAGCTGTCTATTGAAACTTGTCCCTAGGGATAAAAGTCCCCTGAAAAGAGACAGTTTTAAAATTTTGTCTGTTGCTCTTCCGACAAGAATCTAGATCTTTTAACCAATATTTTACAAACGGAGACAAAGATCTAGTATCAACACATGTATCATCCTTTGCAAGCAGCTTAACTGGTTTTGCTTGCCCAGTACTATGCTTGACTGGTGGCTGTTGTCTCACCTTAGGTAGCTCCATGCTTAGGTTGTTATACAGTTTAGTTACTGCACTACTTTATGAACATATTAATTTATATTCATGTGATGTTTTAGTCTTAATTTTCAGAATGGTCTCTTCATATTTTATTTTCCTGCATCTTCAGGGGGTAAAATCTATACCTTATTACACACATATTATTGCACAATTTGTCAGCTCTAATGCCATCCATCTATACAACAGCACAATCACTGCTTTGTGGCTTAAATGTTATTTCACAGCGTGGTGACTCTTACTGAGCTGGGCTTACTTGAGTATGGATAACTTGAGTTAACTCTGTTGTAAATGCAGCCTAAGGTACAACAGACACACTTCAAAATTAGCTCAAGGCTTCATGTATAGTCAGAAGACACGCTTTCCTCAGAAAGCTAAAAATAAGGAGTTCAGGGAATGATTTTCACGGGAAAAGGGCATTACTCTCAAGGGGAGTGGCAAGAGGAAGCTGGGCCACAGAGTGTACCCTGGTCATGGGACCAGTGCTTGGATTTGAGGGTGCCAGGAGCAACTCCTTGAGCAGACCTAGGTGTACCCCCACACACTGCAGACCAGCTCCAGGAATGGATGTGTAATTAAAACATGACAGCGACTGAGCTTCAACCCTGTATCTCTGCTCACGCAACTTCAATTGTTAGCCCACTAACTTTTCTTGGTCTCTTTTCTTGGGCTAGTCCAACCAGGACTCTCTAAGACAAACCTGTTGTAGAGGGGCTAGTCCTCAGCAGTGGTGACATTAGTCAGACGGTGACAATTGGACTCAAAGAACATGCAACACTGGACACAAGGATCGTGGAAAAGATCGTCCTAGAAGCTATGGTAAGTAATGCACATGGAGGACAGAGAGAGGATTCGAGAAAGCCAGTATGGCTTCACCGAGGGCAAGTCTTGACTGACCAACCTATTGGCCTTCTATAATGGAGTGACTACTTCAGTGGACAAGGGAAGAACTATGGATGTCACCTGTCTGGACTTCAGTAAGGCCTTTGACATGGTACCCTACACCATCCTCCTTTCTAAATTGGAGAGATGGATTTGATGGATGTACTGTTCAGTGGATGAGGAATTGGTTGGATGGTCACATCCAGAGGGTAATGGTCAACAGCTCGATGTCCAGATGGCAATCGGTGATGAGTGGTGTCCCTCAGGGGTCTGTATTGCGACCGGTATTCTTTAATATCTTCATCAATGACATAGAAGGTGGGATCGAGTGCACCCTCAGCACATTTGCTGACAACACCAAACTGAGTGGAGTGGTTGACACACCTGAGGGACAAGATACCCGGACAAGCTTGGCAAGCTTTCAACGTCCTGCGCTTGGGTCAGGGCAACCACTGGAATCTGTACAGGCTGGTGGGGTGAAGGGATTGCAAACAGCCCTGTGGAGAAGGACTTCGGGGTACTGGTGGGTGGAAAGCTGGACATCAGCTAGCAGTGTGTGCTCACAGCCCAGAAAGCTGTCCTGGGCTGCATTAAAAGAAGTGTGTCCATCAGGTTGAAGGAGGCGATTCTGCCCCTCTACTCTGCTCTGCTGAGACCCCCCCTGGAGTCCTGCGTCCAGCTCTGGAGTCCTGCATCCAGCTCTGGAGCCCTCAGCATAGGACAGACATGGACCTGTTGGAACGGGTCCAGAAGAGGGCCACAAAAATGCTCAGAGGGATGGAACACTTGTCCTATGAGGAAAGGCTGAGACAGTTGGGGTGGTTCAGCCTGGAGGAGAGAAGGCTGCGGGGAGACCTGATTGCAGCCTTTCAGTACTCACAGGGGGCTTATAAGAAAGATGGGGACAAATATTTTAGCAGGGCCTGTTGCGATGGGACAAAAGGTAATGGTTTTAAACTAAGAGAGGGTAGATCTAGACTAGCTATAAAGAAGAAATTTTTTACCATAAGGGTGGTGAAACACTGTCACAGATTGCCCAGAGAGGTGGTAGATGCCTCATCCCTGGAAACATTCAGGGTCAGGTTGGATGGGGCTCTGAGCAACCTGATCTAGTTGAAGATGTCCCTCCCACAGCAGGGGGGTTGAACTAGATGACCTGTAAAGGTCCCTTCCAACTCAAATTATTCTATGATTCTATGATAAGGCCAAGATTAGTCCCTGGCCTTTTTCGGTTATACTGTGAGACACAGCATGGACTGCACATGCCACATTCCTCACTTGGAAAATCAAGAGGTCAGGATTATAGAAATCTAACTACGATTAACAAATCCTAATGATGTCTGAATTTGCTTCCTTGCCAGTTCAGTTTCTCCCATAGCCAAAGACTCAGTCAACCCAATGAGGCCCCATGTCACAATAGGTTTCACTCTTGCCACTAACGTATGCTAATACAGCTAAATTGCTTGTTTATGGCTCAATAACGATAGTTTACCTGCTCATCTTGTTGGCAAGCAGGAAATAAAAAAACATTATGACAAAAAAATCAGAAAGGTAGTGTAGTAAGACCAGAGTCCACTGTGTTATGGTAAGGTCAGGCAGTCAAATAAAGTCATGGAAACCTAGTGTCATTCTACCTCGTTTTAGACATCTAAGAAAATGTTTGATTTGGGAAAGTCCTTCCTCTCCTTGTTTTTTATAGATAATGCAGACAACACACAGAAAGCTGTTGATCACCTAGATGTGCTGATTTACTCACTGAAAATATTTTTCTCTCACCAATGAACTTACATAGAACCTAAAGGAAAAGCACCACTGATGGCCTCCTACAGCTTGGTGGGGTGACTTTATTCTGCATCCTGTAAGGGTCAGAAGAGTTGCAGCCCTGTGCTCTAGATGCCTTTTGGTTTCTCCTTTCATTTTTTAGAAAACAGGCAGCAGTGCCAGAGGCAGGATGTGAGAGAGGCCAGACATGTCTCTTGCCTTCCAGGTTTCCCAGCTAATGCGGCATGCTAAACCCCTGCGGTGGGAAGGAGACAGGGTTTCGGATTCACAAGCAGACAGCTGTGGACCAGCACTGCTCTGTATCCTCACTCGTTGTTGTTTCTTCTTAAATGGTGTGACCAAAATCTTGTCTAGTTCACATTCAGGGAGGAAAATAGTGTAATAAGGAGAATAAAGGAGATCTGAAAGCCTTAGGTGCAAGGGCAGAAAACACTAGATAAATATGGCTTTGATTCCTTCTATCTGCGCAGTTCTCCCTGGGGAGAGCTGAACCGCTTTTAAGTGGATCCTTCTTTTACACCAGTGAACCTACTGTGGGTTGGGCTTCTGGCTTTGTAAGAAACAATGACTTTAATTGTTTTTTAAGATATACAACCATTCAGTGCTTTAAAATGAAACAAAAAACCCCCACATTTAATTCCACCAGGCTTTTTATGTCATGACCTTCCTGCAGTGCTCGAGTTATACAGTAGGGAAAAAGTGTCCCTTTTGTCCCTTTCTTGCATTACAGATTCATGAATTTTTAAACTCGCAGTATGGGGCAACCGCTGTCAAGTAACAATGGAAAAATGATATTCTGTCCAGCGGTGCATAAATCCCAAGAGAGCAGACAGGTAGCAGCAGGACCTGAAATGAAAGGTGCATCTCTGATGCTGTGAAAAAAACCAGGAGAGAATCTTCCCTCTTTCTTACCCTTCCCTATTTCTTGTCTCACCACTTTTACCTCATTAGCTTTGTGTATCTAAATGTTGGTTGTGCCCAACAGAAGTGACAGAAAGCACTTGCATTTAGTAACAAAAACAAATTAGCGTCAATTTGTATCTATTGGCTGATATGCCTCCAGCAGGGGAATGAGTTGAAATACAAAACCATAAAAGCTGGGAACTCTGTCGCATCTTCAACAACAAGCTTTTAAAAACATCTGCCAGAGTTAATTTCTTATGCTAGTTATAATACTAGTCATAAGAAAATAAAACTCTCCAGTTATCAAAGTCTGGTAAGCACACCTGTGTCTATACCTATATTCTTCTTTCTAATTGAGAAGAACCAAAAATCTGGACCCTTCCCCTTATAATTACAGGACTTCCTTTTGCCTACTTTGTACATCTTAATTGTGAGCTTGCATATGTATAAGGCATTTCCAGCGTTGGGTGGACACTGCCACCTTTCCTGCTTCTCACAGGGGCTTCATCTTGCTAAGCAAAGGTAAGAGCATCATTGGGAAGGACCAGTGTGGAACTGATAAAAAAATCTCTTAACACCAGACTACCTCTATTGGTTCCAGTTATCCCAGGCAAGTTGCAGTTAATTTCTCATTGCCTTTTTGAGATCAAGCTCGGGATCACTGTGTCTAAACAAGCTATGTTAGATTAATTACTGAAGGCAGTAATCTCTCTAGGGCTATAGACTTCAGCAGAAAATTTTGACAAGTAATGAAATACCTCAGTGTTATAAATCTTTTCTTATCTTTCAGAGATTTGTAATCCTATGAGCTGTTATACCGTAAGCATAAAAAAAAGGATTCTAGAAAGTTGCCCATTTAAATGGCCATGACATTAACCAAGTAAGTAAAAAAGAATTTGCTAGGGTCAGTTTTTTACAGCAATGAACAAAATGCATGTTTCGGTTTCAGCTAAGCTTTGAAAAATACTTTTTTGTAGTTTCCTGATATAAAACAAAGACAAGAATCTGAAAAAGTTTAGTTATCTTTTTTAAAATATTTTACGTAACATGTTCATTTTGGTGTTTTTTTTCTCTGTGGAGTCCTTTTTCTCTTAGCAAGCAGTAACCTGAAACTGTGTGTTTGAGGCTGATTTTTCTCTGTAAAGATACATACCATGAAGGTGCTGTAGACTATACACAGAGAAGAGAGCTGAGGGGAAAAGTTTGTTTGCTAATGACTTACAGGTGAAACCAAAGGAAAGTGAAGAAATCCTGATTCGTTTGTTCATTACTTACAGGCTTTCGACTTTCTCTGTGTTAAGATCATAGCATCACTTTACCCTTTCATGTTCCATTCACCCTTTAATATTCTGGCACAAAGTAGATTAACATAAAATACTGGTGATTTTGAAGTGCTTACAACAACTTACAAGGAAGACTGGGCGTCACTGTAGACAACTGGTGAAGAAAGGGAAGAAGTTAATCTGGTGAGCATCTGGAGGGTAACATCTTCTAACAACATTGCAAGGAAAATAAAATCCTGTTAACTTCTTTTAATGTTTTAGAGAACTTGCACCCATATTTGTTGCTTCCATTCCGCCCTCAAAGACATAACACTAGAAAAATCAACTACCTACCTCTGAAGGGGGTTTGTCCTTGTCAGTATAATAAGAAAAAGGGAAAGAATATTTATATCTACTAGTGAAAGTGTACACACAGGATAAGACCTACCTTCAGTGGATTGTGTCCTTCCCAGTTTCATTTTTCCCATTTAAGGGGCTTTAACATCAACTCCTTTTATCATTCACAAAGAAGATAACTGATTTCTTCTACTTCTATGTCTTCTAATTATTTTTTTCTTTTTTTTTTTTTTTAGCCCCAAGGAAATTTTCTAATTAATGCAATTAATCATCATCTTGCCATTTCTTTCCATCCCATTCCCTGACTTTTTACTTCTGTTGATGAAACCATGGCAAAAACACAGTAAGAAACTAGTAACGGCACCAGAGCAAAATGCTTCCAGGAAAGAAAGTACAGGCAAAGGAAAGGATCAGATGGGAACAAAAGCAGTGTCTAGTTTCTGGCTGAGTTTTGGAGTTCATACTGCTGCAAAGACTTGCTCTGGAAAGGAACAAGAAGTGTTACAAGGTCTTTTTACTCAGACTGAGTAAAGATTTCTGTTCATCACTGATACTGCTGAGGTGATTTAACTGTTGTACAGTATTTTCTGTGTGTGGATGGACTTGCAGTTAATGGGCAAAGGATTTGGGGTGTATTTCTTTAATGCTCAAGGTTGAAATTCTAACACAAGTTTATTTCCTGGGAAATCAATGAAATGAAGCTGGATAATGGTAAAGTATACTGGATTCATCCAATCAATATTTCAGTAGGAAACTATTTCAGCTTCTTCAATCTGAGTGTACTACTGTATTGACTCTAGAGTGGCTCTTTATATCTATATGCCTTAATAAAGTAGGTGAAGGAGTTGGAACTTGTACCAAGTGCCCTTCTGGAAAGAATTTTCAGCATTTACCCAATAATTTTGGTCCTTTGTAGACCTGAGAAGAAACATTCTACTATTTTTGAAAGATGAGACTATTAGAAGTAACTACTTCTCTGGGTAAACTTGTGTATTACCTAGAATTTTCTAGCCTTCATTGGCCATGTACTAAAGAAAGTCCCAGACATTGTCAAGCTTGGACTCAAATTACAGAGGGGGATGATAGAGATGGGATAGATAGCATACTCTATGGGAAGTTGTGCAGCTGCTGAACAGAGGTTCTGGTAACTCACAGTTACTATGCAAGAATCCTCTCCCACAAAATGTGCACGTGAGCATAGAGAAAACAAACCTTGCCCAGTTACAGCTATAGCCTGCATCATCCTGTAATATTGCCCCAAATCTGAGTGCTTTGGTTAAATGTCTAGAGCTCCCACATTATTCTTGGTTTAAGATGCTAGTGATTTGCATGAAGGTTTGCCTTTTAGATACACTTTGCAGTCCTGTTTGCTTATAGCAACCTGCTTGGAAGTCTATAGACTTAATTGTGAGGATTATTTGCAGTGATTGCTTGTACCTTTTTAACAGTTGTGGTTCAGGAAAGAGTTTTTCATCTGATCGTTATGAAGGTGCTAATTTTGATCAACTATTGTGTTTTGAAGTCCTGTGCAAAATGTGTTTATGCAGCCAAATGTGGAGGGAAGGATGAGCTTACTGAGATGTAACAGCTGTGGAGAATGTGGGAAGCAGGGGTGAACAAGTTAGCAACCTGTCTTCCCCTTATGAAGGGAGAACAGGGTGTCCTGAAGTCTCTAGCATGTGCTGTGAAGTTGATTTGTGAGATGTTTGGTACCATGCTCTTTAGATATAATCTGAAACCTCTCCAGTATTTATATGAAGAAAGATAAAAAATATAAAACCAGGAGTGGTTTCAGATCACAAAGCGTGCCATATCAGAGAAGGATGAGTGCAATGCCAGTCTTGCTGGGGTAGCTTCACAGCTACAGGACCACAGGCATATCAAAGAGGCAGGATCCTGCACAGACCAACGAGGGCCACTGAGGGATGCTGGTGTCCTCTTAACTTTCCATGGAAGATCTACACTTGTCAGAGATCTTCTCAAGGCATAACTAACAACTGTCTAAGTGTGAACAAAATATAAACAGAAAAGGTGTAATCTTCAAGGCAGTGGGGAAAGAAATAACAATTCCTAAAAAGTTTTGAATGTGACTGATAACTTTCATTCTATGATTAATCATGTTTATTGGTCTGATCCATTGTCCATGGAGGTCAATGAAAACACACTTACTTCTACAGACCTTTGCTGTAGTTTAACCCGGCAGCTGGCAACTAAGCACTAGACAGTCACTCGCTCACCCATCCCCTTTCACCCCATTGGGATGGCGAGGAGAAGTGAACAAAACGCGAAACTTGGAGGCTGAATCATAGAATGCTTTGGGTTGGAAGGGACCTTTAGAGGTCATCTAGCCCAACGCCCCCACAGTGAGCATCTTCAACTAGACCAGGTTGCTCAGAGCCCTGTCCAACCTGGCCTTGAATGTTTCTAGGGGTGAGGCCTCCACTACTTCTCTGGGCAACCCATTCCAGTGCTTCACCACCCCCACTGTAAAAAATTTCTTTCTTATGTCTAGTGTAAATCTACCTTCCCTTACTTTAAAGGCATTGTTCCTTGTCCTATCGCAACAAGCCCTGGTGAATATATTTTCCCCATCTTTCCTATAGGCCTCCTTCAGGTACTGAAAGGCTGCTAGAAGGTCTCGCCGCAGCCTTCTCTTCTCCAGGCTGAACAGCCCCAACTCTCTCAGCCTGTCCTCATAGCAGAGGTGCTCCAGCCCTCGGATCATCTTTGTGGCCCTCCTCTGGACCTGTTCCAACAGGTCCATGTCCATCTTTTGCTGAGGGCTCCAGAGCTGAATGCAGTACTCCAGGTGGGGTCTCACCAGGTTGAGATAAAGACAATTTCTTAAGGTAACAGAGAAAAAATACTAATACTACTAATAATGCTAATAATAGCAATAATGTATATACAAAACAAAGTATGTACAATACAATTTTTCTCACCATCTGATGACTAATTCACAGTCAGTCCCTGAGCAGCAATCACAGAACCTGGAAATCAAGAATTTCTCTGAATTCCCCCAAAAATTTGAACTCCCAGACAAAGAGAGGATGCGAACTCATGGAAGCAAGAAGAGCCAATAGCTTCCTGCCCCCCAGCCAACCACCAGTTTATTAAACGGACCATGATGTCTATGGTATGGAATATTTCCATCGGTGAGCTTGGGCTATCTGTCTGGCTCTGCTCCCTCCCAGCTCCCGCACACCTGCTCATTAGCTGAATATGAGAAACTGGAAGAAGTCCTTGATTTCATAGCAACAACCGAAAATATCAGTGTCATCAACATTCTTCTCCTACTAAATCCAAAACACAGCAGCTACTGGGAGGAAAATTAACTCTATTCCAGCTGAAACCGGGACAATCTTCAATCAGGTAATCTATTTTTTATTCGGCTTCTGTCATCCCAACATAGGCAAACCACTTGTATGCAGGAATATCCCAGCTATTGTAGTGCAGTGAACCAGGTCTATATTATAAATGTGTTAGAAGTCAGAAATCGTAGAACACTAGGATGTTTGAAAACACAGTTCTTTTGATAATCTTGTATGTGGCATCCAAAATCACAGCTTCCTCTGTAACCTCTCCTTTTTGCAATTGTGGGCAATATCCTCCAGAAAATATGCTATCCTTTTCTTGTAATCCTCTGAGCTGAACAGATTTTAAATGGTACAATGATATATAGCAAAGATTTGCCCCAATGCACTCAACATTTGTTGAGGAAATTTTGAACTCTGCTACTGCTTTGTTGGAAATGTGCCTGGTACAGTGTTGCCTCGTGAGTGGGGCATGCATAGTGGCATAAAGCTTACCTGAAAAATATCTGAAGATAAGCCTAAGAAGACTGTGTACTCATTTGCATGTATAAAAAGTTGCAGTAGCTTCCGGTGTTCAAACAGAATTATTTCTCATGAAAATGTTTGCAGATAGGTTTCTTTTTTCTTTTTTTTTTTTTTTTTCAGTGCAATCAGCCCAAGATATTGCATCTGGGAAAGATTTGTTGCTATCAAAAGTAGGCACCAAAAGTGACATAAGAAATGCAGTTCTCTAAGTGGATATCAGTTGCATTAATACGACTCTACCTACGGTGAATGGATACCGCCTCCTCTGGTCCATCCTGCTGAGAGGGCATCTGCTATATATGAGGATGGGAGGTGTTTGATTTCTATACATATATCATCTTGTCTCCCTAGGGACAACTGTGGAATTAAAAGGTTGGATCTAGGTTTAATTCCACAGCCTAGTTAGTATTGTTCTTGGAGTAGATCTGGGAAAAATTCAAACTGTGCTACACGCCGGTTCATAGAAGAATCTACTATTCCACCTAGCTTGAATAAAAGATCTACTGAAAACCCCTGAAGGGACAGGAAAATCTTCAGAATACTTATTCATCCTCAGTCAATTACAGCAAAGGATCTGACTGCTGAAGCACACTCTGCACCACCTCAGCGCTGTAGGCTGGGGCAGTCTCAGAGGCATTCACTCAGTTTAATGTTAGTTAAAGGTAAGCATTGTCAAGTTTCTATTAGCAGGTAAAAGAGATTCAAACCAAATCCAGCACTACTGGAATCTTCGCAAATACCAAGCGTAAAGCTTTAATCTCTACAGTTTCAACTTTTATTTAAGCCTAAAAGCACATCTAATATACCTGTGTTGTTGAATGAGTATTTATAGCAGTAAAGAGCATTGCCTGGTCTGCTGAAAATCTTCATTGCCTACCTGCCTACACTAGCTTCACCATGAAATACAGTGTTTCTAAAATGCTACCTGTGATTAGAGACATGCTGTCAGGTTTAGTATTGAGACCAGGCTGCAGCAAGGAGTGTGGAAAAACTCCAGTTCACAGCTTTAAGCTTAAATCAAGCTTTAATTCTGGGCAAAAAAAAACCTGATGTAAAGATGAAATTCATTTCACCTTCATCAGAGCTGAAGTATGCTCGAGGTATGGGGGATGCACACAGACTGCAGATGCAGCTTAGATGCTCTCAGCGCATGAGACCATGAAGACAAGTCAGAGCACAGTCCCTTGTCTGCCTTTTCTGCCTTTTCTGCGTGTTACTGTTTTAGCTCTAGTTTTGGTTCCACCAGCTCCTTTTTGCCAAGTGTGTGATATGTCATGGCCATGAATGTGTGTGTGTAATATCCGTGCAGCCTATCGTCTTCTCCTGCTTTGGCTTGCCTCCACTTTCCTTTCCCACCCCGTCGCCTGCAGAGCTCCTTCCGATTTGGCAGGACATCCTTTGGTCTCTCGCTGCTCCAGCCTCAGCAGATCTTAAGTGTTACAGTTGGAGAGAGATTTTAGCTGGCCTTCAGTTCTGCAGCGAAATTTCTCAGGTTGTGGTTACAAAAAGAAAGAGCCCTGGAAATAATGAGAAGATAAAGTTGACAACGTGCTTGGGTATACCACCATCTGCAGCATATGTTAGACAGGAGCAGCATGCAGAAATTCTGTCACTGTGCTCTCCACCCCGTTTCAAGACCACTTGCATTGAAGTCCTATTTATGAACATGTAAACGAGGAGCGTTTAATGTGGCAGTGTTACATGTTGTGAAACTAAAGTGTTTCTTCTTAATGTACTTGAGGAAAAGAGAATAAAAGATATCTTTTCATAAACAGCTACTCATTTGACTTCGTACCTTAAGCATTTTGATGCATTGGACGTGTCTAGTGACTTAAGTAGAAACATGCTGCTATTCATAAAACCTTCTTATGCTTACTCTTTCTGTGTTGCTTCATAGAGCACACCATAATCTACATACGTAATTTTATTTCTTTCTTCTGTGACTGAAAAGGCACATAACCATCCTTTGACTTGGCTCAATGTTCTTCAGCATTATAGTAGTGCAAGTACTAGAACACCTGATTTGGAACATCTTGGAAACTTCATAGGATAATTATTTGTAGGAGCTTTCTTTTCAGACAATGTCAGCTAAAGGACTGATATTTAACAATCAATTAAAACAGAACTGAGAGGGTTTTGGTTTTTTACCACAGCACCATGGGGATAATTCACGTCTTTACTCAAATTATTCAGATTCATGGTTTAGGGTAGAAAATGATAGCAGCTTGTTAGAAGCAGAGTATTATTTATCCTTCTAATAATCTGTAAGGATTTAGGTTTCTTTTTTTTTAAATAAAATGCTGATTATTTTCTTGTGTCGGTGACAATACAACAAATACAAGAAACTCATTCACACCCAATCCTTACCTTGTTCATTCTGAGCCTGTGTTTTACAAGGGTCATTATAATTATTTATGCTCATGTGAACAACCTGGGCTTGGAAGTTCACCTAGTATTCAGCAGCTTTCAAATGTTGGCCTCAAATTCATTTTGATGGGAAAAACATCATTCTTTAAAAAGGCACATTTATTTACTTAATTGTTCCTTATCAGGAAAGACTACTCATCTCGTGATGCAAACCTCTTGGGAAATCTATCTTGTTCCACAAATATTTCTGCTGTCATTAGAAAAGCTGATTGAATCTGTGTAAGTCATAAAATGTTTAGTTAGTACTCTGTGAAGGGAAATCTGTATTTCATTACAGCAGTCTCTTTTTTTTTTTTTAAAAAAAAAGTATTTATCTTGAAGAGAAGCTTTGCAAATGGTACTTCATTCAGTCCATCAAACTTCCAGTTTCTCTGATAAAGATGAGTTATAATAGCACAATCCCAGCTTTGAGCCATTAGCTGGTGGAGGCGTTCTTATTTCTGATTGCAGGATGAGCTGTGTGATTTATATTCCTGAAACGTTGGCTGTGGTGAACTAAAGCAAGTAATTTTTATAATGATCTAAGTAGCTAAGGCCAAACTTTTTCGTAACTGCCACAGATTACCATAGTGTAGAAAAAATGCTGATATTGCAGAAAGACATGATAAGTGAAACTTTGGAGCATTCCACTGTGTACGCATGCAGTCCTGAAGAATTTTAAGCTGGGACCCCTACCTGCATCACACTTGGCTCGATTAAGCTGCTGTTTCTCCTTTTTTTTATTTTTCATTTTTAAGTCACCACAGTATACAATTTAGTCAGACCACACCGGCATACTATAACAGTTATTAAAGCTTAGTCAGTGGTTTTGTACTATAAATGCTCTATTTTTAGAAGTTTCTAACTAGACTATAAAAATAGCTTTGGTCAGACCTGGAGTTAGAAAGCCTCTGAATAGGCATTGTGTTAAAAAATTTAATTAAAAATAGCAGGCTGCATTTGGAAATAAGTAAATGCAACTAATGTAAGTAACAGCATTTGAGTCACCCTCTGTGTACTGTGACTTCCCTATCAAAGCAACAACTCAAGAAGAATTTGGTCGTACACTTATCACACTGCTTTACCTGCTGTACGTATGGTTCTTCTGTAGATCTACTGAATTCCTAGTTGTTTGGGTTTTTTTCTTATTTTATCTTCCCATGTAGCTTGATCCATATACAGCCCTCTTTACCCTGAAAGAACTGTATTGTTAAAGATGTGCAGGTTAGGCAAGTGGTGGATGATGCACACACAACCATGGAAGCTTGGTAGCTTAGTCTTTCCACTAGATAGTGGGAGGGGTTTTCCATTCCTCTGTACCTTTCCAGTTGCATTCATGAGTGTCTACAGAACACTAGATAGAATCAGAGAATCATAGAACGCTTTGGGGTGGAAGAGACCTTTACAGGTCATCTAGCCCAACTCCACTGCACTGAGCAAGGACATCTTCCACTAGACCACGTTGTTCAAAGCCCCATCCAACCTGGCTTTGAATGTTTCCAGGGATGGGGCCTCCACTACCTCTCTGGGCAACCCATTCCAGTGTTTCATCACCCTCGTGGTAAAAAAATTTTTCTTTATATCTAGCCTAAATCTACGCTCCCTTAGTTTAAAGCCATTGCTCCTTTTCCTGTCACAACAGGCCTTGCTAAAAATATTTTCACCATCTTTCCTATAGGCCACTTCAGGTATTGAAAGACTCCTATAAGGTCTCCCCGCAGCCTTCTCTTCTCCAGGCTGAACAGCCCCAACTCTCTCAGCCTTTCCTCAAAGGAGAGGTGCTCCAGGCCTCGGATCATCTTTGTGGCCCTCCTCTGGACCTGCTCCAACAGGTCCACATCCGTCTTGTGCTGGGGGCTCCAGAGCTGGACGCAGGCCTCCAGGTGGAGTCTCATGAGAACGGAGTAGAGGGGCAGAATCACATCCCTCGACCTGCTGGCCACGCTGCTTTTGGTGCAGCCCAGGATATAGACAGTGGGAGGGGTTTTCCGTTCCTCTGTACCTTTCCAGTTGCATTCATGAGTGTCTACAGAAACTGTGCAGAAGTTGTGAGGGATTGTTGTGAAGGCCCCTTGCCGTTCCTTTCTTCTGCTGCAGGGATGTTGGCAGGAGGGATGGTGCTTGAGCGGAGATGTGCCAGCACTCAGACACTGCAAAGAGAGCACCATAAGCCTTTATCAAGCCAATAAAATATCTGCAGATTGTGGAGAGGAAAAGAGAGAAGAAAGGAACCCTGTGACCTAAATTTTCCGTGTCTAAATAAATCTAAGCAAGTTGTGGTTGTGGGCTGGTTTTTTTGGGGTTTTTTTTTTTGGTTTGTTTTTTGTGTTTTGTTTTTTTTTTTGGTCAAAGGAGGCTGTGGAGAGTGGAGGATGACCTGTGAGTGTGGTGTCTGTGATGTTCAAAAGCTGCCAGCTCTGTTTTGGTTAGGTTGGGTTTTATCCTTTCTGCTGTCTTTGCTTGCATGTTGGCCTGATTCTTCGGATCATGGAGGCACAGACAACAGAGGAACAGATGTGATTCCTGGATCACTGGGGCATAATTGCTTTAAGCAATGAGCTAGCTCCTGTTACTCGATTTTGGTACAATAGGCAGCAGGTCACTTAGCCAACAAAGTCACCTACCTAGGGTCTGTTTTTTACAGATCATCTTATAAAAGTTGTCACCTGGCAGAGGACACAGAAGGTTATAAAAAAGGGTTACAGACAATTTTTAGCAGCTCATGCTGAAGAAGAGATATCTGCTCCAGGAACTCAGTGGAGTGGAAGGGAAACTGAATACAAGTAGACCCGGAGGGAAGAGTAAGATAAAATGAAGGGCACATTTTTCAGGTATTAGGGGTGAATTCAGCCCAGCTGACTGAAGTGCTTAACTTTCTGGTGTCTATTTAAGCAGCCCTACAGGAGACACTTTAGATCCCTCTCCAGTCACTGGATGAGGCAGCTGCTTGTGGAGATTTCCAGAGACAGATCATGTCTGTGTGAGGTGCTGCAAGCTGAGTGGGTGGGATCCTACCTGTGGCAGTCTAATAACCTTCAGTAACAACTTCTAATTTGGCCTTTAAGTAAAAGGAGCTGTGTTTCAACTCCTTACAATGCTTCTGTATACATGCATGCATGTCTACTAAATGGCTAATATGCAATGATGGAAGGGTCCTACTTCTGGCATGCGAGAGGAATCTGAGAAGTTGGTACTTTGCCATGGGACGTGCGACTGCATTTTGAATTACTGGTCTCAGGAGATTTGCAAGACAGAATATGTGCTCTTCGGGAATATGCCACAGGGATTAGAGGCTTCTAGATGTAGCTTAGGCTCCAGAGGCTTGCAAGTGCTACATATGCAAAGTTTGAGTTCCCAGTAGACCATCTGAGCTTTAAACAGAGGTTGTGTGACTAGGTTTTGCCCCTTGGGATAGTGAGAGTCTATGTTTCCTCCATGCATATTCAACATTTATGTTCTTTTAGGATTGATTGCTGTTTTCTTTTTATACCAAGAAGAGAAATACAAGGTCCTTGTTATTAACTTGAGTTTGAGAGTCTGAGAGTCTCTGGAATCTGGCTTTAAAATACATATTTTTCAAGGTTCTTTAAATGTCATTCTGTAGCATGTAAGGGTGTAGTTACATGAAGATTTTCTTCAGCAGCAAAGCAAGTTTAAACTACACCCTCAGGCAAATAAAACTTCTGTAATGACACTGCTGGAAATTTCATAAACAATTTCAATTGCATGTTTACAGAGAATATACTCATTTTAAGATGAAGGAGAGGTTAGCACTGAGTTATGTGTGGAAGCATCTATTAATCAAAACAGCAATAGATGATCTCAAAGCAAAAGACTGTTTCAAACGTGCCAAAGAAAGCCTGGAGGATGAAACCAGCAGATCTGTTTGAACATTTATGTTTCAGTGTTTCAGACTGTTAATCACTTTGTCCCATTCTGAATTGGATGCTCTTTCAGATGAGAACAGTGCAGAAGTACCCAGTGTTTAGGAGTGAGAAGACATATTTCCAAGGACTATCATTCAGCTATAGTCTAACGAAATGCGGGTATATTCATCATTTACAGAACTAAATCTGCTTTAACTGTGTTCATGAATCTCTTCCTCCCTTTTAAAAACTAACAAGCTTCTGCTTCTAACACCAGTGGACTGCCTTTGAAAATATGAACCGAATGTAAACTCATACAATGTTGTCTTCCTGAATTAGTTGGCAGCTTGAAATTATAAGGCTTGGCCAATTTCTTTAATAAAGAACTTGACTGAAAATCCCTGGAAACTGCTGAAATACTAACACAGATTCTTGCTGCAGAAATACATAGTTAATGTATGCCTCCTGGAATCCAAACATATATCTGTGCCTTGTGAGTTTCCAGCAAATCTCAGCTTGAATGTACTCAGCTGCCAAGATCTTCATCTCCCTGTTCCCCACCCTGTCCCACATTTTGCAGGCTAGGTAAGAGTTGAAAATGTCTTCATCTCCACCCCGATAATGATCTGTCTGACTTTTTTTTTTAAAGACCTTTACTGCAGAGGATGAGTAATTTCCAGTGTAAAAATACACCAAAACTGAAAAAAATCTGCTATAGCAATGTGGGATCTGATTATCCTTACTGTAGCATTTAGCTATACTTATTAAGGACAAAATAAGGATGGGATTACAGTAATTCAGTTTTAACCCTTTCGTGTGCTCAGCTAAAACTGTACTCTGCCTCAGGAAGGCAGTTCCTACGCTCGTTTATTGTTAACTTTGTAGTCACACCGCAATGAGTGCATTCACTAATATTATGTGACCGTGGCACAATTAGTCATGTGAATAAGGACAAGAGGTCTGGGTAAAATTCGAAACTAAGCAATGGAATATATTTTGTTGTACTACAAAAAGCCGTGGGTCCACTCTAAAGTGGCACTGGAGCTATAAAACTAGGGTTTCTTTGAGTTTGTTGAGCTCTGGTTTCCTGTTTCTCTGTGAAACTGAGACACATAATATTTTTGTTTGGAGGAAAGGGGGAAAACAATAAAGACCCTACCTGTCCAGACAATTTCAAAATTATATTCTGCAAGTGGGTTTAAACAGAGATAAGAGCTTCAGCACCGCTGCTGCTCAAGCTCTTGGCACTTTGGCTGTGCCTCAGCTGGCCAGGGAGGATGCTGCAAACAGGGGGTGCAAACCGGGAGGCGATGAGGCTGGTGGGTACCCCCAGACTCTCCCCAGCCCTGCCAGAGACTACAGAAAGGGAGCATCTCTCTGGAGGCGGCCCGCCGGGAATTTCTGATCACCTCCAACAATTTGTCCTGCAAGTCTGTCAGCAGTCAAAGAGATGGAAAACTAATTGCACCATCTCAAAGTCATTTTCTTTTGCTAATGGTCTGGTTTTCTCACACTTGTAATTGGAGTAGGAAGCAGCATAACTTCCTTATTAAATCACATGTCTTGACCACGTATTTTTTCCGTAGAGTTAAACCTTATTCATCTTAATCCTATTCCACCAGTTTGCTAGAGATTTATTGTGAATAATCTTTGAATGTTTTAGTACTTAGCACCTTATTTCTACCCTGATGCACAACTCTAATGAGTCTTTTTATAATTTTTTTAACTGAATATTTTTCTTTTTTCCAGCAAAACCCACAGATAGCTAAAAGAACTGTGTCATAGCATTATTTTTTTTCTATTTTGTGTTTTCAGAGTTGACAGCTATATCATAAAATTTATTGGAAGGTTGATGCCTAATGCTGGACAAACAAAGTCTCTGCATGGGAAGGATTTCTTCCTCCCTCCGCCCCCAAGGCAGTTAGAAGTTACACGAGTTTATATAAAGATCAAATTATATTTAAATAGCATTAAGTCATGCAAAGGGTATTACTGTTCGCTGATGTCTCCACAAATCATGCCTTTCACTTATGTAGGACCAGGATGTGGCTTAGACCACCCAATAAAAAAAAAAGAGTAAAATTTAAGGCTTGCAAAAGCAGCACTGTAAAAGTAGTGTAAATCTATAAAGCTTATTGTCCTTGTTTCTAGATCATTATGCTTATGCTGTTCTAGAGTATATATCCTTTGCTTCCATCTAGTTTACTAGGAGATCCAGGTTGCTCTGTGCCTCTGACCTTTCCTCTTCATTATTTCTCTGTCCACCAATCTTTGTGTCATCTGCAAATTCGATCAGCAATGATTTTTGGTTGTATTCTTTTTTTTTTTTCCTACCAGGTTCCTGAAAGGTCTAAAACACAATCTGTGCAGGACTCCGTCAGCAGCACTCCCATATAGTAGTGAGTGCCTGTTTACAATTACATTTTGAAACCTATCAGTTAGCCAGCTCTTAATCCATTTAATGTTGTGTCTGTTGTATTGATTTTACATCGTTTGAGCTTCCTGATCAAAGTATTATCTGGTACTGAGTCAAATGTCTTACAGAAATCTAAGTATATTAAATTATCACTATTACTTTTATGAATCAGATTTGTAACCTCATCAAAAAAGATAGGAAATTTTCTCTGACAAAGTCTATTTTCCATAAATCCAGGGTGATTGGCATTAATTGTATTATTCTCCTTTAATGCAGTGTTAATCAAGTTCTCTCTCTTTTCCTGTTTCATTTTACCATGGACTGCAGTCCTGCTGACAGCCTTACGGTGGACTCAGGTCTCATTAATCCTTTTAAGATATTGCCACAGCATATTTTTTCCTTTCAGCCCTCTGGAACTTTCCCAATATTCCAAGAATTACTGAAAATTAGCTTTAGCATACAGATAGACGTGGAGGAAAGGAAGCATAAAACACTATTATTATTCCTTTCTTTCTTGGAATAGATACCAGGACGATTGCCATTTCCCTAAACCCGCTGTGTCCAGCGTGAAGTCACAGCACAAGAGATGATACAAGGAACCCTTCTTTTTTTGCTGAAGAAATCACTTCTTTGGCAGCCTGTCCAATTTTCCCGGCCGGTGGGGTGAAAAGCCAGATGCAAACATGTGTCTGTCTTTGCAGCAGTCTCTGCAGCCTAAGGATGACTGTGGTTACTGGGATTGCCTGGGAGGAATAGAGACATTTCTTAGAGCAGGAGCAGGAAGTTTGCATCAGACATAAAAAAAAATGCCTGAATCTGCACAGGTTTTAGCCCATTTTTCAGGTTGCCTTGTAGGATTTTTTGATTCAAGCTGAGAAAGTTGATTACTGACCTAAATAAATTGAAGTGGCTGAAAAGCATGTCATTGTACCAGTGGATGTGACATGGGCTATGACTTCTTTCGGGGAAAAAAAAATCAGATAGATAGTCAATTATCTGCACAAAGGCAGAAAAGAAAGTAAGTCCCGAAGCACTTGAATTTTGTAAATCTTTGAGTTGAAAATAACTTTTTTGCTAGCTGAAATGTTATTTCTGGCACTCCCTGCGAGGAAATGGAGTGGGAGCCGCAGAGCCTCAGAGCATTACACAGGCTGCTTATTGATCGGCAGCCTTAGCTACTGACGAGAGAACGAGAGGCTGCCGGGCAGCCAGAGGCTCCACAGCCCCTGGCGTGGGCACAGAATTTGCTGCCTTGCACAGGACTTGGGCTTTGCTAGATTAAAAATTATCATCAGACAAGACAGGAAAACAGGTTATGCTGAAGTGCTGAGAGACAAATGGCAGCCATCTTGATGAACTGCTCAAGGGCTTCTGTGGAAGAACTGGACAGCTGAAGTGACAATAATACGAGAGATGTTGTGCAAAGTGAACTTAATGGAATGCGTCCCATTTCATACACTGAGCTGCCCCACCCCACTCCCCACCCCGTGTTTTAAGAGATCAGTAATGCATAGGCTCAACTTCCTAGAGTGCTGCAGAGTTCTTCAAGAAGACACTTCAAATTCGATTTACATGTCATTTGGTAGGCAAAGCCAAGAAAATTCAGGCCATGTTCTGGAGAGAAGAAGTGTAAATCACCTCCGAACTCAAAGCCATGGAGCACTAGTTAGGCTGGTGTAGAGCCTGAATCAATAAACTTTACGGAGAGGCAGTTTTCCCTCACTCGTGAATCTCTGCCACTAACAATCGGTTGGTTTATAAGGTGTGTTTACCTTAAAATCTGTTGCAGACATTATAAAGAATCAAGCCAAAGACTCTTTAGATTTCTTTAATAACACGGATTTGAACCATTTAACTTTTTAATGAAGAAATGTAGCTTTCAAGATGCTAGACTACTGCATTTTGTTAGCTTAAAGGGTGAAAATGAAAAAAATCCATTTGATTTAGCATAGTTTTACACAGAAAGCTTTGATCATTAAAAAGTTGCAGTTTATCGAAAAAACCTGATGTGAACAGCAAATTTTAAATGCTCCAAAATAATCTTCTTTGCAAGCTTTCATAAGGCTGCATTTTAATAATTCAAAGTGATTTTTTTTTGCCAGACCCACAAAATTTCTTCCTATTTTCTGATCAGTCAAGTTGAAATATACTCTTACTGACATGTAATGTCTGTGCTCTTAGCAATAGCAGACTTTCTGGGTGGAGAGCAAAAACCAGCCAGACAAAAAGGTAAGTGTCTGACAGGAATGGGTAGGGTGTGACGCCAAAATGCATGCATTACCCACTTTTCAAGGCTTACTTTGAAATTCACAAATACTATGAGGCTTCAGCTCATGCTGAGTCTAAAAAAATCAGAGAAAAATATGATTGCTTCACATACCTTCCATCAAGATGCAAGACTGCAGTGTGAGAGACAATTCACACCAACACTAAGACCTTCCCATGGATTTCTTGGTATGTGGTCTTTACCATTCTGTGAAAAACCTAAGGTGAGAGCAACCTGCATAACATTCTTGCTGAGCAGTCCCTGAATAGAGACAATCAGCCATCACAGTAAAGTCTGTATAGAGAAATAATGCTTAAACAGCAGTCCTAGAAGGTCAGCTTTTGAAGTTGCTACACATTTAAAGAAAACGGACCAGCATGTTCTTATGAATGAAACAAAAATCTTCCCAAAGTGCTGGCTGTGATTTTATGCTGCTTGTGTAATCATACTGAAGCAAAATCTAAGAAATGCCTCCACAGTATAATTATTCCTTACTGCTTGTTACAATGTGGAGGAGTTAAGGTCAAATTCTAAAATTTCCAACTGATCATTTTGACAGAAATATTTTTAGCTACTATTATTTCATAGCCAGGCTGGTGGGACTGAATGGGTTTCTAAAACTGCAAAGACAATGCAAAGACCTGAGGTTCACTTTTCCTGTTGTGGAAGACATAAATGGCTCTCATTGGAGGCATCTTACATGAAGGCAAACGTTGCAACCCCTCTAGCAACACGTCTAGAGAGACCTTCTGTTAGTGAGGAATGAAGCCTTAGGGAAAGCTGTTTCCATACCTGCCAATATCTACAAGGTTTTTTTCTGGACTGTGCCTCAGGTGTTGGAAGGGACAGAGCCGAGGCGTCCACAAGAGTGTATCCGTTAGTCTTTTCTCCCACAGAAATGCTGAAAAATGAAGTTGAAAATGAAGCCTATCAGTACTCTGCTTCTTGGTGCATATATTCCTGCTCCAGTTTCCAAAGACCTGCCTATTATGCAGTTTACTTGGTTAGTAGGTAAAAGAAGAGATTTAGCATAGGTGTGTGCGTGTGTGAAATTTTTTTAGTACTATGACTAAGCAAATGCCATCACTTGAAAGACTCTTGTTGTTTCTGATTTTTGTTTACTAGCTGCTTTTCTTCCCAAAAGATACTCCATGCTTTGTTACCTAAACTCTGATTACAGACCTGCAGGGAGTAGACCTGTGCATGAGTGAACTCCCCTCCCCAGTCTGAACAGTGTTCCATGTTTGAAAGACCTGTAGTTAGCAATGTATTTATGAGGACTCATGGAATCACTAATGTAAGTCAGTAGCTGAAAGCTCATTTATGTCTAATTCAAATAACAGGAGCTTTGATAATACATTTCTCCCTTTTTTATTGTAGCATATTATTTAGCCTTATTGAGAGAGGAAAAGCAACCTGCCTGAAAGCAAACAGAGGTCTGAGATAAATAATTGAATAGATTCTGATCTTGAAATATTTTCTTATGCAATGCTCCCTGCCTTTTGAGAACTTTGTGTGAAATTCCACCATTAAGATGAGGTAGTAGTTTGCATTTACTTCACATGGAATAAAATCAGTCCTCAAGGTGCAAAGCCAGAGTGAAGCTGCAAAACTAGAAGAAACAGTGGTCAAGATGCACAATTAGCAGATCCAGTGCTAGTCGCTTCAGATGTTATGAGCCAACACAGCTGGTTGTCTTTTTGGTTAGCACCTTCTATCACGGAGGGAAACTTCTTCATAAAATACTAGGACAATGGTTGAATCTCTTGGGAAAGCCATATAAATTCATTAAAAGTCATCATGCATCTACCATATTTTTTTTTAATTAAAAAAATGCAGAACATATAAACACAAGTGAATTTTCCTCTTTGCCTATTCTTCAGCTTCCCCTCTCCCCCTGCTTTTTTTACCTCCTCCTGCCTCAAGCCTGAGAAGAAATTACTGAGATCAGTCCATTATAAAAAGATTGCACATAGATTAACAAACAGAGGATTTATGGAGAACTCAAATTTGTAGAAGAATGAGGACTCATTTAAGGGCATTTGGAAGCCTTTTATGGGTTATATATACAAAACAGATGTTACATCTTAGGAAGACTTGTAACTCATTGTTATTTCCTACTTGACTATGGGGTGGGGGAAAGGCTACATTTTATAGTGTTGTGAACTAAGTCAAATTTTTTTTCCACACAATAGAGTTCCTTCCCTTCCCTTCCTTGTCTCTGTTGGGGTGTGTGTTCTCAATTACAGAAGATAGCACATCTTATGACAAATAGCTATTTTTTCACAAAAGGAACAATTATTCAAAAGCCACCAAGACCAACAAAGAAGAACAGGGGTATGAACACAATGCCTTGGTTCTAAAAAAGCAACTTCTTATTTAAGTGGAAACCACAGAAATATCGATAGGAACCATGTTAACTCTTCTTTGGGAATAATCCACCATTCGGCTGATACGAAACAGGACTGAGGTTTGCGATTTCTCCTTGTTGGACTGATTCGGGACCTTGTTAGGTCTTCACTTAAGTCAGCTGAAAAATGACCTGTTTGTCAGAATAATGCCTGTGAACCTTGATTTTTTCAAGGATGCCCTGGGCATGGTTACTCTATATGAGGTCTGGGGTGTGCTGTCTCCAGAGATTCCTCTATCGGTAACAATTCTCTTCTGACCTGCTTTGTAAACTTTCCTCTGAGATTACACACAGGGTCTGTAGGGCCAAGGGTGGGACATCCCTTTGGGTTCCCACATTAAGCCCAGACCCATCATGGGGAAAATTTTTAATTGCAATGACCATTTATCCTTCAAAGACCTTGCTCCTTCAAAAACCTTGCTACCCCTCCACTTTCCTTAAGGCAATTTGTATATCCCAGAGAGCTGGCAGAAATCCTCAAAGAAAAGCTAACTTGATACTCAGATGCAGTGCATTGAAGGGAAATTTTTGTTTTCTGTCTTTATACTTGCATTTCCTGCCACTAGGTTTGCTCCAGGAGTCTCCTTTTCATTTACGCTTTTTAACCTAGCTATGATTCTAATTGGCAGCTTGCCTTTTCTGGAGTGCTGCCATTTATTCCTTATATTTGCTGATCTCTGTTAAAGTGTGTTGAACTTTTAATTTGGAGGATCTGGTTTTTATCTATGACTTTTACCAGCTGATTGCTTGTCGGTGCATAGTGGCTAGCTGTCAGTAGCTAATTCCTGTGTTCCTAACACTTTTTGTTACAGAATTAATGGTCTTAAAAGAAACATATTATGAGCAAGTTTTCCTTTTTTTCTTTTTAAGGAGGATTTATTTGACATCTTTTTCCCAGGGTTAAATTCAGTCGTGGTATATGCCAATAATAGTATGCATTTTCTTTCCATGACTTCAAATATTGTAAAATTTGAAGGGACTAAGATGAAAAAGTGATCTAGGAATTAGAACAAAGTGATCTTGGAATTGCGACAGAAGAAGGAGATTCAAAAAACTCATATTTTGTTTCTTTATCTAACATTGAATTGGTGTTTTACTAGTCCAAGACCCAAACCTCTCTGCCTTTGCACTTAAATTTGTAAATGAGACTTTATAGTTTTCATTTTGTAGATAGGTTTTTTTTTGTTTCTTTGGTGAGATTATTATCTCTTATTATATTATAAACATATATCAAGGGCAAAAGAGCATTTTTAGGTGTGATTGTTCTATGTGTTATTTATTACACACTGAGACTTACGGATTTCCAAAACGACTGAGCCACTGCACAACTTCTCCAGGCATCCTGGGCATAGTTAAGATATGTTTCTACACATGTCATTCTAGTCCTGTTAATGGCTGCTCTTACAATCATATTCTTGTAACGTTTATGGGCAAGTAACCCTCCCATATGTCTGAAAAACTCAGGCTCTTTGAGAAGAAAGAAGGGAATTTGATTGGACTCACAGAACTGATCAAGTGTTTCATTAGGATTTTGTTGTTGTTGTCGCTTGCTTGTTGCCATTGTAAATAGCTGTGGTTGTTTATTTGCCTGAGTTGGAGAGTATCCTAAATGAGGTAAAGAAAATTTTGGGGTGATTATAGCTTGATAGAGGTATATCAGGGCTGTGGGTCAGATTAAATGTTTGGAGAGGAGTCCTGGTTTCATCTGGGATGGAGTTAATTTTCTTTCTGATAGCTGGTGTAGTGCTGTGTTTTGGATTTAGGATGCAAATAGCGTTCATAACATACTGATGTTTTCAGTTGTTGCCAGGCAGTCAAGGATTTTTCAGCTTCTGATGCTGGCCTGGCCTGCTAGGTGCACGGGAAACTGGGAGGGGACACAGCTAGGGCAGCTGACCCAAACTGGCCAAAGGGATATTCTATTTCTGATGACATCATGCACAGTATACAAGCTGGGGGAGTTGGCCGGGGGGCAGCGATCGTTGCTCAGGGATGGTCTGGGTATTGTTCATCAGGTGGTGAGCAATTTCACTTGTGCATAATTTTTTTGTGTTATTATTATTATTATTATTGTTGTTATCTCTTCATTTGCCTTCCTATTAAACTGTCTCAATCTCAACCAATGAGTTTTCACTTTTTCCCATTCTCCTCCCCATCCCACGGAGGGGGAGGTGGGTAGTGAGTGAGCAGCTGTCTACTGCTTAGTTGCCTGCTGGAGTTAAACCTTTTTGGTGCCCAACACAGGGCTTGAAGGGCTTGAGCAGCAAAATCTGTCAGAAAATCTGATGTTTGTGAATTGCCTGCTCCTGCTGCACAGGAATGCTAGCTGGAAAGAAGAAGCATCCATGGCAATCCTTGCTCTGAGGGATGGCCTGTTAGGATGGAGGGTTGCAGGCAGGCAGGGTGAGTTCCCTTAGCAAAAGAGAAGCCTTTGCCAAAACTGGGGCTGAAGAGATCCAGAAGCCTTCTTGAGTATTTATTGAGGTTTTCATGTTCTACTCCATGAGTGGATCATTAAAATAGATTTTTATCTCACTAGGTAATCCTGTGCAATGTGTTATATGATTCATAAAGACAGCAGAAGAATTAAGATAGTCTTGAAACTATTGTTCAAGACTAATCAAGCATGACTGATTTTAATCGTAGCAGCTTTTTTGCCATTATCTTGGGCAAATATTGTTTTTCTAAATATTTACTCTCAGCCTGTGTAAGAAATTATTGAGAAGTGCTTGCAGAAAGTTACTTCACTTGGTGAAAATCTTCAAGTGCTGCTGTAAGTTTCTTCACCAACACTTGTGATGAAATACATAACCTAGCTGAACTGGATCCTAAATCCAGACAGTATATATGACTTTGTAGTGTTTTACAGCGCTAAGGATGACACTAATTTGACATACAACCTGACTCACCAGACTGACAAAATGCTGGAGGATGACAGAAAAAAGTAGAATATATAACCACCTTGGATGTATCAAAGCTATCAGATTGCCCAGGTCCTGCAGTCCTAGGAACAAACAGACTGACCTCCTGTATGGTCTGCATTGGCTGGAGAACTGACTCTTTGGATTTCCTGGAAGTACATCTTTCTCAAAAGAAGGAATGAACTGAGGTTGATATCTTCTTGAAATATATGAGCTTGAAGAACACTTCTTCTTCTCATCTGATGCTTCAAGACTGTTGCTCCCTTTTCCTTTTTTTGATCTGTCCCTACACCACCTCCTTGTACTCTGAACTGTTTCAGCACCACTGACATAATTATCAAAATATTATTTATTATGGTTCAGTCCAGCTTCAGCCACAGAGAACCAGCAAACTGACTGGTTTGCAAAACACGTCAGGTTCATTTCAGGTAAGCAGATGAAAACAGCTTGATGTGCTACTACCTCAACTCGAAGAAAATCCACGCAGTGGCAATGGCCCTTAAACTTGCTGCGGTAGAGGACTTCTGCCAACCCCCAATTACAGACCCAGCTGGGTGTGCCGAGACCAGAATTTAAAGTACATCTTTGAGGGAAAAGTGTTTCAGTTCTCTGACAGAGCAAGAGTTCAATATCCACCATTTAAAAAGAGAGCAACCCTTCTCCATATTAACCAATTGCTGTTGACTCATGTGTAGGTTTGGAGTGACCATAGCCAACTTCAGTGCGTTTATTGGGTAGCAAAACAATTCAGAGCAGGCAAAGGTAAGCTGCCTATGCAGACATATTGCGTGCGTATTTTTAACGCTTTAATTCTTGAAAATGCAGGTTTTTAGCAAAGAGTTTGTCACACAATCATTTTCAAAGGAGGTGAGTTTGATGATGAAAGTTACTCTCGTCTGAGCCTAGAGCTTCTTCCAGAAGAGCACAGTGAAGCATTAAAAGAGTACCTCATTGTCACTTGGGTAGTTGAAACTCTCAAGCAGCATCTGCTGGGGATTGCTTTGCTTATTCTAAGTAGTACTGCCGTGATAAGAAGGACTGCAGTGCTGTATTTATAGCTTGTCTCTGCTCCTGGACTACACAAGTAATTTCTGCCTCATCTCATGAAATCACAAAACTTCTGGCTGTTGAAGAGTCATTTGTTTCACGGAGAGGTGAACAGTGATGACGAGGGTGGAGGAGATTTACAATGGTATATAAGGATCTACAAAAGTAGTTGCCTTTGCACTGTTTGCTTAAAAAATCATTAAGATGACAGGGATCAGCTAAAATTACTCCCAGCTGAAAGATGTAAGTAACCCCTTAACTGCACTCTGGTTTTCCCAGAGAAATCTACTGTGTGAAATAAGACTTGCAAGGACTACCAGGAGCAGCAGGCTTTGCTCTTTCCTGTCTCAGCCAAGTGTTAATTTTTTTTTTTTTTTACTTGAAAGTAAAGTCAATTTAAAGTACTGCCTGTAGAAAAAAACTGTTGGCAATTTATTTATCTGGGCTGGTGAACACGGGGCCTATGAGATCCTAAACTAATTTATGGTTCTGTTAGTCAAAATCAACAACTTAAACTTTACCTGCAAACTCACAACACATAGTATAGTTTGTGGAGTGCTGGGATAGTATTTACTGCAGGGTATTCGGCATAGCAATCAGCTTTGTATGCTCTGAGACAGCTTCAGTTTGTATATGGATTCAAGCTGTAAATCTCTGAGCACTTGTTTTAGGAGCATAACATCAGCACAACTATGTCTGCCTCTGAAAGAACTGTCACCGTGTCCTGCCTGAGCCTTGATAACCAAACAGGGGTGCTTGTTTCTTCTTACTCAACAGTGCATGGTCATGAGCTCCCTTTTTCTGCACTTGTACTATTATGGCCATCTATAAAATCAGCATTGCTGAAAAAGCATAAATTCTGAGCACTTAGCTCTTCTAGAATTCACAGTATGATCTCTGGCATTCTTTGTAGTTGTGATTGAACTATTAGGGAAATGGTATTATTCATGTCTTCCTTAGATTTAAAATTACCACTTGCGAAAAATAATGACTTAGTTTCCCCTCACCCCAGTTCTCCTTTGCATATGAGTTTCGCTGGAATGGATGATGATGTTAGTAAGCCTTTTGGTCGGGTATGTAAGTTGGGCATTTAGCATTTGAGTTCTACTTGTTTGAGTAATCAATCTCTTTTAGCTTTACATACTTCCATGCTACTACTTATTGTAAAGGAAAACCATAATATTCTAATAAATCTGTGAAACTGATTTTTAACTTCAACTAGGTCTTACTAGAAGCTGAGCTCAGAATAACCTTGTTTACTTGAGAACTTTACAAGTAAGATTCAGACTGTTTAAATGTAGCTGTGTAGAGGTTTCTTCTGTAGCTGATAGACTTGGCTAGAAGGTGATTCTTTTCCCTCTGAGTTAAGGGCCCAGCTGTGTTAGATATTTATCTCCACACTTTAAAGAGGGAGTTCAGATGATAATCTCAAGAAACATACATATGCTCAAATAACTTAGTTTTGCTCCTGGGTCTGGACCTTGATTGCCTGCATAATGAGTCACAGATCACAGGCTATGACCAGTTTAGAAAAACCTGCCAGAGACACACATGATTATAGATTTCTGCATTAGGTACCGCTTTTAAAATCTTCTTGTAGTGATGTTAACTTGAGAAACAAGTGACTGGAATCAATCAGTTTTGTTTGATGTAAAATCCAGTGTTTATAATACTGATTCAAGTTTTTCATCTGGCAAGTATCTTTTCTTTAGTGACTATAAAATTTGGATGAAAGGTTAGCTGAAATATTTCATTCTTCTACCTGATAACAATAAAAAAACTCAGATTAAATTGTAATGAACATGGTAAAATAATAAGGAAATGGAAATTTTCTGTTCCAGGGCTCTTGTTCTTACACTTTGCCCCAAAACATACACCTGTTGTTGACAATATTTTTCTGTTATTTCTCTATTAAAATTGTTAGAGATAGCTTTCTTAACTGCCATTACTTTTTGAGCTCAGAAACCTATATTACAAATAATTTTTTTAAAATTTATAAAGGGGAATTTAATGATTCAGGTGGACTTCTACCATGTCTTTAGGTAAGATCGCTTTATACTTACTCAATAGTTCAGGCTACATTTATAGTGCACTTATAGCAGCTGAATAATGGAGATCAGTACACATCCTTGTTGAAAAGTGTTAAGATTTTTTCCACTGGAATATACTATCCCAGATGGTTTTGGCATTGACAGGATAGGCAGCTTTATTAATATATATGACAGCATCTTGTTAACTGCACCTTACTTTTTATTGTAAAGAATTGATAGTAAGGCCAAGGTGATTTCAAGAAAACAAATATATGTGAACTCAAGAGTTTCAGAAACTTTTAGTGAAACCTAAAAACATGTTCTATTTGTAGTTCAGTAGAACATTAAAAGCTATAAAAACAATGGCTTTGTGTTCTTACCATGGGTTAAATATCTCAAGCATTTTGGGCGAAGCCAGTCAGCTAGCTTTTCCTTTTTTTTTTTTTTATCAAATGCACCTTGGTTCAGTTTCTGGGTGACTGCATCAGAAGCAATGAAAATTCAGGATACCTGTGACAGTCTACAATAGAGATGCAAAATTATCCTTTCATTGCTATCTCTATTTAAAATTCAAAAGAGAGCAAGAGAGGAATATCACTTCTTCAGTCAAGGCAAAGTAACAAGCCAGACCTTGAGGCTGTCTAGGACATCCAGTCAGGAACAGCAGAAAACAAGACTAGAGACTGGCCTACCTACAACGTAGTTCAGGGCAGATCTGGACACCCAGGCATGAATTTACATGGAACTTCTGGGATACGTGCAGGGGGACAGGATGGTCAGGGCCAGAGTTTAAGCCTTGGACCAGGTTAAGATGGTCAGGACCATAAAGACCTGTGTACTCTGACAGATAATACTTTCACCAAAATGCTTTTTCACCTAGGTTGCAGAAGCAATGCTCCGTTTCCTTCCTAACTCTCATTTACCCTTGATGCAGTCCAAACCAGAAATACTCTTTCAAATGTTGTCCTCCACTATTGTCTTCCTCTGTTCTCCTGGATGGCTTACAGGTTTCAAATTTTTTCTTCAGCAATTCTGTTCTCGGTAAGGCTCTCCTGAATGCTTAGGTTTTGGTGAGTGTTTCTCAGGGGTTTCTCTTTGACTTGCCCACCTTCGTCTTACCTTCAAGCAGCAGAATCCACAAGCTCACACTCAGCTTCTTTTTCAGCCTTGATAGTTCACAGATCTTATCCTATTCAGGTTGCTTTTCCCTGCTTTATGTCCAACTCCAGCTTGTCTTTCTCACATCTCTTTGTGAATGTCTGCCTGTCTGCTTAAGGTCAACAGAGTAGAAAAAGGCCTTCCAGACCTTTACTAAGCAGATATCACTGATGAAATAGCAGGGAATAGCAAGGAAACACCACTGCCTTGCCTGCCACTATATCCACAAAATCGGAGTATGGAGGAAATTTGCAGATTATTTCTCCTCAATATTGCTAAAAAGTCTTTTCCTTTCCATCCTCACAGCTAATATTAAAATGCAGATTTACTATGACTCTTGCCAGTGTAATGACATTTTTTTTGAAACTGAAATCCTGAAAGTCCTGAAGAGCATCTACGTAGCGGACTTAGGCAATGCTTAGGCATTATTTTAGCAGCACTGGTCCTCCTTGCAAGCCCAGACACTTCAAAATTAGTATATCTTCACTTAAGTTAAAGAGACTCTGAGCCAATATGGCTGTGCCTTTATTACTAAAGAAGAAATCCAAGTGATAACCTCAGGCTTTGTGTCCGGGTGCCGTGGACTAGCCCACAGCATACTTCTGAGTGCTACCCTCCTCTGTAAGAGGTTTGTATTGTAGGGAGAATAGTAAAAGACAAATTAAAGAATGACCTGGCACTTAGGTAGCATGGACAAGCAGAGGCCAGCTGGCCCTCTTCTATTTAGCAGTAATAGTTTGCATGGCTGGAAGATATTGTGTTAGGTACCATTAACATTATCCTAAATTATGTTATAAGGTATGTGGCAAATGAATTGGAAATTGGAAAAGAAATACAGTTCAGTACAGGTTAAATATTCTCACTGAGGAGAGGAAGGGAAGTGGGGGAATATGCTAAAAATACCATGCAAAAGTGTCTCATTTAACTAAACTGAATAAAAGCTTATCAGCCATATTTCTCCTTTCATTTGGATGGGTACTTAGCAAGTTAGATAAATATACACCTACACCTCTCGTCTGTTTTCGATTACACTGATATGCTACTGAAATTGTTTGTGGTGTTGCTAATAGTAACAGCGATGAGAATTTGAAGAAAACTCAGTTCAGGTTGCTGAAGTAATTTGCCTTAGACACTGTTTCTCTAGCTAGGGTTTTTAGTTAATATTCACAGAAGAAATCAGTTCTGTACACTCAAAGTGCTTGTCCTACCAAATATAAATTCGTGTTTTCGTACTAGGAGGGCTGCTAGTATTATGAACAATACTTTATTCAGAAAGCTAACTCTCAAAAAAGGAGCACTCATTTCCTCTTCTAGTAATTGTGTAGAGGAGAATTGTATTATCACAAAGTCCATTTGGCAAAGCAGACATAAAAGCTAGTGGTCATTGCTGTGCCATTCCAGTTGATGCTATCAGCAAGCTCTTTTGTACAGTGCTTCAGTAAATGCTTTTTTCTTTCAAATCCTCAAATCAGTATTGTTTCTGAGGGTTTTTTTTTTTACAAATTCAGTTCAAAATGATTAATTGTTAGAGGTTATAACGAGTGGGTTTTTGTGCAGCTTTTTGTGAGCAATAAAAATGAGGAAGACGGGAATAAGTGAAGCTGGTACTTTGTTTCAATAACAACATAACCACTTTAAAATAAATTAGCTATTGTGGCCCCTACCTAACCAAACCCCGAAGAGTTCTCCATCCAAGTTATTTCCTTTCCCTGTGCAGACCTGGTTTTGCTCTTAAATCGTTATGTGTGAAAGGTAAATGATTCTTTTAATGCATTGTAGGGAGATATCTGGGCAGCACCATTAATTTTTTCTATGTGGCTGGAAAATAGTAGGCAGTGTACGACTCCTATTGAGTATGATTTAGGTGGCACAGCTGGTCACCAGCCTGGAGCTTGACTTTGAGAAGGCACCTCTGGTGTGGAGAGTTTATGTCTGTGAGGCAAACCCAGCATATGTGCACACACACACAGAGGAAAGAAGAAAAAGAGGCTGCCACTCTTGGGTAAACACGCAGAGAACAGGGTGCTTTATTAGAAACTGCACAGAATTATATCGACACAGAGGTTTGCTGGTACTTTTGGATTTGCTCTGATGATATGAACAGATGGAACATAAGCTTGCCCAGGAAAGAGGGTACTGAGGTTTAGCTGTTGCTTGCTCCACTCCTAGGGGATATCACACTAGTCTAGACAGCACAAGCACAGTCGACTCCAAGAGAAAACACCCGGTTTTCTCTTGAAAAGTCATTATTTCTGTGAAACTGCAAAGGTAACTTCTTAGTAGCTCAATACACAGAGAACTGTAGTGTATACAGTTTGTGTATGTCCCTAGGGCAATGGAAATGCCCTTTGTAGTCCTAACACTGTAAAATATAAACTCCGAACAATGAGAAAGAAGAATGAGACGGCCATTTCCTGGACAACATAGAACAAAACCCTTTTTTATGATGTTAGAATAAAATGAGGCTCCTCTATTTCTGAGCATTAAATTAAGAGTCAGAAAATACATTACTGCTTTGAAAGAAGTCAGGAGAATGCCATAAAAGAACCTGCTGAACTTGAAACCCTCATACTGATACTTTCATCAATACAGGTCATGTGAGCAAGTGGCAATACATGAATGGATTTCCAACCTTGCTGCTACAGAGCAAACATGATGTGATTTGGTACTGTTGTATATATTCATGCTGTTGGGGTAATAGTAATTATTGGCCAGTTTTTGTACTGGTAACATTCCAGCAGTGCAATTTCTATCCACCATTGTGAGATGATGTTGCTGTAGAAGAAATGAGGTCCAGAAAAAAAACCCCAATAGCACTTAATTGAAAGAAGTCATTTGGGAGAAAGAAAAGATGCCATAAAATACCCGTCAAAGGTAGATAGTACTGTAAATGGCCAATAAAGCTTAGCACATTCTGCACAGTTATAGTTTAAAGATGTTCATACATCTTCAGCAGCCTGCTTACCTGATCATTGTGCTGCTAGGTATTTCCATTTCAAAATGACTATTACTGGAATTCAAATTGAAAGTCCAGCCAAGTCTGGTCAATGTATAAAATATTGCCTACTAAATAAAACTACATTCTAATATTACACATGACAATGTGGAGAAAGGCCAATGTCACTCCAATCTTCAAAAAGGGCAAGAAGGAGGACCCAGGGAACTACAGGCCGGTCAGCCTCACCTCCATCCCGGGAAAGGTGATGGAGCAGCTTAT
>Ga0065711_1029743_pt1 | contig 34970 bp, 18 predicted proteins | sample Hoacrofraction12_FD_59098 | JGI IMG/M metagenome (GOLD analysis project Ga0065711, IMG submission 59098) | Hoatzin crop microbial communities from Cojedes, Venezuela - Epithelial fraction 12 v2 (version 2) | ecosystem: Host-associated > Birds > Digestive system > Esophagus > Crop | place... | reverse complement strand
CGCCGCTGCTGCGCGCAGCATGGCCGGCTTCGCCGACCTGAACCTCCCGCAGGGGCCGGACAAGAAGTCCCTGCAGAGCCTGCTGGAGGCCGCCGCGCACTGTGAGTCAGCGGCGCGGGAGCGGGGCGGGTGGCGGGGCCTGTCCGGGGCTTGGCGCCGGTGGGCCTGAGCTGGGGAGGGCGGGAGGAGGCGGGCGGCAGCCCCGCCAGGCTGGAGCGGGCGCAGCGTGGGTCTCCGGGCCGAGTGCCCCTCTCTGAGGCTGACCGCTCGCGGTGTCCCGCCGGTGGGGTGAGCGGGGCTGCGGCCTCCGCGGTGCTGCGCAGCCAGGCGGGCTCGCGCGGTGCCTCAAGGCCCTGTCGGCCCGGCCGTCGCGGTGCTCCCGCTGGTTCTGTCCCGGCCCGGACCCGTTGTGCCCCTGTGGGTTCTTGCGGCCCGAGTCTTTTTTCTGCAGCGTCCGTGTGGAGCCGGGCGCTGCCTGCCCGGTGTTTGGGGCTGGTTTGCCTTTGGCAAGCGTGCCTCCTGCCTCTCATCCCTGCCAGCGAGACGCTGGCGTCAGCTTCGTCAGCAGCGCTTGGAGTGGTCGCCTTGCCTGCTCCTGTCGCTGTATCTCTCTGCCAGCTCTGCGTTGTCTGCGGTATTAACAGCCCTCCTGAATGACCATAACCATTTTCCCTAAAGAAAGTCACCAACGGGGCAGAACTAAGGCAAAATCTGTGGGGACGCCAACCCCGTTATTCATGTTCGTAAAGCACTGCCATTAAGTAAGCGTTGTCAGGGCTGGGGTGTATTAGAAGGCAAACAACTTTGTTTATTTATTTAAAGGCACTCTTGGGGTGAATTAATCTTCAGAAAAAATAACGTGAAAAATAAATATGTGATCATTAATTTTGAGATATTTAAGTGATGAGTGTTTTAACAGGTTTCTGTTCGGATTTGTGTCCATTAGCTTACTGGGAAAAATATTCTTACTATGTGTTTACTTTTTCAGTGGGATACTCTGCAGTTGCTCTTAATCATGTCATCGATTTTAAAGAAAAGAAACAGGTAATTTTTGTTGGGGTTATTTGTTCTTAGTGTGTTTTCTCTTGTAAGCTTACATGCCTTATTACATGTCCCCAAATAGATTTACCTGCAGAATGCACATCTACGCACAAGTACAAATGTCTGCATTTGTGACACAACTCCCATTTTATAATTGAGTGTCATTGCCCTGTAGTTAACTTTCAGTATGGTCTGTGCATATTCCCTGGGAAGTAGTTTTGTTAGCATGGCAAACTTCTTTTTAGGATTGGAGTACAGCTTTTGTGTTTATGTTGTTGTGAAGTTTACATTGTAAACTTAACCCATGACATTTTGAATAACTTTGTTTTCTTCTCTTTTAAGGAAATTGTCAAGCCAGTATCTCCTTCAGAGTTGTTTCCATCTTTGCCTATTGTACAAGTATGTCAAGTTACTTTCTATGTATTATTATTAAGTTTTTTACCTTGGTGTGTTTGTATATGTGATTTTGTCTATTACATGTTGATCAAAAAGATAAATTTGTCCATTGCTTGATTGTTAAACCTCCCAGCATTGGAAGAATGATACACTCACGTTAGAGTAGTCTCCATTCATTGTTTTCGAAATTGCTGAAGAAATTGCTTCGTGTGAATTTTTAATCTTCTTGTAGTTGAGTAATTACAGTATAGTTCTTGAAATTTGAGCTTTGGAAATAACTTCCTGGTTTTGATGGAGCAAAATGTAATGAACCAAGTCTGTATTTCAAATCACTGACGTACATTAGTTCAGGAACTACTTTTGCTGGTAGTTGTGGCCTACCTGGGGAACTGTAGCAGTTTTAAAACATATGCAGTTTTTCTTCATGATTTCAATTTTTTTTGTTTCTTTCTTTCTACTTTCTATTGACCCTTCCTCAGAGAAACACAGTAAGTCTTTCTTAGTAAAGATACAAAGTAAGTATCAAACAGATCAATATAAAATAGAGAAGTGTAACTACAGGCTTTAGAAAATTAATATGAGGAAGGCACCATTTTCTTTTTGTAGGGCAGGGTGAAAGTCACCACAAATTTTTGCTGTGTAGCTTTTTAACTTTTCTGTATTATTTCTTTTTTGTAGGGGACCTCTAAAAGAATTAAAGTTTTAACCCGGCTAACGCTTGTTGTTTCTGATCCTTCCCACTGTAATCTCTTGGTAAGCATATTCAGTATATTAATTTGCTAGTTTTTATTTCTTTTTGTCAATGAGTGAATGAAACTTTGGCAGTTGTGGGGAGAACTTCGTGCATTTTCTAGAATGCTCAGCAGTGATTTTTTCAGATCGCATCTTTAGCAAATAATGTGATCATGAAAAGATGCAGTCTTAAAAGACTGGATATGGCTTTTGTTGATCGTTTGTCAACATGGGACAACAGTTCTGTTCCTCAGTTCTCTTCTTTGATTCCTGGACTTGTATGCATAAACTAGAAGACCATGAGCAAGCCCTGTGTCTCTAGGTTTTACTGCTACATGATTGAAGCAAAAGGTGTAAGTGCCTTACTAGGTGGGTAGGACAAGCCTCAAAATGAGAATGAATGACTTCACAGTATGGCTCACAGCAGAGACCTATTGTGTAATTGGGTGATTATTTGTTTTGGTTTAGTACTTGAAAGTGAAAAAAGGTTTTTCTTGCCATTATTTTGGTCGTAATCATTGTGCATAGCTTTGGCATCTGCCAGAATTCAGGGTAGTAATTGTTTCCTCCCTTTGTAGAGATCAACATCTGCAAATATAAGGTTATATGACATCATAGCAGTATTTCCGAAGACTGAGAAACTGTTCCATGTAAGTACAATCATCTGATTGGTAATGCCCATTCAATAACTTTTAGTGCCTTGGTCTAGTTTCAGTATGTGCTTTGTTTTGATTTTACTTTCTGTTTTATACAGGCCTGCATGTCACGGGGCGAATGAAGCCACGTAGGCTGCCTGGTCAGTTGATAGACTGAGAAGGTTGGGGGGCATTGCAGGAGGCTGCAAGGCCTTGAGGTGACTGACTGTCATCTGAAACACTGACCTGATGAATGGACTTGTATGCTTCTGTACCATGGTTTCCTTTGTGTGTCTTGTACTCTACTGAGTACTCCTTTGTAGTGAGGAGAGATAACATCCTCCTTTTTTTCTGAGATTGATAGATATACTGTCAGCAAGTAGAAAACTTCGTTTTGAACTTTAACTTCTTAAACTCTGACAGCTTCCCCAAAACACATTTGCTATCTTTTGTTAGCACTAATTGTTCCTGGTCTCTGAAATGCCAGGGAGAAGTGGGAGGATTTTAAAGCGGAACTAATGTGGTTCTGAGAGTTAAGTTCTTCCTTTTAGTCTTACGTCTTCTCTTGGAAGTTTGTCTGAATGAGTAGCTGATCTCTTTTTCTTTATTTTTTCCTTTTATTTATTAATTTATTTTACATCAAAAGAGGAGCAAGAGTTTATGAAATGGAGCCGGTTCCAGTTGTCATAGTGTCTTACGAACAGACAAAATAAAATTTCCAAAAGTAAGCATGCTTGATGAAACAGAACAACCCTTGCTCCATTGCCAGACTGAGATTTCTGGATTTGTTTTGTTTTGAGTGTTTTGAATGCTCAAGCAGAGTGAGACAGGCTTCAGTTCTGTGACTTCATGATATGTTTGTTACTTTGCCTGCCAAGAAGACCACTGAGGCCGTACAAAAGTAGAGCAGCCTCAGGGGAAATACTTGAAGGGCTGACAGTCATTTTCTCACTCAGATTTTATCCTGGCTGTTCAGAGCAAACTTGCAACTGAAAACTGCCTTCACAAAATTTATGAGTCTTTGAAGGTGTTGCTGTATCAGTGTTACCAAACAGATGCTGGCATTTGTAGCAGTGATAGCGCTCCAGGTGTGCTAGTGAGAGAAAATAGTGGGTGTGAATCATTTTCAAAATACTACTTAGGACTAATTTGTGACCTTAGCCCAAAACTGTTGTTTCTCACATTGGTTTGTGTTAATAGAAGTGCAAGTATTTTGAACAAAAACCCCAATACTCGGCCGCTTCTATTAGAAAAACAAGGTGTTGCAAGTGTGTTTGACCACAGATTAGTTCGGTCCATTTCTGGTGTTTGACTGAAGAAGATATTTACAATTTAGAGGTGATACCCAGATTCAGTGGCGTGCAGTAATTCTTCAGCCATTGCTAACAGCACCAAGCATCATGTCGTCTTCCAACTTCTATCCATAGCTGCTCCATCTTGAATAGACCCTTCCTACCAGAAATAAGTGTTAAAACACGTCCAAGCAGAACAATCTGAGCTTGACTTGTTGGGTGATAGGTGTTTGTTATCTCCGTCTGTCATATTTTTAATTAAATTGTTCTCAAATACTCAGTAACAGCTGATGTGAGTGGACTGATCGAGTGGAGCATCTGGAAGCAAGTCCTCTTTTTGTCAGAATGTTTTTCTTACAAAACCCAAAATTGTGACATCTGACCTGTTGCAAGCTCATAAATAATATTAACTCTGAACTGGAAGAGTACATGGAAGCATCCCGTCTCCGTTAGCCTTGGCAGGCAGCAAGCAGGTGTGCAGTTTAAAGCTGTATGAAGAAGACACAGGGACACCAAAAGCAAATGTGAATCTCTTTGGAGGATGCCAGAATTTACTTTCCGAGAGAGCTTGTCAGTACAAAACTGAGTCTGTTTTGTTTTTTCTTTTTTTTTTTCTAAGTAAGCTAAAGCTGCTTTCTAGTACTGTGGAGTACCTGTTTTGACAAATAAAAATTATATTCTTGTGTTTTGTTTTTCTAAATTATTACCCCTCCTTTTTGAAAATTTGTCCAAGTAAAGTACAAAGCAAGAGGCTGTAGAAGAAGGTGAACTTCAAAGAATCTTTCAGCAGAAGAATTCAAGCATTAATTAAAACAGTTACAGCTTAATGAAACTGATTTCTGACTGCTTTTACTTCCCTTGCAAGATTTTGGGTCTCTTGGGAGCATGAGAGAGGCAAATAGTTGTAAAATACTTTTGAAGCCCACTCTCCACCTCTTTTGCTTTCTGGCAACAATGTAAAATCTCACTTCTCAAGTTAGCTCAATCAATTTATCATGAGTTTAAACAAGCACCTGAAGCCAGGTATTAGCAGGAGCATGCTGTGTTTCTTTGGAGGAAAATGGCACTCTCATGTAAGGGTGGATATTTTTTAGTTTCAGCCATATCAGGAGTTCTGCTGCAGTTGGATGCCCAGCTGCAGCAGTGTTTAAGCTGTCATAAACAGCCCCTCATTTCTGTGGGTCGCCGTCTGCTCTGCTGGTGGAGCTGCTTGCTTAGCTGCATGGCAGTTTGGTTTGAGGAACATGCTTTTGGCTGAAAAGTAACCAGAGTTATTCTGCAGGCAGATCCACTTTCCTGCTCCAATTCAGCGTTCAGCCATGTGGATAGTTGTGCCGGCACAAAGAGGATGGCTGTGCTCTGGGCAGGCCAATGCAGCTAGCGACTGTTTAAGCTGACACTCTCGCAGGTGACTCAACAGTGTGCTAGGAAGGAAGCAGGATTGCTGATGAGACCATTTTCATTGCTTCCATGCTGGCAGCACATTGAGCTGGGGAGGGAACTCAAGCATGTTTCTTGCAAACTGCATGAGGTGAAAGACTTCATCCTTACGTTTTCATGTTCAGGGCAGATTTGTATGTTTGTCTTTTGTTTAAAGATTTTAGATTTTCTTACTGTGTATGGAGTGTCAATTTTGTAGAGGGCTCAACAGGGAGTCTGGCGCAAGTGACGTTACGCATGGAGTTTCAGCATATACCTCTGGCTTGTGATACTCATGGGTCTTTCACCATTAAGGATAAAGCCTTCTAGGGCATGTCTTGCACCACAAATTAACTTTATATTTTAAAATTGGCTGTTGGTAACTCAACAGTATCTCGGGAGCATCATCTTTCTCCCCAGCAACTTGGCACTTGAATTATTCTCCACAGAACAGGATTTTCCATGTTTTTGTAAAAGAAATACATGACCATTGGAGATGTGCTCTAATTTTAGCATGGCCCAAAGCCAGTCTCAGCTCTCTTGTCACAAGCCAAGGAAGCTTTTCTGTGACTGAGTGTGGCAGTATATGTACTGAAAGATGTGCTCAGATTCTCCAAATAATTTATATCCTCAGGCGTATGAGGAAGCTGTGTTTGCCAGGATAATTGTAGAACATGCTCCTTCTTTGTGTCTCCCAAGCGGATTGTTTTGGGCTGCAACAGGAATGCTGACTCTGTGCCAGTAATAAGGTCTGTGCCTGTTGCTTTTCAAAAGTTTGCTTTTTAAGAATTTTGGCTATTTTAATCGTATTAGTTAGTTCTGCCTGCTGTTTGTAAGAAATTAGCAGATCATGAGTGTCTAAAAAAAACTTGCTTATAAAAGTCTAAAGGATGTAGTGCAAAGCCAAATTTCAATGTTTATTCCTAAAATGTTTGCCAAAGCTTTCTTCAGGCCATCCAAGCAACAGGGAAATTATTTATTTCTCGCTGTCTGGAGTTTCCCAGCAGATGGGGCTCTTGCCTGCGGTGCAGCCAAGAAAGCGCCTGGCTGCGTGACTGCTGCCTGTCATTTTCTTTATGAAGTTCTTGCACTTTGGATCCTTTCAGCAGGCAGGGTAACCTTAACTTGCCTCTGTGTGTGACTTGTCCAGGAGCCAAAGCTAGGTTGAACATTGGAGTTTTTAGAGAAAGTTCCTCTCCAACTTTCCATGCAGTGCAGGAATTCCTCCTTAAGGGGAAGTATGGCTCTTAAATTTGTTTTTCCTTGGTGGTATTTTCTGAAATGTTCTTGTCGCTGGAATCCTGTAGATATACTGGCATTTGGGTCACTCCCTTTCCCGCTGTGCTTAATTTGCAAAGTGGAAAAGAGTTTTCCAGTGTTTCTGGAGCTGATTAGGAAGGCTTGTTTTCTCATCACATAGGGCAGCTTGCATGTTTCTGATGCGTGTTCTTGCTTTCCTTCATTTTCAGCTTTCTCTCCTCCTGAATTTCCTATGGCCTCACTGACATCTTTTCTAGGACATGATTCAGAGCTGCTTGCTCTATGCATGTTCCCAGAAATCACCCCTGTCTGGATGGTAGTTTGTACTCCCCATAAGAAAAGGATTAAAACTGGCTGTGGTAGGGCTAAACTTACATACGCAAGTCTAATTAGATGCGATGGATTCCAACTGTGTCTTTACTAATAGAGTTGGTACAGGTAGGGCATGAAGATGAAGTTTAGTGTGGATGGCCTGGTAGAGACATTAATAACATCAAAAACCTTGTGATTTGCTGGATCTTTGGATTGCCTGCATGTGTGCTGTGGCTCTCATGCCTAGGGGAGAGTGCTATCAACAGCTAAGAAACATTCCTAAAGCTGGGCCTCTGCTCTCATCTCCTTCCGAATTTCATGTAAACTGGTAGAAGAGTGGTTTTCAAAAGCAATAGCCTGCACTGCATTGGAGCAGAGTGTGGCTACCCCGCAGCCCAGCCCTGGGACTCCTCGCAACCCCCACCGCTTTCATGCCAGTGCGAGGAGGGATGAATGGTTGGCGCCTGGCCCAGGTGTATTTGGAGCAGTTGCTGGCAGGTTTCTGAAAGCAGAGAGTTCCCCTATGCCTAGAAAATTCCTTTGCAACATCTTCAGCCTGTTTGATCTTCTTTGTTACAATGCTGCTTACAGACATTAATCTGGCCCTGCCTTTATGGGCTAGGCATATATAATTCCTACATGTCTTGTGTGCATGAGGTTATATGTAAATCAAGAGCTCCCTTTTATGTGCACTTAATTTTCTCTGTATGTCAGCGTGGAGATTCTCTAGCCTTTTTTCATTCCTTTCCCCATTTAATACAGGCTATAAATTATGGTGTGAGTTCAAAGCTAAGCTTTTAAATTCTGACCTCCAGTGCCATCTTGAGACTTTTCTGGAGATGTGGCTTTCAGGGAGGACTGCGCGTTCCCCACCCAGCCAGGAAAGTGAGGCCCTGTGGATCATCTTCCAGTACTGGGCATGGGGCACCACCAGTCACTGTCTAACATTCTGCTTCTGTTTCAGGCTTTTGGTTGCTTCTGGTGAAAACACTTAATCCGTAACAGTTGCTACACCGGAATTAGAGAGTGATGGGATAAGGGGCAGTTCCTGGGCTGCTCCCTGCGTAAACAGGGGTAGTCCTTCACTAGCTGTGAGTTCTTTTATCAAAAGCCAGCATTGCGTCTGCATGTCCTTTGTCAGATAAGAACAAAGCAGTAAGTCTTGCCTTTGGGTTGGTCATTATTTATTGGAAAAGTAGTTCTGTAAGTGAGGGAAGGCTTGGGTTTTAAGCCCAAAATCCGCAAGCTGTGCACCTGTAGCCCTGCTGTTTCATTGGCATACCTGCAACGCATAGTACCTCTTCATTTTAAAACTGAACTCACCCTGGAGAGAGATTTCTTGCATTAAGAAATGAAAGAGAATATCAGAGCACCAAAAGTTCATTACACATTGTTTGAATTATCTGATAATCTGTTCCTACTTCATTGCCGTAGATCGCTTGCACAACTCTAGATGTGGATCTGGTATGCATAAATGTAACAGAAAAGCTGCCATTCTACTTCCGAAGGCCCCCTGTGAATATGGTAAATTTACATCTAAATTGTTTTCGTGCTGTTAAATGCTGTATTTAATGTCAATCTGAGTTGAATTCCCTACCGTTTCCCTCCCACCATTCCCATCCAAGTGGTTGTTTTATTTTCTTGCATAATGTATAGTGTAGTTTCAGATGTCCTTCACTTCAAGGCCTCCACTGCAGCATTTAATACACAGTGATATATGTTCTTTCTTCTTCCTGTACCCCACTTAAGAAGGCAGAAGTGGTGTTCCCAAGAAATGGAAACAGAGCCTTAAGGCCACTGCTATGCGAAGCAGTGAGATGTGGTGTGATTGCTGACTAAGCTGCCTCCCAAACCAGAAGTGGTACAGCTGTGTCAGAATAGATAAACAGCCCTGTAAAAGACAGGAGAATGTGAATGACAGTGTTAATTTGGGAGAAGAATGTTGTGCCAATTATTTGGAGGACAACTGTATTGAATCCATACATTGACAAAAGAATGTATTGGCAAATGAACCAGAAGTGGAATTGGTAAATATCTGCTGTGGGACAAAAGATGGCTATCAGTATGGATGAAATATTTTGTTAATAGTATTCTACCTACTGTTGGTGGTTTACCAGAAAGCATAATCTTCACATGCTCTTACGTGAACTAGTTTTTCGTCTGAGCGTATGTCAGGGTTCATTCCACACGGGCATTCTTGACTGATGTAGTCCTTACGCTTAAAAATTTTAATTTGGAGTTGGCTAGAAATCCTACTTCCTCTTCTACAGGAAGTTTGACCTAGACTAAAAATTCTGAAATAGAACAAAAGTAATAACTTGGAATTTACTACAGACTGGGAGTTTCAACATTCCATTTGGAATAAAAATTTTGCATGAAATGTTGTTTGAAAGTACCCTAGCTGCCTTAAACTCCAGCAGCTGACCCAGATGAGGAGCTGGGTGGCTCTTGGAGCCCTATACTTGGAAACATTTTCCTTAAGAGCTGCTCCTCAGCTTCCACACTCCCAGCTTGAAGGTAGTCTGTCTGTCAGACTGGTTTGGGGCATCCTTGGGCAGGCAGTTTCGGTGGTTGTGATGCCAGACAGACAGATTGTCAGGCAGCTGAAGAGCTGGGGATGAGGTTAAAAATCTGCTTGGCTGGAAATTGGTGTATTGCCATCACCTGTTTTGGTTTTGATAAATTCAGGTTTTTCTTCTTGTTTGCAAATGTTGGACCAGCTCTATGTTAAAGATTTGATGTGTACATAGCTTCTGTTGCGCTCGCATTCAGAGGTCATGCATGGATGGGAGCTGGATTAATTCCATCTGTATTCAGTTACTGGACTCACAGTATTAGCATTGCAGCATTTTTTTAATAATACGGGTATAAATCATAGAGCAACATTTCAGGCAAAAACAGTATAGGCCAGGGAACAAGGAACTCCCAGCTTTGAACTGTGTCTTTATCACTAACTCACTGTATCCCATAGCAAGTTGCTTAACCTTTCTCTGTGTGTTTGCAAAAGACGACTAGGCTTTTGGTGAGGTACTTTGATAGACAGCAAGGGATTTTAAAGCACCTGAAAATATATTGAATATTACTATTTGGAACATCTCCTGTGACTCACTGTTCTTTAACATTGTCACAAATACAATGTTGTGAGACACAAGAGAGGGGTCCTCATTGCTGCTTTTATGCAAGGAAAAATTTCTTATCTGCAAGGTGTGGGAAGTGGTGGCTGGAGGAGGGCCCTCAAAATTTCCAGACTTGTTTCTGACCAGCAGTGGTTACCTGTCTCATCAACTCTGTGATAGTGAAAAGTCAATTACAACTAAGTGGCTGGTATTTATTTGTTTGTTAAACCTCACTTACCTGTCATCCCAAGATTCAAGTACGCATATCTGGTGTACAGTGAAACCTTCCGTCTCCACCCCACCCCCCAATGCTATGCTGTGCTCTTGCTGGAACAATTCTGCCTTATTTTTTCATATATAACACGATTAAACTGAGAATAAGCTGCATCAATAACAGACAGCAGTTGTTAGATTGTTATGCTTCTCTCCTTTTGATTTTTGATCACTCTCTTTCATGTGAAGGCAATAGATCGAGGCATTTACTTTGAACTTCTTTACACGCCTGCCATCAAAGACTCCACAATGAGAAGATACACAATTTCAAATGCGATCAGCCTGATGCAGATCTGCAAAGGAAAGGTAAGCTCTGAAAGTGAAAGCCAGCTAATTAATTCAGTTCAGATTCTTCTGGACTTGTACAGACTGAGCCATTTTAAATGAGTTTGATGCTGGAGTTGCTGAAGCTGTGACTGAATCTTTGCCTGCTGATCAAGGACACAATTATGCTAGCTCCAGATACTTCCAGCCATGCGCCACTGCGTGCTTGCTTCTTAAGTTGTCCAACCGTTAGATTCGTTTTTCAGAGCAACCTGTCTGTTGTTATTGTATGCAATACCCAAAACAAAAGGGGAAAAAAACAAAGCGCCAGAGATCTAAGGTTTTCAGCAGAACTGAAATCCAGGCATCTCTTTAAAATCCCCCATTTCATATTTCTAATTGACCAAAAGCTCTTTTTTGATAGTATACCTTGAATATGGGGGGTAGAAAATCATAAGAAAAAAGTAGAAATCTTGTTCTATTAAATGGTTAGTAAAATCCCAGTGTACAAAACAGACCCAACAGCTAGCTGGCTATCAGCCAGGGCTTTGCTGCAGTCAGATCAGCTGCATTCTTCCCTGCTACTGAAACCCAAGGAAGAAGTTACACTTGCAGCTGAGACGTCTGTAATCCTTTCGTACCTTATTTCCTCCCAGACTACCAGGCTAAGCTGCCTGTCATGCTGGGTCCTCTCAGGCCATGTTTTTTTTTAACAGGGAAGCTTATCATAACATATATCCAGTTAAAAGAGATTGTAGGTCCCACCAGCTTTATTGGAAATGGCATTTGTCACATTTAGCTAGTCCAGTGAGGGCAAAGTTGGCATTACCCTGCAGATCTAGTCTGAAGTGGGTTATACAGCTTGGAAGGCAAATTAAAAGCAGATCCATCATTGCCTCAGTTCCCCTCAGGCGTAGTAGCCTATTCTATAGGACAGCAGAGGGGGTCAAACAGATTAATTCCCTTGGTGATACAGAAGAAAGTGAGTATTTGCACAGCCTTCCCTGAGAAGCCCAGCTCTGGGAGTTAATTGCACAAAATACTGACTCGGAGATGAGGTACGTACACACAAACCGCCTTTCCTTTGGGATTCCTGTTTGCCAGTGTTCCTCTTTCCCCTGTGCAGTTAAAGATGCGCTTCTCACGTGGTTGTTGATTTGGAGAGCACCTGTTGAGTTGGTGTCACAAACAGAGCAAGTGAGATGTTCGGGCGCTCGGTCTGTGCACATTGCCCTTTCTTTCTACATCTGTCAGTCTAGTGCATCGTCTGTGTCTGGAAGGTAAATCAGCTGGAGCTGCACATGACAAGTTGTTGTTAGATGCTGGAAGAGCTGGGAGAGGACTGCTAGTTTGTCTGGTTTTTTTTGCCTCCAGGCTCAGTACATGATGGGCCAGCAGGGATGGTTATTAGCGCTCACTGGCAGCTTGTCTCCATCCATTATGTAAAGGCCTTTTTTTAACGGGACATGGGATGGCTGGTCCATGTGCTGCTTGCATTGGCACCTGGCACGCAGCTCTCACATTCTGTAACCTATAGTGGCTGAACTTGTAGCAGTTTTTGGATCCTTTTGATCCTCCTCTGTTGCAGTAGGGTAGAGAAACTTACAGAAATTTATTGGTGTCCTCAGAGCTGATGTTGAGCAGAGTCCTTAAAACATGTTAAAATGTGCAGAAAATGCGGGAGGGACTCGCCTGCCTTGCCAGACAGAAGGTGTGCATAGCCACAGTCCATCACCTCCCGTGTTTTGGTAACTGACTGTGGGTACTGTGCCTGGAGCAGTGTACGGAACAGCTGCTGTCTCCTTTACCTGGGGAGGTAATGTTTTGCCTTTGAGTTCCTTGCTTTAGCCTGTCACTTGGATTTGCCTTTGCCTGCCTTTCCTTCACTCGCTAGCAGTGCTTTTCTTGTCTGCTCTTGTCTCCTTCTCCCATCTTGCCCATCCCCTAACTGGAAGCCAGTTGCCTTTAAAACAGGTGGAGCACATCTCCAGTGCACAGCAGTGAACCACGATCCCCTGCTGGTTTAAGGTGGCTCGCACAGCCGCTCTGGGAGTTCCTCTGAGCCTGGGAGACAGGCGTTGGTTGCTACAGCTCGGAACAGGAGACTTGAATTTTCCCAGCAAACTCTTGCAGTCAGCACCACTGAAGCTCAAAAGCACCCTTGGGATCCATAGTACAGTCATTTTAAAGGTGAACTATGCAGAAGGAAATGTCCTAGGCTCCATCGTGATGTATGCTATTAAATCACTTTGATGTTTGTATTGCTTATGCTTCTGGCTTTCCGTATGCTAAGGCAGAGTTGTCTGTCCCATCCTTTCATCATCAGCACACAGGGAAACCTTGGGCACAGTGTGAACATTTCACAGTGTGAAATGCAGTCATTTGAGTTCCAGGGTTGAGTTCCAGCGCCTCACAGAGCATTTTCTTCAGCATCTGCCCTCCTCTTTGTTCTGGGGAGGTGACAGGACAAGCAAAGCAGTGTGGGGTAGGGATCAAAAGCCCCACCTTGTAACTGGAGGAGGTGGTGTGATGTGTTGGTGGTACTGACGTCAGAGAGGGAAAGTCTTTTGCTGCCTCACTCAGTACAACTCTCATTACCACCCACTCAAGCAGGAATTCCCAAAGCCAGTGTAATAAAGTGTAATAAAAGGTGTGAGGAATTTTTTTGCTCCTGCAGTTTCCACGTGTGCAAAACAGTCTCCCCCTGTGTGAGCATCCTTGGAGGTTTAACATCAGAAGAGCACTGGGAGCTGAGCTGTGGTACCTGCCAGCCCCCGAGCAATCATGTACCTGTTGTGCAGAAACACTTTGGCAGAGACAGAAGGACATCTCTCTGCGCTGTGATTTTCAAGGGGATGCCAGTGTTGAGGGAAGTGAGTATGTGGCATGAATTGGCAGTTGCTGCCTAGCTGCAGACAGGTCTCCTCAACCAGTGTGAGTTTGATTAAGGCCAATGTGAATGCTGAGGTTAGGATTGAACTGTACCGCAACACAGAGTAGGCTGAAAATTCGGGAGTACCAAACTGTCTAAAGGCACTATCTGTGAGCTGCTTCTGGGGGTTCCTGTACTCCTAAGTCCGTTTCTCTTACAGCTCAAGCTGGGTTGTCATTTTTGTGGGGCCTGTTTCAGCTAGTGTAAACCAAAGGGGGCAATTCTTAACGCCATGTGTGCAACTCTTCATTACTTCTGTCCCCTTAAGGTCCCTTTAAAGTCCACTATGAGACGTACAGGCTGGTGGGCGCTTGCTTAATGCTGTCACTCTGACATTTATGCAGCTTAGCCTATCCATCTAAAAGGTGCGGTACTTATTCAGCTCACATCTGTCTGAGAGAGGTTTGTGACTGCAAGGGAGGGCTTGTCTCCGTGCCCTCTCTCCGTAGGGGACAGGGAGATAACCTGGGTTTGTTCATGTCTCCAAATTAAGATCCATACCCTGCTGGAGTTCACTCCATCTGAGGGCGTGGGATACTCTGATGGTTAATTCAGCTCTGAGGCTGAACTTAGCTAATGCTCATAAAGTCTTTGCTGCTTGCTGATTTTTTTTTTTTTTTCATGATGCTGTCTGACAGTTGAATGTTTGTTCTCTTTTGTTTTCCAGAACATTGTTATATCTAGTGCAGCTGAAAGGGTAAGTCCCAGATTTTTGTAGGTCAGAACAATTGAGGATTTATTTGTGACTGAAAGGACAGCTTTAATTATATATTAAACATATAAAAATTGTAATTTTAAATATGATTTCCATCTCATGGTTTGTTTTTTTTAATCAGTCTCTTTTACCAAAGAATTGTATTTTGGGATTTGGGGTTTTTTTGTTTGGTTAGTTGAGGGTTTTTTTGCTGCTGTGGTATTTTCCATGACAGTTTTCTCCCAGATGGTGACTCTGTTTTCCGAAATAATAGTATTGGCTTGATTTCCTAGTGCATCTTCAGCAGCTTGCTATTATGTAGAATTTAATCTTGCCTTCCTGATAGCCCTGGCCTGCCTGCTCAAACTCTATCAGCCTGCAAGAGAGTTCATGCACATATCCAACCTTCTTTGTTTTGTTTTAGCCTCTAGAACTACGAGGTCCTTATGACGTGGCTAATCTGTATCCTTTTTCCAAGTGAAAGATGGCAGCTAATAGTAACCAGAAAGTTCAAAGTGGTTTTGAAATATTTCCACCCTTTACACTCCTTGAACTTTACACAGTGATGCCTGTTCATCACCAATTCAGTGAATCAGGGCTCTGAGTGGGTGTGGTAGGAACTACAGACCTTGGTTGTGGGCTGGCACGAGCAGTCACTGTGAATAGTAGTGTCCATGTTCAGCTACAGGTATGTTTTGTTGTGATATGCATTGATATTGTGGGGGTGTCAGTGGAGAAATGAATAAAACCCATAAAAATCTATGGATACTATGAACCAAACCAGAAATTATTACTTGTGACCTCTAAGGTGCCACATCTTTGGTAGAAGAAGCTATAAAATTATATTTATATTAAGAAAGAAAAAGTTCCTATCTGAGTACTAGTTAATTCTGTACTGAATTTTCCAGTCCTTAATTACATATGTGCTGTTAAATAAGTGGATGTGTTCTAGAAACCAAGGAGAGTGTCTTTTCTCCTCCTCTTTTAGGAATTCACATGCATTTTTACTACTCCCCACCCCAAAGCGTGTATATGGACTGTCCCTCGAAGGGAGGAGCGTGCTCTGAGTCATGAGAACCGTGTGGGAGGGTGTGTGGCCTGGAAGGATTTTATGTGCAGCATTTCCTTCCCTCTTTTTAAGAGCAGTCAGGCTCAACACGAATTAACATACCTAATCTGGTGTCATCCCTGCTCAAGGTGGCTGGGAACTTTTCAGCACAGTGCTTTTGTATCAGACAATACACTTTCCCCAGAAGTGAACTTTTCAGTGGGGTATATTTTTTTACTTAATTATGCATACAAAAATGTTCTTGTGTTGACAGACTTTTCAAAAGTACAGCTTCTTGACTGGAAAAAAGCAATGTTGCCCGGAGCTTTCCGGGAGGGCTGCTGGGGAACTGCAGCCAGGAGAATTGGGTGACTCAGTTCCCTGCCTCTGGGTAACCTTATGCAAAATGTCACTTTAAGTTACAGCTTTGCTAATTCCCAGTTATTTGTAAAATAAGCAAACGTGTCAAGCAGACAGACTTCCCTATTCTGTTCGTTCCTTGCTGTGCATTTTGATCCTGAACAAAGGTGACAGAGGTTTGCTGTTTGGCCTGTCAGAAAGCGAAGCCAAGGCAGCCGTGTCTACCAACTGCAGAGCCACCATGCTTCATGGAGGTAAGTGAAAAGCGCGTGCAATCTTAACTAAGTAACGCTTGCGTTTGTTAAACCAAGTTCCTGTTAATGCATATTTTCTAAAAGGTCCGAGACCTAACAGAGTAAGTCAGCTTGGGCTTTTGGCTCCCTTGTCCAATGTGTGAGGAGGAGCTTGTGCCACAAGGGCATTTCATTTTCCCTTGTTGCCATGTTAGCAGATCAGTGACTGAGTTGGTGGTGCTATCTGTACTGGAGTACTCGCGTAACCACATTAACGGGTCATAAACTGTTTAGGCAAAACACAGATCTGCCTGTTGTGCTTCATAGTGAAACTATCCCTTGTTTCAGAAAGGGATGAATGCTGATGTTGGTGACTCCAGCAGAAACTACAGCATTGACTTCAGGAAAATGGGGATGCATGTGTTTTGCGTTTCCCCTCCTGCAGCATAAGTGCAGAAGCAACCTTCGTCATGGTCCTTTTCTGATGCTTCATGATGTGGTCTATTTCTGACTTGCTCTTCAGTGTGGACCATTTCAAACTTGATGCAAAATCAAATACACTGACTGCTTGCTGTGTAGAAAAATGTTTCATTTAGTGTATGCTCACTTGAAGTGTTCTAGTGAAACAAGACTTGCTTCCTTATGCTCTCAGCAGAGGCAGCTCACAGTAGCCCGTTTTTAATATTAAGAAAGGAGAAATGTAGCTTCTGGCGCTCTACACTGGAAATCAAAAGGTTTCCAGTTGTATTTGTGTCCTGGTGTCACTGCAGCAGAGTTGCCACAGGTTGTGTTCCAGCAATCAATTTAGACCCTTGCTTTCCACTGTAGCACCAATTTCTCCATCTCTCCCCTCCCTTTCACATGTTTATTTGTTGGTTCTTAGTGTTTCTTGATTTTTGTTGTTTATTCTGATGGCAGTTTAACTTTGTGACTGAGTAGTCGCATGTAGCTCTTAATTGCTGCCTCTGTCTGAGTAGGTATGATTTCTAGTCACCGTCCCAACAGCTTGAGTTGTTCTAAGTTTCAAACACACAGTGAGATTTGATTTGCATCTCTTGTTTCAGTAGAGGTGGGGCTTGAACCTGCTGTGATTCACAGCAGGTAGCTTTGATCTCTTAGAGGGGGCATTTCTGTGAACAGAGTCGTCCTCCAGCCTGCTACTCATCTACATGAAGACAATGTGTTGGAAGAATTTTTGTCAAGTTTATGTGGAATTTATCAAGACCATCATCTATCTTATCTGTGAGATTAAATAACAGATGTCATTTCCTTGTCCCCCAAAGAATACTGGCCCAGAATAAGTCGATATATTTTGCCAAGCTTCTTGCAGAGCCTCTTTGCTAACAGAGTATTTGCAGGGAATCTCTTCTACCTCAAATGTTGCAGGGAAGCCTCCCACCAGTAGTTTTGACATTCGATTGGGCTCAGTGGGTTATTTGGCAAACATGAGGAGTTTGATAACATCACACAGTAGTATTTTATGGTAATGCTGAGGGTTCTGTAAATAAAATATTCTTGAATACCATAAAGCCACATACTTGGTATGTATAGGGGAGCCTCTGCCAATATAGCTGTGCCAGCGTAGTCTAAGAATCCTGGGGTATGTGAATATTTTTTAAATATTTTTTTTTAAGAATAGTATGTTTTGCTTGGAAATGCAGAAACGCTTTTGACAGTGCTTCAAGAATGTGTCCTTCTGTGACTATTGAACTGATTAAACCTGGTTTCCTATGGTTTTGTGTGTATGCAGCCCCTCAATGCCTGCAGAAGTTTCCTAACTCCATAAGGCAGCCTATCTCTAGCTCCTGCCCATGCAGGCTGCTTACCTGCTATGTGTGCTGGCTGGCTGTTAAACATGTAGAACTGTGCTTTGGGGCATGGACATCTGCAATGAGTATGAATTAAGTGCATTAGTGTCATAAGTACCATTTATTTGAGGTACTACAGCTTCTGCTTGCATATTCCAGAAACTCGGAAGAGTGCCTGTGGGGTAGTGTACACGCTGAAGAAGCCTCGCAAGGTTGAGGAGGAAGAAACAACGCTGCCAGCCTGCAAAAAGCTAAGACTCAAGCTTGAGGACTGAACCAAATGTCAGCAGGAGCCTCCAGCCCAGCTCTACCAAGTGCTGAGTCTTCCCCCACCCTCCAGCCAGTCCAGTTCCTCCCTTACTACTGTATTTAGCCTGGAGAAGAATTATTATTCTGGTGTTCAAGTGAGAAAAGCTGTGGGAATGAGTCTGCTGAGTGGCAGTTCACCACATGTGAAAGGTCATTCTGGGCTTGTGGCCAAGATCAGGAGACCATCTCCCCACCCTGTCTTAGGTCTTCTGGAGTTAGTGCAAACTCAACATTTCTGACGTACAGAAATTTTCAGTTGTACAAGTGCATTCCTTTTTTTATTAAAAATGCTTCTAAGAACACAAACTCTAACGCTTATCGTTTCTCAAGTTTTAGACACATCTCTGCACTAAACCTTATAACCGCAAGCCAGTAGATGAAGTTTACCTTCAGTGGCCCATGAAGAATAATGATGCAGTAAAAAAAAAATCTGCTTCCCATTCTGTTTCGTGATCAATGGCTATAAAGAAGATCCCATCATCTGTCACTTGCTAAGAGATGTCTTGGATTTGTGTCACAGTAGAACTGACTGACCTGACCTGCTAGACACACATCCCAAAGGTCCTCACTGCCCTGCAGCTTTTGAAACCAAACAGTAATATGAGCTGGTTGCCACAGCTGGGAAGGGAGAGCCCAAGGTCACACTGAGCGTGTGCTCAGCGTGCAATGTTGCAGTTGCAGCGTAACAGCTGTCTCAGCTTGGCCTGAGCAGTCTCCATGTCACATCATTTTTACTGCATCATTTCCTTCTTTATGTCCTCGTCTGGCAGTGTTGCCTATGACAGTGTTCATTTTGCTACCTCCTGCCTTTCGGTTTTCCTTGCTGTTAATGCCTCAGTAAACCTAATCTGGCTGCCAAAAAAACAATCGTAACAGATTTACAATCAGCAGAGCATTTTCAGAGCTCTTCCAAATGTTGACTGAAGTTTTTCTTTTGATTAAACTGATATAAAAATTATGTAAGCTGCTGTACTCAAGATACTCTTGAGCCAGCTTTACTGTGAGTATTCTAGTCCTCTATTTGCATCTCACTGTAAGATAAGAAGTGGAAGTTCTAGCATGCAAAATATTGCAGAAATATTGCAGTGGGTCATCTCTGAGCTCATAGTAATGACTGAGGAGAATGGATGTAGTTCTCGGTAGACTAACAGTTCTATATAATGCTCGTGTAAGTCACAACAGCTTTTGCTTTATTCAATGAACAATGACATATCTTTACATTATTGTATTACTGACTTTCTGATCTGATTCTATTTTATTATAGGTATTGGGGTATAAAATATATATATATATGCTGTAGTTCATAATTTGTGGACTTACCTCCAAAGTGATGCTCTAACCAGAGAAGCAGCAGAAATGTGTTTGTCCGGTGCAGTTTTCTGAATGACAGATTATCTTGCCTTGGCCAGAGAATAACCTGCCTCAGCCATGAGAGTAGTTGTTTGGTAACTAGCACATGGAAAGAGGCTATTGAATGTTAGAGATCCTTCTTGCTACTTGTTTCGCTTGATTTAAAAAGTTTACAGTCTGCATCTATGCCGTTTAAGTAGATGCAGTGCTTCAGGAGCAGATTGAGAAGTTTCTTCTCCCTCAGTTTCCTGAAGCATGTTGTTCTGGCCACTTTGGTGCCTGAACAATGGAAGTGCTTCTCGGCTGGGATGATAAATGGTGGTAGCCAGCACTGGTGTCATTTCCATGTCCTGCAAGGCATGCTCCCAGTGACAGGGTAATTGTGCAGAAACAAGTAGCGAAATAGCGGCTTGCAGAGAAGGGCAGCGAGTGGAGGCGTGCTGTAATTTTTATGGAGAAGAGTGTGTTTGCAAATAAAGCGTGCAGCTGGCAAGGTGACACTCACGAGTTACGGTGCTTGTGTGAGAAAAGCCTCATCTGTCTCAAGCTGTTGGCTTCCGTCTAGGATAGCTGGCTGCAGTCAAAATAGGTGTTTTCTTCTGCTTGCTTCTCTGTGTGGTTTCTGTAAATTCACTTAGTCTCCAAAGTTGGCCCTCCAGTAACAACTATTCATTGCTGCCCACTCCTGACCCCACCTCATTGCCCAGGACATGGTTCTGGCCAGACTGCAAAGCCTGCCGGCTGGACGCCAGCTGGCCTGGGGTGGGAAGGCGTGTGGGAGCCTGCGGCCTGTGTCTCTGGGAGGCCACGCTGTGCGGCATTAGGATTTTAACTGAATGCAGCGTGCAGTGTCCCAGTGGAACTGGACAATGGTGCTCCTGCTGGCGGTACTGGTAAGATTGTTCTGCTTCTGCTAAAGCCAAGGGAAAGGTGCCTGCCTTTCCTAGCAAGGCTCGGTGTCTTCCTTGGCTTGGACAACTGAAGCTGTCTCATGCTCAACATAGTATGTGCGGACTTGCTGGGAAACAGATTTTAAGTCAAACTCAGTAATAAAATGATAAGCTTGTTTTACTGGCTACTTAAGTACTGTATTTCTGCTCTTGTGTTTCCATTTAACAGCACAAGTAAGAGATGGCATTTATCTAACAGTGGCAAGGAGGTAGCTGAAGGGCTAGCTGTTCTAGGCAGCTGAGACTTTTGAGTTTAAGAATTTCACAGAGGCCAAGATGTAAACTTTCTTCAAAGAGAGACAGAATTACCCTGTGCATGCTCACCACTCCATAATCCACTCCAGCAAATAAAAATAATCACTCTGTTTATTTAATCTGAAATAGATCAGTACAAAATGTACACCAAAAACCGTACAAATTTACAAAAATACATAATCTGGTTCTGCATTCTTCAACCATCAGACTTCATAGTAGTCCAGCTTAAAAAAAATTCACGTTCCTGATGCTATCTCCTGTCACCTTCATAACATTACATCTGAATCCTGCAGTCCAAACGGTTACGTGATGGTTGGAGCTCTGTCCTTGAGCTCTTTATCAACCACGATTGCCAAACCCTATGTAAACCCCATTACTCAACTGCTTTAAATCCACTTGGCACCTCAGTACACCTTCTTCCATTGCTCTTCCACATACCGCCACTCATTTAACATATTATTTTAATAGTGAGCATTTGGCAGAGACAAGACAACTGTTGAAAGCATTTGCTGTTGAGAGCTGTTGGACGGTTTGAGGGAAGTTGCTAATGTAGTTGAAAATACTGCCTCTAAACCAAAAATGATTTATGTTGCTGTCAAAGATTGCATTAGGATCTAAAGATCTATTTAAAAAGCTACAATAGTATTAAGAATCATTAAAAATTACTTTTTAAATAAATAAATAATAAATAGTAATAAATAAAGCCATTTTAGAACCACTGGAATTTTAACACTCAACCTGCGGTTTAAAATAATTTCTTTGCATGTTTGTTTTGCAGTTTCAGTGAAGGTACCTCAAGCAATCCAGTACCATAAATATTTTCATGGCTATTTTCCTCCAGGTTCCTATGAAGCATTTAAAAGCAGCAAAAACAGAGTGGTCTGGTTCCTCTCTTCAGAACTTGCCTAGATGGACGCTCTTATAGGAATTGTCTTTCAGGCTGTTGAATATCTCTTTGGTGCCGTTCTGCCACTGAAGAACAAGATCCATAGGAGTTTTCCCTTGCTGGTTAAAAAAGCAGAGGAAGCAAGATTTAATTTCAGCCTGTGCATACAGAGTCCTTTGTTCTTCCCTATGTATTTGTGCAGTGCGACTGCCTGCTGGGAGATCTTCTGCACGCACAGGTCAGGCTTACTCTCGGCTCCCTGAGATCAGAGTCCTTTTGCTGTACAGATCTAGTCCCAGTCCTGGTCAGACTCGTGATGAAATTTCCCTGGGTTCCAGTGGGTCTAAGCCATGTTAGCAAATACCGCAGCTAGTAGAGCATGCAGGTGGTTCTTCTGATCGAGTTCAAACTGATTACAAATACATTTGGATGAAACCTCAATAAGCTGCTCTTCTGTTTCAGTGGGAATTCAGATAAGAGTTCTTACTGGTTTAATTACATTATGAACCACATCTAAACTGAACAGGAGCATCCTTTGTGTGCAGGCAAAGCCTGAGAGAGAGCAGGTCTTTGGCCTTTGGAGCTGTGTCTTTCCTTGTGTCCATACCCTGATGGGGGATTATGCCAGGAGTGGTCCTGCTTCAGAGAGTGTGGGCAGAGAGTAGGGAGACTGCAAAGGCTGCAGCGACTCGTTTCTTCCTTGCCCCCTTAAGTTTTGATTGATTGCCAATCAAAAACATTGACAGTCGTTCGTAAAACCCACTGCTGCTTGGTTTAAGTTTTGAGGGAAAGGGGGCTGTGATGTGTTTTGTTGTTTAACAAGTGGTCACAGATCTGGCGACACATCTGCAGCTGCTGTGGTGGCTGTGAGCAGAAAGTCAGGTGTGGGGTTCTTAAATTGAGGCTTTGCTGGGCTGTGGGGATTTGTTGCCCAGCAGTCAGGTTCACAGCCAGTCATCCAGCTGTTGTGCTTGGGCTCACCAGCGGCTGAGGGCTTAACAGAATGGACATTTCTCCAACAAGCTCAGATATTCTTTGTTGCCTCAGTGGTGGTTGAAGCCTAGGAGCTGTCTGGAAAGCAAGCGTCTTGTATGTTTAGATATTTTCAATACATGATATGTGTAATTACAGTAAATCACAGCAAGATTTGATGGTTTAAGTTGCAGCTGATGGGTTCTGGTTTTAGAAGGGATACTGTTTTTTTCTCTTCTCTGTGACTGCCCACAAGTTATACTTTCCCTGTGTCAGCTCTGCTTTAATTAACTCTGAAGAGACCTAATTAAGTCTGTTCACAATAGTCTCTCCTGGCCTTGAAACCTGTGAAACTGCTCTGAAGGGAAACTTACTCTAAAGTGTTTTGAATTACTGCATTTTTTGCGATTACTTACGCAGTTCTTTATAGTCAGATCTGCTCCATACAGAATCAGAAGCCTGATCATCTTGTAGCGGTTCAGCCTCACGGCGTCGTGCATCGGTGTGTCTCCTTCCTAGAGGCACGAGACACGGACCTCAGCGTCAGTCCCGCTGGTCCAGCGCCACGGTCCAGCCCCAGCTGCGCAGCGAGGGATTTTTACAGGCAAGTGGAGCTGTGGCAGCAGTCAGCAGCTCGATGCTACCTGGTAGGAGTTGTCGGCACTTACCCTGTCTCTGGCATTGAGATCCGCTTCACAAGCGATGAGGTGCTCCCCGCAGTCGTACTGACCCGTTCTCACAGCCACGTGCAGGGGGGTGCTGAGAAGCTGAGAGGTGGCAGGAGGGAGCAGTCAGTGGCATGGAACAGGTAAAGACCGCTTCGACAACGGCCGCCAAAAATTATCAACTTGGAGTAAGGGTCAGCATTTCCTCTCCAGTTAAAAAAGCTGCTGCATCCCAAAAGCACATACCTTGTCTCTCGCGTTTCTGTTTATCCCTTTGTCCAGCAAAAATTTCAGAACATCCAGGTTCCCCCCCCGGCACGCCCAGTGCAGGGCTGTAGATTCAAGCTGCAGCAGGAAAAACAAATGGAAAGTTATTTAATTCATCGTTGTATTTTTTAAAAAATTAAACCATTTTGATCCAACTTCTAAATTAATCCAAAATAATTTTCATGCAGTTTAACCTAAAGCACTTCAGTGTGATCACGGAGTTGTTTCTAGTAACAGCTTTTCTTATTTTGCCCTAATTTCTTTAGTACTGTGAGATTCTCACTTTTCATACTTGCTGCATATTGCTCTTAAAGACGGAGATTTTGGCAACTCTGGTGCGAGAGAGGATGTGTTTTGTCTGTTCTGTGAACTTAGAAATTATCTTTAGCCAGGTATGTGGCTGGTAAGTGCTAGTTAATATTTTTTATTCGATGCCTTTTGGGTTCTAAAATGCATAGAAAACAAAGCTCAAGGGAAAGAATAGTACTCTTTAAAAAAAAAAAAAAGAAAAAAAAAACACAACAAAGTTATGCAGGTCCATGAAGTGAATTAGAACCCTTTTCTCTACAAGGTTCAGTTTCTCTGCCCTCAGTGATGCTGGGAGGGGTGGAATGTCCCTTGAAGGTCTCGCTCTGCCCGTTATTCCTCCCGTTTCTTACACTACCCACGAGCACTGCTGGGTTAAGCAAGGGGGAGCAGGGCTGGCTGGTTCCTACCGTTTAGCAAAGGGACGAAGAGCTGGGAGCAGGGAAGCAAAAAAACAGCTGCCGAAGCGGTTGATACTCGGCTGCCCTCGTGGCTGGCGTTCCGGAGGAGCAGGGCTCTCTCCCAAGCACAAGCCTTGAAATCCCGGTGGAGAATGTGATGCATTGCACCGAGCCCTGGATACGTGCGTGGGACAGCGGTATCTCCACCACCTGCTAGCAGGCTGAAGGGGTGGCCTGTCCTCGGCTCTTGTAGCCTGCGCTAGGCTCTGCTGTGTGGGGCAGTCCACCGGCCAGTGTGTCCCTCCGCCTCCTGCGTTTCTGCAACTGCCTTGGCAAAGCGAGGCAGACAATCTCTCCTCCACACTGCTATTTTAAGGATAAACTTACAAGAAGCTGTAAGGCCTTTTGATGCTCCTCCTCTGTAAGAAGCCCTTGTAGAAGTGCTTCTCTTGGCGTTTATAAAACAATGAGCAGTTTTTTGAAAGAAATGTGAGTTGATGCACATACCATGTCTTTCTGTTCAAGCCTGGCTCCAGCTTCCACCAGTTTTTTCACCACCTCTAGATGTCCTTCAGAGCATGCCCTGTGCAATGCAGTGCGTTTGTACTGGCAATTAAAACAGTGCAAAGTCAGATATTAGATATGGTACAAAGAGTTATCTTTAAATCTTTTCTCCCCGCCTCCCTAGGATGATGGTAAATACATACTTTATGCTGATTCATTTTCAAGAGCTAATACTTTTGAGACCTGAAATCTGCTAAATTTTTATAGCATCCTGATAGCTGAGAGCTGCCTACCCAGCATTTTCAAGGGTGTGAGAAATATCTGCTGTAACATCCAGATTTAAAATGATGCCTGTTGACTTCCCCCATCCAACATGCTATGCTGTGCTTTGCAAGTGCAGCTTATGTCTTATGGAGGAGGAGGGCAGGCAGCATCACTTTTGTTTTGTCGCTCTGCAGACACATTTTTTGTCTGTTTATCTGTAGCATTGGAAGACCACCTGTTACAGAAAATCAGGGTCTCCTGGTCACCAACAACTTTCTTTTAAATGTAAAGACTCTTTCAAGGTAATGTTACTTTGAAGGTTCCCAGTGGCCCCTTTATCACTAGAAGACTTGATATACCAAACTCCCAGAATTTACTTACTTTCCCTCTACTCTTCTTTCTCCTCGAAAGCATGGAAGCTACAAAACCTAGTGGTAAAAGTCATTTTTGCTCTGTAATAACCTCTCTTCTGTAGCAGGCTTTGCAGTAAGAAGGAAGATTGTACCTCATCACAGATGTTTGGATCCCCTTTGTCTGACAGGTATTTTTCAATTACTGGCAACTTATTCTCCAGTGCAGCTCTGAAGAATGTGGGTATATCCACTGGTCCTGTCTGATGTAAAGAAATACACAGGGCATAAATGCATGTGGTGCAACACCCCATCAATGCTTCCCCAGAAGAAGGTACTTTGAAATAACTTACAATAACTTCTGGTTCAGGCTCCTTTAAAATGGGTGCTTTCACTTTCTTGCATTTTTTCTTCTTCTTCAGCTGAATAATTTTTTCAAGGTCCTCCAAGTTTTCAAGTTTTGACCTCTGCTCTAATTTCTTCTTCTTCAGCTGAAACAAATCAGGGAAGCCCACAAGTTGAGCTGAGTGTGACCACCTCTCCTTCTCAGGGTGGCTGGACTGTGTGTGATATTATTGAGCTGAATTCAGTTAAGACCAGATGAACTTTGAAAGAAGTTGTCTTTTTTTTACTGCTAGGGTTAACTGACCATTAGAATAAGTTACTGAGTATGTGAGAAATTCTACGTCATCTATAGTTTTTCATACACCATTGGACTTCTTCCTAGATGCTGCTTCAGCCATATGTTGTGGTATATAAAGCATGCATTTTTGGTCTGTGTCAGGCCAGGAGTCAGAGCACCACTGCAATCCCTTCTGGCCCAACAATTTAAGAAATCTCATGTGCAGCTTACGAGACGTGGGAAGCCCCTGCAATTTTAGCTGACTTCCACCAAGTGTTTTTTTCTTCAACCGCTTTTATGATGCAGCCCCTGATTTATTGTAATTTAATCCTCTTTGATGAGAAATATACTCTTAAGTGAAGAGCAAGGTTTATGCCGATCTTCTCATTTCAATCCACAAGTGTTACATTTTGGTAAGCTACAAAGAATATCCCCCGTATCCTTGGAGGGGCAGTTCAATGAATGCTTAAGACTTTAAGTCCGCTTGTAAAAAGCATCCCTGTATGAAGTCAGTGTGGGGCACTGCTAACATTGTGGGCATTTGCATCGTGTTGCCTGAACTGAGATTCCAGGTACCATGAGGTGTCCTTGACTTCAGAAGAGGGATTCACACAGGGTAGCTCAGGGTGAATGCAGATGAGATTCTGTCCCACGGTATCATTAAGGGTAAATACATCGGTAAGACCCTGTCATATGGTATGCATTTTTTTCAACTGAATTCTTATCTGAGTTATTTCCACCTCTTCTTTTTATTGTTCTCTGCATTTAGGTTTGATCTGTAGATCATTGACCTAATGGAAGATAATTATGTTGCTGAGTGGACTGTCGTTCAACTGGATACCCAAAAAGTTCTTAGGACCCTGTTTTGGAGGAACTCAAGAAACCTCTGTAGCAAACAATGATCTCTCTGTTGAAGGTGAAGGTCAAAAGTGTTAACATTTCTGAGGCTCACTTTCCCACCCTTCTTTTTTCAGAACAAAGTCTTATGCCCCCTGTGAGTTAAGCTTTTTCATTCCTAAATCGTTTAAAATTTTTAGGCCAGTTGGTTCCTTATTCATCAAAGAATTCAAGATGGTACAGCTACTGTATTTTGGGGGAAAAAAAGCATCAGTTCTTAGGGAGAGAATTGTCATGCTCCAGGAATAAAAAATAGTCCTTTTCTGTAGCCCAGTATCACATCCATTTGTAATTGTTTTTCCCAAATGTGCTAGTAAACATAATACAGTGTTTTCATAAAAAGAACGTTTTCATGGTTGATAAGGCTTCTGGCTTCAGAAATGCATTCTTACATCCTTCTTGGGTTAGTTTTTTTGGTGACAGCTGAAGGTGTCTTACTGGCTATGATTGCTCCCCCCCTTACTGACAGCTGGCAGGAGGGACCCCCCAGGCTTTCCATCAGACAATAGGGGGGGAGTTCTGGGTTCTGCTTCACAGTGTTACTGCCTGCCTCCACAGGCTACAAGACTCAGCAGGTCTCCATGGTCTTCAATGGACTTTACACGAACCTCCTTTGGTGGTGACCTCCCAAGAGTTTCTCTAGCTCACCATGTATGTATTTCTAACTTAAGAGGCAAAACTTTAACAACTGCAGCAGAAAGTGCACACGGGATGACAGAAAGCCAAGCACAACATCAAGAGCCTACCTCTGCTTCTAGTTTTTTCTCCTTCTCATAAGCCAGATCACCTCGGGTCAGTGAGTGTGCAGAGACTGTCTTTAGGTCCTCCTGCTTCTCTAATCTTACAGCAGCTTCATACTCTCCGTTTTTGAAGTCCTCAGGGAGGAAGCTGCCAGTCTCTTTATCATCCACTTTCTTCCCAGTCACCTGTAAAAGCAAACGTGATATAATATAAGCAGCAGTTTCATGACTGCAGTAGCCATCCCCTGGGAACATGGATTACCTAGAGTCTAACTGCGTGTCGTTCCTCTCCTGCTCCAGACTGTGTGACAGACAGAGTGCAGACCTCACTCAGCCTGTGCCGGGATTAACTGTGTAGATGCATGGCTAGAGCAATCTCGCGTGCAGGCAGATCTCCCACATCCGCACAGCAACCACCCCTTGGCCTTTTCAGGGCTTGGATCAAGGTCCCTGAGGCCAACTCTCAGTCTAGCTCCCTGCCTGGCTGGAGCCAAGGTGCTGCTGGGCTGACAAAAGCCAGTGAGTTGAGAAGAGCAGCATTTTTATTCGGGGTTTCCTTGTTTGTTCACTCTCCAGCATGGGTCAGAGTCTTCAGGAGGCTGTAAAAGGCTGTGGTGGAAAGAGCCACCCGACCAGCCACCAGCATCCTGCTAGTGTTGAGCAGGGGAACTGAGCAGGTAGAGTGGGAGGAGAGGCTTTCTCCTTTGGGACCTTACAGTTTTATTGAAACACATCCAATGCAGTTAAATCAGGTTACTGAGTAATTTCAGGGCTGGTTTTACCCATTGCTGTCAGTACCAAAGTCCCTGTTGAGAGCACTCAGTGAAATAGCAGAAGGTAATTCCCATGCAGAAGCTACGTGATGCTGTGCAGCAGCACAGCTTTCAATAGCTTTCAGAAATATTAAGTATGTACAAAGAGATAACTTCTTAGACTTAGTAGAGGCTGTTGTGTATTTGGAGAGCGGTTTAGTAAATTCATGTGGCCTAGACTGCTTTTCCATTCAATCACCTTGTAAAACTATGTTTGTTGTAGAGTTCAACACGAGAGAAACTGCCAGGGCCTCGGCAAAGTATTTGACTAGTTATGCTGCATGGCAGTTGTGTCTTAACACAGCCATCTGGGAAAAAAAAGCAGTTTCTGCATGATGTTATGGTGTTTTACTGGATCATTCCTGTTTTCCCAGTTTATTGATCAAATCAGGCATTCTTAGTCTGAACTCTGCAGTGGAATGTCCTATTGCTTGTGGTCTGGTTCAGAAGTTATTTTTCAAAGGCTTGTTACACCATGAACAGTAGTGGGTGTAGGAACTGCTAGTTTATTGTTAGAAAATAATACTATTACTAAACTATTCATTTAGTACTAGAAAATACTTTCATTTCTCTGCATTGATACCTCCTCCCAGTCCGTTACTAGATTGGAATTACTCAGTATGATCATAAACTTAATAGCTTCTGAAAAAATAAAAATGAAAATCAAGGTCAAAGGAAAATACATAGCTATTTATTCTTCCTGGTGAACTATGTTCTGATGCAAAATCCAAACAGCTGTGTAGTTGTATCAGTGGTGAGCCCCCTTCCAAGGAAAAGTTAAAGAGGAAATAGAATAGGATAACATACAATATATACAGGGTTTGCAGTGCTGGTAATCTGCTAAATCACCTCGATGATCCACAAAGTTTGTCTCTCTCTGCCTGGTAAAATGACAGTCTAGAAAGAAAAGTAATTATGAATAAATGAAAGAAGGTTGTACCTACCAGCTCTTCTACTTTCATCATCATCATGTTTGCCGGTGTTTGAAGGTTGTACTCCTGTATGGCTGAAGCTCCCAAGTGCTCAGGCCAGCTCTGCAGGCACCACCACGCTGGCTTTGCTTATATATCTTTGGGAGAACTGTGCTTGAATGAGATAATCTTCCAACCTGGGAATCCAAGTATGCCCCTTGGGCTTGCCAGCTGAGAGGTAGGCTGGCGCTCATTCCAGACACGTTAACGAGCCAGATCTGGTGTCGCGGCAGGGCGGGGGGCGTCAGTTGGGCGAGGGAGGGTGAGCCTCACAGTCTGACCACACCGCCTGTGTGAATCGGAATGAAATGTGAGCTCATCATTCCTTTGGCAATGACTGCAGAGCTCAGCAATGCGAGTCATTCTGTGTTCCCGGTGCCCACTAGGACAGCTGTCTGTTGATATAGCATTATAACTTCATCATCTTTTTTTTTTTAAGATTTTTTTTAAAACTGACGTTCTGATGACTGTAAGACACTGGAAAGGGTAAGTGGCTTATGTACAATACTCATAGTAATATCTTCCTGATAAATGGATTATGACCCCTTCAGTCTCGGAAAGCCATTCTTTTCATTGCTATTTATTCATGGATGATAAACAGTTTTAGGGGAAAGGATTTTTCTCATCATGATGGCAGTCTTCTATATTTGTTGGAAGGAATTATCTGAAGGGATTACTAAGCCAGAATGATGTCTCTGGTGCTAAAAGAGCCTGTGACATGATAAGTTACAATCAGTGTAAGATCTCAAAACAGCAAGCTTTGAATTTTTCTGGGACTTTGTCAGTGATTGTAAGCAGAATATTAAATGATGCCCTATTATGCCAAAAAGGAGGAAAACGAATGCTGTTTTCTCAGGCAATATTTTGCTTTTAGATATGAGAGAATAGGGACACAGAAATCATTTGTTCTTTTTGGAGATAAGATGGGATACAGACAAATACATACAGATGATCTGTGTGTTTTGGGGAAAAGGAGTTATAGAGTCCTTTGGAAAAGCTTTTCTTGTGCCATGAATCAGAGTAACCTGGAAGCAGGAGAACGAACACCAGGAGAAGGCAACTTTATAAAGGGAAGATGCACTAATCTCTCTTTGCATTTAAAGAGTGTGGATAAATGCCAAGAAAAATCAGTTCTGTCGTTCTGCGATGCTTGGAGCTCCTGTCTTGTGAGGTATAAGCCTGGCTGCAGGCATCCAGGTCACCTGGCTGAAACAAATACAACTGTTCAGGTGCTTCACGTACGACATGTACATGAGTGCTTCACCAGATCAAGACCTAACTATCTTGGGTGTTGTTTATATCATTAGCATCATTAGCATGCTGTGTTCCTGACACTGACCTTTCAAGGTGTCTCTCCTCTGAACTATCTCCCAGTAATCTGAGTACACCAAAACTTGTCTTCTAGTGCCCATCATACCTATGCCCTCCCTTTCCCTGAAATGAAGCTGGACATCAGGTGGTTCCTTTACTACTCAGAATATATATGACATTCGAGGATGAGCCCCAGAACTAAAATAGAGTATGTGGCAGCAAGAGAACCTTTCAGAACATTTTTTTCCAAACCTAAGCACAGCCAGGATATCATTCCCCCAGAGTGGCACATCCTGATCGCACAGCTAGGCATTTTTTCACAGCAGTTTTGCACTCCTGCTATATGTCTCTATAAGAGGCAGCTCGGTTTGGTTTTTTTCTTGTATACAAATGTGCTGTAATGGCTTCTCTCAGTGTGTTTTGTTTTGTGACATTTATTTGGCAGATTGTCTTGAAATCCACATCCTAAGAGGATGGCTGCAAAGGCCGCTTCTGGTTTAGTGGAAACAGACCACAGCAGAGCCCTGATGCTGGAAGAGAAATGTAGGGGGTTGCTTTCAGAACAAAAACTGTTTAAGAAGCTGTGAACTACCTCTGGCCCCATTGTGTTTGAAGCTTACTTTGAAGCTCTTTTTTTGCTTCCTTTTTTTTTTCTTTTAAACAGCCCGATATATGAAACTGACTCAGCAAAACCTAAACTGGAAGGTTTAAGTGGATAGATCTTCCTCTGCAAATGGTACATAAATCCAGAGCCAGAGTAGCTTTACGGTAAACCTTAGTGCTCTGAGGGGAAACCCACTTCTCACATCGTGACTGCTACCAAAAATACTCAGCTTATTTAGAGATAATTAAGTAATTATCTTTAAAACATCCCATCCCTGATGACTAAAAGAATAATAAAGAGTAGAAAAGAATCTTCCTTGATTATCTGGAGTTTCTGTGTGAAAAGGGTGGCACACAGAAACCCACATTAACCAAAGGCTAGCTTTTAACCTAAATGCCCTGTAAACCAGGGTAACCTTCTTGAAACAGTAGAAATGCACTGACTCATATCAGGTAAGACTCTAGGCCGGATGCTTATCGCTGTTGCTCAGTATTGGAGGGGGCAGTAGTATAATGAGCTTGCAACCTTGTGCTGGACTGTGACCACCTAATCACCTTTCAACAAGTGACTTCTCGTTAAGGTGGTAATAGCAGATGGTTGGTGGGAGACGTGTAAGGGGAATCTGAAAAATTCTTGCCACTCTGCTAAAGGATACGTGCAGAGCAATGATCTGCAAGGTGTAAAGCAATCGGATATTGTCACAAAAAAACTTCACAGAGAAAAACACAAAAGGGCAGTAGGCTCAGCATGACAGAAAACTATATGGCACACCCTGTTCCCTGCTGTCAAAAGAGAAGTTGTCTGAATAGTGTAAAGAATTTTTGTAATTATTTTTTTAAAGAGGTTAATGGTAAAGTGAAAGCATTATGTATGATACAGATGATATTGACCTCCTGTCAAGTGTATTACCATCATGTTTTCAGTGCCGTCACTGCTGTACTCAGCTATCTTACATTTTCCAGCACTCTGCCCTTGGCTCTGTCCTTGCATCCGAAGATGTTGCCCTTTGGAATGCCATTGTGCCTGGCTGTTTCTGTCCATCTCCTGCTGCTAAATAAGTAAAGGTATGAAAAAATCAGTTGCTGGGGAGTGGTTATGCACCTAACAGGGTATTAATGCAGTAAGCTGTGTTCCGTGTATGTGCAGTCAAGGATAAATTCATACCCAAAGTACACATAAGAAGCAGTAACCCATAGCTTACTCCTCCTGGATTAGTGACTGGTTGGTGTGTAGTGGCTTGTTTATTTCTCAGTATGTGTGAGCATCCAGCATGCCTTACACATATCCACATGCAACAGAGCAGTAAATAATAGTATATTGAAAGAACTGTATTTTTTTCTTCCTCTTTTTTAGCTGTTTGTTTTCCATAAAAGGCAGGAAACATTTTTATTTGTCTAACATATACTCTTTGATATTTATTGTCAAAAAGCAGTTTGGGTATGCGTTAAATACAGTATACAAATTATACCACTCATGCTGTAACTTTTTCAACATAGTGATATCTATGTCTGTCTGCTTTTTCCAGATCGATCATGGAATTTCTACGTCATCTGTTTAAAACAACTTGGAGACTTCTTATCAGTGTATATTTTTGTGTATAAAACTGCTAAAGAGAAACAGATTGTCTCCTCAGGGGAAAAAAAACCCAGACTGTTTCACCTAGGAATATAAAGTTAGTTTTAAGTACAAAATTAGAATATGACAAATTATTATAATAAGGGATGAGGCTATAATTCCATTTCTTCAGATCAGTTGTTATCAAAGAAACAAAGAAGTCATAGTCTGGTAGGTTGCTGGTCTGGCCATCATGGTCTTCTGATGTCAAAACCCAAACCAGCAATGAGTCAATAGTTGCATCACTTACTATAGGGCTTAAAAAAAACCCTCCTCAAATGACGCTGGGGCTGGGAATTTCACATAGTAGAAAAAAAAAAACCCAAACTGTGATTTCTATTTAAAAACAAGAGATTTTAATTTATCTGAGGCCTTGAGCTTTATCACGATGGCATTTGTATGACACGTGAATCTGGCTAGTTCACCCTAGCAGATCTCAGTTAACAAGCAAGTGCAGTAAAACACACCAAAGCGTTGTTATCTGGGGTCAAATGGGTTTATCTGCTGGCTACCTGGCCTTCCTAGTCAGCAATATAAGCCAGGGTCCTGCTGCTCCAGCACACCTGTGCAGATGCTCTGTTCATGTAAACTCTGACTACATTTTTGTACAATATTCCCTCAGCTGCTTCAAAAAGGCTTTTCTGTATCAATGTGGAGTCATCTAAAAGGTTTCTGCCATTCACAAATACTCCAGAACAACTCCAAGTCAGTCAGGAAAGGAAAAGTGCTTAAAGTAGAGAACTGCAGAAGAAGTTTTCCCTGCAGTGAAAGCATGCCTGCAAAACCCAGTCACTTGAGTCATGATCCAACACATACCTAGGCTGGCCAGCTGCTCTGCAGGAAAGCCCAGCCAGTGCTTTTGACTGGCAGCAGGGGAGAATTCAGCTTCACTCCAGAGAAGCTGTGACATTTTGAAATTTTATTTTTATTTTGAATTTCACATTGTCTCATTTAGAGCCTTCAGTTATTGAATCTTGCTATACTTTTGCCTGAAAACTCTTATGTGCTCCCTCTCAGCCCAGTAGTGCAAAGCCTTTTTGCTGTGTAAATGTAAGGGGACGCTATAGTTTTGGGTGATAAAACATCCCTCTGAAGTGCTGCATAGCATGCGCAGGACTGTTCCTTGTTTATGCAGAAAAAATCCAGGTCATAGAATCATAGAATGCTTTGGGCTGGAAGGGACCTTTAGAGGTCATCTAGCCCAGCCCCCCTGTTAAGAGCAGGGATGTCTTCAATTAGACCAGGTTGCTCAGAGCCCCGTCCAACCTGGCCTTGAATGTTTCCAGGAATGGGGCATCTACCACCTCTCTGGACAATCCATTCCAGTGTTTCACCACCCTCATTCTAAAAAATTTCTTCCTTATATCCAGTTTAAATCTACCCTCCCTTAGTTTAAAGCCATTACTCCTTGTCCTAGCTGCTCTTCTTCCCACTTACACAACGAAAATCGCAGCCCAGGAGACACAGGAGGGCTCCGTTGGGCAGCAGTGCCAGACTTCATGGGCTGTTCATGAGGCAGCAATGGTCACTTGCAATTGGCTGCTTCAGTTTTGGGAATTCCACTCCACAAAGGTGGCAAGTTTTGTGTGGGGCTGCTTACCAGCAGTGGCCAAATAACATCCAGCTGTTGCTTTTTGCTATAGTGTTACATTACAGCACATGTTGAAGTAGTTATCAAACTGGATTCCCAAATTGCTCTCCAGGCAGAATCGACAAATAAGTCATAACATGCGATAACAAGGAGGACCTTGAGGGGTTGTCTAATCGAAGTTTTTGTGCAAAACAAGGTCAAAATTGAATTCAGGTAAGGTTGCTCAGGGCTTTATCCACTCAAATCTTGCAAACCTCCATGGACAGAGATTTCATAACCTCCCTGGCCATCCTGATCCAATGCCTAAGTATCATAGAATCATAGAAAGTTTTGGGTCAGAAGGGACCCCTAGGGGTCATCTAGTCCAACGCCCCCGCAGTGAGAAGGGACACCGCTAACTAGATCAGGTTGCTCAGAGCCCTGTCCAACCTGGTCTTGAATGTTTCCAGGGGTGGGGCCTCCACTACCTCTCTGGGCAACCCGTTCCAGTGTTTCACCACCCTCATTGTAAAGA
>Ga0065711_1008268_pt1 | contig 34973 bp, 17 predicted proteins | sample Hoacrofraction12_FD_59098 | JGI IMG/M metagenome (GOLD analysis project Ga0065711, IMG submission 59098) | Hoatzin crop microbial communities from Cojedes, Venezuela - Epithelial fraction 12 v2 (version 2) | ecosystem: Host-associated > Birds > Digestive system > Esophagus > Crop | place... | reverse complement strand
ATGCCGCGGCCGGGGGCTGCTGCCGGCGCTGCCTGACGGGAGGTGCGCGGTCCTGCCCGGGGCTGCGGCCCCCCCGCCGCCGCCCCCGGGAGCAGAGCCGGGAGCAGAGGAGAGGAGAGGAGAGGAGAAGCGCTGCCGGGGAGCTCCCGGGAAGGGGCCGCGGCGTTGCGCCGCCCGGGTGACAGCGCAGGCGGCCACAGCGGGCGAGCGAACGGCCAGGCTGGCGGAGGGACGGCCCGGGGGCGGCGAGCGCCGGCCAGATCCGCCGAGGGAGAGAGCTCCGTCCGTGCCCTCCTTGCCGGGTCCAGCCGGGGAGGCTGCCTTTTAGCGGCGATTTACAACAGCAGCAGCAGCGACAGCAAATTGCTCCCCCCGCCTGCTCGCTCCCCTCCGACCCCGCTTTAAACCCGAGCGAGCGACCGACCGTCCGGACGGTGATGCTCTTGCTGAGCCGCTGACGAAGGGAAGGCAAGCCGCCCGTTCCCAGCACCGGGACAACCGGCTGCTGGCGAGCGGGAGACCTCTACCTGCCGAACTTTACTGCCCTGCGACGATGCCGTGGTGACCCTGCTGGTCTGAAAGCCATCGCTTCTGGATCCCTGAGCTGGCCACATCCAAAGACATTAATGGACTGATCAAACAGCTGTAGCTTTCGGGTGTCTTCGGGGGGATACATCCCTGCAGCCCCCATCGCTCAGGTGCTCCAGGACATCTTTGCATAGGTGGGGCGCTGGCTTGCTCCCGTCAGAGGTGGAAGGCTGTGTTTCTCCTCGCCAGGTCTCCTCCACAGAGGAGAAGAGGCGGATGAGACTCCAGGACTGCCTCCAGGGCAGAACTTTGTAGCGCTCTCGGCATCCTTCCGCAGCGTGGATGTGAGCCACAGGAGCTGGGGATGTTTGAGGCAGTCTCTGCCAAGTGACACCTAGCAGCTGCTGAGGTTTTTCGCGTGGTCTCACGCTCAAGGGCTTTGCCTGTTGTGAAGATGTCCATGGTGTTTCTGTGAAGCTGAGGTATGGCTGCTGGAAGGTTACTGCTGTATGCCGGCCTCTCGTTAGCTCTGTGTGCCCTGGGCATGCTGGCCGTGGCGATCTGCTCTGACCATTGGTACGAAACTGATGCCAGGAAGCACAGAGAGAGGTGCAAGAGCATCACCACTAAGAGAAACGATCCTGGCTTCATTTATAACTCCAACAACAACCTGCCTCTCAGGGCCAGCAGGTCTAGGTTGGACCGCTGGGAAGGGAAACTCCTCTTGGCAAGAAACAGGAGGCAGATCTTCGCTATGAGCGCAGTCGACGAGTGCAACAGACAGTACAACTCGACCAACATGGGGCTCTGGAGGAAATGCCACCGGCAAGGATTCGACCAAGAGCTGGAGGAGCTGATTGCCAAAGGTAAGGGCTGTTTTTTGCCAAATAAGCATACCAGGCCCCCCCTGAGCTGAGCAGAAGCTGAGCGGAGCCATTTGGGCTCGCAGATGGGAGCAGGCGTCTCCAGCCGAGGTACCTCTCCTTGCGATGGGTGAGCTGGCCTGGCTGGGCATCGCTTCCTGAAGCACAGCCAGGGCAGTTTCCCACAGGGTCTCTACTGCTGAGGTGTGGTGTTTGGGAGCGAGAAGGCAGTGGGGGTGAGAGCAGACACACCTCAGGATGTCTCTCTCATGTTTCTGTCCCTCTAAGCTTAATACAGTCTGCCCATCACCATGGTATCAGATTATTTTCCACGTATGGATGAAAAGTATTAATAAACCAGGCATTGGATTTTTTTTTTAATTTTGTTTGACCCTGGTGACTCAGGCAAAGTACACATTATTTTATTGGAGGCTACGTATGTCTGTATTCCATCATTCCCTTATCGAATGCCACATCAGCCCTGAATTTGCAGTGCTCACATGTAGGCTTTTTCTATCCTCAAATGGAGAGTAAACAAAGAGAAATGCTAAAGAGCAGGAGGAAACCCAGCTTGCTGTTTACACTGAGCTATGTTTTGGAATATTTTCAATGTCTACAAAACATTACATGAATTTATTGGGAGTGTTAGAAAGGAATAATTTTCTCTCGGAGTGGAGATGCATCTGTTTGCCTGTAGCATTTTTGTGCTATGCTTTTTCTTGTCTTTTTGTCCTTCTTTTTTCTCCCCAAGGTACCAGTTCAAGGTGATGGTCAGTTTGCCTCAAATGTTCCTTTGATTTGAAGTATAGGAAGGGGAGATATGCATAAACCCCAGCCTAAACATCCTGCCTACAATAGATGTATGCTTTTGCAGGATGATGAAGGTTTCAGTAAAGGATGACAGCATCTTTGCCACCCACGGCACAGTTACTCCATACAATAAAATAACATTTCCCTCCCATGACTCTTCTGTTGCATTCAGTTGGTTCCCCAGCAGTTGATTTCCATCGCAGTGAAATTGTTGCTTCTTAAACCGTGCGATCTTTAAAAATACTTGTTTTCTAGGTGTGTTCTCTGTCCCAAACTCCCCTGGTAGGCTGCGTTCATTCCCCCTTCAGACATTGCAAGCGGAATTATTGCTTAAGGCTAATTATTCACGAGGGATATACTCTCACTTGTGTTTGCCAATGTATACATTTTGTTCTGTATATTTTAAAAGTGAGCAGAAGAGGTGAGTAGCATGGTATAGACTTGCACTGAGACAGGACGAACAGGTGGTGCAGCCGGCAACCTAGATCGCTAGTTGGGATCCTGTCTGTGTTGCCAGTGACCCTGAATGTCTAGTTGCTACTTGACGACCCCTATAAAATGAATTGGTGGCTTCAGTCCCATTTGTGATGGGCAAGTGAACATGTCCAGAGCCCGTCGGCACCCTGGCACCCTCTGGTTTCAGCGCCGAGGGAGGGATCCCTCTTCTCTGTCTGGGTGAGGGCGCGGACGTGCTGGGCTGGCCGCGGAGGGCTGGATCGCTCTGCCACGTGCGCTCACTGTGCTTGGGGCATAAACAAAGAAATTCAACCTTGACAGCGGGCGAACACGTCACCAGAGCTCACCTTTGGCAAATGGAGTTCAGTTATTGGAGAGGTTTTTCAGCTTGAAATAACCGAGACTTGTTCCTGTTTCACCACCCGCCTTGTCCTGGGCTCAGAAACATCCTTTTTTCCTGCCAGAAACTGCTGAAATTGTCTGGCACTGGATTACACGTGAGGGCAGCCCTGATAAGTGTTAACCACAGAGAAAATGTGGCAACTCAAGCTGAGGTGGTTAAGAGCAGGAGAAGATAGTCTTTGAAAGATCCTGCTGTAATCTGTGTGTGTTTGCGTGTAGGAGTGTGTGTGTGTGTAGCGAACTAACTCCAAATACACAGCGTTCAGCTGGCAGTGAGGGATCCCAGGGCTCAGGTGCAGCATGTGTTCCTGCACACAGATCCCTGGGCATACGTGTCTGCAGATGGCCAGCTAGCCACTTCGCAGAGCCGCAGCCCCAAGGTCGGAGGTTCAAATTGTGCACATCAGGGAGGTACGTGCGAGTACCGGCGTGTGCCACTCCTTGCCATCTTTAAAGGGTTTTGGTACACCTTGAAGAACCTGCATTGTATGTTGGGAGATATGTTACAGGAGGGAGACTCGTCATACTGAATAACAACATTCCAGCTCATTTGATGGCCTTTCTGGAGTGAGGCTCTACCCATACTGTAACTCTCAGCTGTGATGAAGAGTCACACACGTTAGCACTAATGCCACAGATGTGTGTTCCTTTGGCATTTCCAGGTTAAAACATAGAAAAGCAAGTATAATGGCAATTAGATAAAATGAAGTATTTGACTTGCTCAGAAAACTGGAGGTACTGTAGGATTGCTTGTCCGCTTCAGGTTTTGTCAGATCAAAAAGAACAAATGGATTTTTGACTCTCCCCTTGCCAAAAAGTTATGTCAAGTAACTGTCTGTTAAAAATCCTCCTATGCTGGAATCACTGGATTAGGAGGAGCCAGCTTTATGTGGGTAGTCAACTGTTGTCCCTGTTCCCACCTAAGGACAGCTGCTAGACTGTTTCTTCACGATCCTCAGCTGTATGACGAACGTAAGTACCTCGGTCGTCTCTGTCCGATGCTGAGAATAGCTACGAATCCAAAGTGAGGCAGTTATTTTAGGTCCGTCCCGACAGCACCACCTTGCTTTTCTAGTTTTTCCTGTGTGGCAGACGCTCTTCTGGAGTTAGAGGCTGCAGGGGTGGGTGCCTGGGCAAAGCGTGCCCTGTGCTGGTGTGAAGGGCTGCAGCTGTTCTCTGCCTATAGCAATCAAATACCTTGGCTGGGGTACATATTGCTGCACAGATGAAATCTCTCTCTGTATGAGCTCCAGGGCAAATACCAGATAAAAGAGGATGTTATGGGTACATAGGCCTTTTCCTCTCCTTCCTCTGCCAGCTGTTAATTTAATCTAGCACACCTCTTCCGGAACTGGATAAACTAATGCAAGTTCTGGCCCCAAATATTGCATGTAATGCTATATGTAATTGAATGTAAATGCTATTAAGAGTTGGTGGTTTTGTTTGGTCTTTTTTCTTTTTAAGCTGGACAGGATCTAAGTGATCCATTAATTTTGAGACAGATCCTACATTTGTCCTTAGGCAAAACTTCCAGTATTGAGAATGGTAGGTTTGTCTGTCAAAGGATAACAAAAAATGGTCATTAAGAGCATAACTAGCTTTGCAAATACCCTGCAGTTATTCTGCTTATGAACTCTACTGAAATTAATACAGGCTGTAGGCAGTGACTTGTGGCAGGATCAGGCCCTACGGTACTTGGCAGTATTCTGATGCCAGTGGTTTAAAAAACCGGTTCTGTTTCTGAATAGGGTGGGTCACTTCTGTGATTCTATTCTGTATTTATTAGTTTTTACTTTCTGGTAAATCAATCAAAACCTTTATGTTGGATTTTGCTAGAAAAACTGAATGTCTGTTACTTCAAATTTCTATGGATAGATATAATGGACACTAAGACACAGAGAAAATACTTGGTCCTATTTACATTTCTCCTGTCCCTTTTTTTATATTCCCGTATAATCCAGGTGCATATTTCAAAATAATGCAATTAGATAAATAGGCAATGAATTACAACAGATTGTCACAAGTAAGCATACTCAGGGAGAAAACAGACAGACAGAAGAAATCAAAAGCCTGAAGAAGATTCTAAAGCTGCATCAAAATTAGGCAACTGATCTGTTCTCTTCATTATCATGAATGTAAAAAAAGCAAACCAGAAATACCAGAAATTACAGTCAACAAAGATCTCATTGGAGTTGAACATGCAAACCCAGGGTCTGGTCTTGCTGAATTTTCTCGCCTGACTAATCTTTATTCCTGTGAATGGGCTACTTGGACTGAGGGAAAGCACTCTTGTGCAGAAGGACCAGTCAAAAGGAAAGAGCTTAACAAAGCTGGCCCTCTTGATTCCATCTTTGCATTGGATCAAGTCTTTTAGCATCTCAGGACCAGAGTTTTCCTCCTGATCTCTAAAACCTCGCAGAGTCAAGAAACTCTGCCTCTGGGTTTGTTCAGCACCATACTCTATGCTTTTTTGGATTCTCAGGTGCCTGTCCAGTCTCCCCAGTGAATTAAATAGCTCTGCTGCTTAATGCCCTTTTAAATACAGTGTTCCCTGTATCCTATTAGATCTGCTGTTCGCCTGTTTACCACGGAGTTTCTAGCAAAAGCAGCATTCCTTCACCCTACCAAAAAATCCCAGTGAACCCACCACCTCCACCACTAAGCAAGCAGAGATTTGAAATGCAGGAAAGTGACCATTTTTGGCTGGGAGAAGGCAGAATTATGTCCGCTTTCGGCAAACACCAGCTCACAACAACTTGTATATGACTTGTACTGATCCAGAAAAAAATGTGGAGGCCACAGAGTCGATCTGCATCCTATAGCAATGTTGCTCAGATGCTTTCCTGCAGTAGTCAAGAGAAAAACAAGAAAGGAAGAAAAAGGAATTACATCATTTAATTATAAAGGTACAGTAAAGTAGATGGAGAAGTTGCACAATAACCAGAGTCTGTTCGATTTAGACAATTGCTACTCAGAGGACCTTTCATCTTGCTTTTGGAAGGCTGCCACTTAAACCTGTCTGGACTGGGCTCTGCTGCCTGCCATTGGAATCCCATTTTATTAAAAAAAAAAAAATTTACAATGACTTTATTATTTCAGTCCCCCTTTTACCTTCCTTCTTCCCCCAACATCCATAGAAGTCATAGTAAATCCCATTTTTAAAGCATTTTATTGCAAGTACACTTAGCCCATGCCACCACTGAGAGAAAAAAAAAGGCAAGTAATTCCTGTGCAGCCTACCTCCACCCTGAATAATATGCAAGATTTCTGGGATGAAAGTGTTTTCTGTTTTGGTTTGTCAGATGCACGGCACAACTGAGGAAGAAACGTTTAACAGGACTACTCCGGACGTCACCAGGGATTATTTATACACAACTGGAAAAGCCTGAAGAGAGGCTATCTGCAGCTATCTCTAGGAGTAAAAAGATCTGTTTCTGCAAAACCACTTGTGATACCTTGCAATTCTGTAGATTTGACTTTTAAATTGCAATGGTTTTGCCAGGTAGATTAGGACAGCCATTTTTTCATGTATCTTTCATACATTAAAGAATCCAAATGCTTCATTTAAAATGTGTGTTTGAAATCCCAACTGTTCTCCAAATGCACTCATTGTAAAAAGGACTTTATTGAAGTCTCAGTTCTGGTCCTAGTGAAGTCAGTAGTAAATGCTTTATTGAACGTGGTGATGCAGCAAGTTCAGGCCTTTAGTATTTCCTTTGAGGTTAAAATTGTCCCTGGGTAGAAAGGCCAATGCAAGCTCTGTGCTCCCTTCTGCCACAGCAGAGTTCTGCTGGAGGGATCCCATGAAATTCAAGCAGTAAACAGTCTTGGAGTTGAATCTTAGGCTACCCAGGTATTCAGCCTTCGCCTTTTGCGATGCTGTAATCATTCTTAGTCTACTGGCGCGGACTGCAAGTCAAATAGCTGCACTCTTCTAAGATATGGCAAAGACATCTTCTTGTTCAGAGATTTTCTAAGATCATTTAATGGACGAGATCACTGGTGCTTCACGCACGTGAGTTCCAGGAGGGTTTGGCCCCTCATAGTTTAAATAAGCAATTTTAATATTTTAATTGCATCAAACTTAAATAGCAATTCATTAAAAAAATATCTTTACCACAAGTAATGAGAACCTGACAAGTTCCTCTGACACATCTGAGATAATTAGTTTGATAATATGTATCTGCTAAAAATACTAAGAACATGTATGTGATTTAACAGAGCTGCAACTGGTTTTAATCAAGCTGTTTTAAAGGGCAAATTTCAATCAGGCTGTGGGCTTTCAAGCAAAATTGCCAGTGAAGACAAATGGAAATTTTGCCCGAGTAAAAATGATGGGATCATGCCCTTCTCAAGAGAAACTGATATTTGCAGAGCTGCCTGCAGGAATGCATGCTTAATTCCTGTTCATTTAATTGAGCATCCAAATCTGTTTGAGAAATCTTAGAATTTTTATCCGTTCTGCCTATTGCTTAAAAACTTTTTAAAAAGCGTGGAGGAAAGATTTACTATGAGTGCAGACGTGTTCTGTTTACTGTAAAAATAGAAATATGAAAGATTATTTCACTTAAAGAGAGATGAAAGGATCTGAACTATTTTGTCATCTCCAGCAATAAAAATCCATATTAACATTGCTTTTTGTGAATGAAAAAGTCTTTCTGTGCTCTCAGAATAACTTCAAGAGTGGAAGGAGTTCAACAACTATTGCAGAGCCAGTAAATGAGGAAGAAGACTTCATGTTTTGTAGGTTCTGCAAAAATAGTGACAGTCATTTATAAAGTAAGTTACTTAATGGCTCATTGCTAACAAAGTGTTGCTGAAAACCTAGAGTACATATTCACCTCTAAGAGCAAAAGAAAGAAACGAGATGGTGTTTCTTAGCTTTGAGGATACAAATAAATAAAGAATGTGGATTCTGGAATCCAAGTGCCTTTAACAGACCATTCAGAATAGAATCCACTTAAAAGAATATAAACAAACATCTTTCTCTGTAGGAGAGAAATCAGACTATAAAAAGGAAATTTCCCCATTTTCTTTCTCATAAAGCCTAATTCTTCCACAAATAAATATTCAGAACTGCCCAGCTGAGCCTGCTGGAATCATAATCCTTTGTAGATAACTACCAAAATAGACGTAAGGAAGGTAGTACTGCAGTTAGGGCAGGGCTTACAGAGCCGGAATTCAGTCCAAGCTCTGCTATAGTCTTTCTTCATGACCCGAGGCAAGTGACTTAATCTCTCATACCTCAGCTCAGTAGCAGTATAATAGGGATTTCATTCATTATTATTAATACCAGTTCGAGTCCTACCATAGGATTTATGAGCCTTAATCGTGGATCAGAAATCATGGATCAGTAAAATGTCCCCGTCCTTTTGACATGTTGCTGCACTTTAAATGTTGGAGTGTAATGCAGCCTTATGAGAGAGTACAAGGAGACGACAAGGTAATTATGTTCATTCATATTATGTGTAGTGATTGTAAAACACCAGCAGGATAACCACATTTCTGTAAGCACCACAAAATGCCCGATTCCTGGAAGAGTTGTAAAGAAGGGTAACGAATAAGAGATGCAGATGCTTACAAGATGGTCTTCCAAAGATTGAGGGATGGCACCAGAAAAATCAGAGTTCATGTCTGCTTGAATAATTAATAAGTAGGTGATGGGGATTGACCTCTTTGGTTGACTGTAGGAAGAAGTTGACATTTCTTTAATGAAGACAAGTAGATTACACTAATGAGACAGATATTGGGACAGCAGTCTACAGCTGCTAAGAGAAATGACGTGGTCAGGGTGATGTGTTAGGAAAATGATATTTCCAGCAGCATCCTGAATGGATACTTGGAGGGCAAGATCACATTTGTAAAGGTCAGAAAAAGAAATATTGTACTAATTATGGCATGAGATAATGAGAACCCAGATGGAGAAAGAATATGCAAACCTTAGACATCCCCTGGATCTATGGATATAGTGAGAGACATGAGATGGAGATGTTGCTCCAGTTGTTGACCAGAACAGCAAGGAAAGTAATAGTGTTGGCTGTGATGATCAAGAGGGGAATTACTAAAGAGAGCGTGTAGTAAAGAAGGGTCAAGAACAATAGGAGCTCTGTTTTGGCTCTGATAAGCTCAGTTTGATATCTGTATATCTATGAGGGAGTATTAGAGGGACTGTGGGTACGGACCTAGGGAAACAAGTTAGTGTTAGAGGAGTGAATCTGAAAATTGCTGCATGGAGGTGGTTGTGGAATCTATGCTTGTGATTGAGAGAAATTACCAAGGAGTACAACACAGAAAGAGAAAAGCCCCATGAACTTCTGTCAGAGCTGGGAGAAGAAAAGTGTCTTCTGGCATACAAAACAAGCAGATTCAAAGGTGGTGCAAGAGAAGTGAGTAATGTTGTGGTAACTGAAAAAGGAAACCATTTCAGGTTAAATCAGCACAGGATACTACTGAAGGCAGCCGACATGCTGCAGCAGATTAGAGCAGAGTATTCAGACTATGCTGAAATTTGCCCAGTGCGTTAAGTAGAGACTTTGGCAGCAGCAGTTGCAAGGGAGAGGGAGCTACACTGAACCGGTGGGGGGGATTCCAGGCATCGTTTGTACCTGGCATATTCAGAGAGGTTGGTGGTGAAAGGGAGGAGAGAAAAAGACATGGTATTTAGAGAGGAAAATAAAGGTTTTAAGATGAAAGAATGTTTTAAGATGAGAATATTTTAAGAGGAAAGAGATTGAATGGTACTTGTGTTATGAGAGTAAAGAGACAGAGGGGCAAGGAGAACAAGAGGACAAGAGTGGTCATAAGGAAAGTCAGGACATAGGAGAAGACTGGCTCAGTGGCAAATAAAAGAAATGAAGGAAGAGAGCTGCATAGGAGGTTTTTCATCTGTGGGAGAGAAGAATGAAGAAGGATTTGTAGGAGGGGAAGAGGAATCAGAAGGCAAAGCTACTGGAAGAGGAAGATCAAAGTTTATCGTTCTTCTCATGGAAGAGCTGGGTGAAGTCCTGCATAACAGCTGAAGTGGAGACTGGGGGAGGCGGGAGGGTCTGAGGAAGTGGCCAAACATGGCAAAGAGGTGACTGTGACTGTGACTGAGATTTAACTGAGCTGAGCTGGAGTAGTAGGTCTAGGAAACAGAACTGAGTGGGAGAACAGTGAATTTATAGAGGAGAAAGTCAGCCACGCAGCGGGGTTCCCATTGGCGATGCTCTGCTATGTGAGACATAGCAGAGACCAGCTGGTATGGGTCAGTCGGGATTTGGGATGGTGGGGCAGGAGCAGATAGGGGAATGCAGGGCACAAGGTCAATGAATGAAAGAGTACAGCATGGATAACGCCAGCGTGTGATTAGTGTGAAGGTGGTGGCTGATTGTTGTTGCAGAAAGAGTCCAGGGCCTGGTCCAAGCAGTGGAGCAGGAGGACTGGGGGAGAGTTCAGGGCCCAATATGAAGCCCTGTGTTTCTGGTGACTGACAGGGTCAAACAGGGTTGTAGACTGAACAGAGGAGACACTGAAACATAAAGCTTAAGGGGCAGAGAAGTCACTACCACTGATTCTCTTCTGTAATTTGCCCTGCCTTCCTGCTGAGAGCTCATCCTGTGTAACCTCACAGAGGTGTCAGCATGGTTCTCTCCAGCAGAAGTCAGCAAGTTTGTCCAGCGCTTGGAACAACCACGCTCTGATTTCAGATTGCACCTCCAGTGCAGATAGATAAACAATTATTAACTACAAATTTAGGTTATTTTCTACAAAGGTAGAGGGATGGAGGAAAGTATTTCCAGAGATAAGGGGCTTTTATGGAAGAGGTCTTTTCAGCCTGTTGTACCCCCACCCCAGTGGTTCTGCAATTTAAGCACCACAGTCTCTTAAACAAATGTCAGACCAGCTAGGGAGTCCTCGGTCAGAAGCAACCGCTCAGACCCCGTGGCAATCTGGCACATGGTCTGCTGGGCTCATGGTGAGATTTCTCCCGAGTGAGTGGCCTGCTGTTGTCTGTGTCCACTTCCATTTCTGACTCTGGTGAAGGTGTAACCATGGAACAAGCTGCAGTAGCCTGGTGTGCTTTGGGGTTGCCAGAGGAGCTGGAGGCTTATGAATAACATGTGTAACGTACTTACAAAACCGGCACTCACAGCCCCTTAAAGCAGAGCTGAGAGGAGCTTCCCAGTATCCCCGACTGCTTTTTCCAGCAGCTCTAACTCAGTCATCCCCAGAGGGGCTCTGCATTCAGTGTTGAGAAGGAAGCTACATGTCCTGAGTGGGGTGATTATCAGCATCTCCTGTCAGGCGACAGGGACTGCACCCAGGCTCTGAAGCCGCTTCATCCCCCTGTGCCACCACTTTTCAGTGTAATTAAGTGGCTGACCCACCTGCTCGAAAGTGCCCTGTGGTTCTTTTGCTTCATGCCATAAGCATGCAGGCTGAAACACCGTACAGGAACAGGGGTTCCAAGGTGTCCCATGTATAGGGTAAAGTGAGTCGCAGTATGATATCCCACCAGACTGAGTGGAAGTCACAGAGAATCTCTTGTCACAGCCCCTATATAATTCTGAGACCTTTTGTTGTTTTTGTGTTTTAACAGCAGGCATTTCAAAAAAAAGCTTCATAAATGTATTTCTAGACTTCCTAACAGGGTGAAACAGTTACGCTAATTTTACTGGGTAACAGAAGCTATTTGGAAAGATCTTTCTGCCTAAATATGGATGTGTGATGCTTGTCTCTGTGTCTCCGTTAATGCCCTTGAATATGCAAAAGAGCCTTTACAATGTAGATACTTTTGCTTTCTGCCCAGTGGTCATTTAATGACATAAATATTATAACAGAAACAAACAAAGAAATAAACAAAACCATTTTTCGATCAGGTGTTAAAGGTGTAAACTAAGATCACTCGCCTGACTTTGAAGGGGTGATGCTGATTTACGGTAGCTGATGATCCAACTGCATTGCTCTGTCTTAGGTACTTAGGTGGTTCCCATTGAGACAGCGCCTGAATACTGTACTTCTTGGTCTTTAACTGTAAAGTACTTCTGAAGAGTGGAATTATTCCTGTTTTACACAGAGGACAGTTGCCCAACAATGCAAACATCCTGCAGGACAGAAGTTCACATTGGAAAGAAATTTCTCATTGTCAGTCCCCAACTGCATGAGCTGGTGTTTTGTGTTAAATTTCATCTCTTTTCTGTTCACCAATCCTCAAGATTACCCAGTTCTACTCTTATGATATTCCATAATGGTTAAAGAGATAGGGAGGAATGTTACACTGGTCAGAGAGACAAAGGAGCCAGCTAGCAGGAACAGGGGAAATGGAAAAACTCAAATAGCTTAATGGGCTCAAATTGGGAAGTTGGATAATTTCCATCTCAGGCTTCTGAAAGATGTGGTATGTGACATTGCAAGTCCAGTAAAAAGGATTTTCAATAAATCTGTCTAATTAGGATGGTACATTAGGAATGAAAAGTAGCAAATCTATATTTAAAGAAAGGAGAAAAAGTTGCCTGGGCCACACTGGACCCTTTAGTTTGATTGTAATAACACGAAGCAGAGTTTAAAGTAAATTCTAAATGAAAGAATAATTAAATATACAGGGGGGAAATGAAATAAATATGCAACGTAAGTTTTTCTGTTTGAAGTGTGACAAACTACCCTGATATATTTCACTAGGAAGATGACTGGGTTTCGAGACAAGGAAATGCCTTAAACTTGAGTTATTGGGAATTTGGTAAAGGATTTTATATGCTGCCCCTAAGGAAATGGTTTGTTACAATGTTAAGGTAATTAGTTTGAGGAACTGACCAAAGGAAGGCAACAAGTGCTGAGAGAGGGTGTATCAAGATGAAGGTCAACAGCAGAGCTCCTGAAGTAGGGGACCAACCTAATTTAATAATGTCATTAATGGTATTGGAGCAGGGTCTGTAAGGGGAGGTGACAGCTCTCGTTGGGCTGGGCGCAAAGGAGTGAACTTAAAACATTTGCTGCTGCCACAAGAATGAGACATTGCCAAGAGAGAGAAGGCCTGCAACATTATATACAAAGAACTGGGTAATGTTGAGGACTGGGCGATAGGAAAGATGTGAAATNAGTGTGAACTTTTGGTCCTTGGAGGACGTGTTTACATGGTCGGGCAAATACCCTCTGCAACGCATACTGGAATTCTGGTCCCCCAGACATCCAGGCTTTGAGGAGACTGGGGCTCAGATGGCTTCCTTGCTGCCCGGGCACTGCAGAACGTTTCCTTTCAGGGTGGGAAAGGTGCGTACCTGAATCTCACCCGACGTGCAGCTGGGATGTGACCACAGAACACACCTCAGTGGGGACAAGGGGTTCATTAAGGTGCACCTGTCTTGAAATGCAGACAGAGAATGGTGGAGCCACAACCAGGAGAAAGGTGGATGTGATTGAAGAACAGAGCTGCCCAGGTATTTCAAGTAGAGACATGTCAACGTCGTGGGCAAGGTGTTAATCAAGCCTTCTCTGTTATAATCTTTGCTATTCTTGTCAACCACCTCTGAGAAAGATGAATTCAAAGCAAGTCCAGAGTGGAGTTACTAGCGTGACGAGAGGAATGGAGAATCTGTTTTACAAATATAATTGTTATCCAGAAGAAATGGGGTTAAACACAGGAGGGGGGGAAGATGTGTTTAAGCCAAGGACAACATCAGCAGGGAAAACAGTGTGTGTGTGAGGGCCATGAATAGAGGTAGGCTCGAAGCTGTGCTGAAGTGGGGCTCTTAAAGGAGTGATGAGGCCACAGCGCTTCTAACAGGTTTTAAGCATGAAGACTGATATATTTAGGAAGAGGGATTATGTGATGTACTTGCCTGCTATACAAGAAAAATGAACATGGTCCTTTCTAGTGCTGTGTCCTTGTGAAACATGCCATAGGACTGTGAAGGATTAATTTATTATTACTATTAATTCATCTTTTTTTCTCTAAGGAAGAGCATATTCAGCTCTGTATCAAGCAGGACCTGACGGAAGGAGTATTTGTCACCAGGCTGCCTGATGCCAGGCACAGGTGTCTGGTGAGAGGGAAGGGACCAAAGACAAATCCAGCTGCACCATCCCAGCTGCTTTGTCTCTTTCTCCTAGACCTGAGCTGCACTTTGTTTCCTTCCAGTGACACCCCAGACATCCAGGAAGGACTGGGGCTGAGGACGGTGTGCACTTAAAGCACATTTTACATAGCTTTCCTTCACGCAATGCAGTTAATAGGGTCTTTGTTTCCTGGGTCGCTCATCTGCTTGCATTTCGTATTGCCTCAGCTCAGGCGCAGCAAAGGCCTGTTAGATTCTCAGCCATTTGTATTCATAAGCCAGGAGAATGCAGAGCCTTCAACTTCTTCATTAAAATAGTTTATACAAAATAAAAGAGAATTTCTGTACTATATTTAAACATTTGGGATGGCTGGCAGCAGTGGAATTAAACTCTTATTTGCACATGTTTAAATTACCGTGAGATGCGCGTTTCAGTTCACCAAACGTTCAGCCATTTGGCTGGTGATGCTGGGTTAGTTTCCTTAGAGCGGGAGCATTTTGCCACAGGATCCACCAGCACCCACTCCTGGGCTCTGTTCGCCTGTGTGTGCAGCAGCAGACCAAAATTCTCACCAGAGTTTTGGGGAAAGGTCTTACAGGGAACAGAAAGGCTTCACAGCAGTAAAGGTAGGAAAGCATCATCTGGGATCGCTGTTTGGGCTGTGATTCCGCTCCCAGAAATGGTGGAAGTAGGGCTCCATCAATCAGTATGCAGCAAGACAAGCTGGGATGCTCTGCTTGTCTGGAGCTTCAGGGAACCTTGCCTGAGACTCCAAGTAGCAAAGCTGCCTTCTGTGTTACTGGAGGAAACTGTTACCCAGCTCTGCGCCTCAGCAGCCGGAGAAGGAGGGTTTTATCTGAGGTGGATTAGAGAAAGTATTTTTGTTTTCGGCTTTTGTTGAGGAATGACCACAACCATATGAAAAGCAGCCCCCGTTCTGCTCCGGGTGGTGGCAGAGACCGAGGGAGGGAGACTGGAGGTTGTTGGCGTTGTCTCTGTGGGCATGTCACATGCGCGGGAGCAGCTGGGTGCGGGGTCCTCTGCCTGCGCGCTGAGCTGTGTGAATGCGAGCCAGCTGCTTTCCGGGGGCCGTCTCTCTGTGGCAGAGGGACGCTGTGCTGAGCCACCGCACGCTGCTGAGGGTTTGGAACAGGGGCAGAGGTGCATGGTTTTCTGTGCTCACTTATGTAGGGTTGAGCCATCTGTCCTTTTTCTTTGTAAAATAGTCTTTCATATCAAAGAGGAAAGAGGAATTCTTTCTATCTGACGTCCTGAGGAGCCTCCAGTTTTCAAATGCTCATGATTCATTGATCCTAGTGGGAAACTGGGAGAGGTAGCCACAGACTCCCGAAGGTGGCATGGGCTTTGTGGGGATGGGAGCACAACAACACTCTCCCACTGACCACTCCATAAGGTCCCTGCTTCCCAGTGGTGAAGTGGCTGCAGAATGGGCTTGTGCAGCATCTTGACCTCAGGACTTGGAAACTTCTGTTTGGGGAAAGCACAGGGCCTTGTTTCAAATCTGGAAGAGGGGTTTTGAAACAGGAGGTTTCATGGGGAAAAGCGGGGCAATTTATTTGAGTGTCTTCAAGGGAAGGAGGGAGAGGCTACTTGAATGGTTGGAGGGAGGAGAGGCGTATGTCAGCGTAAGGTCTGGCCTCACGCTGACAGCGACGGCACTGCAGGGATGGTTTCTGCCTTCCCATCAACCGTTCTCTCCTATCACAACAGCTGGGAACGCTGTCCTGTCCTCACCAGTGTCCCCTGTGCTCTGTGCCACACCAGAACTGGTGGCACATGTTTCCCCCTCTTGTTCATCAGTTGCTGTTAGCATCCTGCCTGTGACACAGCAGCTAATTGCATTGTCAATGCCTTCAAATGAAGAAGGAGCAGCAGGAGCTGATGAACTCTTCAGCACCAAAGTCTTCTTTTCCTGTGCATATCTCTAAGAATACAAGTACAAAGAGAGAGAGAGGGCAAAGAAGCAGGATTTCTCTTAGCAGAATGTTGCCCGCAGTGCTGAGGCGTGGGCAAGTCTTCAGGCCCAAGGTCTGCTTCGCCTGCTTGTCAGCCTTGCTTTGAACCAAGGGGTCGTGGCATCTGTTTGGTGGTGTCACCATACTTCAACCGGGGTGTAATTTTTGGCTGGCAGCATGAAGATGACTGGAATGACATGTCTTCTTTAAAGATTCTCCTCTGTTTGAATGTAGTTCATGGCATTTTGGGAGTTCCTGGAGCTGCGTTTTGAGGTGACCTGCATTTGATCACTGTGGTGGGACGATACGCTGTATCTGTCACCTAGAAAACGAAGTTGTTTGAATGTTCATCTCGGGCAGGTGAGTTAGGCACTCAAATAGCTCCTCTGGGGACTAAGACTTTTCAGGCTGCTTGTGATAAAGTTTCAGTGCTTGTCTTTAGGGTCCGTGTTTTGAAATGAGATCCAACTGTCTGTCTTTCAGAGGGCACAAATTGCCCCATTTCTACGCATCCTGGTGGCAATTTACACCAGAGTATGACTTGGTCCTAATACTTAGGGATCAGGTATGAGTACTTCTCCATTCACTTCAGCATTTCCAGGGTTTCTGTCTGTGCTAAAATGCCAGTTTGACCTGCACCCCTCCTCCAGAGCAGAAGTGTATCATTCTGTGTGGCTTTGGAAGAGGCCACAGAAACTTTCTGGTAGATTTATTGAAGCCTGGTTGGTGAACAGGTGGGAATCCTTGAGCTGGTCTCATGTGTCTTGGACCCTGTCGATGTGACAGTGTGTTAACCAAGGCCATCGGGGTCCGCAGACTGGGCTGCCTATACGGTGCACCTTCACAGCTGTAGCATTTATCACAGAGTCCACCCCTTGAGGCAGGTCAGTGCTCTGGAGTTGAAGTTTTCATTTGAGAAAGTTTTGCTATCCATCACAGCTATGGCAATGACCTTCCAAGTTGACGTCACAGGTTAGGCATCTAGTGCACAGATATTTGAACCAGAAGGTAGAAGGAGCATGTTAAAAACTGGATGTGGATGGAGGAAACAGGTCAGGAGTCCTCTCTGTAGTCGTTAACAGTTTCTGTTACCATCAAACTGTTCCTCTTCAAAGGCTAATATCAACTATTTTTCCTTTGTTTCTAAGGGCCTGGGAGCTGAGAAGTGACTCCTCTGACATTTTAGTATATTGCTGTAAAGAATACGGAGAAAGTTTTCACGTGAAACACATAAGGGCCAGAGTTTACCCATCACAGATGCCAACCTGGTTTCAAAGGAATTAAGACAGCATGTTGTCCGCCATGCTGTTTCTTTGATATTCTTCTGTTCATATATTTTCTTCATAGGTTTTCATGTGCTAATTGATGTGCACCTGTATACACTGGTCTTTCAGCTGTGTTAGACATGGTACTTTGTTTACTCATGATTCTCATGGTCCTCATTAAAGGTTTGGGAAGGTAATACAGAGGTACATTTATAGCTCTCATGGCTTGAGAGGTAACTTTATTCAAATGAACCAAGGGAAAGCGGAGGTACAGTGAGTATCTGAGCACTCAGGCAGCCTGAAAAAAAAGAGTTGGCAAGGTGATCACTGGAGCCTGCTGTTCATCTCACTGGAGAATCGCGTTTCCAGCTAGAAGGTGACAGTTCAACTTCAGTGGTTAAGGGGAGGTCAGTGTGGGAATGAAACCACTGGGACTGAAAGCTTGGACCTGTGGAGAAAAGAAAAAGGAGACAAAATTAGAGGGGACTTTCTTACACAAAAAAAGAAGGGGAAGAGAGGAGAACGGAAGTACTGGTGAGCAGAGACAGCAGTGGCTAGAAGGGGAGTAGGTCTTCTGTTGAGTGTGAAGGCCAGGATTTGGACTTGAACAAATACTGAAATGATAGCAGGCACATAAAGACCATGTTTCCCCTTTGACTGTTATCAATCTGTTGTACTGACAGCACGTTTGTGGAAGGTGTGGGGAGACCCTGAACTCCAGTCCTGCCTCTGAACCAGACTCGCTGTGACATTTTTCTGCCAAAGTTGCGTTTGGGTCCTTGCTGTGGTATGGGCAGGACAAAGGCAAATCTGTGACCAACCTTGTGAATCTTGAAGGGTAATTTCACCTGCCGCTTACGTCCGCGCAGAGCCTTCCTGGGGGCAAGTCTTCCAGCAGAGCACTTCTGATCAAGCTTTCCTCCAGAAACTGAAGCAGGAGCCAGAGTCCTTTGGCAAGCCCTGCATATAAATATCTTGTTTAGTTAGTCTAATAAAGGTATTACTATCAGTGCTGCTTGGAGGATTTATTGGGGGATTTCACTAAGACAGTGTTGGCAGTGGAATTACAGTCATTCTCTGGTAAAACCTTGTCGATGCGAGAGAAAATAACGTTGATCCAATCAGAGATATTTTGCAGGATCAATGTAATATTCCGTTGCATAATCACAACTGAAGGATTACGAGCCTGTGCTGGGAGTGACAAAGGATCACTTGACAGATCGCAGCCTCATTTGTTCTCATTGTTCTAACTGGTGAAGTACAGGCAGTTTTGAAAGGTGTGCATATATACCTCTGCATCTTAAATAAATCAGGGCTCCTTTGGGCCACAGGCGTTATATTCAGTCTGTTGCTTTCAAACAGTATTTTGGGCTACATACATTTTCCATAGCTGAGCCATGTTGGAGCATCTTGGTATGACCTTGGGACAATTCTCCACGTGGTCCAGGAAGCCAATGTACATGAAATGGGAGAGGAGGCCCTGAGGGGGGCAGGGAGGAGGAGAAAAATCGATGTAGAGCCCGAGCCTTATAGCCCAAACGTTGTAAGGGACCGTGAATAAGTTTGTGTAATTCAGCTTCTGGATAATGCAGCAATTCCTCCAAGGGGATATGAGCGTTGCAGATGACAGTGAATTCAGGAGGCTCAAGAGTGTACTGTGGTATGCTGGGAATAATTTATAATAAAACAAGACCTCCTCATTGGTTACGCTGCTATCTTTGGATTTTTCAAGATCCCAGTACTGCTCTGTTGCTTTAGTGACAGCTTTGTCACGCATTGTGGAGGCCCTAAATCCCTCTGCTGGCTGCACTTCCCTAGATATCCCCTCAGCTTTAGTGAGGCTTCTTCTGCCAAGGAAGAGCAGCAGTATGTTTGATGGCTTCACCACATTTGACTGACTGGTTCTTCTGGATTTGCGTGTACATCTCAGTGAACGATGGAACAGGAAAACTGTGGCTGAGGCGCAGAGCAATGTCCTGGCTCACTGATAATATCAAGGGCCATTCAGACTCCAATGACTTCAACTGCAGGGCTGCAAAAGTTGTTTGGGGAAGAAAAAACAGCTATTACAAGTGACATTTAAAATTGGATGGGACACAGTTCTTGTGAAAATACATCAGGGATCAGCCTGTTTCCATCAGGGGCGAGGACAGATAACCGAATGCGTCCCTTCTGCCATCATGGGCAGAGTACAACCTGCAACAAAGCATACAGCTCTGCCAGGAGGTTGTGACTAGCATGGGGTGTATGTACAGAGAAGTAAGTGAAAGGATGCAAGAGCTTGTTGGAATTAACTCCTTCAAATGAGCTCAGGCTGGGGGCAAGACCTCCAAGAGCTTGTAGTCCCCATGGCTTTGCCTTGCACCAAGAAGCAAGGGAAGGGGGAGAGGAGGCAGGGCCAGGGTTACCCGCACTCTCAGCAATGCAGAGAGGCCACAGCCTCCAGGCAGCACCAGTGCCCACCAAAGTCGCCTTGTCGTCCTCGCCCTTGAATGCCTCACATCTGGCCGTGCAGATCCTCGACAGCCATCGCTGTAGGACAATTTACTGGAGGAAGAGTGGCTTGATGGCTCCTCTGTGCGCTGCCCGGTGTCGCTTGCGCTCCGTGGCATGTGGCGGGGAAGCAGCCGCGCACCCCCTCCCCGTGCAGGCTGTGACCCCCTGCAATGCAGAGCCAGTGTGGGCTCTTGCTGCCCACGGGACAGCTGCTCCTGCTTTGCGGATGGCCGTTTCCATAGGACCTGCGCAACTGTGCCCTGCGTGCAAGCCCTGGGAGGTCACCGTGGGCCTGGCACTGTGGGTGGCACCGACACGACAGGACAGGCTCAAGTTGCCAAAATCATGAAGTGAGAGTCATCACAGTGCCTTTTTTTTTTATCTTGCTACCTGAAACAATCAGCGGTCAGATTGCTTCTACAAAATGCGGCGCTAAGAAGTAATCTGTTAGAGTAATCATTTACTGTATCAGCTCTGACCAACACAGCCCTCGGACGTATTTATATCCTTGCAATTTGTGGCTGCCTGGCAGTTGTTCTGTTGGTGAGCCTGTAGAAAATCCATATTAAATAATAGGTTAGGGGTTCTGACTTAAACTGAGAAAAGCATGAAAAACAAGAGTAAATCCATGCTGATAGTCTGTTCTTTGTTGCGCAAGTTCAGGATGGACCCTTATCCAGGATTTTCACTCTTAACTCTCAGTGTCCTGGGTCTGGTGAGCCTCCTCATTTCATGGATATTTGTGGACTGTGCATATTTCCATGTTAGTGGCTCCATAGGCTTATGATGAGCATGCCAGTGTAATTTGCATTTTAAAGTAGTCTTAAATAAGCTCTTATATCTGCAGCTGGGCTTTGAGAGGATCATGTTCCCTGGAGTTAGCCCAGGGCAATGTGTTGAAGATCACACATAGCTTTTGCTCTGTTCTTGCTCAAGCAAAACTGCTTTTAAGTTCAGGGCAGCAAAGTCGGTCTTACTGAAGTTGGAAGCAAGCATGCCTTTGACTTCAGTGAGACACAGATTTTGCCCTGCATTAATTTTTGCTTGTGAAAAGACCTAAGGAAAAAATGGAGAAAGGCCTTCTAGACCAAACCTCCCAGGGGCTTACTAATCACTCCTCCTTGCACGGGTTCGCTGCCCTGTGAGTCCCTTGAAATGTTTCCTTGAGTTGAGCAGGAGGTTTGCCTAGAGAAAACGACCTACATGCAAGGCAAGTGCCATGTGACACTTGCAGTTAATGTATTATTTGTTGGTATTATAAAAGCATGTTAACAATTCAGTCTTGCCAAATTCCACTTGCCTGTTCGGCTGGGATATGTATTTTTTCCTGAGGAGGGAGTAAAAGTATGTTCATTTTTTGCTTCACTAGCTCCTGGCAGGGAAGATGATTTTGTGCCTGGGCTGATAAATTTTCAAGTGAATTTTTTAAAGTTGTTATTCTGAACCACTGTCCAAAAAAGTCCAAGAAATATAATCTGAGACTTTATATCAATTCATATAACTACTTTTACACGTGAAAATGTTGGGTATTTCTTTGAATAGTCCAATATGCCTCTAGCATCGCTATCTCTGCAGAAGTCATTTCTTCTGTGAAAGCTGCAAATGTAAACGTTCCCTTTCAAGCAGTGTCACTCACAAATAAATAATGCCGATCTTCCTTCATGCACATTGTGTCGACCAAATCATTTCCATCATCTTATGATTGTTACTTTTTCATTTTTCCCAGGGGGATTTGCAATCATTACGAGTCACTTTCCATTTTGACTTGTAGCCTAAGCAATTGAACACGAGTGCAAGGCTTCGGTAAGAGCTGCTCACTGCGGTTAAGTGCGACCCCCATTAATGAGCTGGTAAGGTCAGGCTTTTCAGTCGTAACCTCTGCGGGGGAACTGATCTGCCAGGCTGTTATACAGGCTGGAGAAGCGTACCACAATGTTCACGTCACTGCAATTCTTATGCCATCCCGTCACAGTAGCATCTAAACACAGATGTGCACATCTCCACAAGGAAATACAGCTCAGAGACTGTCTGGAATAGATATGCCATGTATTATTAATTACTCAGTTGAAGCATCTGTAGTAATATTTGTACTATGCCCTCTGCAGCTCTATTCCCCCCACCCTTTTAAGATCTTCATTTGAATATTATTATTTATTTTAAGCTGCCTGGTGACGCCCAGGCTTGAGGAGCTTAATTCCTGCTGTAGGCAGGGAAAGTTCAACACTTCTGTGCGTGCGGTCCTTGCCATTATGCGGGCTTATTCAGCAAAATGGCTGATGTGGGCAGAAGGTGTGTAAATCAGCGAGTGCTGCAAGAAGAGCACTTAATTGGAGCTTTATCAAGTGCCTGCAGAGCTGACCTCCGAGCAGTAGCTGAACCACAGTTCGGATGGGAGCGAGCCAGCAGCTTTCACTGATGACTCAGCCCGTGTGCTGGGAAAGGATTTGCTTACAAAACTTGCCTGCTTTACCCATGGGTGGCAGAGCACTGCATAGCTAGGGGTCACTGAAATCATTCTGCGTAACTCACTTAAATTGTTCCTTTCAGCACAGGCTCATAGCTCTCCGTACACTTTGATGACTCTACAGTTGTGTATGGGGGATTTCAGGCACAGCCAGGCTGCCGACTGTCGGGGTCAGCGCGGTGCGAACGGCGCAGGGGGATGTCGGACCGTATGGCGACATGACGGCACGTGCAGGCCTGCGAAGTCTTTTCCTTGCTGGTCTGGCATTGGAAGAGTAGATCCGGTGTGTTTCCTATGCCTTCTGCGTGAGCGTCTCCCTGCCCTGCGTGTCTGCAGCGGCGTATACAGACACAGGCACCTATCGAATAGTTTTCGCCTGTTGAGAAACGGATCCCAACAAACTCTGCAAGCGTACTGACTGTAATAAAGCCCCAAAGGTTGAAGGCAGAAGGAGAAAGAACTGTGTAACATTTCACAAAGCTGAAAATGATGAAAGACCAAATTAATTTGGAGATAAAATCTAAACTATCCGAACAGATAATTGGGAACGTATTGATGCATTTTACTACATTTCTGGAAAAAGCTGTGGTGCTATATATGAGGAAGAAGATCATATTGTTAAAAACAACAATGACTTCGCTATGAGGGAAAGGAAAAGTAGGAAATAAAAATGCAGGAAGAAGAAAGAGCAACATACTGCAAATATCTGGAATTTAGAAACTAAGAATGGTAAAAGCTAGATAGAAAAAGAAGTACAAGAAAGGAAAGCTATATCTAGCTAAGTTAATACAGAAAACAAAGCACCAAAAGCTATTAAAAAGCAGACTTTTCAAGTAAATTATTATTATACGCTCTGCAATAGCAATGCATATAATGATAGAAATGCTAACAATAGTATTTGTGGTTTGCCAAATGGAAATGATTAAAAATAGAAGTGGAAATCAAGCATATGTATAATAATTATTTTTATTCTTCTTTTGGAAAACCTTAGATGAGCTATTCTTGCCGTATGGTGACAACAAAATACTTTCTTCTCCAGCGGTAATTTAGACTGGCAGAGCACAGTTAATAAAGTCAGTCATTTTAATTTAATAGATCTGAATAATTTGATACCAAGCACTTTAAAAGAGCTGGCTAAGGAAATTTCCAGACTTAATTCATATAAATGGTGATTCTCAGAATTTGTCAGGATACTGGTGAAATAGCAAAGATGTAGGAGAAAGCTGGTATTATTCAAACTCTTGAAAAGTGTAAATATAGAAATACTGGGAAAAGTAATGCAGCAGCTAATGTAATTAATTAATTAATTAATAAAGAATTAAAGGGAGATATGCTAACTAATGCTAGTCAACACAGATCTATAACAATAGAGCTCATTAAAGTAATTTTTGTTGAGAAAGGTGCTGGTGTTGATTGAATATTCCTTCTCTTCTTTTTGGCACTGGACTTGGTACCAGATGACATTTTGATTAACAAGCTAGAGAAACCATCATGGTGCATGTTAAATGGATTAAAAAGCTGGCTAAATGATAGAGTTAAAATTAAAATTATTATTAGAATTAAATTAATTAAAACTTAATTTAAAAATTAGAATTCTTAGAAAATTAAATTTTCTGTAGACATAGAACAGATTTCACAGTGTGTTATGGGTAACAGCTTTTTGCATTAGGCTGGTTACCATTTTTGCTACAGATAAAAAACATGACAAAGTGTTCCATAAAGTATACTAATAGTAGTTTGGGGAGTGATAAATAGTGATGAAAACCAGGTAACTCTGTGGCGATGGTTTGGATCTCTTTGTGAAGTGGATAGAAACAATGTGTAGTTTGGGTACATGTGTTTGGGACAGTGAGATGGTGTGTAGATGTAGCTGATCTATCCTAGTGTGTGTACCGGGAGCAAGTTATGTACCTCAGCTGTGCCTCAGATGACATGTCTCAGGGTACACTTGGCCCCAGACATCGTCCCTGCGTAGCACTCCCCTGGGCTGCAAACGCTTCATAAGGCTGACAATATTTGTTGTGCAACGATGTAAGTTTTGTGGCTTTTCCATTCTTGGCACTCACACACTCAGGAAGGGCCGAGACAGCGGGGAGGGTTCAGAGCAGAAGCGATGGTGCTGTCGAGGAGGGCACGCTCTGTAACGCAAGGCTGAAGGAGCTCAACCAGCCGAGCTTAACAAAGAGAAGATTGAGCGGTGGCTTTATCGTAGGCTATAAAACTGCGTATGGAAAGACAACCTGAGCAGAGAGGACTCTGTATCTAGCAGGCAGATACTGGGCTCATCATGAGTGGAAGGCTGGGGTTAAACCAGCTGAATTCAAACGAGGTATAAGGCCAACCATTTTAGTGAGGAAGGCATTAACCTCAGGAACAGCTTGCTCTCAGAGGTGGCAAATTGTCTATTGAAAACACTTTGAAAACTTAGATTGTATCTTCTGAACAGAAATGAATTCAGGACAGTCCTGTGGCCTATGCTCTACTGGGTATCTGAGTGAATAATCACAGAGCTGCCTTCTGGGCTCATAATTTAGGATTTAACACTACATGGAAGTTGCGGCACTGGAAAACGAGTGCCTGACACCAAGAGTTCAGATTTTATGTGTCAGCCAAGGCGTTTTCTGGCTTTCCTGAATGTAGATCCAAACTTGGAGTATTTTATCTGTGTAAGTACGCAAAGCCATAGACGCATCCACTTCCAAGCGCATGTCCTTGCCACGCTTTGGGTAACTGGGTGGATCTGGTGGCGTGGCAATGCAATAACCTAGGAGCGCTCCTAGCGCAGGGCCACATTCTGATGCTGCTCCGAGATCGAGCCGAGAGGATTTTATCAACTTCGGCAGCATTTAACTGTAGTGTAACTCAGAGCTGAATTTACCCTGGCAAGTCAGCACTGCCAGTTGTCCCACAAGAAGGGATGTGGTGGATGATGACAGGAGCAGGCAATAATAGAGGGAAAGAATATATGAGAAAGATAGAGAGGAAGGACAGATGGAGGAAAACCATCAGGAGCACGACGGAGCCCAGAAAGCAGTACAATGGGAAAGCTGCATTTTAAGCCATGTTTTTGTGCCCATAAGGAAAAAAAAAGGAAGATGTATTGCACAAAAAAGGGAGGTTCAGGAGGGGGAGAACAGAAGAGAAAGAGCATGTAAATAAAGGATGGGGAGAGAGAAAAGGAGGAGAAACAGAAACATGATTTTTAGTCTTCATGACCTTCCGTTACACTTACTGAATTATTTATTCTGGTATTTGCTGGTATCTTCCTGCCACCCATTTAGTGTCACGATATGAATAAGAGTGGAACCCCGTTATTGCTGTTCCTGGAGGGATTTTGATGGTGAACGGCAATGGTGCACCTCCCCCCACCACCCTGCCATTAGGCGATTATGAATTATATGCCGAGCGCCTCTAATAACTAAAGGGAAAGGGCTGCTCAGCACATTTGGAATGTAAATCTCATTTTTTCCTCTTTTGTAGGTCATGAAATGCAGCCCTCTTCTAAACCCCAGTGCTCAGATCACAAGCTCCCGCTGCACACAAATTCCTCAGCCTATCCTCTGCAAGGGTGGCATTTCACCCAACGCTGAACCCCTCAGCATCCTGCGGGCTTGAGATAAGACTGTTATTGTTATTATTATTTTAAACACAGACATGCTGCATCATGTCGCTTAAAAATTCCTACGTAGATGTTATACCATACGGGAAGGCAGACTATTAGAAAAACAGAGATTAGCTGTATTTCAATTAAAAAGCAAGAACTTAACTTCTGTTTTTCTCTAGCCTGCAGATAGTCACAGGATGCAATTTGCAGGGAATCAGTGCTTACTAGCCAAAACTTCAGAAGTGTTCACTGCCCAGCCCCTCTCAAGTAACCCATAGAACAGAATAAGCTCTTTTGGGCTCCATATTTAGTTCCTGAGCTCCTACATCTCCTGAGGTCCCTTGGCACCTTCTTTGCAGAAGCAGGTTCTGGGCTATTGCAGGAAGAGCAGGTGGTCTCTGGAGAAGATAGCATCATGGCTGCGCTTTGCAAGAAGCGAAAGGCAGGGAAGAACCCCTTAAACACAGATGAGCTGAACTCTTTGCTGTGTGGTTGGGGGCATTCAGTTATACTTCAGGTCATGGATGGTCAGTTTTTGTTTCCTACTGTACTGACATTACGGAACATGCGGTTCAGACCTCATTTCATTTTGGCAGAGCAAGCAAGGTATGTAAATTGTTAAAAGGAGGGGAGGCAGGTAAAAGGGAAAAAGAAATTAAAGTTACTTGGTGCTTGTTTTGCTTTTGGGATAGGCAGTTTCTGTCTCTGGGGAGAAATTCACTTTTCCACACCACTTAAATCTCTCTTAAACCCTTAAACTAGACCTCTGGGAGTGACATGACGCCAAGACCTTGGTGCTGACCAGTTTCACCTTATCATTTTTGCCCAGAGTATTTGCCGCCCAGCAGGGTCACATTGCTGACAGTCCCACACAAGCTCCAAGATACTTCCTCGCTTGCAAATTAAGTTTTCTCGGCAAGCCACCCTGCTACTTCAGTTATCACCACTGGAGAGCGGATGTCCTAAGGGACTCAGAACGGACCGTGCAGTCTCTCACCCCTGAGTTTTAATTTGACCTTGCTCTCATTACTAGTGACCAAAAGTTATTACCGTAAGTGGCTTACGTGAAATGTATTGGTCTCAGTCAATTATTAGCAGACAGTCGTCTGCATTACCAAACCACCGTCACAAGTGGTGCTTTTTTGGGAAGTCTCAAGCATAGCCAGGGTCAGTACGGCTGGACTGAAACCTCAGCAAAAGTGCAAGAACAGGCTTTAAGTTTTGTGCTTATTCGCTTCCAAGAGAATGAAAATAACACAAGCTGTAAAATAGCTGTAAAAGCTGTTTTCAGTTCTGCATAACTTAGAGCAGTCTCTGGGGCTGCTCTGACTTAGCGTGGGACGATCCCGCTCCCCAGGCAGATACAAAGGTGGCATAAAGCATTTCTGGCAGCCTCTGCCCCATCTCTGCTGTGGCAGGGCAGAGACCGGCAGACCAGGCTGTGCCCAGGCTGTGCCCAGCACGCGGCTTTTCACCTAGCGTGCCAATGCGACGTGCTCAGCCTTGGTCTACGCAGGGTGTCACGCTGTGAACAAAGAGGGACGCTGTCTGCCAGGTCTTTCCGAGCCATGGAGCACCATCAGATGTGATGTGATTACCCAGAGGTTCTTGGCTTCATCGGGGTGCAGATGGGGTGAGATGCAGAGCCAGAGCCATGGCCCAGGAGGAGGGAGAGCAGTTGGGCTGTTTTGCTTGAAGCTACAGGCAGCAGATTTCCAAGCTGGGCAAGGCTTGCAAGAACTGGTCTGGAAAGTCAAAATACCACATTTTTCTCAGACCCAAAACACCAAAGTAGACATTCAGTTTGAATCAGCTGAAAGCCCCTGCTTTAGCAACTGAGTATTTAATTTTGATTTTGCTTTATTTATTCCTTGCTTTTGGTAAGCACATGTTGTCTACTGCCTGCTGCTAAATCCCCAGAGCTTCCCCGCTTCCACCACTCCCCAGGCCCTGACAATTGTACCATGCTTGAAATGCCTCTGTGCACAGCCATAGGAAGACAGCACTGGAAGGTGCCTTTTTGGAGGCCGACCCTTTGCCGTTACTGAATTGTGCCTTTATAGCTCTCCTTACAGCGAGGGAAAGCGTCGCTCCATGCCTGCAGCCTGGCTGCTTCTGCAGTGTAGTCCTGCAGTCGTGGTACGAATCAGATCCTGCTGCCTGGTCGCCCCTGCAGAAACGCCCCTGCCCAGCACGGTGCACGCTCTTCCGTGGGGTGATTTGGGGTGCAAAATGCCTCGTGTGGCTCCTTGTGCGGGAGCGCCGAGCAGAGGCCAGCGCGGCTCTGCTGCTCTGGCTAACTGGGTTGTCAGGGCGAGGCCAGCTTTGTCACAGCTGAACATGGGTTGCACGAAGCTGTTTGTGTCCCCCGGCTGTCAGCATCGTGGTAGGGCAGCGAGGGAGGTGCTATGGTGGCAGTGAGGCTTACTGAAAGGGATTCTCCAAAAGGAGCAGAAAACGTCGGCGGGAGGACCTTGATGGACCTCAGAGGAGCTGCAGCATGGCAGATAACACCTGGGGAGCCTGCAGGAGCCGTAGCCCTCCGTTAGCATCTACTGATGCAGCACATGGCCCACGGGGACTAGTGCACGATGCCGGGTGGGGACCCTCGAGGTGCCGCTCATCTGCGCAACCAGGGCTTGGGAGAGGTGAAGTGAACAGCGCTTTCGGTAAATGAGAAGGGCACCACCAGACTGGAGGAGTACAGGTTGCTGGGGACAGTGCTGCCAGCTTACAGTAAGCTCTGCTGATGGGAAGAAATGTGCAGCTTCCAACTTCCAAAATGCAGAACTGAAAATAAAACACATCCACCTCAAAAGCATTAAAATTCAGCTTCAGCGTGAGATTTCTACCAAGCGTCCCAGCAGAAGGCCTAGTCCCCAGTTAAGGACTGTGTCTCTAATTTTGAGTTGACTAACGAGGTAAGGAAAAAGACTGCCTCAAAGCATAACATCTAAACAGTGAAAGAGTTATCGAGATATTCCGTTTTCCTTGTTTTGCCAAGAAACTCGGGATGCCTTGTCTGCAATCACACAAAAATCTGAGCTAGAGCTCGAAAGGTGTCCAAATATCTTCACGCCAAGTCTTACTCCTCAGCTATCAAAGCATCCTTCCTTCCTAAATAGCTCAAGTAATGGTCTGCCCAGGGAACGAAGAGAACTGTAGACTCTTGTCTTCAGTATTATAAATCTGAATAAAGCCTCAGGTCAAAGTAATCAGGCATATGGAAAAAAGAAAGATGACGTCTCTGTGACATGGTTGAATTACTGGCACTGCAGAGCTGGTCAAATCTTTTTTTGCAAAAGGCAAGCTTATCAGTTTGAGGGAGAATCAAAGGCTCTTGTGAATTTTTGTCAGGTATAGTGACATAATAGTCACTACAGTCTTAGAAGGTAAGGAAAGGTCGAGGGAAGCAAAGGGCTGAAAAAGTTATTTTTTTCAGCACGGAAAATATCATTGGGAAAATGATGACAGCTCTTTGTATTCTTAAAATAGACTTTCATTTTTCAGGAAAAATCTATCTAGTTAAAAATATTAAAAATCAGAGTATTTCATTAAGGTTTGACCAAAACGTTCTGGCTTGACCTAAAATGACATTTTTTGTCTTAACTTTTCACTGAAAAGCTTTAAAAATTTTATTCAGCTTGGTTCAAATTTAATTTTTCCTGATTTTTCCATTTAGCAAACTGTATCTGATAGATCATTCTTTACTAAAACAGCATCTTTACTTTTGCTAGCTTGATCTTGCACACTTAATTTGACATGAAAGATCTTTTTGGTCGACAGACAGTTTCTAGTTTATGTTTTTGAATGTGAAAAAAGGCAAAAATAATTTGAAAATTAAATGCATTAAATTTTCATAATGTGTAATTTTGTTATGGGTCTGTAAATATTTCGTCCCACTTTGGTTCCTCTAAAACATCCTCCAGCCCATTGACTGTAGCAATGGGTCAGGTAAACATCTTGACCTCTATCTACTCAACTTAAAAACCCTATAAATAACTTTTAATGGTTTCTTTCCTCTGCAGCTATATGTAGTGTCACAGCTAAGAATGTCATTGCATAAAATTGACAATTATATTTTCCTTTTTTTTCACTGTCTTTTTCTTCTTACATAGTTTATAAAGTGCAAAGACAAGAAAAGTCAAAAGGAAGGTCTTCATTCAAATAAAGGTAAATCCTGCTGCAGACAGAAAAGTGACTTTGGAGAAAAATCACATCACCAGGCTCCGTATTTATTCTCTTCAGTGGCATCCAGATCAAATTTACTTGGTTTTCAAGGTGATGTTTCTAACCAGCCAGCCCTTAAACTCAAATTGGGATCTGAAAGTCAAACTGTGTCCTTTCTGACTCGTGCGTGATCATGCTTAATAAAGTTTCTACAGACAGGATTTATCTGACAAGTTGGTGTTTATCATACACAAGACAAAAAAGATTAATCCAAGCCATTCTTCCGTAGCTAGGCTGACTCTTCATCGTTAATTGGTTAGATGCATCCTATCTGTAAAGCAAGCCAGAACAGGATGATCTAAGGAGCAGATCTCCTAAGATGGAGTTGTTTTTATGCGGTGCTTTCCCCCACCATAAATGCATTTCATTTTAGCAAAATATTTTCCAGACAAGCCCACTGGTGGGCCCTCGTGATACTAAGCCTGGGAGAAATCCCTTTCGCCTTCCTTCCCCCAGCTATGTGCCCAGCCGCTAGCTTCCAAAGCAAAATGGGTTCGTGGGATCAAAAGCCAGGGGGCAAGAGGGGAATATGTGGGACTCTGCTCTGCAGCGCAGTCAGCTGGCCGATGGAAGACGTGGTCAGATTTTGGGGTTTCCAGCCCTGGAGCTTTGCTTGTTGAGAATGGGTACTGCATGGGGTTTCGCACACGACACTGAACACCCTCCTGAGCTCTTTGACATGTGGATTTTTGTATTTAATGTACGTGTGTGGCAGCCTGACGTGGGCTGTGACAGAAACCGCCAGTGATCTGTGTAGCAAGCTGCCATCTTCCATCTCCTCAGGGCGAGGTAAGGACGCAGTTTGAGCTTGCTTTGAGATCTCACCTCTTTTTAATGAGTGTTAAGTCTTGTCTTAAATGTTATTTTAATCCACTTGTCATGTACTTAGCATGCTGAGCAGTCAGGCGAGGAGGAGGGAGCCAGGCTGACACAGGGTAAGTGGGATATCTGTCTGCTTGGGAGGGCTCTGGTCCTTCCCCTTAACCACACCTACCTTCCTCACTTCTGATGATGAATGTTAAAGGGAAGAGTGGATGTCACCTGGCTTTAATCCTGTCACCAGGGTAACCATAAGAAACCAGAGGAAGCGTGTTCTTCCATTTGAAGGAGAAGTGATCCCTGTGAAGTGGAGAGGGGAGCAGATCATGCTTCTAGGAAGCACTGCTTTGCAACTAGTGCACTGGAGCAGGACAGAGGTGGTCGGTCTCTATTCCCTGATCTGCTGCTAGACTGCCTTAGGAAGCAACTTCATCCACCGCAGCCTCAGCCTACTCACCTGTTGTCGGCAATGGAGATACCTCCTTTGTAGGGTGCTTTGAAATCTTTTAGTAAAGAGTGCAGTATTAAAGGAAGGAGTATTACCATCACAATACTGTTAGAGTTACTCTGCTTCTGTCTGGAGAAAGATGAGGTTTTGTTGGATTCTTGAACAGACGTGTGGCTGGGTTTTATCTCAGTAGAAATGGCTGTTGGCTATTGCCTTCAAACACCTACTCGCCTACTAGCGGCTCCCTCTGAGGCTCCTCTGTCTTGCGTCAGCGGTATCTGAAATGCAGAGGGTGTCCCTTTGGAAGCGGCCAGGCCTTCCTCGGGATCGCATTTGTGAGTGACATGAGATCGTGCTCCCGATGGCCTGATGCAGCCTGCCTCCCTGCGATGTGACAGTCTGGGGCTGAGCAGCCTTTCTGCTCTGGCTCCATACTGCTATTCTTCCTGCTCCTTTGATCCTGCTGTTCTCCGCTCCCTTCCTTTCTGTCCTTTTCCCTAGTCCCATTTTGTTACTGTTATGCTTGTCCTTTTAAGTTAGCCTGTTATTTAACCCAGCCTTCATCCCCTGCCTGTTTTGCACTGACCCTGTGCCTTCCCATGCGAATTGTACAGTGTAACTCAGAAGGTTCCTGGTCTTTGAAGAGCCAGAGATGGCCACGACGCGGCAGTCCTGGCCTCCCGCAGCAGGAACAGACAGGTAGCTGGTTTCTCAGGGAGCCTCCGCACAGTCCGTGGGCAGCAGTCAGTCCGGGGTAAGAGAGGAGACTTACCAACACGGCTAGGCTGGGAGGCTTTTAAAGAGCACTGCGAGGATCCTCCTCTGTGTAATCTTTGGTTTGTCCCATGGGTGAGTTGGGTGACTTTGAGTCCCCTGCCTCAGTACTGTTTCCTCACTGTCTTCTGAATCTCCCGTCCATCCGTCGGCAAGACTTTGTACCGTGTGCCTCCCCGTGATCCTGTGACTGGAGGCTCAGCGGCTTCCTTCACCGTGCGATGCAGCTATACGTAATCTGAGGCTGTATAGGTTGTATATAGCGACGGATGCTGCTCCACAGCGGTCTCAGGACTGTGCGATTGTGGGATTTGGTGGTCCTTTGCTGTCCCAGAAGTAATCTCTGCGCACACAGAAACTAAACAAGAATTTAGCCAAACCAATTTTTTCTTCAAGGACAAAATACTATGGAGACTTTGGAAAATATGTTGAAGCCTTCTTTTATGACTATTGTAGTTTATTCTGACGGTCCTACTGTTGAGATTTTCTGAGCCTGTGAGCTCTGTATCTGTCTAGTGATGGAAAAAGCAAGATATGAAAATAATCTGTATCTCACGCCACTCAGAAAGAAGCAAAGGCCTGGAGATCAGCTCTGTCTGGATAGGACATTATGCGTAAATTTGTAAAGCAGCATGTTTGCAGAAAAGTGAAAATATGGTTTTTAGCTGCGTATATGGAAGCACCGTGCTGCATCTCAAGGTGGTAATAGATTTACTTTATGCAGTTCTGATGCATTCACACCTAAAATCATCACGGTCAGCTTTGCTGACTTTACTAGCAGCATCTCAACAAATTGAAGGGAGTTCAAAGAAGAGCAACAAAAATTATCAGGATGGCTTCAGGACTGATTCAGGTAGAAAGACTGGAAGTGCTAAATGTGACTAAGAGATGATGAAGGTGGGGATGTGCTAACAGGCTACAAATATTTGGGAGTGTTAATGCTAAGAGGAGGAGAATTACTTTGTGTGATTCAAAGGGGTATATCATGAGACATGACACACAATGAAGTGACAAATTAGTCTGAAAACTACAAAGAACTTTCTGCTGTTGAAAGATGTAGTATTAGCTTCCTCTTTGGATTTTCTTGTCAGTAAAGTATCTGCAGAGGTAGGTAACATGCCCTGGAGTCAAAACTTCAGGGGCTATACTGCATGGAGTCAGCCTGCACCAGAAGACACGTGAACTGGAGATTACCTGTTCACCTGTCTGAGACAACTTCCATCTACCACATATTTTGTTTCTTCTGTGCTATAGGTTTCTTCACCATATATTCTGCTAAGCTAAAAGAGGCCAAAGTGTTGACTGTCAGATCTGAGATTATAGAGACTGAACAATACCAGTTATTGTTAGGAGAATTAATATTACGGAAAGTCACGGGGGTAAGAGTCATCTGCTTCATTAGTACCACCGCAGAAGCCCTCTGATGCCACAGACCTGGTGTAGGGGCTTGTTATCCCTTTGTGAACTTCTGGCCTGACAGAACAAGATGATCAAGAAATATTAAAAATGTCATCTTTGTGAATGCACCGTTCATTCAACCTGTCCTCTTGTAACCCAACACATCTAATTTGCATATTAATTTATTGCTAGATGGTTATGACTTCCGTATTATGTTCCCAGTGAGTGTACACATTTCAGGAATCTTGTTACCGTGTCCCAGTCTTGCAAATGTTTTATCTAAATATCTGCTCTAAACACACTCCAGCCCAGTGAGTTAACCCACCATGTGCCTTGCCACACAATTAAGAGGAACAAACGTTTTCTTCTTCCTTGAAGGTGAAACTCTTCCATTGTGCCGCTTAACAAATCTCTTGATTGCCCGAGGCCCAGCTCCTCTCTACCTGCAGCGTAGCCTCTAGCAGCAGCCCCCACGCGCTCGAGGGCGAGATCTGCGTTGCTTTTAATTTTGGTTTCTTCCCCAGGTAAACTTCAGATTGCTTTAATTTTGTCCATCTGCAGCACGGCACGCTGTTTCCGTGTGAAGACAGCGGCTCTGGATCGGACCTTAGGTCCTTGCTCGCTAAGTATTTCTGGGGGACATTTTCAGCGGGCGTGAAACGCGCCTGGGTGCTGCCGCGGGGCTGCGGGCGAGAACGAGGAGTTGAGGAGAGGAGCAGGAGGGTGCCTCAGCCGGCCGCGGGTGCCGGCAGTTTCTGTGAGGCGAGCGAGAGACAGAAGCGCGTGTTTTTCAAGCGCTGCGGCAGGGGTGGAGATTTTGGACGCCTGCCTCTCGCTCTTTGCTTGATAATTCATTTATTTCAGTGGCTGGAGGAGATACACAAGGCCCCTAGATGTTAATTGCTTCTGCCAAGCGAACGTTGTAAATAATCCTGAGAAAATTTACGGGGGGATTTGTTTGCCTTCTATCAGTTTGAAGTTTTCTTGAGGGAAAAGGAAACACCGCACCCATCGCAGGGCCGGGTCCTGGCCGCACGCCGGCGGTACCATTGGCAGCGGCTGCAGTCCCTCGGCCCCGTGACCCCCGCCATGGCTCCTCCGCTTCTCCGTGGGGAAAACGGGTGCCAGATGGGGCTGGTGACAAGGTGGCCAGTGCGGCTTCCCCTCAGCAGGGGCGGTGCTGGCCTCGGGCACTGACAGGCCTTAATGGCCCTAATTGGTCCCAGCTGGGCCTCCCCACACCTGCCCCCGGAGGCCATTTCTGCCCAGCCCGGGGGCTGTCAGCCTTTCCTTCAGCTCTGCTGGGGGGTAGCGGTCTCCAGCTCCATCTCTGCGGTGTTGCCTTGTCCTGGCTCGCTCCTCGCTGTGCTGACAGACCCCGTTCCCAGCACCCAGTGCTCAGTCTG
>Ga0065711_1029742_pt1 | contig 34975 bp, 16 predicted proteins | sample Hoacrofraction12_FD_59098 | JGI IMG/M metagenome (GOLD analysis project Ga0065711, IMG submission 59098) | Hoatzin crop microbial communities from Cojedes, Venezuela - Epithelial fraction 12 v2 (version 2) | ecosystem: Host-associated > Birds > Digestive system > Esophagus > Crop | place... | reverse complement strand
CTGCCCGGGGCGACGGGGCGGCCGCGGCGCCGAGCCCGAGCCGCCCCTCGCTGCGGGCGTTGCGGGAGCGCGCTGCGGCGACGGAAGAGCCCCGAATGCCCGGGGACTGGCGTTTAACCGGCGAAGTTTTTGCCGTCTCCCGCGCCGTTTGCTGAAGCCAGTGTCTCTTGACGGATTTGTGCGCTCGGCCGGTGGGGGGGTGGGGGGTGTGGACGGCGGCTTTTGGCGCGGTAAAGCAGCGGAATCGCAGCCCCGGTGACCGAGTGCGGTGACGCCGGGCTCCTGCTGCCAAGCTTTGAAATCGGGAGGCTGGTGAAGATGTCACATGGCTTGGGCATTACGAGGCTCAGGTTGCAGCTTTACGCCTTTAAATATCTACTGTGGAAGGTTGGAAGAGCCCTAAGATCAGCTGAAATCGGGTGTCGGGGCAGTTAAACCAAAACCAACTTCTCCTGGCGATGCGAAGTCGGTGTGTCCTAGCGTTGGGTTTATGTGGGTTACTGCTTGCTGCTGAGCTGGTAAGGATGACTGTGAATGTGCAATTTGAGATTAGACTGCAAATTATGTGAGAGCATCAAGGCAGCCGGTAGTATTAACTCGGTATCCCTTTTGTTTCCCGCACATCCAAGTCCTGTGAGGTTTATCCTTTGTGTGCGTTCTGGTAGCTTTTGCCCAAAGCCTGGAGGCTGAGCATCGAGGGTCCGCACCGTGAGGTCCGTGTTAAACGGCACAACGCCCAAAGTGGTGATCCGGGGGAAGCACTTGAACTGTGCCTACCAATATGTCATGCGTGGTGGAGGAGAAGCTCCGGTGAGGTTAAACAGTCTGCCTAAGATAGCCGTGTGAGTCGGTAGGAAATGGTGACAAAGGATTTCAAGTTTTCTGTAGGTCAGTTGTAACCAGTGACATCCTACCTGTGTCATGAACTGTTAAGAAACTAGATATTTATATACGAAGCAGGAAGATCTCCAATTGTGGCACTGCATGATACAGTATTTGCCAGAATTGAGTTTAAGTTTCTTTTGCTCCTTTTTCACTGGCTAGCATTATTCATGGAAAACCTCCCTCTTTAATGAAAGAAAGCAAGCTGATAATTACAGGGTGAGAAACTTCTGCTGAATGGCAGTGCACTAGCTATCGGCAGTCTTCCCAGAGAGAGAGAGAAGGAGAATATCTCTGAGGAGAACAGAGATCTTCATGTTGCAACAGCTTGTTGTTACCATGTGTTCATACTGGAAATACCACTACTTTTGGAGGAAAGATGTCTCCAATACTGTGCAGATAACAACAAAACAAACAGTGACAAACACAACATTGTAGGTGACACCTATGATCGTGTGCTACCGTGGCATACATAGCTGTTCCTGTCAGAAAACATGATAAAAGCATCCTAGTTCATGCACATAAAACTAGTAAACTAAAACCTTTTCACTGAGGAGTCTTAAAGAGCAAGCTCGGCAGTACAGTAGGCTTGGAGAAATGTGGCTTCATGTTCATATAAAGACAATGGCTGTAGGCGTGAGTATCCGCTGCGTGTTCTGCATATATTCTTCCATTTCTTCACCCTGCTGCAAGGTGTAATAATAAATAATGCTTTGGGCCCTATGGAAGCAAAATCCCTCTGAATGAGAGAGCATGAAAAAAAAGTTAATTTGATGTGTCCTAATCTAAACATCTGTGTACTTGGCTAAGAAGAGCATTGAAGTGTTGCAGGCTCCCCTGTTAGATGCTTACCCTGTCAGTTTGTAATGCTTGGTGTGGCACCGTCCAGCAAATGAAAGTGAGTGTTCAGCGTGGTTGGGCTTTGTTATCACAGATGAGGATTTCTCATGGGAGAAATACAAATTACGTGTGTGGATTCATTAAAAAATGGGAATTAAGTATCCTTAGCAGAATAAACAGAAATCCATAAGAAAGTGTTAGACTAGGAGATGAGCGTAGATCATAGTTGATGATGATAGTACTGAAATAAACTTAGAATATAGTAATAACCTGAGAAATTGTATTTAGGACTGCTTCCGGTCTGATGTGTACCTATTAATGAGCAAATAAGTCTTTGTCTTACTAACTGCCTTGGGAGATAAGTAGATGTTGAAACGGTGAAGCTGAGATGCAGTTCCCACACATCTGACAGGATGTGGCATATATTGAAAGGAAGTACTTGATGAAGACAAAAAAGGAAAAGCAGATTCTTCTGCAGGCTTTTTAACTTTTTGATCTTGGTGCTAAAATACCACTGTACTTGATAGTTGAGTTTTGGAGGATTTTCAGATTTTGGATTCAGTATGTGAAAAAGTTCCATTTAAAGAAAATGTTACAAGAAATGTTCTCTTAATTCTCCTGCCCTAGGGAGGAAGCGTAACTCTAGAAAGGGAGATCTTGAGCATTGGTGTCACAAAGCACTTGGGCTTACAGCAAAGGTGTGAGTTCTTAATGAGAAAAATATCTGCAGGGAGGTGTCTGTTACCCAAGGTTCTTATAAATTACCCCCTTCCCCCCCCCCAATCCAAGAAGCTGTAAGCAAATTGGTTTGGTCTCAGCTGTTGTGTAGGTAGAAGTAGAGAGATACCTCATGCAAAATCCTGCTTGGTAACGCAGTCAAATTCAGTAATAGCTTAAAGGGCATGTGAGGGGGAAGAACATGTAAACATTACCCAAATATATGAAGAGGCAAGAAAATATGTGCTCACATTGAGCTGTAATTTCATTTCTCAGTATGCTGAAATACACTGTTGAATGAAACTTTCTGCTAAGTGAAAGGGAAAGCAAGCGTGTCCCATTTTGTAGATGAGATTATAATACTGATGACTTGTAGCAGCAAAGATTAATTGTCATATGTGCACTTGGATCTTCCAGGCATCTGCATCACTAAGAGCTGATCTTAGTCTTTTACCCTATGTTAAAGATGATCTGGCTGTGCTACTGAAACAAATACTTAAACTCAGTGCTTAGTATGACTTTAAGCTATTTTTCTAGCTTGTTAACATAATTGTAATAATATTTAATTCACAACTGACTTGTTAAGTAACATCTTTGTTCTTACCTCCATATTGTCACTGCTGGTAGATTCCCGGTAACTGTGGGAAGAAGAGGAGGGAAGGAGGGTGGCATGTAACTTTTGCCTAATGCTTTTGGAAGTAATTCTTCCCTCCTTGTTTTGTGTACCAAAAATGAAAGCCAGGCATTCTGTGTTCTGCAGTCTATGATAATCATCATGGGCACAATGATGGTGAGTCTGCTCTTGCTCGTTTTGATTGTCACTTCTGTTGGAAGCTTGTTAGGAAAGCTGGGAATTTGTAGGCAACTAGGCTTAGTACATAAAAACATATCACCCCACAAAGATGGAAGAAAATTTATAGAAGTGGGGGGTTTTGTAACTGATTCTGAGGTAAAGAATGGGCTGCTGGAGATCTCACCTACTGTGGCAACCATTAAATTAAATATGTTTAGGAGAAGAGAATGAATGCCTAATGAAGTTATTGAGTATACTGTACAAGTTTTTTTTTAAAAAAAAAAGTAACCCAAACCAATCAACAGGCCCCCCCCTCCCCCAAGCCCCTGGAATCTGTAATCGCCATCTGTTTCATGGATGATTACAAGCTGATCTAAAAATTTAGCAGCGCCTGACTTCTCAATGGCACTTGCTGCCTAATAAGCAAGTGGAACAATAAGAATACATAGATCAAATGACTACCTCTCCCCAGCATATTGCAGAGTACATGAGAAAGATGGTACTTTCTGTGGGTTAAGAATTCAACAGATAAACTCCACCTCCTTCAGCTGCTCACATGAGGCACTGCGAGGCTGATGCTACTGTTGCACTCTCAGCTGTAATCTGTCTTGATCTTTTTAACGAAAGTGGAACAACACAAGGACAGAATAATAAAAGGAGTGAGAGCCGTGGGACTACTCTATCCACCAGTGTAACTCCTGGATTCATTCACAGTTAGAAGTGGTGAGGGGAAAAAAAGCATGGCAACTAAATGCATCTTTCCCCTTTATACATACTAGTATGCATTTTATCGTGTTAGGAAAGCTTCTGTATCTCTACAGAAACCTACGAAATCTGTTTTCTTGTCGGTTTCCAGTTTAGGGTTTTTTCTTAGCTAGCTTACTTGTCTTGCCTGTTACAAACTTTGATCCAGACAAATACACAAATGGCTCGCTCACTCATGCCAATCCTGATGTTTTAACATGGCACTGGAGAGCTTGTTAATAAATGTGTACCCTCTTGGTTGTGGCGTAAATGAAGTTCCTTGGTACTGACCTGCCTTGCCTCTCCTAAGAACTTCTGATCCTGAAACATTTTACGTTTAGAAAAATGGTACTGGAAGGAGCTTACTGAGTAGGCCACTAGAAGGGTGAAGCCTAAAACAATTGAAAGCTAGGTTATGCCCCCTAGAATAAAAACTATTGACTTACGTTTATGGTTAGTCTCTTTTAAAGAGGGGAGAAAATGCACAAAACCACACCCACAGCACTCCCTACTAGCAATATCTCTTCATCAGGTACAGGAGTTTAACTTCTGGGTCCATATTTTTAATATAGTCTTAAATGACAATGAGACTAGTGACACCCTGAGGATATGGAACTATAATGTTGACTCATGTCATCAGCTGTCAGTACAACAAGTTGGTGGGAAATTGGCTGAGAAGGGGAGGGCTACTCATCAGTTGTGTTGTCAACTGTGCTGCTAGTGTTTGTGTTTAATGCAGAACATCACTACAGCACTGGTGCTCTAAGTGGCTTTTCAAAATGACTGAGCCAAAGTAAAAATAAAGTTACTGATCTTGGAGTTAATTCGACATTTGTAACGGTGAGCTTGGGGAAGAAACCAATGAACCTTAATTGTTTAATGGAGGTGGTGGTAGGCTACATGGGAGAAGGCTCTTTCTAAGAAGCAGGAAGAAATAACGTATTAAAAAGCATTGATTACAGAAGAACAGATAATAAAACAATTAGAACTATTTTCAAATAAAGTCAGCTGGGCACTCAGCCCAGATCTTTTTATATAGAAGGAAGTAGAACGGGAAGAGCTATTTATTGAAAACCTGGTTCTTTTTTGGGTGTCAAGCTCTGTGAACTGCAGAAATTAATTTGATGCTGCTTTTGCAGCTGAGTGGCTAGACTAGTAAAAGTACAAATTGTAATTATTTATTATGGTTAGGTTAAAGGTAGTAAACATTCCTACATGAAATACAGATAGGAGTGATATTTCGTGTCCTTCTCTGAACCATTGAAAGGGATGCACGCAATTGCTTCTGTTAGGGAGGAGATGGGAAGAGCTATGAGAAGAGTTCAGACAGCAATTTCGACACTGCTTTCTGTAGTTTATACCGCTCTACAAAAGAAGGTGCTGCCAAGGCTGGGAGGCTTTCCTATAGGTTTTTGAAACTGAATTTCGTTAACCACAGTGTGGAGAGCTGGACAACATTCAGCAAGCAAACAGTTTGCACAAATTTGTTTTGCTGACTCAACTTAGTCATCTTATTTGAGTATCCTGCACCAGATGCCTTAAGAAAGAGTCTCTAGGGGAGTATTTTTTAATTCCTTGCTCATTAAAGCAGACACTTGCATTATGCCCATTGGTCAGAGCCTGGTGGATGCTTGTTTTCCTCCTGTAGTTTCAGGGTGGCAAACTTTGTTTGATATAACTGACTCACCCATTATGCAGTTCCTGCTGTACAGTTCTGTTTTCTGCTCTTCCTTGAAAACATCTTGTGCCGTAGGGTTCCATAGGCTAGCTGTACATTATGTAACTTCATGACAACTTTAGAGCGAGGTGAAACTGCCTGTTACTTACAGATCTTCTGTGTAAACTTGCCAGAGCTAAGTGATCAGTGTGGTAATCATGTTGTCTTACAGCTGTCTTGACTTTTTGAAAGGTTGATCATCTTTGTTGAACTATGATGTTTTAAAGGCTTGAAAGAAATACAGGTTCATTATCACTTTTTCCTGACTTAAGTGATTGACTGCTGTCGTGGTTAATGGACTCCAGCATGAATTCATTATTTTGTGTACTCCCAAGGCCTATTTCCATGTTTTTCCACTTTTTATACTTGATGCTTACTATTTAGATGTCTAACAAAAGTCTGGATTTCTCTTCCTCATTTTCACTGTTGGTAAAGCACGTGCTTGCACTTAGCAAAATAGCTGAACCAGTCAAAGAAATTGCTGCCTTGGCTGTGGGATGGTAATGACAAACCTTGTTAGTTTTCATGGTCTGCATCCCAGTATGTGGTGAAATGGGTTAGCTTTACATTGTTGAGGTGGTAACTTCTTGCATGTGGCTTTCTATGTGAACATCTGTCTTACGATCTTCCTGTAGAGCCTGGGCTGTTCTGTAATAATTAGTTTTGTGTTGAGAGATTGCTTAATAAGGGTGTTGTGAAAATTGTTTGAAGTAGCTGAATGCTATAGTGATGGATGTCACAAATGAGAAAGAAAACACTAGCTTTATCTTCAAAGAGTGGGGCTGAATAGTTTGCAGTAGAAATACTTATGGCCATACACCTTTTAGAGTACTTATTTTTCATCAGGCTTGGTGAACAACTACCTTGTGTACCGAAGCAAGGTAATTAGTCTAATCCAGCTCTTTTGTGTGTATTGTAAGTTCCCAAGGCAACCTTAATATTCTTAACACAGCTGTGAGTTTATGCGTGATCCTTTTAGATTGTAAGACAAAACAGAAAAAAAATCACATTCCCTTGTGTGGCATTATTAGAAAGCCTGCAGAGCTCCTTGGTGGGGCTGAAACACAGAACCACCTTGCAGCTGCTTGAGCTATCTGGTTTAATCTTTCACTTTTCTCAGTCTCCCTCTTCATGTCTCAGTCACATGCTGTCTCATCTCTTGCAACTCTGCTGTTCTTGCATTTGTATTTTATCAATTGAGTCTCTGCCATTTTAGTCTTCCTGGTTAACTAGTCATATCTGTTTTCCTTATCAGTAATTACCCAGTAATCCAAAGTAATAATTCAGCAAAAATAATACATTTCAAGGAGTTTTTAGATGGGCCATAATTCACTGAAGTTTGTCCAGCCATGCAAACAGCTGTGCCAGCACAAAGAACATGGAGTTGATGCAAAAGCAGAAAAGGTGGGGCAAAATAACTTCTTTGTAAGGCAGCGCTGGTTTAAGCTAGCCTAAGGTTAGTCAAACCACAGCCCTCATAATACTGAAGCCAGCTAGAGCTGGGGCTGCTGGACTTGTTTCCACTCTCTCTGGCACTGAGCTGATCCTGTGGTAAGTTAGGGGGGAGAAACTAATGCAGAGAGTCAATAGGGTTAGGGTTGTTACACCACAACAGGCCACATCCACAAGTGTCAGTCCCAGTTTGAAAGAGGAGCTGCAAAAACACTACAGGAAGAGTGGGAGGGAAGAGGCTGATATAGGTGTACTTTAAGTTTTTATAGTTGCTTAGGACTGTTGGAGGGACTGGGATAGCTCTGGTGTGTACTCTTTGACTGACCAGTGGTCTCCTCTCTACACGCTCAGTTTTGTATTTGGTAGTGTGGGGTTACTCTGCCCATAGTAAAAAACACTTGAGTAGAGAACTCTCACCATGGGTTCTGCACTTTCAGCATGGAGACCTTTCTCACCCGTTTTAACCTTTTGAAATAGTCATGTATTTTATAAGAGATAGAAGCGTCCATATTCTACCTGCTGGTTTCTGGTCATCTCTTCAGTCTTGGTCTTTGGAATGTGCTAAACCATCTAACCTCATAATTCGCCTGTCCAGGTAGAGAGTAAATGTCTTCAGAAAAGTGATAATAGCTTCCTAGGGGCTGAAATTTTTGAAGTTACTTTTGAGGCAAATGCCAACATTTGGAAGACCTTCTATACAATAGTAATTCTTGAGAATTGTACTTTAAATGTTCTTTTGTAGGATATCAAGCATGTGGCTATAGCAGTCACTGACTTCTCTGGGATTTTTGGAGGAGGGAGAGAGGAAAATACCCAACTTGGTTAGCCTAAGACCAGTCAAAGGAAAGCAGCTTAGTAACAGTTTTATTATACTGAACTGAAGCTGAGTAATATCTGATTAGATTGTGGTGCCAAGCCTCAATAATTCAGTTATTAAACTAATAGTTGTGATATAATGCCCTTCATCTGTGGCATGTCCAGTTGCAAACTTTAGACTTAAAGCTGTTTTGCAGAGCTTACTTCCGCTTTGTGTTGCGCAGTGTTTTGTAGACCCTTGCTAGATCATTTAGATACCAAAACCATTTATGGTACAGCAGGTTCTGATGTCATGGTGTTGCTGGTTGTGCCTCCGTTTGTTCAGTGTGCTTGTTTTCTCTCTCAGCTGTGTAGATTGTCTGTAGTTGGAGAGTATATACTGGTGTTATGGTGTGGTGTGGCTCTCATTGTGGCTTGGGATCTGTATGATTATAACAGAAAACTTTCTAGAGGAGCTTGGAGGGAAATACTCCTTAGGTCTGTAATTGTCAGGGCCTTTGCAGTGTGCAAGTCAGATGCATTATGGTTGCCTGAAGCTGAGCAACAATTGGAAGACTGACATAACAAAAGCAAGGTTGCTAATCCCTGAGCTTCCTGCTTCTGTCTTTCTGACTTTTTGTGTATTAATCTGAATCTAGAGCTAGTTTTAGAAGACCAAATTTCAAAATGCCAAAAATCTAGAAATTGGTTGCGTGAGGAATGGGATATCTGCTTTCATTTTAGATTTTGAAGTTATGATCCTGATACTGTTTTCTACTTTGTTCTTTTTAAGAAAGGCGTAATGGTAAAGATTACTGTTGGCTTCTATGCAAGTTTGAGAACACTTGCATTCAGGGTTGTGGTTCTCAGATTTGTGCCTCTGAGTATCACTTTTTCATGAAGTATTGCATGATTTGCAAATAATGAAAACAATCAGTGAGATGCTGTTTGAGTAGATTTCTCTGGGGTTTGTACTTGCATACTATTCTGTTTCTAGGGATTTTCTGTACCTTTTCCAATCCTGGAAGAAAAATAATGTAATCTCTTCCAGACTTACTCAAACCGCCTGTATAAAGATATACAGCTCCAGTTTTAAAGATAGCATGCAAATTGGTCTGAGACTGCTTGGTCCAAGTAGTGATAATATTTAAAGGCTTATACTTGAAATCATTTTATTTTTACAGTAAGTCCTTGAAGAGGAAGTACTTATCAACATGTGCTGTCTCAGCTAGCTAGTCAAAAGAGCTGGTTGTCTTTCTGGGAAAGATAGCAGTCTAAAACAAGCTGACCTCACTGGAAAGCCCATACCCAGCCTCCTCTTCTGTCACCGCAGACTTACAGTTGGAGGGCTCAGAAATGACTCACTCGAACTGAAAGGCAGTGTCCCATGCTCAGCACCACGCTCTTGTGCAGCAGCTTGGGCCTGATGCAGACTGGGCTTTCCCTGCTGCTCACCGCGTTTTCCCCCCCTGGTGATAATGAGATTAGCAGAGGAGGATTGAAGAGAAATTTGCTGGTCTAGTTATTCTTTTTGGTCTTAAGCAGCATTGTCAGATTAGTGAGTTTTCAGTCTGACTGGTGATTCACTTGTGATCTGTGATGTGTAAACCAGCCTTCTCCTGTGCTTGCACAGCGGACAGGACCAAACAAACAAGAAAACCTTTCTGGATATTCCCCAGGCCCACAGAAGACAAGTGATACAACTAATTTACAGAAACAAAATCTTAGTGCACGTTAACAAACGCATGTACCTGCTTGCAGGCGAAAAGCACTGCAGTCACTGTTTTCAGAACCTCTTGTCTGTTTCTGTGGGTGCAGGGAGTTCCTGATATAGCAGTTTCTCCAGCGGTTATTCTGGGCTTCAGCTGATTCAACAATGCTGCTCTTTCCTACCTACAGCTGCAGGCGGTTGTAGCTGGTTATTTCATTTGAGTGAGCAATGTCCTTCAGGCTATGTTGCCTTGGGGATGTTAATAGGGTTCAGATGTCTCTGGGCTCACAGAATCCTGCACTCCTGTCCCTCCTCAGCTCATTCTGTTGCAGCACATTAAAACAGTATTGAAATCTTGAGCATCTTGCTGGTGCTCTATGCCTGTTTCTTGGTAGGAGTGGGGTGGATTTTTTTCCTTTTCCACCACATCTCTCAATACCACTTATCAGGGCTTTCCTCCCCCATACAGCATTTATCTGTGGTTGGTAGTGGTGTTTTTAATTCACTTTTCAAGTTAATTACTCTTCAGACATTATTTTTGTACTTTCAGAGAAGCTATATTGCAAGCTTCTCCTTGGAAGGTGTCACTCAGTAGGTTATTTTTAATATTCCTATCTTGTTGAGGAAATCTCCCAGGCTTTCGTATTTAAGCCATCAACTTTTTCATTTTCCTCTGAATGACTTCCAAAAGTTTTCTGCTGAACATGACTTGCTTCACAATTAAAGGCTGAGCACCTAAAAATTTACTGGAAGAGCATGAAAGCAGTGGTTCCCCTCTACATGATGTGTTGGTCACCTGAAAGATGAAGGTCCATTGGGATGCGAATGGTGGTGACTGTTTTTACAATGGGCTTGTTCTTGCTAACTAATCTGGAGTGATGTGCCCAAGGTCTTGTTCACACCATTATAAATGCCTTTCAAAATGCAGAGACTCTTCTTTCCTAAAAAGCCATGTTTCTAACCATTTTACAGTAAAATGTATGTAATGTTGGGTAATTTGGAGAGTGTCTTTGTGTTGCTGAGGTGGTGAAGCCATCCTTATGTTACTTGGTATGTAAAAATGCTGGTTTATCTACATGTCTTAAGAGTTATTAGGAGCAGGAAAATATTCCTCTTGTTTGGCTTTGTCACAGGATACCATGCTATTCTTGTGGCAGCCCAATGCTGAACAAAAGTTCCTAAATGAAGTTTAAGAACAGAGGGAGTTGAGGAGTATAGAAATATGGCTAGCTGGCAGACAGTAATTCAGTCACATAAGTAGCTGTTGCTACATGTGTATGTTTACCTCAGTAGTAAGGCTAAAAGTAATTTTAAAACTGCATTCATGGTTTAAGATAGCCTGTGTAACTTTGTTTACGAAGTAGAATTAAAAATCTGGTCATTTAAATCAATGTATGTTACCTTCTGTAGCTGAGTTGGCCAAGGGCACCAGACACTTGGCTGGTGGGAGGTAATGCCTGAAGCTGAAGCAACCTGCTTGCTTTTATTTGTGGTGCAGTGGGACCCCTTTCTGAACTGAAGATCTCGTCCAGGAGATTTGTCACATGAACACACTACTAGTATTTCAGGATTGGTTGTTCTCCAGTCAAACTTGTATTCTGACTAATATTAGCCTCTTAATAAGCAAAACCAAAAAGAACCTGGATCATCTGCCTGGCTGATAGACTCTTGACTTGTATATACCCTGTTCTTCAAAAAAAAAAAAAACGGGGGGGAGGGATGTTTGAAATGTTCTGTGAACATTGGACTTACTGGTCAAAGGCTTTGAAAAGTGTTAACTTGGGAGACTAACTCATTTCTGACATGGCAAGCACGGTTTATATTTAAAAAACAAAAACCCTAGGCCCTTTGTTGAAGGAAAGACATAGATTTGGTTGTGTAGAGTTCTCAAGATGGGAGTTGTGTAGCCACTCATCAAGACAAGTACTTTTACTGCAAGGGCTTCCCTGCTTTCTTTCACCTGCTGCTGAAAACTGACTCAGTGGTGCAATCTGGCATGGATCACTTGCATGATGAAATTTAATACTATGTCTTCAAGTAGGTGGAAGAAGCAACAGAGGGCTGAGATAGTATGGCATGATCCCTGAGCCTCATTGCTTTCCTAGCTGACAAGTTTGAGCTCAGAACTCGTTTGTCAAATTCATGCTAGCTATGTTTTGTGCCATTTTCCCCTTATTTGATAGTCTAAGGAATTGAACCCTAAAATAAGCTTTTCACAGAAGCTATCACTGTGTCACCTCCCCTGACATGTAGCTCTGCTGAGGAATGCAAATACTCAACTTTCCAGATACTACGGAGTGTATCTGAAGCTTTGCTCCGCGATTCTGATGCACTGCATTTTTTCCCTATTAGATTGCATTATGGGCTAATAGTAGTTGTCTGGGTAGTCATGTCTTTCCCTCTCCATGTGCTTGATCTGCCAGATATTTTAAATATCATTCTGTGGGTTGTAACCATTTAGGGTACTTAGTTCATAAGAATGATGTCTTAGTTGTTGAAATGTATTTATCCAGGAATGCTAAACCTTGTTATAGTATTGTTGCTGATGCAGCTGTGTGGTACAGTAATCTCTACAGTTGGTGCCAGACTTCTTCATCGCTCTTTGAAAAACATGTATGTCTGACAAAACTAGCTTCCAGTATTCACCAAGTCTTCAAATGTATCTAATGGCTTAGAGCTTCAGGTGGGGTGGACAAAAGTGTCCAGTCCCGCCTTCTGCATTTGGTGATGCTTGGGATGGTTTGGCTGTAACAGCTTTTCCAAGCTGAGGCTTCAGAGACCAGTTTAACAGGCCTGACAAACCAGGAATGAAAATGCTCAGCTTTTAGGCTCCTTGAACATAAAATAAACAGTATGCAGTGATAGGGCTGTGACTCACTGCACAACTGAGGGGAGCTTGCATTTTTTAAATGTTTTAATTTTTTTTTTAGAAATAGACTAGTCAAAAGATTGGTATTGTTGAATTTTACAGTATCTTTCAGGACAGAACAGCTGATTTCCTGCCTAATTAACCTACTGCTTTGCAAAGTGTTTTCTACAGCCTTGAGAGCCTGTGTATCTACATATATTTGCATAAGTAATACAAGGAGGAAAGTGCTCTGGAGAACCTGGCTGGGGCTTCTGGTGGAGTTTGCAGGATTCACTGTTGCAGTCACTAGCTACCTGTTTCACAGCTCCCTCTGAGCACACAGCTCTGCAGCTACCTTAGAAAGGCATATTCAATGAAAGAGTGACAGAAATAGTCAAACAAATCCGGCCTAGAGCTCTGCTCCTAGGCTAGTCACGCTGGCCTGGGTTGTGGGCAGTGAAAAGCACTCTTAAAAATGTGCAAGGTGACTGATCAGATAGAGGTGGGCGTCTAAAGTTTTGGAAAGGCAATTGCCACCAAAAACTTGAATGAAACAAAAAAATAGTGGAAGGTTGCTTCTTAGGCTAACAACCAGTGGAAACTCTCCACAACATTATTAATCATCTGTAACTATCCAGGCTACAACTGCAGAATAATTGAGTTGCTTTATTGGAAATACAAAGTCTTTGCTGTATGAATATAAACATCTTTTACACAAGTGACATTTTCCTTGTCACTTAGCTCCAATGCTGTGAAACTGAAGGCATTTAATTAATCTTGTTAGCTTTCCATGGTGATTTACTAATGAACTACTTCAATTATTTATCAGCTTTTTTCCCTTCCAAGGGTTACTGAAGATCAGAAAGGATGAAATAACCAGCCTGAAGCCAGTGATGCTGCAGTGCAGTGGCTTCGCTCCTACGGATTTCCAGAGATCTAAAGCTGTCGTTGCACCTTCCCTCTCTGTCTGGAATGGGATGAGTGTTTGCTAGGACAGAGGGGAGTTTTGTTTGGGGGTCTGCATGTTTTTTGGATGAGTTATGTTTCTCTGATTTCTGGCCAAGTTGTTAAATAAAGGCACGGCTTTGTCATAGTGGGCAGATGTGCTGGAACGGTGGCGGAAGGGGGTGGTCTTGCCTGAAACCTAGCCTTGGTGTGGGCAGGGGGGAGCCCCTGCTGTCAGCTAGGCCAGCTGCTCTCCTGCCCAAAGCCACTCCTGTCCCGAGGCAGGGATGGAGGAGCAGGAAGGACAGGGATGCAGTGGGAGTTGCTGTTGTTCAAGATAACAAGCAGAATGGCTTCTCATCAGGGCCTTATCAAGCACAGGTAGGAGCAGTTAGTGGGTGAGAGAGCACATTGCAAGTTGGGCTACGATTGCTTGCTGCCGAGGAAGGGTGAAGTCTCAACCTAAGCCAGCTGTGAACCAGATCCTCCTCGGGGCTGTATTTGTTTCTCCCCCTGCACAGAGGCTAGTGACTTTGAAACCTGGCAAGTGTTAATTCTGGTGATGATCAAGAGGAGGACCGATAGAAGATGTAGTGAAATCTCTAAGTTGGCTGCTGCTGGAAGGTGCTGCTGGTATAGGCTTTATCAACAGACATCATAATAAGCCAGTTTATTCTTGAGCTGCTTGTCCTCTGGCAATAGATACCAAATTCTGTCTGATCAAGTCACTTCTAATTAGCTTCACCCCTCTTAATCAATATTGCACTTGCTATCTCATGTAAAGAAGCAGTAAAATCTGATAACTCTGCCAGTTTAAATACTAGTCTCTTAGTGGAAATGTTTTTCAGATTTTCAGCAAATGCTAATCAACTAAAATAAAAGGAAATGAAGGTGTAGTCTCATTATGGCACTTTGTTAAAAAAAGATTTGGAATACAGATAGTCCATATGCGTGGTAACTTCCAGGGATCTTGGAAATGCTGCTGTTTGTCCCAGTGGGAGACACTGACACCAAGTCTAAGTCTATTGCTGAACCTATAAGTGAATCTCTTAGGCTTAATCCATTTTAGTATTCTGTCTTCAATGCCATGGTTTTTGCAGTAAGTGATAAAGAAACCTCAGCAAACTGTTCTCCTGCATCTTTGCCGAGTAATGGGAAAATTATTCTACTTTTTTCAGCTGTTCCTCTGATAAGACTTCTTCCTGGTATTATGTGAGACTACAAAAAGTCATCTTTACAGAAAAGAAATTGTATCCCTTTTTCCATGCTTAGAGTCTGTTCCCTTCTATGTTTGAATGTGCATCACTCATACTTCTGTGGCTGTGTCCCTTCCCAGTCTAGGGTTGTGTCTTAGTAAACCTTTCCCCTGAGGGACAACTTATGCTTACTCTGAATAACAATTTGCTGGATCGGTAATGCTGTGTTAGCTTGTTCGCATGTATATGTCTTTAGTGAATCTGACTATATGCTCCCAGTAGGAGTGCTCGAAGGGATAACTTGTGGTTCAGTTTTATGTTCTTTCATTTTCACCTCTTTTCAGCAGGAGTTGTTGGTCTTGGTCCTATTCTTTCCTTCCTTTTTTCACTATCCTCAGTATTGTATCCTTGGCCAAGGATACAACTTACCAATTCAGCAGGAAAAATACCTTTTTAGGAAGGAAGGTTATATTTTTATGAAATTAAATAATTGGTTTCTGTGGTATCTGGCAAGTACCAGAGCCAGTGCAAAGGGGTGGGCAGAGCTGCCCGGTGGGGTGCAGGGAGCAGCTGGGCAGTGAGTCCGTAGTCTCCCTTGTGATGCGAGCAGGCTGTTGGGTTTAGTGTCTTGTGTCCCTTCAGCCTCATTTTTTTTCAGTTTTAGCTTCACCCATATTGGGTACACTTGCAAACTCTCACAGCAGTACTACTCTATAGCTGTCTTGACTAAGCAGGTATAATATTTACACGGGTAAAAAATGTAAGAGGACCCTACTTGAAATATCATACATTTTTCTGTGCAGCTGCAGTGCACTGCTGTGTTTGATGTGGTACATCTAGTAGTTAACCAGCTTAGTAAAAATTCTCTTCTGCATCTACTGTTTTCCAACACACCATTTTAATTTGTGTCTTTGTTCGGAGACTGACACAAGTCTCTTCTCTCTGCTGTTCCAATAAAAGGCATGTTTCGGTCTCCCCCCAAGTGACCTGTTTGTCTTATGTGGTCTTTTGTCTAAACTGCATCCCATGAGTACAGATTGCAGGAGATCAGCAGCACTACCTGTGGTATACGGTAAAGGGGTAAATAACTCCAATCAAGCCCTTTTCAGCTGTCTGTGGCTTTAATAAAAGGACATCTGGCTATTTTTTTCTGCTTGCCTTTCTACCATAGTTTTTGCAAGAGTTGTTTGTCATGGCTATCTGTTTTATTCTTAATTTTTTTAACCTGGATGTTCTCCGATACATCTGAAGGTCTCCAGAGAGTTGTGACTGCGTGTGTTTGAAGATGATCCTGGGAGATGTAACACTCCCCAGCTTTCTTGGGATGTGGCCGGAATTGCTTACCTCATTTTGATGTTGTATCATAAAGACCTTGTTAGTGTGATTGGTTTTAACACTTCTTTGTCACTTCAGCATTTTCTACTCAATGCTATTGTAAGAGCTATGTATTAGTGCATGGTCATGACTGAGCAGTAGACTTCAGTGAGGTTTTTGGACAAGAATTTTGATGTTTGGCTCTAGTGTACTTGTAGAAAGCACTGGTGAATGCTTGAGACCTTTCATTTTATCTCCACAGATTACATTTAATATTTAAATTTAAATTCAAATTTTGGATGCTAGCTATGGCTTGCTCATGTTAGGTGTCACTACTGCCTTGCTTTCCTATTGTTCAAGAAGCCTGGAAATGTAAGGGTTAGCAGCTTTGCAAAAAGTACCAAACATGCTTGAAATTTAGGTGACGTTAAGTGTGTCTGTGTATGTCTGTAAAATGCAAATGAATTGGTGGTGAGGTAGACAGCTACTTTTATATGTGCAATAGAAGAAAATTGTAAATACTGTAGCAAAAGTGGAGAATGGCATATTCAAATACATCCTTGTAATTTCAGGGGACTTAAAACACAATCAGTGGTCTTGGCAGATGGCCAAGGGCACAGGCAGCTGCTGGAACTCTTCCAGCTGCTAATGGAGTGTGGATTCTGATTAAATTTAACTCTGGCCACTGAGTCCTGGTCTGGATGTTTCTATATGTGTTAAAATGTATGTCTTGAATATTTTTAAATGAAATATTAATAGTTAAATACTCAAAGGCAATTCTACAGTATCCTCATGACATGGAACCCTCCTATATGTTAAGCACAGTAAAGACTGAAACACCAGCGTCATGCGAGAGGCTGTAGTCAGTATGTTGCATTTTCTAGGGCTATACTATAAAACCTAGCTGTTCTGAAAGCCTTAAAGTGTTCCTGTGTTGTCAGCCTCAGATTCTCCCAGGAAACACTGATGTATTAGTTATATAAAGCCTGGTCTATTGCTGACAGAATTAACTGGTTAAAAAACCAAAAATCCAATGTAGCAGAGTTGTGGTGTGGTAGGTGGGGCCTTTGAGACTTCAGACTTGTAGCTGGGACACAAGCCTGCTGGGTCAGTTGCCTGCTCACCTATTTTAATAGAGCTGAGATGGCTGCGAAGAAAGAGTCGTAGGGCAATATCTCGTACTTTAAGATGTCAGTGAAGGGAAGAACATATAGAAGTAAGGTGGTAGGATGAGGTTATTCTATTTAATTTGGAACAAGTGGGGAATTTGTCAAACTTCAGACTCCAAAGAATAAATACATAAGAATTGCTAGGCTAATGTCAGAGAGGTCTAGTTCTGCAAGTGCATTCCTGTTAAAATAGTTACAAATGCTTTTTACTTTGATACGGCAACTAGTTTGGGAGAAGGGGAAAGCAGATTACTGTAGCATTTGTGTAAGTGCTGGCATGATCCTACAGAGTAGGTGGCTATATATTGGATTAGTTCAGCGCTCTACATAGAAATAAATTAGGATTTTAATATTGTTTTGCATTGTGAGTTTGTCAGGTCAAGGAGTCATTTGAATTGAATTCAGGAGCAGTAAAAGATGAGGAAATACTTTCTCTGGAAAGCATCTTGGACAACTGATGTAAAAACATAACTGTGTAAGTGTCTGCAAAAATAAATGGCTATGCCTCGGTAAACTGGTGAAGAATTGTTGATGAGAAGATTTCAAATAAAGTTGTGTCTGTAAGAGAAATAGAAGTCAACCATCTGGATGATTCGAGATTCTTTAGGTGCTTGGTTCTTGCTTAGGTATGTTTTGTTCCTAATTATTAATCTATCATTTTACAATACAGTGATGTAACTACAGTGATGTTACATAGGTAGGTTTTAGTGTCTTTGGACTGCCCTTGTCACTCCTTCAGTATTGTTAAATTCTGTAATAAAATTTGAAATGTTTCAATGTGCTATTACATATGCTATGTTATTATACAGGTCTATGAGTTTTAAATAATGACTTTTTATTTGAAGAAATGATAGGTCCAATTCATTGCTGCATTTGTCTCCAGTCTTACTTTTGGTCCTTGCACCAGTTAGCTTGGGAATTGTTGGAAGTGAACAAGCAGACATCTATTCACATGTAGTGAGTTCCTGCTACAGCTCGCAGTGTTTCTGATGAGACTCCAGCAATACTTCGCTGAGCACTTTTTTTTATGCTGAAGAGATGACCCAGGACTGATAGTGAGGGGAGGCTGTTGTTTTCAGAGTAGTACCTTGACTCTTACAGAAATGGGAGTGTGTATTGTGCAGACGGGCTAGAAAAATGAAATTATCTTGAGACTAAGGCAATTAAAACTAAGGCTAAAGCGAAGGGAGTTAAAACTAGGGACCTATGTTCAGTCTCCCACTGAAAAAACATAAGGTTAAGTGACTTCTTATCATGATGTGGTAAGCATTAGATACACTTATTTCAGTGTTTTAAAGCCACTACTTGTAGTTGGAAGAGATATTGAATACTTGGAAGTCAAGTGCGAAGTACTAAAGTCTTATTGTAAACATTGAGGTTTGGGGGGAAGACTAAAGAAATACAAATCAAATTTATTTTTAGTATTTCTGAACCTCCATTGTATCTTGTGGGTAAATTAAGGTCCTGCCATCGTGCTCTGGAACTACAAGGTAAACTGTTTTGAAGTGCATTAGCCTCATTCTAAGCACCATTATTCTAGAACCTGATGAGAAAAGTAATTCTATAGCTAATGCAAATTTAATGTTGTGGTGTAAATTATAGATATTCGTATCTCTTTTGTAGGTGATGCACAGTCTGCAGCCTGTGGATGGGAAAATGAACAAAATTAAGACTGTGTGACACTGTTTAGGTCTCTAGTTCTTGTAGACTTCAGCTATTGTTCAGTACAAGTTTTGTCTGATAATTTTAATGTAGCTATAATTTTTCTTGTGTAGAGGCCTTCTATACATATCATAGTTACTTGTCACTACAATGTGTGTGCATGATATACATGAACTAACACCAGAAACAGGGTGAAAGAACAGTTGTTCTTGTATGTAGTTCTGATTTTTTTGAGAAGAGTCTCACCTACCTGTCAAATCAGAGCTGACCCTTTCAGCGGTCATGGTGTCAGGTAAATCTATCAGGTCCCAGTGTAGATAACACAAAGCACTCCTGTGTCAAGTGCTTCTTAACTGAGTACAGTTTCTTAATGTAAATCTCATAATTTTGGGGTTTTCTTCTTTGTATTTAGATCCTGGGTTTAATGCATGTTTTGCAAACATAACTTGGAGAGTCTTCCTCCCTCCACTCTTTAGAGTACTAACCTAAAAAATACTTGGATGCTTCTCTGAGAGGTTGCTTCAGCTGGTGGAGCATCTTCTGTTCCTGCGAGTTCTGCCTTCAGAATACTTGTGAAGGGATATTCTTCAGCGGGTGTACAGTCTCGTACCTTTTGGAAAACCATTGGCTTGCATAAAGCGGGAAATTTGGCTGGTTCTGCTCCTTGCCTTCTCAAAAAGCATCGAAAAGAACACTATCGTGCCCAGCTCCCCGTCTGGCTTCTGCTTTTCCTTACTATGTAAATCACGGGGCGGGGGGGGGGACACACCACCAACTTGTTTACAGTGGCAGCTGGAGGAAGCAAGGTGGATAGAGAAATACCTCAAATGTGTGGGTATTTCCAGCTTTATCTGTAGTATGCTTCACGGTTTCAAAAGGTTAAGTTGCCTTTTGTCTGATCAGAACATTCATGTTTTAAAGGACGCAGTGCAACTGCTTCATTACTGATGCAAGATGAAAGCAAGGTGAAGCTGAGCGTGGAAAGTGGATAAGGGAAGATGATACTCTGCAGCAAGTGGCTTAGTGTCTGTAGTGTGCTCACGTGGATCTGGCTGTTCTTACTCAAAATGGTATAAACTTAAGCATAAATGCAACAAGTAAGTCTCTGTTTTCCTATGCTTATAGAAGTGAGTTCTTCAGACTTTATCAGTAATTTCTGAAAATCCATTCTCTCTTATCCCACCTTTTAGCAGCTATTGGAGAAGACGTTCTGTCAAAAATGAAATACTCGGGTTCAAAATAAAGTTTGGGGCAAGTGCCTTCCTTCTCTTTGGGAAGGTCAGAAGGGACCCTTTAAAAAACAAACAAGAAAAAACTTCAGCCACAGCTTTCTTTTAGCTACTGCAGTTAGTTTCCTCATGCACTAAGTAATTCTTGGCCTTATAAATGTTCTGTAAGGGTTGACGTTTTTGCTCTGTGCTGGGATCTGTAGGTTTCTGCAGTAATTTGACCTGTGAGAATGCCAGCATATATAGTTGAGTTGAAATAAACACTCCATTATGCATGTGAGGCTTCTGCTTGATGAGTTGAAATAGCTACTATGACCCCAAAAGACTTACTGAAAATATATTTCTTCTTGCTGTGCTGTGTGTGAAACATACAGTCAAAAGTAATACTTGCTTTATCATGCATTTTAAGTGAGACTTTTTAAAATAAAGAACTTTTTACGAGGACTACACTGGAAAATGACATATTGAGCTGTATTCTTCTCCCTGGTATAGCTGTAAAGCTTTTTGTGTTATATGATTTATTCCAACTGTTATATAGCATTACCACCTATATCCAGACATTTACTGCCTGTTGCTCACATCCAGTTATTCGGTGCATATATATGACCAAAATAAAAACATTGACTTGCATATCATCAGTTTAGTCATAAAACAGCTTCAAATTTTTTACTGAAGTTAGTGATTTATGCAATATATCCACAGATAAATTTGAAGCAGTTAATCTGTTTTAAGTGTTAGCAAAAATTCCTGAGGTGCATGGGGGCCTCAACTGCAAAATTATGTGTATGGGACAGTGCATATGAAAGGATCAGGTTAAAGGTAAGCAGTTACTAATTTCTTTAGGACGTGCTTCAACATTGCTCACAATGCTCACAATCTGTAAAAATCTGATCTGCAGAATTAAATATGGCAAATATCAGCTGAAAACGGTCTGAAGTCTGCTCTTACCTGGACTTCTCATCTGTTTAAACCAAGATCCTGACTCCCTTGATATTTTTTTTTTTTAGACCAGTTACCTGCTGTTGTATGATACTGAGACTGAGTCGTCTCTACTTGAGGCTTGGCTGATGAATGCATGGCTCCAAAATGAGGAGCAGTGCTGCCCTTCTAGGGTCTGTGGCACCCTGGTCAATAGTAGGAATGCCATTAGAAAGCAGACTTACGTTGGAAGGAAAATGAGATTCTCATACTGGCAGAGAGATGATCTGGGTCTCGGGAGCTGCAGGGTGTTAGGCACAAGTGACTTGACAACAGTACTTAATTATCAGCCAGGAATTAGCGTAAGCAGTTCACCTCAGCTTGTGGTGTTGTGCACTGACTGCTGCTAGTGCAAGCTATTAGTTTAACGCTAGCTCTGGTGTCTTCCCACCGTGTTGCAGCCTCTGGAGCTTTTTTGTTTGTCTTTGTGGGGGCTTTTTTGTGTGGCTTTTTCATATTAGTGCTCAGACATACCAGTTACCAAAACAGATAATGGAGGTATTCTTTGTGCCTTCATTTCAGAATAATGAAAAGAAGTATTCTGGTCATCTGCATTTGACAGGTATACTCAGAAATATTTGACTATTTTAAACCTTCTCTGATTATGAAGGAACTTTTCCAAAAGGCAGGAAACAAGAGCTCAGCTGCTCCCTACCCCTCCCACACCCTTTCTGTGCATAAAACTTCATACACAAGGATAATTCTTCAATACATTTGTCCCTTTCTAGGCTCTGCTCTTGCTCTGCTTCTGCTGGGGAGCCTGACTTTGTCTTCCTCCAAAGCTGCATCTTTAACAGGGGAAAATAGGTAGCTTGATCACTTTCCTAGGGAGTAACCTATGCGATTAAAAGAGGAACAGGTCGGATTTTCAGTTAGTGCAACACTGTTTGTGTGTGTGTGAGCTGCTGACTTGCCTATATTCTCTTCCAGAGGAATCCTTTCCATTTGCCTACAAAGGGATTTTGTCTTCCTTTCTGCCCTAAGCTCCTGTATGCTCCAGATTGAAGTCGTCACATACTTGAAATGAAAATCCATGCTAGTGCTTCTGTATCTTATCTCACAACTGTAAATTCATCAGTATTTGAAAGCAGACATGTATTTAGCCTGTTTGCAAAAACTTAAATGTGGTAGCATTGAGCTAATGCTTATAACTAATTATATCTTTGAGCACAGATGCATTGTTTCATCCTGTTGGCTCTTCTTTCAAATCATGTGTCTCCCAGATCAATGTTGTTTCTGTATAAACCCTTTTGAAGCCTTTTAATCCTAACCTTGATTTAGCATGTGCAATGTATGATTGATGTAAAAGGAACTGTTTCTCTATTCAGTGGTTCACAAGTAACAAACTACTGCCACGCACTTGTTTCCTGTAATAGTCAGTGTTTGTAAACAAAATAAACTGTTCTTGTTTGTGAATGGTTTTGTGTAGTGTGTCGATAATCCACATGGACTCTGTGTTCAAGAGTGTAAAGTGGCTTGAATTTATTGACTTTCATTGGGCTACTCTGCAGTCTGGATGATAACATTGAGGGGTTCTGGGGGGTTTGATCTGGGTGTGTTTTGTAAATTTGCATATAAATTACATATGTAGAAACTGGACTTACTCCAGTGTTGATATTTTGCAGTGAGGGGAGGAGTTGGTGAACAAAGTTCAGCTACTGTTTTACATGTTAAACCAAAACACCAGATAAACTGCTCTGACAGATTTAGGAGAGCCATAAATCTAACTTTATCAAATCCATGCTGCTGTGTCTCTGGATTTTTTGCCCCCACCCCTTTAGTAGATTGAGACATAATTTAAGATCCAATGGAAGTGTCTGCATTTGTAACATGAGTGCTGTGGTGTGGGCCAGCTATGCTTATTACATGTGTGTCATAACACAGCATGGCTCAAAGAACTGGTAGGTGAGAGCAGACTAGTTCGTATTCTTCAAAGGAAGATTTAAGCCTTTCTAATCTTTTGTACATCATTAAATACATGTATCAGTCTATCATTCAAAAAAAAATCATTCATATTAAAAAAGACAAAAAAAGGTTCTTAAAAAGAAAGTAACTAGACCTCTCTTAAAACCTAAACCTCTAAGTGACATGGAGTGTAGGGAACGAGGTGGAGATACAGGATGTGGAGATCGTATCTGAAGCAGAGCACCACTGTGTGCTATCTAGCAAGAGAATTACGAAAGGGTGGAAGAAAGATGGATAGTATGAAGGACACAACTAGAAGCAAGGCAACTGCCTTTAAAACAAGAAAAAAAGAAAGAATATTCAAATGAGTTAACTAAAAATTGAGTCTAGTGTCTAAATGTAGAAGCACTGAAAGGTTTGTGGGTAACAAAAGGCATCAAAACTGATAATACTGTTTTCTTCCTGCAGGTCAGGAGGATTCCAGACTGCCTGTAGGAATTGCTGATGATCAGGATGTAAACAGAGCACATCTAGTAAATACAGCCTTTGCAGAGATACTAAGTTATTTGTGTCGTTGTTCAGTGGGGGGGAAACGGGGGGTATTCCAGTTTCTGAACTCTTCTTTGCAAGGGATTCCAATTGATGGGTCTAACAGAGACAGGAGAAGAGTTTGTGCAAGTAGTGGACAACGTGGTGAGCAGTAAAGTACTAGGACAGCATGATATTCACTCTGGTTCTAAAAACTAAAAGATGAAATAGCTGAAGTGCTGATGGTGGTATGTAAATTCTTGTCCAAATCTCCTGTGGTACCAGGGGTATAGAGAATGGCAGGGGTGATGCCAAAATGTAGGTAAAGGAGACTAGCACTTGCAGGGCTGTAATCCTAATGTCTGAAACAGTCAAATTAGTAGTGTTGTTTTTGTAGATACCCACCACTTGTTTGCTATTATAGTCTCAGCTTGGGAAAAGTTAATGTGACTTTTGTAAGGAAACCTGTCTTGTAACCTTGTGGAGGCTGTTGGAGGGCCAATAACCATGTGGATAAGAGTAATTTAGGTGTCTCTAATTTCCAAGTGGATTTTGAAAGGGTCCCTCACCCAAGGCTTTAAAGGAAGCTAGTTAGCCATAGTATAAGAAGGGAAGGCCTTTGTGTGAAGAAATAATTCCATAAAAGATAAAGAGCATAAGGTAGAAGCAAATGCTTGGCTGAATCGGAGAGCGTCACTTCTAGCCAGGACAAATTACTGTGGGAATCTAACATTTTCCTAAATTACCTGGAAGAGCCCTGGTGACAGGGGCCTAATAGCCCAGTGGAGAAGAAAGCTTACTGATGATATTAAATTATTTGGGATATTAAGGGTGAGGAACAGTTGCAGAGAGCCAGAGAACAACTCTGGTGACTGCATTTCCAATGTTGTTGGTTGTCAGGGTAGCTACCTGACAGCGATGCATTGAGGAGGACAGTCCCAGCTTTGCATACAAAGTGATGGATGCTAAACAGGCTGTCACCACTCAGGAGTGAGGTCTAAGTATTAACTATCAGCATTCACGAGTAGTCACAGGCAAGTGTTGCAAGTTATTAGAAGAGGAGTAAAAAGTAAACCAGGCATGGTTGCTGTGCTACTGTGTAAATCCAGCTTGTGTCCACATTTTGAATGCTATGTGCTGTCCCCTCCTGCTAAGAGAGTATAGTAGGGTTTAAAGCTCAGTTCAGGGCAACAAGAATGATCAAGAACACAGACCAGCTTTGATGTAAAGACTTGACTGAGAGTCAAGACTTCTCAGGCTGGAAAAAGATGATTGAAGGAGATGTGAGAGGTCTCAAAAATCATGAGATAAACTGAGGACTGGGTAGGAAGCAATTTTTTTGCCTTTCTCCATGGAAGATGTAGAAGCCAGATTCAAAACAACCAAGCGGCTCTTCATGCAGCAAATTTGAGTTTTTAGAGGATATAAGCTAATAATCTTTATTTAATCTTCAATCACAAATCATTGACAGACTTGCTGTCTACAGTGCAAGAAGAGCACTGGATTTTAAACTCTGTGATAGATATCTGATTTGTCAATGACAAGTTACTGCTACTTCAGTTCAAAATTAATGTGTGTATTCTGTATTATTTCTTGAACATCTTACAGCACAGTAGAAACTTAATTGAATTGTAATGATCTTGCTGTAGTGAATTTGAAACTAATCCAAATATAGTGCTAGCTTTGTGTTTTATGCTTCTATTTTGCTTGTCTTGAAGGCTTTCCTAGCTAATTCTTTGCAGTTCGGTTATGTATTTCATATTTCTTAATATAGTAGTCTAAATAGAAGTACTATTGATCGAGGAATGTTGCAACATGTAGTTACTCATACAAGTTCACACGGAGGATGCTACTCTGACAGAGCTTAATGTACTCTTCATCAGTTAAAGCTGCGAGACTGCAATCAGTTTTGTCAGATGCTGTACAAAAGGTTCATCCCTGTGAAGGAGGCAACTGATAATCAGGACCTGTGTTTAGTTTTTGCTCTACCGTCTAATCTTGGTGCTTCCAGTTGTCCACCTGGATAATCGAAATGATGAACCTTGCTTTCCCTTGTAAAATGACAGATGGAGGGAAAGCTCTGCTGAAGAGTTTATTGTAAGAAGTAAATCTTGCCCTTGTCCTCAACACACCACCTCAGCTAAAATTAAAGATTTCCTTGATTCAAGTAACGTAATCATCAGCTAGAGTAATAGCTTTTTTCAAACACAGGATTTTTACAGTCAATGAGTTTTAAACCTTTACCTCAGGTGCTGCACCATCCAGCAGTGACAGTGCCTGCTTACATGGACCACTGGCTTTTTTCAACATATGTATATATTTCTGCTGCTGTGTTAGATCCATCTCATTCTCCTTTTTGAAAATGCAACTAAAATCTGGTTTTGTATCGAGTGATATAATCTTCATTTACTTTGTGTATTGAGAGGTGCAAGAATGAGTTACAGCTTTAACTTTTTCCTACAGCTTGTAGCTGAGGAGATGAATACAGAACTCTGAGAAGTGACCTTTGATAAAAGTTCAGAGCTGCTACTAGTTCCATTTGAGTCTTAATGAAAAAATGTAAGGCTGAAGTAGAATAAAGGAATTGCAGTGAGTGGCCAGAGATGGACACTGTGTAATCTCTTTACAGTATCTAACAATAAAATTGCTTTGATGCTTTTACTTAGGCTTTAACAGGGTCTGAGCAGAGTTAGTAATATGACTTATGAGTAAAACATAAAAATATTTAAGTAATTAATGATTACTTACCTACTTCTCTGTGTGTGATGCATACAGTTAAATACTTTCTGTTCAGTGTACTCTTATTTATAAGTGTTTTTTATCATTGATAAAAAAATATTTTAGTGAATGAAAGAGGTTTTCATATGACAGCATGAAGTTTATGTGCCTTGTATTTGTTATGTTCATGGTAGACTTGAAGTCTCTGGATAACTTGTGACAGATTCTGTTGCCCTCTTGCCAGAAAGCTAGTGGTGTTCCCTAGGGCTCATTACTAGGCCTAATCTTATTCAACTTGTTCATCAATGACCTGGATGAAGAGACAGCGTACCCTCAGCAAGTTTGCTGGTGACACAAAACTGGGAGGAGTGGTGGATACACCAGAAGGTTGTGCTGCCATTCAGCGTGACCTGGATGAAGAGACAGCGTACCCTCAGCAAGTTTGCTGGTGACACAAAGCTGGGAGGAGTGGTGGATACACCAGAAGGTTGTGCTGCCATTCAGCGTGACCTGGACAGGCTGGAGAGTTGGGCAGAGAGGAACCTGATGAGGTTCAACAAGGCCAAGTGCAGGGTCCTGCACCTGGGAAGGAACAACTCAATGCACCAGTACAGGCTTGGGGTAGACCTGCTGGAGAGCAGCTCTGTGGAGAGGGACCTGGGTGTCCTGGTGGATGACAAGTTGACCATGAGCCAGCAGTGTGCCCTGGTTTCCAAGAAGGCCGATGGGATCCTGGGGTGCACTAAGAGGATTGTGGCCAGCAGGTCAACGGAGGTTCTCTTTCCCCTCTAGTCTGCCCTGTTCTGCTCCCCAGCTCAAGAAAGATGAGGAGCTACTGGAGAGAGTCCAGTGGAGGGCTACAAAGATGAGGGGACTGGAGCATCTCTCCTGTGAGGAAAGGCTGAGGGAGCTAGGCTTGTTTAGCCTGAGGAAGAGAAGGCTGAGAAGGGAATCTTACAAATGCTTATAAATATCTTAAGATATAAGGTGTCAAGAGGACGGGGCCAGACTCTTTTCAGTGGTGCCCAGTGACAGGACAAGGAGCAATGGGCACAAACTGAAGCATAGGAAGTTCTGTCTGAACATGAGGAAGAACTTCTTCCCTCTGAGGGTGACAGAGCACTGGAACAGGTTGCCCAGGGAGGCTGTGGAGTCTCCTTCTCTGTTGATATTCAAAACCTGCCTGGACGAGGTCCTGTGCAGCCTGCTCTAGGTGAACCTGCTTCGGCAGGGGGACTGGACTAGATGGTCCCCAGAGGCTCTTTCCAACCCCCACCATTCTGTGATAAAGCACATCTTATGTGCTCTGTAAGACTATCATTAAAGCTGCTCAGTTAGATTGAGCTTAAAGGAAAAGATGACTTGAAAAACTAGTAATTGATATTGCTGGAAGTTAAAGACATACTTCTCAATATAAAGCATCTTAACCCTCACTGATAGTACTGTATCTGGTCTCAGTTATAAATAAACTTCCATATATTCTCTGCAGTCTGTCACTCTAGTTGCTGTGCCTGAGAGAGGATGAAAATAAACTTCATTTTCCTTTGTGTGGTAACTTCTCCCTTTGTCTGTTTCTTAGTTATTATTTTATCTGAAATTCAAACATGTTGCATACACATTAAGGCACTGTAATCTTATCGTGTTGTCATCTTTGGTTTGCCTTGTGATTGTTTTTTAGGGTCTGTTTCTGTGAGCGAGTGTTCTATTTCAAAAGTTGGTAGTGATGGGTCTACAAGTTGAAATTGAGACTCAGTGCCTTTACTTTTTCTTCAGTCAACTGGAGCCATCTAAACATACGGAAGGAAGATTTGACTTTGTATCTTCCTTGAGTACCTGTAAGTGAAGGGAGTTGTTTCTGATACATCAGGGTGACCAAAGGCATCAGTTACTTCTGAGCTCATCAGCATCAGGCTTTACCAATGTGGGTGTTGTTGGTTCTGTTACTTGAAGTGGCGTCACAGCATATTATTGAAATGTGAAAAACTGTCCCATTTACTGGTCCTGAAAAAAATACTGTCTGCATCAGCAGTCTTTTAATCTGTAGTTTTACTTGAGGATATTTAAGGTGTGGTTTAGGGTCATAATAAGCTCATCCCTTTCTCTTGCCCCTTAATGCGTACTTCCTACTCTAAAGCAGTAAATTTGTGGTTGTACAACACCTTTGCCTCACAGAGGACTGCAGTGTTATGTTGTCAGATATCCCATATGTTTCTGCTGTTTGTTGTAAATGGCTTTAAGGTGCCAATAAAAAGAGTAAAAAAGAGCCTGGGCTACAGTTCTAACACCTGTAGTTTACTTGCTCATGGGCTAAAGTATCTTGTTAGGTCCAGTGTCCGTAACCATTTAGGTACGGGTTTTCACACTGATTTTAAAAAAAAAAATGTTTTAGGGGGATCAGCAAGAGCAGTATTTGTTGATCAGGGTTATTAGAAGATGGTCAGAAGAATGCTGTATTGACTTGCAGTGAGGGAAATGAATGCAAAGTGACCTTATTCCATTTTAAGAGATTGCTAAAGATCTGTAACAGTTTTGAAGAGACCCTTTGATAGCTTTTGTTGTACAACTTAATTCAGTTATTCCTGAATTAGGACTGCCTGTGTCAAGAAAAAATATTGATATTTAGATATCACTAAGTCTGTAGGAGGAAAATCTTTCCCAGGTGGTAGGATAGTTAATTTTGTCTTTTAAGTATGCACTGTGAAACAATTGGCTGTCTCAAGTGAGCTGTACAGTAGCAGCAGGAAAGGAAGGTAGATTTACTTCATCCCCGAGTACCAGCACGTGTGGGAGGGGAGGCTGAAACTGCTGTGCTCTAATGTCTCGACCTTCCCTCCTGCCCGCAGTTACAAGTCTTCCTATTTAGTATCCACTACTTCTTATCCTTTTCACTTCAAATTTCATTTTAACTGTTTGTCTCTGTTTATTCTTTGTCCACAATTCCATACCCATTGCTCTAGCAACCCAAATAAATGTGAATGCGTATAGCTTTGGTCTTTTGTCCTGAATTTTGTACTCAAAATTATTTTGTAGTACTTAAATTTTAACAAATTGTAAAATACCTTAGAAGAGGATTTTAATAAACTCTCTTAGGGTTTTTCTTAGGCTTCTGTTGAGATCCATCTTTCACAGAGCTGAGAGGAACCTGTTGGGACTTTCCAGATACGCAAATACATTTTTTTTTAATTTCAAATTTGATTTGTGTCATGGAAGTAATCTGCAAGGTAGTTGGGCAGAATACATCTACACTGTTTGCAGGGGAGCACAAGTGACATCAAGCTGGATTGCTGATCAGCCTGATAGTGCTTGAAGAGAGATAGGGTCCCATAAGCTGTTTTAACTCCTTAGAATAGCAGAAAAGTATCCTGGTTCTCCTTCCCATATGAAGCTGAAGCAGCTTGTGGGGAGGTCTGCCAAATGCAGGAGCCTGTGGCTGGAGCAGGTGGAAGGAGGTGGCAGGAACCTCCCTTTTTGGCACTGTTTGGGCTGTTATATGGGCTCCATAAAATGCAATGAGCTGTACTCTTAAAATCCGTATGGATTTTCAAGAATTTAACACCTTCTGAAGTCTGAACTTAAACTGTTGCTTAAATTTGAAACCAGATGCCTATCTTTAAAGTAAAGAAGTCTCTACTTGTTCTTTTTCCATGCATAAATGCAAGAGTTTAGAAGAGGCAAATGGGGAATAAAAGATTTTGTTGAGTTAGGAATTTTCCCCTTAATGTTTTGCTACCCAAATACAGCAGTAATAGCTGTGCCACACCCCCTCTCCCATCCCCAAAATGAAAAATACCTATGTCTTGTTTAGAGAGAAAAACAAACAACAAAAACCTACAAAAATACAAGAAAATTTAAGAGCTTTGTAATGCCTTGAAACTTTAAGAATTAAAGTGCTACTTGTGCAGCTGAGAGGCAGATGTAAGAACCAGGTTCAGCACTGGTACCCTGAGGAGCTGATGTAAAGGCTCTCCTCTCTGTGCCTCCTACCTCAACAGAATGTGTCCATCCAGTTTTCAAGGTGGATGAAGCATGGAGATGGCTTGTTTCAGTTTTTGGAAGTTGTATGAAATATATTTATGAATCATCTAGGTAACAGTGGTGTTCACAGGATAGGGGCTTTAAACATATGCAATGAGAAAATACATTAAGAGGTCTTACCTGTTCCATCCTACCTGTGGCTGGAGCAGCAGCTGCCCAGCAGAACTGTTTGGCTGCTGATTTAAAAACAGACAAACAACAAACCATCCACTGCCGCCTTTCCCCTGCTCTTCATTTCCTCCCTCCCCAACTTACAAAGAACAGTTCCCAATATCTGTATTCCGAAAGGACAATTTAAAGAAGTCTGAGTGACTTCACATTAAGCTTAGAGTGGGATGGGCTGGAACATTTTGCTCCAAAGAGTTGTAGAATGCTTTGGGTGGGAAGGAAACCTTTAGAGGTCATCTAGTCCATGCCCCCCTGCAGTGAGAAGGGACATCTTCAAGTAGACCAGGTTGCTCAGAGCCCCGTCCAACCTGACCTACAGTATTTCCAGGGATGGGGCATCCACTGCCTCTCCGAGCAACCTGCGCCAGTGTTTCACCACCCTCATTGCAAAAAAAATTTCTTCCTTATATCTAGTCTAAATCTACCCTCCCTCAGTTTAAAGCCATTGCTCCTTGTCCTATCATAACAGGCCTTGCTAAAAAGATTGTCCCCATTTTTCCTGTAGGCCCTCTTTAAGTGCTGAAAGGCCACTCTAAGGTCTCCCCGTAGTCTTCTCTTCTCCAGGCTGAACAGCCCCAACGCTCTCAGCCTTTCCTCATAGGAGAGGTGTTCCATCCTTCTGATCATTTTTGTGGCCCTCCTCTGGACCCCCTCCAACAGCTCCATGCCCTTCTTATACTGAGGGCTCCAGAGCTGGATGCAGGATTCCAGGTGGGGTCTCACCAGAGCGGAGTAGAGGGGCAGAATCACCTCCCTTGACCTGCTGACCATGCTTTTCTTGATGCAGCCCAGGATACGGTTGGCTTTCTGGACTGTAGGTGCACGCTGGTGGCTCATGTCCAGCTTTTCATCTACCAGTACCCTCAAAAGTTCTTCTGGCAGGGTTGCTCTCAATCCCATGATCCCCCAGCCTGTATTGATACCAGGGGTTGCCCTGACATAGGTGCGGGACCTTGCACTTGGCCTTGTTGAACCTCACGAGGTTCACAAAGGCCCACTTCTCAAGCTTGCAGACATCCTTTTTTCTAAAACTGAAAAATAATAAACATTAGTACCTATTTGTGTTGAAGTTCTGAATTAGTCCTACTGTATCCAGATAGCTGCTGAATACAGAAGGCAAACACGGCCAGCAGCTCAGGCCTTTTCCTAGTTGGAAAGACTGGGTTGCAAAAGATAAGAGACTGACAAATAAAATGGACCAGTTTTTAAATAAGTATTTCTTTACAACCTGGAAGAAAATCATCATCCTGTTTAAAGTCCCTTCAGGTTCGTACTACCTACAAAGCAACATCAAATGACTAGTTCCATCTGGAAAATGCGAAGACTGAACATCAGTAAGAGCAACACTGTCAGCTCCCACGTACATGAAAATAAGACCTGGGGAGAAAAACCAAAACTCGTTCAGAGGTTGTTTGTAGCTTCAAGCCTCTATGGATTATATGCTTGTGCATCTTTCTACAAGCATTGTGGGCCAGACATTTAAACTTTGCTTTTATATAAAAGCAGATGCCAACAGTGATCCTAGAACTGGAATTTTCCTATATGATGAGACTTTTTAGAAATTCTCAGGAGTTAGTAACTGCAAACCAATGTTGCTGCACTTTAAAATTCAATAGTAATGGATTTTTGTACGTTGTTGGAGCAAGTAAGGATTTTATGTAGCAGATATACCTATTTTGTATTTTTTCTTTAGATCTGTGTAAGAGTGGAAACAATTTTGTTGTCTTGGAGAAAGAAGACATCCTCTTTTTGAAGACAGTAAATTTTAACCTCTGACAGCTATACCATTTCAGATGCCTATCGCGAGATGATAGCACGAAACAAAGTGGGAGTAAGTGCTCATGGTAAAACAACAGGGAAATAAAATGCAGCAAGTGATGGTTGTCAGTTTGTCATAGATTTGCTCAGGGTTTGTTTTGTCAGAAGGTGTGCATGCGCCCGATTGCCAGTGCTGCCTGTGTCATTCTAGCAACAGCTGCTATCAGCTGTAGAAGCAGAATCTGAGCTTTTAATATTAAAGAAACATTCTTCAACATATAAGTAGTTATGTAACTTCATTTTGGAGTAGGAAAATGAAGAGCGTGGTGAGAGCATAAATATGTCTTATTTTCTCTAATAGATTTATACTCCCATTTGACGTGTGTTCACTATTACTGGATATAATACAGTGAGAACTGAAATGACAGAAAGATAGTGATTCCTATGAGATGTTCTATGGCTTCAGTATAGAGCAAGCCATGGTAGAAAGCATTGTTATAAAATCAAATATCTAAGGCTTTATCTAGTTTCCAGTTAAATCAGTAAGACTAACTGATCCTAATGGAGTTTTGATTCTCACTCTCCCCGTTTGCTGATGGGTATGGGAACACAAGGGACTTGATTTTCTTCCTGTCTCAATGTAAAAGTGATTTCCAGCACTACCTTCTCATCCTAGATCTGACTCTGCTGCCAAACGGACCATTAGCAGCTTTGTCCGGACCCGGAGTTTGGACGGCAGAAGCAAAGCGTGGCTTGGATATGCATTTTATTTATTTAAAGCAGAGATGTGAAGGCACATCCCCTTGGCTGCCAGCTGCCTTTGGAAGGTGAGCTCTTTGGACCTGTTGCTCACCAGATTCCCCCACCTAGTCATGAGGATTTCTTGTGGTACTTCAGGAAGTGAAGCCTATGGTTGAAGAATTAAAAAAAAAAAGACCTGATTTTGCCTAGAGTTTTAAAAATAATAATTTTTGGAGAAGACAGATGCCTCTTTAGAAGGAGATGACGATGAAGGCAGCACCTAATGGCTTCACCCCAGTTACTCAAGCAAGCAGTCATCTCTTGTTAAGAGATGACTTTATGGTTAAAAACCCATTTTAAAATAGGGTTCTTTAGTGATCGTCGTGATAGGCAACACAGGCACAGTCTTTTTGTAAAGTTGAAAGTGTTACTGCTAATAGCTACAGTAGTTGAAATTTGAAAGTATTGTATGCTTGCTTCTTCAGATTTTGAAGATCAGAATACTAATCTAGAATAAGAACTCATTTGCAACAAATACCTTGATCCAAACTTTAGACTGTTAGAATTAGCTTTTCCTGGCAGAGGCCTATTTTGTAGGTGTTGAGAGGACTTCTGTTTTGTTTTAAATTTAAGCTTATTCAGCTAGGTAATTTAAAGTTGCGAGAGTTTTTCTTTCTTGCTCTGTACGTGAATAAAACTGGGGTATGAGAGAATGAAATATGCTATCTCAAAAATCTTGAAAGATGGTGATTAAAAGTAATCCGGCTGGTTAGCAAAGATAGCTTAAAAACAGCTTTGCTAAAGTCATTGAAGTATAGTCAGGACTGTTTAAGCAGTTAATCTTTATCTGGTATCCACTTTTAAGCTATTTTCTTTTTCAGAATGTTATACAAATTCTGAATTGACAAGTTGCCTTTTTGTAAGTAATTGTCAAGCATCATTTTCTAATATTCTAAAAAGCTAAGGAAGTCTTTAATTTCTCTGTGCTCCACAGATTTATGTGTGTGCCTGCATGCACCCTATTACACAGCAAAAAAAATGAAAAATAAAATTATTTAATTTAGTGGAGACTATATTTAGTCTCTGGCAAATGAAAATAATAGTTAAAGCTTAAGCATTAAGGTTAATATGTATTACATAAATCAAGGGATTTTTGACATAGGTGTTGCATCCTTTCATGTTACACCTGTGGTCATCTTTTTTTAATTCTGTTTTGCCCAACAGAAGTCTTCTGTTCTGGAACAGGCCCTTCCGCTGATCTGTTACTGTTTTATTACTGATAACCAGCTTCAAAACTTGAGATGGTTACTTGTGACATCCCAAATGTAGTTTTCAGATTGAAACTGTGTATATGTACTACGGGGAATTCAGAGGCAGAGGCAAGAGAAGAGACAAGATGGTTTTTGTTTTCTACCTCCTTCCTGCAGCAAAACTAGCCCAGGGGAGAGCTGGAAGATACATTAAAGGCTTAATCCTTTAAACTCATCTAGGCGTGAGCTCTGTGGTCGTTGAAGAAGCTGTGGAAATGTAGAGTTTTGTAACAGAAACATGAAGATGGATACAAATGCAGTATGAATAGGAATGTGCGTGGTAAGGGTTATAGCAAACTGCAGAACAAAGAGTTTAAGAAAATGGCCTGTGTCGATAACCCAGGACACCATCCCTAGCTGTGAAATCTGAGGAATGCATTGTTTATGTCAAGACCTGAAGGCTAGAAGGAAGGCCCTGCCGACTGGCCGCCAGAAGACGCTGGGTTGTCCTGGCACCAGGAGAAGGGTAAGGCAGCTGCAGCATGTCCCCGGTGCTCTCCCTGCTCCTCTTAGCTGTGGAGGAGAACCAGAGAGTGGGCACGCAGCCTGACCAAACACTTATGGAAACTGAAGTTAAAGTGATTTTGAGACAAAGGACCACCCAATATCAATTAGCCACTCCTAAAAATCTGTCTGAAATTCACTTTTGATCAGCAGTTGGAAGCCCCGAAAATTTCAAGAGGACAAGATGAACAGGTTTCCCTCTGTGGCAAAACCAAGTCGTGGGCATGATATCTTGGTACTTAGGATTATGTGGGAGTGAGCGAGTGAAATCTGAGGGTGTGAAGGTGTAAAATCAACTGGACTCTTCCCCCCCCCC